>C688J18823_10002983_pt1 | contig 10679 bp, 6 predicted proteins | sample HopSoiMetagenom1_FD_18823 | JGI IMG/M metagenome (IMG submission 18823) | reverse complement strand
GTCGGAGTCCCGGGCCTGGCGCCGTTCGTCCGGGGCACCCGGGCCGGGGACGGCGAGGGCGTGCCCGCCGGCTGGGACGTCCGGCAGCGGCACGCGCACCCCGACGTCGCGGTGACCAGGGAGGCGATCGCCGCCGACCTGGAGAACGGGGTGACCTCGCTCTGGCTGGTGCTCGGCGAGGGGGCCATCCCGGTCGACCGGCTCGGTGACGTGCTGGCCGACGTCTACCTCGACCTGGCGCCGGTCGCCGTCCAGGGCGGGCTGCCGGCCGCCGAGGCGTTCCTGGAGCTCGTCGAGGGACGCACGGATCTCGCGCCCGGCGGCTCGCTCGGCCTGGACCCGCTGGGCGTGCAGGCCGCGACGGGGGAGCGGCAGGACCTCTCCGGGCTCGCCGACGTGGCCCGGCGCGCTGCCGCGCACGAGGGCCTGCGCACGGTCGTGGTCGACGCCACGGTCTTCCACGACGCCGGCGCCAGCGCGGTCGAGGAGCTCGGCTGCTCCCTCGCCGCGGGGGTGGCCTACCTGCGGGCCCTCACCGACGACGGCCGGCCCGGGGGCCTCGACATCGATACGGCCTTCGCCCAGGTGGAGTTCCGCTACGCGGCGAGCGCCGACCAGTTCACGACCATCGCGGGGCTGCGCGCGGCCCGGCGGCTGTGGGACCGCGTCGGCGAGGTCAGCGGGGCGTCCCCCGACGCGCGTGCCCAGCGCCAGCACGCCGTCACGTCGTCGGTGATGACGACGAGGCACGATCCCTGGGTGAACATGCTGCGCACCACCGTCGCCTGCTTCGCGGCGGGTGTCGGCGGAGCGGACGCCGTCACGGTGCAGCCCTTCGACGCCGCGCTCGGCCTGCCCGACACCTTCTCCCGCCGCATCGCCCGCAACACGCAGAGCCTCCTGGTGGAGGAGGGCTCCCTGGCGCGGGTCCTCGACCCGGCCGGCGGCTCCTGGTACGTCGAGTCGCTCACCGACGAGCTCGCCCGTGCGGCCTGGGACTGGTTCACCGAGATCGAGCGGGCCGGCGGCCTGCAGCAGGCGCTCGCCGACGGGTTGGTGCGCGACCGGATCGCCGCCGCCTGGCGCGCCCGGGCGGAGCGGCTGGCGCATCGGACCGACGCGATCACCGGGGTCAGTGAGTTCCCCAACCTCGCCGAGAAGCTGCCCGAACGGCAGCCGGCGGCCGAGGTGCTGCCGCGGACGCCGGAGGGGTTGCCTCGCGTGCGCGCCGCCGAGGCGTTCGAGGAGCTGCGCGACCGCGCGGAAGCGGCGGCCGAGCGGCCACGGGTGTACCTGGCCACGATCGGGCCGATCGCCCGGCACACCGCCCGCGCGACGTTCGCCGCCAACCTCTTCCAGGCGGGCGGGCTGGAGACGCCGACCGGGAACGGCATCGACGGGTTCGCCGAGGCGGGGACGACGGTCGCCTGCATCTGCGGCACCGACAGGGACTACGCGGAATCCGCGGCCGGGCTCGCCGCGGAGCTGAAGGCCACCGGCGCCACCTCGGTCTGGCTGGCCGGGAAGCCCGACCTCGCCATCGACGGGGTGGACGGCTACGTGTTCACCGGATGCGACGCCCTCGACGTGCTGCGGACCGTCCACGACGAGCTGGGAGTGAAGGCATGAGCGGCATCCCCGACTTCGGCGGCGTCGAGCTGGGTCGCGCGGCGGCCACTGTGGGGGCGGATGGGGCGGCTGACCACGCAGCCTGGGCGAAGGCCTTCGAGGTGGCGACCGGCCGCAGCGTGGCCGACGCCACCTGGGAGACGCCCGAGGGCATCGCCGTCCCCCCGCTGTTCACTCCGGCCGACCTCGAGGGGCTCGACTTCCTGGGCACGTACCCGGGCATCACCCCGTACCTGCGCGGGCCCTACCCGACGATGTACACGACGCAGCCCTGGACGATCCGGCAGTACGCCGGCTTCTCCACGGCGGCGGACTCGAACGCGTTCTACCGGCGCAACCTCGCCGCCGGGCAGAAGGGCCTGTCGGTCGCCTTCGACCTGGCCACCCACCGCGGCTACGACTCCGATCACCCGCGGGTGCGCGGCGACGTCGGGATGGCCGGGGTGGCGATCGACTCGATCCTGGACATGCGGCAGCTGTTCGACGGCATCCCGCTGGACCGGATGAGCGTGTCGATGACCATGAACGGCGCCGTCCTGCCGGTGCTGGCCCTCTACATCCTCGCCGCGGAGGAGCAGGGCGTCGAGCCTGCGCGGCTGGCCGGGACCATCCAGAACGACATCCTCAAGGAGTTCATGGTCCGCAACACCTACATCTACCCGCCGAAGCCGTCGATGCAGATCGTCGGTGACATCTTCGCGTTCACCTCNCAGAAGATGCCGCGGTTCAACTCGATCTCCATCTCCGGCTACCACATGCAGGAGGCCGGGGCGACGGCCGACCTGGAGCTGGCGTACACGCTGGCCGACGGGGTGGAGTACGTGAAGGCGGGCAAGGGCGCGGGGCTGGACGTCGACGCGTTCGCGCCGCGGCTGTCGTTCTTCTGGGCGATCGGCATGAACTTCTTCATGGAGGTCGCGAAGCTGCGGGCCGCCCGGCTGCTGTGGGCCAAGCTGATGAAGGAGGCCGGGGCGCAGAACCCGAAATCGCTGTCGCTGCGCACCCACTCGCAGACCTCGGGCTGGTCGCTGACCGCGCAGGACGTCTTCAACAACGTCGTCCGCACCTGTCTCGAGGCCATGGCCGCCACGCAGGGGCACACCCAGTCGCTGCACACCAACGCCCTCGACGAGGCGCTCGCGCTGCCCACCGACTTCTCCGCGCGGATCGCCCGCAACACCCAGCTGCTGCTGCAGCAGGAGTCCGGGACGACGCGGGTCATCGACCCGTGGGGCGGCTCGGCCTACGTCGAGAAGCTGACCTACGACCTGGCCCGCCGGGCCTGGGCGCACATCGAGGAGGTCGCCGAGCACGGCGGCATGGCGCAGGCGATCGACGACGGCATCCCCAAGCTGCGGATCGAGGAGGCCGCGGCGCGCACCCAGGCCCGCATCGACTCCGGCCGGCAGCCGGTCATCGGGGTCAACAAGTACCGGGTCGACGCCGACGAGGCGATCGAGGTGCTGAAGGTCGACAACGCCGACGTGCTCGCCCAGCAGACGGCCAAGCTCGAGCAGTTGCGTGCCGAGCGGGACTCCGGTGCCGTGCAGGACGCGCTGCGCCGGCTCACCGACGCCGCGCGTGCGGCGGCCGAGGGACGGCGCGACTCGTCGCTGGACTCCAACCTGCTGAAGCTGGCCGTCGACGCCGCCCGCGCGAAGGCCACCGTCGGGGAGATCTCCGACGCGCTGGAGGAGGTCTACGGGCGGCACGCCGGCCAGGTGCGCACCATCTCCGGTGTGTACCGCGACGAGGCAGGCAGCTCCGGTCCGCTCGACGAGACCCGCCGCATGGCCGAGGAGTTCGAGGAGGCCGAGGGTCGCCGGCCGCGCATCCTGGTCGCCAAGATGGGCCAGGACGGCCACGACCGCGGCCAGAAGGTGATCGCCACCGCGTTCGCCGACCTCGGCTTCGACGTCGACGTCGGCCCGCTGTTCCAGACGCCGGAGGAGGTCGCCCGGCAGGCGGTCGAGGCCGACGTTCATGTCATCGGTGTCTCGTCGCTGGCTGCCGGCCACCTCACGCTGGTGCCGGCCCTCAGGGACGCGCTCGCCGAGCTCGGGGCCGACGACGTCGTCATCGTGGTCGGCGGCGTCATCCCGCCCGACGACGTCCCGACGCTGAAGGAGATGGGCGCGGCGGCGGTGTTCCTCCCCGGCACGGTCATCGCCGAGGCGGCGCAGGACCTGCTGCGCACGCTGTCCGAGCGTCTTGATCACTGAGATGCGGGGCCACTGATGGCGGCTGTCGACGTCGCCGCCCTCGCCGAGGGCGTGCGGGCCGGCAACCGGCGGGCGGTGGCCCGAGCCATCACGCTGGTGGAGTCGCGCCGCGCCGACCACCGGGAGAAGGCCCAGGAGCTGCTGGTGGAGCTGCTGCCGCACGCCGGGGCAGCCCGCCGGGTCGGCATCAGCGGTGTGCCCGGCGTCGGCAAGTCGACCTTCATCGACCAGCTCGGGGTGGATCTCACCGCGGCCGGGTCGAAGGTCGCCGTCCTCGCGGTCGACCCGTCGTCGGCCCGCTCGGGCGGCTCCATCCTCGGCGACAAGACCCGGATGGCCCGCCTCGCCGTCGACCCGAACGCCTTCGTCCGGCCGTCGCCCACGTCGGGCACGCTGGGCGGCGTGGCCCAGGCGACCCGGGAGTCGATGGTCGTGGTCGAGGCCGCCGGCTACGACGTCGTCCTGGTCGAGACGGTCGGCGTCGGGCAGTCGGAGGTGACCGTCGCGGAGATGGTCGACTCCTTCCTCTTCCTGACCCTCGCCCGCACCGGTGACCAGCTGCAGGGCATCAAGCGCGGGATCCTCGAGATCGCCGACGTCATCGCCGTGAACAAGGCCGACGGGCCGGGCGCCCCCGACGCCCGCAAGGCCGCCCGCGAGCTGGCCGGCGCCATCCGGATGCTGCGGGGCCACACGCCGGGCGGCTGGGACGTGCCCGTGCTCACCTGCGCCGGGCTCACCGGCGAGGGGCTGGACGGCGTCTGGGCGAAGCTCGTGGAGCACCAGGACCGGATGAAGGCGTCCGGCGAGTTCGACGAGCGGCGGCGCACCCAGCAGGTGCGCTGGACGTGGCAGCTGGTCCGCGACGGGCTGGAGCACCGGCTGCGGGCGCACCCGGGCGTGCGGGCGACCGCGCCGGATCTGGAGAAGGCGGTGCTGGCAGGGGAACTGACCCCCGCGCTCGCCGCGCGGCAGCTCCTCGAGACGTTCCTGGCCGCACCCGAGGAGGCCCGGGCCGTCAGCCCCTGAAGCATTGCGTGGACACCCCCCGGTCGGGAGAGTCGGGCCCGGTCGTGGAGTCGAGGTCCCGCATGCGCGAAGCCCAGGTGTTCGCCCACCCGTCGTTCCCCGTCGCGGACGTCCCGCGCCGCCTCTTCGGATCGTTCGTCGAGCACATGGGTCGGTGCGTCTACACCGGGATCTACGAGCCGGGCCACGAGACCGCCGATGACATCGGGATGCGCGGCGACGTCGCTGCGCTCGTCCGGGAACTCGGCGTCACGACGGTCCGCTACCCCGGCGGCAACTTCGTGTCCGGCTACCGGTGGGAGGACGGCGTCGGGCCGCTCGAGGAGCGTCCCCGCCGGCTCGACCTCGCCTGGCACAGCACCGAGACCAACGAGTTCGGCCTCGACGAGTTCATGCACTGGGCGCGGGCCACCGGCGTCGAGCCCATGCTCGCGGTGAACCTGGGTACCCGGGGACCCGCGGAGGCCCTGGATCTGCTCGAGTACTGCAACCACCCGTCCGGCAGCACGCTGTCGAGCCGGCGGGTGGCCCACGGCACGAAGGAGCCGCACGGCGTGCGGATGTGGTGCCTGGGCAACGAGATGGACGGGCCCTGGCAGACCGGTCACAAGACGGCGGCCGAGTACGGCCGGGTCGCCGCCGAGACGGCCCGGGCCATGCGGCAGTACGACCCGGCACTCGAGCTGGTCGCGTGCGGCTCCTCCTACGCGGGGATGCCGACGTTCGGCGCGTGGGAGGACACCGTGCTCGACCTGGCCTACGACCAGGTCGACTTCGTCTCCCTGCACGCCTACTACGAGCCCCGCGACGGCGATGTGGACAGTTTCCTGGCCAGCGGTGCGGCGATGGACCGCGCCATCGAGCAGGTCGCGGCCACCGTCGACGCGGTGCGAGCACGGCGGCGCAGCCACAAGACCATCATGCTGTCGTTCGACGAGTGGAACGTGTGGCACTCCCGCCATTTCGCTCCGATCCGTGGCGGCCGATGGCCGGTCGCCCCGCGGCTCATCGAGGATTCCTACGACGTCCGCGACGCGGTGGTCGTCGGGGGCCTGCTGATCTCTCTGCTGCGGCACTGCGACCGGGTCCGGGCCGCCTGCCTGGCGCAACTGGTCAACGTCATCGGGCCGATCCGCACCGAGCCCGGTGGTCCCGCGTGGCGGCAGACGATCTTCCACCCGTTCGCTCTCACCGCCCGCTGGGCGACCGGCGCAGCTCTCCGCACGGTCGTCGAGTCACCGACCGTCGGCACCCGGCTGCACGGCACCGTGCCGGCCGTGGACGGCGTGGTGACGCACGACCACGATTCCGTCACCGTCCTGGCGGTGAACCGGACGCAGCGGGAACACGTGCGGCTGCGGCTGGACCTCTCGGCGTTCGGCGAGCTGGTCGTCCGCGAGGCGCTGCTCCTCCATGACGACGATCCGGACGCGAGGAACACCCGGGAGCGGCCCGACCGGGTGGTGCCGCGGGTGCTCTCCGGGCTCGACGGTCGCCATGCTCCCCTCGGGGTGGAACTGCCGCCGATCTCGTGGCTGGCGGTCCGCCTCCGCAAGGAGACGGTTGCGGCCGCTCCGTCGTCCGGGAGCTCACCCACGGGCTGATCTGACCGGGCGCGGCGAGGAGACGGCGCCGGACCAGGCGTGGCTACTCTCGGATCCCGTGCGCGTGATCGGCCACTCGCCGGCTGCGAAGGTCACCGCGGGGGTCCGGTTCCCGCTGCTTGTGTTCGCGGTCTGGCGGGTCCTGCACGGGATCGTCGTCCTCGCGCTCGGTGGGTCGCTCCGGGAGATGACGTTCGCCTGGGACGGCGGCTGGTACCTCTCGATCCTGCACTCCGGCTACGTCGTCCCGGCCGGGGGCTACGGACAGGAGTCCAACGCCGCCTTCTTCCCAGGACTTCCCTGGGTGACGCAGGTGGTCCAGTTCGTCGTCCGGCAGGAGACGGGAGCGACGCTGCTGGTCGCCAACGCCCTCGCCCTCGCCGCCTTCGTGACCGTCTGGGGTGCCGTCCGTGCCTGGGTGGACGAGGCCATGGCGCGGCGGGCGACCGTGGCGCTGGCCCTCTTCCCGACGTCGTACTTCCTCTGGATGTACTACACCGAGGCGCTGTTCATCGCCGGGACGGCAGCGGCCGTGTGGGCCGGCCGCCGGAAGCGGCACAACCTCGCGACCGCTCTCTCGTCATCGCTTCGACCGCCCGGCTCGTCGGCGCCACCCTCGGCCCGGCCCTCGCCCTGGCCCGGATCGTGCGGCTGCGCCGCGTGGACTCGGTATGCGTCCGGTACGTCCTCGGGTCACTCGTGGGTCTCGGCGCCGTCATGGCCCGGCAGGCCGTCGAGATCGGTGATCCGTTCGGCTGGCTGAAGGCGGGACAGGCGTGGGGACGGGAGTTCGCCGGCCCGTGGACGGCCCTCCACCAGGCAGGGCGATGGCTCGCGGCAACGCTCCCCGGCAACGCCGGCACCGTGCTCCTCGACGCGCTGGCCGTCGTCCTCTTCAGCGGCCTGGTGGCTCTCCTGTGGGCAGGCGTCCGCCGGGGCAGGTGGCCGCTCGAGGCGGCGACCGTGGCCACCCCGCTCTGGCTGGTGCCCATCTGCAGTCAGCTCATCGTCAGCCAGGCGCGCTACATGCTGGCCTGCTGGCCGGCCCTCCTNGTGGTCGCCGATGCCTGGCCGCGGCAGGCTCGCGCCGTCCGGATCGCGGGGCTGACCGTGCCGGCTCTGCTCACCTTCGCGCTGCTCCGGCGTCTGTCGCAGGGGATGTTCACGGGCTGACAACCGTGTGCTGCACGACGTCTGGCGCAGCGGCTCGTCAGCTGCTGACAGGACCGGCGCTGCCTTCACAGGGGTGCTCGACCGCAGGTCGTCGCGCGCGGCGGGTTGTTCCCGCAGGAGGTAGAGCGGGCGGTTCTGGACCTCGGCGTAGATGCGTCCGACGTAGCTGCCGATGACGCCGAGACTCAGCATCTGCACCCCGCCCATGAACAGGACGGCCACGACCAGCCAGGTCCATCCCGGCACGGTCGTCTGCGGCCAGACCACCTTCTGGACGACGGCGTAGACGATCCCGCCCAGCGACAGCACGACGCTGAACAGCCCGAGCCGGGTGATCAACCGGAGGGGCGCGGTGGAGAAGCTGGTGATCCCGTCGGCCGCCAGCCGCAGCATCTTCGGAAGCGGATAGCTGGTCGTCCCGGTCGAGCGCTCGTCGCGGTCGAACGGCACGCCCACCTGGGTGAAACCGAGGGAGGCCACCATGCCGCGAACGAACCGGTTGCGCTCGCGGTACTGCCGCAGGGCGTCCGCGGCCCGCCGGTCCATCAACCGGAAGTCGCCGGTGTTCCGGGGGATGTCCACCTCGGCGAAGACGTGCAGCAGCGCGTAGTACAGCCAGGCGGTGAACCGCTTGAACCGGGAGTCCTGTCGGGAACGCCGCTGGGCGTAGACGATGTCGGCGCCCTGCTCCCAGGCGGCGATGAGTTCCAGCGCGACCGGCGGAGGGTCCTGGCGGTCGGTGTCCATCACGATGACGGCGTCACCCTCGGCATGGTCGATGCCCGCGGTGATGGCTATCTGGTGCCCGAAATTGCGGGAGAGGTCGAGCACGCGCACCCGGGGGTCCGCCAGTTCCAGTTCGCTCAGCACGTCCCGGCTGGCGTCTCGCGACCCGTCGTTGATGTAGACGAACTCGAACGAGTCGTCGGGGCGTTTCCCGGTCGCCTCGGTCAGCTCCGCGTGGAAGGCGCAGAGGCCGTCTGCTTCGTCGTGCAGGGGGAGCACGAAGGAGATCAGCCTGTCATTCCTGTTCCGACTCATCCGGCGCCCCCTGCGTGGCTGACTCACCACAGAGTCCCATGGCGCTCGGAGGGCTCGACGGTGGCGCCCCGCGGGGGAAGAGCGGGGAGGGACGTCAGGGTCCGGTGGAGCGGCACTCCCGGGAGCGCAGGGCCGTGACGTAGTCGGTGGGGGCGCCGGCTGCCTCGGCGGCGTCGGCGATCCCGCCCAGGTGGCGGGCGGAGGGCAGGCCGCCCTCGAAGGCGTCGAGCACGTAGACGTAGGCGACGACGTCGCCGGTGAGGGTGTGCACCCGGAGGTGCAGCCGCTGGTAGAGACCGGAGTCGGCGCCCTCCCAGGCGTCCAGCGACCGCTCGTCGGCCTCGGTGAGGTCGTAGAGGGCGACGAAGACGCCGGGGGAGTCGTCCTCGGCCGGGACCAGGGTCGCGAGCGCGCCGTCCCAGCCGTACTCCTCGGCGCCGAAGGTCAGCCGCCAGCCACGGATCCAGCCGGTACCGGCGTGCGGCGACGAGGGGCAGCGGCGCAGCATCTGCGCGGGATCCATGTTCGACCCGTAGGCGGCGTAGAGGCCCATCGCGCCGAGCCTAGCGAGGTGCTGTGGGATTCCCGACCACGTCCGTGGCGCGGGACCCGGAGGGCAGCGGGGACAATGGCCGTGAACGAACGGACGCAACCGGGGAAGGGCCCATGACCCGCATCGTGATCATCGGCGGCGGACCGGCAGGCTACGAGGCCGCGCTGGTCGCCGCACAACTCGGTGCGCAGGTCACCGTCATCGAGCGTGACGGGATCGGGGGCGCCAGCGTCCTCACCGACTGCGTGCCGTCGAAGACGCTCATCGCCGCCGCGGGGGCCATGACCTCGGTGCGCGACTCCGCCGTCCTGGGGGTGCACGGCGCCGAGCTGGCGGCGGTCGGCCTGGACCTGCCCGCGGTGAACCACCGCGTCAAGAGCCTGGCGATGGCGCAGTCGGCCGACATCCACGCCCGCCTGGAGGCCGAGGGGGTCCGGATCCTCTCCGGCCAGGGCCGGCTCTCCGACGAGCTCCGCGGGCTGGCCGCGCACCGGGTCCAGGTGCTCGACAGCGAGGGCGGGGTCACCGAGGAGCTCGAGGGCGACGTCGTCCTCATCGCCACCGGCGCGGACCCGCGGGTGCTGCCCGGCGCCGAGCCCGACGGGAAGCGGATCCTCGACTGGCGGGATCTGTACGAGCTCGAGGAGATGCCCGAGCACCTGGTCGTGGTGGGGTCCGGCGTCACCGGCGCGGAGTTCGCGTCCGGGTACCTCGAGGCAGGCGTCCCCGTCACCCTGGTCAGCTCCCGCGATCGAGTGCTGCCCGGCGAGGACTCCGACGCCGCCGAGGTGCTCGAGCAGGTGTTCCAGTCCCGCGGGGGCCGGATCACCGAGCGCGGCCGCGCGGCGAAGGTGACCAGCACGGAGAAGGGCGTCCTGGTCGAGCTCACCGACGGGCGCACCGTCGAGGGCTCGCACGCCCTGATGACCGTGGGGACCGTGCCGAACACGGCCGGGCTCAACCTCGAGGGCTCCGGGGTGGAGGTCACCGAGTCGGGACATGTCGTCGTCGACCGCGTCTCGCGCACCTCGGTACCCGGCATCTACGCCGCCGGCGACGTCACCGGGGTCTTCCAGCTCGCGTCGGTGGCCGCCATGCAGGGCCGGATCGCGATGTGGCATGCCCTCGGCGAGGCCGTGGCCCCGATCAAGCTCAAGACCGTCGCGGCCAACGTCTTCACCCACCCGGAGATCGCCACGGTCGGGGTGCAGGAGAAGACCCTGGCCGACGACGCCGACGTCGACGTCGTCCGGCTGCCCTTGGCGACCAACGCTCGGGCCAAGATGAGCGACCTGCGGGACGGGTTCGTCAAGCTGTTCACCCGCCGCTCGACCGGGGTGGTCGTCGGCGGCGTCGTCGTCGCCCCCGGGGCGTCGGAGCTGGTGCTGCCGATCACGCTCGCGGTCACCAAGGGGCTGACGGCCGCCG
>C688J18823_10002982_pt1 | contig 10679 bp, 8 predicted proteins | sample HopSoiMetagenom1_FD_18823 | JGI IMG/M metagenome (IMG submission 18823) | reverse complement strand
ACCTACAAGGAGGCGATGGTCCCGGAAGCGATCCCGAAGTCGCTGCTGGTGATCGGCTCGGGCGCGATCGGCATCGAATTCGCCAGCTTCTACCGCGACATGGGCGCCGAGGTGACGGTCGTCGAGGTGCTCGACCGGGTCTTGCCGGTCGAGGACGAGGAGGTCTCCGCCTTTGCCCGCAAGAGCTTCGAGAAGCAGGGGATCAAGATCCACACGGGCGCTACGGTGAAGGGCCTGAACAAGGAAGGCGACAAAGTCACGGCGCAAATCGAGGCGGGCGGCAAGACCTCCGACATCACCGTCGAGCGGGTGATCCTCGCGGTCGGCATCGTCGGCAATGTCGAGGATATCGGCCTCGAAGCCACCCAGGCGAAGGTGGAACGCACGCATGTCGTGGTTGACGAATGGCTGCGCACCGGCGAGCCCGGCTTGTACGCGATCGGCGATCTGGTCGGCCCGCCCTGGCTGGCACACAAGGCGATGCATGAGGGGGTGATCTGCGTCGAGCGCATCGCCGGGGTCAACGACGTCCATCCGCTCGATATCAGAAACATCCCGGCCTGCACATATTGCCGGCCGCAGGTGGCTAGCGTCGGGCTGACCGAGAAAGCCGCACGCGAGGCCGGCTACGAGGTCAAGATCGGCCATTTCCCGTTCATCGGCAACGGCAAGGCGATCGCGCTCGGCGAGCCGGAGGGCATGATCAAGACGGTGTTCGACGGCAAGACGGGCGAACTGCTAGGTGCACACATGATCGGCGCCGAGGTCACCGAGCTGATCCAGGGCTACACGATCGCCAAGACGTTGGAGACGACGGAAGCCGAGCTGATGCGCACGATCTTCCCGCACCCGACGATCTCCGAAACGATGCACGAGGCCGTGCTTGACGCCTATGGCCGCGCCCTCCACTTCTGACCGATGAACTTTCCGACAGCCGACGCGCTACCGCGCGAGCGCCATCCGGAAAAGGCCGCGCGGCCGGACAGCCCGAGCCCGCGCAAGCCACCCTGGATCAGGGTCAAGGCGCCGGGCTCGCCGGAATATCACGCGACGCGCCGGCTGATGCGCGATCTCGACCTGCACACGGTCTGCGAAGAGGCGGGCTGTCCGAACATCGGCGAGTGCTGGAAGGAAAAACACGCGACGATGATGATCCTGGGCGCGGTCTGCACCCGCGCCTGCAGCTTCTGCAATGTCGCGACCGGCCGGCCCGATCTCCTCGACCCGCATGAACCGAAAAGGGTAGGGGATGCCGTCGCCGCGCTCGGGCTCAACCACATCGTCGTGACCTCGGTTGATCGCGACGATCTCGATGATGGCGGCGCCGAGCATTTCGCCGCGACCATCCGGGCGATCCGCGGCGCCGCGCCAGACACCACGATCGAGGTGCTGGTTCCCGATTTCCTGCGCAAGGACGGCGCGATCGAAACCGTGATCGCGGCTAAGCCCGACGTGCTCAACCACAATCTCGAAACCGTACCGCGGCTCTACGCCGAAGTGCGGCCCGGCGCGCGCTATTTCCATTCGCTGCGGCTGCTCGATCAGGCGAAGCGGCTCGACCGCTCCGGGTTCACCAAATCCGGGATCATGGTCGGGCTTGGCGAGGAGCGGGCCGAGGTGTTGCAGGTGATGGACGATCTGCGCGCGGCGCAGGTCGATTTTCTGACCATCGGCCAATATCTGCAGCCGACGCCGAAGCACCACCCGATCGCGGATTTCATCACCCCCGAGGAATTCGAGAGCTATCGCCGGCAGGCGCTCGGCAAGGGCTTTCTGATCGTCGCCGCCTCGCCGCTGACCCGCTCCTCCTACCATGCCGGCGAGGATTTCGCCCGGCTTAAGGCGGCCCGCGCCGCCGCGCTTGCTGCCCGGGGCTAGTCCCCGCCCGATGCCGACCCATGCCGAACAGCGGCTGCTCCCCTACAGCCCGGAGCAGCTCTTTGCGCTCGTCGCCGACGTCGAGCGCTATCCGGAATTTCTGCCCTGGTGCGTTGGCGCCCGGGTGAGGGAGCGCCGGCCCGATTTGATCGTCGCCGATCTGATTATCGGTTTCCGCATGTTCCGCGAGCGCTTTACGTCGCGCGTCAAGCTCGATCCACCGCGCCGCATCGATGTCGAATACACCGACGGCCCGTTCCGTTACCTGAACAACCACTGGATCTTCGAGAAGGTGCCGGGTGGTTGCCGCATCGATTTCTTTGTCGATTTCGAGTTCCAGTCGCGGATTTTGCAGCGGGTCATCGAGCTGTTGTTCCACGAGGCGGTGCGCCGGATGGTCGGCGCCTTCGAGACCCGCGCCCGGCAACTTTACGGCGCCCCGGCACCCGACAACTCGGGAGAAGCCGCAATATAAGCAGCGTTTCGGGAGTGGGGACCCCGGCCCGCAGGCCGGCGGGACGCCCGCGCTCCGAAGGGGCGTAGAACCTACTCCCCCGCCCACCGCCTGCTCCGCACAGATCGGGCGCTCGACCATGCGGCGCATACGCATGGGCTTCAGGGTCGAATACCGAGCACCCCTTCGCCGATCAGCAGGATCGGCACGGCGTAGAGCGCGGCGGCGACATCGTCGAGCATGACGCCGAGCCCGCCGGCGACGCGTCGCTCGATGGCGCGGATCGGCCAGGGCTTGGTGATGTCGAACAGTCGGAAGAGCAGGAAGGCCGCGGCATACCAGCGCCAGTCGAGCGGCACCACGGTCAGCGCCAGCCATTGCGCTGCGATCTCGTCGACGACGATGAAGCCGGGATCGTGCTCATCGCTCGCCCGGGCGACCCGGCCGGCCGCCCAGCAGCCGAGCGCGAATGCAAGAGCCGAGGCGGCGAGCAGCAAGACGGGCCCACCAACGCCGCGGATAGCCCAGGCACAGGGCAGGGCGGCCAGTGCCGCCCAGGTCCCGGGCGCCCAAGGCAACAGTCCTAGCCCCAGCCCGGTTGCGGCCAATGCCGCCGGGTGCCAACAGGGCAGCCCGAGGGGCGCCGGCCGCATCATTGGCTCCGCGGTCCCGGCAACGGCGACAGCCGCGACCCGCGTGTCAGCCGCTCGTGTGCCGGAAGGGCGGGCCCCGGCGTACGCCGGGGCGGCGGGCTAAAGGCGGGCAAGAGATATGCCGCTAAAGCGGTAGTCGGATGGTGGCAACGGCTTGGGCGGCGATCCCTTCGCCGCGGCCGGTAAAGCCTAGCTTTTCGGTGGTGGTCGCCTTGACGCTGACGCGGTCGGGCGAGATTTCCAGAATTTCCGCCACCCGCTCGATCATGCGATCGCGATGCGGCGCGATCTTCGGCCGCTCGCAGATGATTGTCACATCGACCCCGGCAATCGCCCCGCCGCGCTCGCGCACCAGCGCGGCGGCATAGGCAAGGAACCGGTCCGAGGAGGCGCCGCGCCATTGCGGGTCGCTTGGCGGGAAATGCATGCCGATATCGCCGGCGCCGATCGCACCGAGCACCGCATCGGTCAGCGCATGCAGCCCGACATCGGCGTCCGAATGTCCGACCGGCGCCACCTCGTGCGGGATCGCGACGCCGCACACCATGACATGGTCGCCGGGGCCGAAAGGGTGCACGTCGAAGCCCTGGCCGACCCGGACATCGCTCTGGCGCGCGCCGAGCAGCCGCTCCGCGGCGGCGAGGTCGTCAGCTGTCGTCACCTTCAAATTCTCCTCGCTGCCAGGCACGACAACCGGTGCCAGCCCGGCTGCTTCCGCGACCGCGGCGTCATCGGTCAAGACGCGCCCGATAGCTGCCCGATGCGCCGCCAGGATCGCCTGAAAATGGAAGCCCTGCGGTGTCTGCGCCCGCCACAGTTTCGAGCGGTCGATCGTCTCGCGCACCAGCCCGTGTTCGACCCGCTTGATCGTGTCACCGAGCGGCAGGGCCGGGATTGCCGCCGCTGCCCTATCGAGTCCGTCGAGCACCCGGTCGATCAGTTCGGCGCCGGGAAAGGGCCGGGCGCCGTCATGAATCAGCACGCGCTCGGGCTCGAACTGGGCCAAGGCTTCCAGGCCGAGCCGCACCGAGTCCTGCCGCTCCGCGCCGCCGTCCACCGGCGGTAGCAAGGGAATCCCGGCAAGCGTCCGGTCGAAAACCGCGCGATCCTCGGGGCGGACCACGACGATGACTCCGGAAATCCGAGGGCTGCCGGCGAATGCGGAGACCGCATGCCACAATACCGTGCCGCCGCCGAGCCGGAGATACTGCTTCGGCAAAACCCCGCCGAAGCGGGTGCCTCGCCCGGCCGCCACGATCAAGGCGTAGGTTGAAGCCATTTCTGAGAGGCTAAACCAGTGCGCGGTCGCTTGCCAGCGAGGCGTCCGCGCCGGGTAATGCGCCAGTGTGAAATTAAGTGGCGCGACCTCAAGCCGCTATCGTCGATTTAACTTATGTGTATAACTTAACGTGCGGACCTGCGACCGGTCATGCCGCACCTTGTTGGTTTCTCATTGGGCGCGAGGGCGACGGCATGCCCGCAGAATTCTTCCGCCGAATGGCGCAGCAATGCCGCGAATTGATAGTCCGCGCTCGCACTGAGGCGGCTAAAAGTCAATTGCGGGTTTCGGTCGAAAAATTTGAGGCGCAAGCGGAAGCGGCAGAGCGCGAAGCGGAGCGGAACCGCGACGGTCGCACTTCCTGACTGATAATGACCGGTGAAGTACCTCCAGTTGTGCGCGGCAGTTGAACCGCGCGATCTCGCGCAGGCGGCGCCGGAGCTAACGCGCATGCAAGTGGGTTAAGACCGCAGCCACGGTACTGCGGCCGAATCCCTGCGCAGAACTCGACAATTTGTCCCGCCGGGGCTTGATATCAGTATCCCCGGATCGAATTAGGAACCAGATCCACTCCTGCTGAGCGGTTCACCTGCTGCGTCACGGTAAGCAGGTGGGACGCGGCCTTATGTTGCGATGCAAAAACGGCTGCCTTAAAATAGTTCGTTTGAAATTACCGCCTATAATTTAGGCAATTTTCTGAAACGAGTACACCGTGAGCATCGATCTCGGTCCCGTGACGATCGACCACCCGGTCATTTTGGCACCGATGTCCGGGGTCACCGACCTGCCGTTCCGCCGGGTGGTCAGGCGCCAGGGGGCCGCGCTCGTCGTTTCCGAGATGATCGCCAGCGAAGCGGCGATCCGCGAAACCCGGCAATCGCTCTTGATGGCGCAAAGCAGCCCCGAGGAGCAGCCGATGGCGGTGCAGTTGGCCGGCTGCGAGCCGCGGGTCATGGCCGAGGCGGCGAAACTCCAGGCCGACCGCGGCGCCCGCATCATCGACATCAATTTTGGCTGCCCGGTTAAAAAGGTCGTCAACGGCCACGCCGGCTCGGCGCTGATGCGCGACGAGGCGCATGCGGCGAAGATCCTCGAGGCGACCGTGAAAGCTGTCAATCTGCCGGTGACGCTGAAGATGCGCACCGGCTGGGACGACAACCACCGCAACGCGCCGGACTTGGCCCGCATCGCCGAGCACTGCGGCATCCGCATGGTCACCGTGCATGGCCGCACCCGCTGCCAATTTTACGCCGGCAGCGCCGATTGGCGCTTTATCCGCGAGGTCAAGGAGGCGGTGTCGATACCGGTCATCGTCAATGGCGACATCACCAGCCTCGAGGAGGCGGACCGGGCCTTGCGGGAATCGGGGGCCGACGGGCTGATGATTGGGCGCGGCTGCTACGGGCGGCCCTGGTTCATTGCCCAGGTCATCGAATGGCTGCGCTCGCGCCGCCGAGTGCCCGACCCGCCGCTATCCGCACAGCTCGCGACGCTGCACGAGCATTACGAGGCGATGCTGTCCCATTATGGTACGCCGGGCGTGCATATCGCCCGCAAGCATCTCGGCTGGTACTCGAAGGGGCTACCGGGCTCGGCCGAATTCCGCGCCGCGGTCAACCAGGCCGAGGAGGTCGCCAAGGTGAAGGCGCTGATCCGCGCCTTCTATGAACCGCTGCTGGAGCGCGAGGCCGCCTGATGCCGATTTCGCTGCGCCGGCAACCCGCCGGCAGACGGGCGCGGCCGGCCGTGCTCGCCGACGCCGCTGCGCTGCTCGCGGCATTGCCCAACCCGGTAATCGCGCTCGACGGGGCCGGCATCGTGAGGTTCCTCAATCCGGCGGCGGAACAGTTTTTCGGAGTCAGCGCCGCGGCGCTGACCGGCAGCCCGATCACTGAGCACGTCCTGCCGGAGAGCCCGATATTCGGCTTGGTTGAAGCGGTCCGACGCAGCGAGAGTTCGATCGCCGAATACGATGTGCTCATCGCCGGCCCGCGTTTCCCGGCGCGCAGCGTGACGATCCAGGGTGCGCCGGCAGGGGAGGCGGGCGAACTCGTCGTGCTGTCGCTGCATGAGCGCTCGATGGCCGATTTGATGGATCGGCAGCTGACGCATCGAAATGCCGCGCGCTCGGTCACCGCGATGGCGGCAATGCTGGCGCATGAGGTGAAGAATCCACTCTCGGGCATACGCGGCGCGGCGCAGCTCTTGGAGCAGGACGCCGACGAAGCCGGCCGCGAGCTAACCCGGCTGATCTGCGAAGAAACCGACCGCATCGTGGCGCTGGTCGATCGCATGGAGGGATTTGCAGAGCACGCCCCGATCGCCGGCGCCGAGGTCAACATCCATGAGGTGCTCGACCGGGTCCGCAAGATCGCGCAATCGGGTTTCGCCCGGCACCTGATGCTGATCGAGGAATACGACCCATCATTGCCGCCAGTGCCGGGGGACCGCGATCTCTTGCTCCAGGTCTTGCTGAACCTGGTCAAGAACGCTGCCGAGGCGGTCGGCGATACCGATGGCGAAATCATCCTCCGGACGGCCTATCGTCACGGCTTGCGTCTCGCCGGTCCGGACGGCGCCCGGCGCCATCTGCCGCTGATGGTCTCGGTCGCCGATAACGGCGGCGGCATCCCCGACGATATCAAACCGCAGCTGTTCGACCCCTTCGTTACCACCAAGCACAACGGAACTGGCCTCGGTCTTGCACTCGTCGCCAAGGTGATCGGCGATCACGGCGGCGTCATCGAGTTCGACAGTGAACCGGGGCGCACGGTGTTCCGGGTGTTTCTGCCCGTCGTGACATCGGCCGGGGTCGCGCAGGACGGAAGCGGGTGATGGGCGCGACGATACTGGTGGCTGACGACGATCGGGCGATCCGCATGGTGCTGAACCAGGCGCTCGCCCGGCTCGGACACGATGTGCGGATGACCGGGAACGCGGCCACCCTGTGGCGCTGGGTTGCCGACGGGGACGGCGATCTCGTCATCACCGACGTGATCATGCCGGACGAGAACGGCCTCGACCTGATCCCGCGCATCAAGCGCGTGCGGCCGGATCTTCGCATCATCGTCATGAGCGCGCAGAGCACACTGCTGACCGCGGTCAAGGCGACCGAGCGCGGTGCCTTCGAATATCTGCCAAAACCTTTCGATTTGCGCGAGCTGGTCAATGTGGTTGAACGCGCGCTGAGTGTGCCGCAGGCCGCGTCCACGGCGGCGCCGGAGGAGGTCGATGACCCGCTGCCGCTGATCGGCCGCTCGGCGGCGATGCAGGAGATCTATCGCGCCATCGCACGGCTGATGGGCACCGACCTCACCGTCATGATCACCGGCGAAAGCGGCACCGGCAAGGAGCTCGTCGCCCGTGCGCTGCACGATTTCGGCAAGCGGCGCTCCGGCCCGTTTGTCGCGATCAACATGGCGGCGATCCCGCGCGAGCTGATCGAAAGCGAGCTGTTCGGCCATGAAAAGGGAGCTTTCACCGGCGCGATGGCGCGCAGCATGGGCCGCTTCGAGCAGGCGAAGGGCGGCACGCTGTTTCTCGACGAGATCGGCGACATGCCGCCCGAGGCGCAGACGCGGCTGCTGCGCGTCCTACAAGAAGGGGAATACACCTCGGTGGGCGGGCGGGTGCCGATTCGGGCCGATGTCCGCATCGTCGCCGCGACCCATCGCGACCTGTCGCAGCTGATCCGGCAAGGCACTTTCCGCGAAGATCTGTACTATCGCCTCAATGTGGCGCCGATCCGTCTGCCGCCGCTGCGCGAGCGGCCAGAGGACATCCCGGCGCTGGCCCGGCATTTCGCGGCGCTGGCGGCGCGCGAGGGGCTGGCGACCAAGCGGCTGAATGACGCGGCGATCGAGCGGCTGCGCCGTTATCGTTGGCCCGGCAATGTGCGCGAGTTGGAAAACCTGGTCCGGCGTTTGGCGGCGCTCTATCCGCAGGAGGTCATTGGGGTCGATGTCATCGAGGCGGAGCTGGACGAGGAGGAGGCCGGTGTCGAGACCCCGACCGAGACCGCCAGCGCGGAGGGGCTGGGGGCGGCGGTGCAGCGGCACATCGTCGATTATTTTGCGGCGCATCGCGGCACGCTGCCGGCGGCCGGCCTTTACGACCGCGTGCTGCGGGAGATCGAGCGCCCGCTGATCCTGGCGACTCTGGGCGCGACCCGCGGAAACCAGATAAAGGCCGCACATTTGCTTGGCCTTAACCGCAATACGCTGCGCAAGAAAATCCGCGAATTGGACATCCCGGTGGTGCGCGGCCTAAAATAGGAGCGCTGCCTCGGACGCCCTCTTGCCATTTTGAAGGGCCCGGCGCAGCGGCCTTAGGGCAGGCGCGGGGGAGAATGGTTAAGGCGATAATCTCGGCGCCGGATTTTTCGGGAATGGCCGGATGAGGCGTGGGCGCCAGGGGCGCAGCTGGACCGGCGGTATCGCCCTCTGGCGCAAGATGACGATTGCGCTGGCGGCCGCGGCATTGGCCTCCGGCATCGCCACCTACCTGGCGCTGACCGGGGCCCCGCCTTTCGGGCCGCGGCCGGCCGTCGTCCTGTCGCTGCTCAACCTCGATCTCGTGCTGCTGCTGCTCTTGGCGACGCTGGTCGCCAAGCGCCTGGTCGAGGTCTGGGCCGAGCGCCGTCGCGGGCTGGCCGGTTCGCGGCTGCAGGTGCGCCTCGTAGGCCTGTTCAGCCTGATCGCGGTGCTGCCGACGATTATCGTCGCGGTATTTTCCTACCTCTTCTTCAGCTTCGGCATCGAATCCTGGTTCAGCGACAAGGTGCGGACCGCGATCTCGGAATCGGTCGCGGTGGCCGACGCCTACGTCAAAGAGCACCAGCAGGCAATTCGCGCCGATGCGCTGTCGATGGCGGCCGACCTCGACCGCTCGGCCTCGGTCTTCCAGCTCAACCCACAATATCTGGCGCCGGTTTTGACGGCCCAGGCGGCGATGCGCGGGCTGACTGAAGCCGCGATTGTCGATCGCAGCGGCACGATGCTGGCGCGGACCGGTCTCGCTTTNGCCCTCGGTTTCGAGGACATCAGCCAGGATTCGCTGCGCCGCGCCCATCAGGGCGAGGTCATCATCATCACCGAGGACCAGGAAGAGCGGGTACGCGCCTTGGTCCGGCTCAGCGAGTTCAGCGACCTCTATCTTTATGTCGGTCGCTTCATCGAGCCGCGGGTATTGGCGCACCGCGACCAGACGCATCTCGCGGCGGCGCAATACGAGCGCCTGGAGTTGCAGCGCTCCGGCTTCCAGATCACCTTCGCCGTGGTCTTCATACTCGTGGCAATGCTGTTTCTCGTCGCCGCGATATCCATAGGGATCCACTTCGCCGCCAAGCTCGCCGATCCGATCAGCGGACTCGTTGGCGCCGCCGAGCGGGTGCGGGCCGGCGATCTTTCGGCCCGCGTCCCCGAAGGGGACAAGGATGACGAACTCGCTTCACTGAGCCGCGCCTTTAACCGGATGACCTATCAAATCCAGGCGCAGCAGCGGGAGCTGATCGAGGCCAACCGTCAGCTCGACGAGCGGCGCCGGTTTACCGAGACAGTGCTGACCGGCGTGTCGGCCGGGGTGATCGGCCTCGATCAGGCCGGCCGCATCCATCTCCCCAATCGTACCGCTTCAGCCCTGCTCGGGGTCGATCTTGACCCGTCGATCGGCGAAGACCTCGCGGAGGTTGCGCCGGAGATGGCCGGGCTGCTCGAGGAGGCCTCACGGCGGCCGGATCGGCTGGCGCAGGCACAGGTGCAGATCGCCGGGAGCAACGGTACCCGAACCTTGCTCGTCCGCATCGCCGCCGAGTGCGACGCGGAGGAGATCAGCGGCTTCGTGGTCACCTTCGACGACATCACCGAGCTGTTGTCGGCGCAGCGCAAGGCCGCCTGGGCCGATATCGCCCGCCGCATCGCCCACGAGATCAAGAACCCGCTGACCCCGATCCAGCTTTCCGCGGAGCGGTTGCGCCGCAAATACCTGCGCGAGATCAAGAATGACCAAGAAACCTTCAAGATCTGCACGGATACGATCATCCGCCATGTCGAGGACATCGGGCGCATGGTCGACGAGTTCTCGTCCTTTGCCCGGATGCCGTCGCCAGTCCTGAAGCCCGAGGATCTTGCGACGATCGTCGAGCAGGCGGTGTTCCTGCAGCGCACCGCGCAGCCGGAGATACGGTTCGATCTGCGGTTCGCCGAGCGGCCGCTGCCCCTGCGCTGCGATGCGCGGCTGGTAGGACAGGCGGTAATCAACATCGTCAAGAATGCGATCGAATCGATCGAGGCGCGAATCGTCGAGACCGGCAAGAGCCCGCCAGGACAGATTCGGGTCGCGGTGGCCGACCGCGACGGCCAGGTCCTGATCGTCGTCGAGGATAACGGTAAAGGCTTGCCGCAGCAGGGCCGCGAGC
>C688J18823_10002981_pt1 | contig 10681 bp, 12 predicted proteins | sample HopSoiMetagenom1_FD_18823 | JGI IMG/M metagenome (IMG submission 18823) | reverse complement strand
GAGCACCGCGGCCTCCAAACCCGTCGCGCCGCTGGACACCGCCGCGGCGACCGCCGCCTGCAGCGCAGTCAGCCGCAGCGCATCGAGCGCGACGGGCGCGCCGGCGTAGGTGCGCCCGTCGAGGTCCCGCACCGCCGCGCCACTGGCCGCCTCGGCGCGACCCATCGCTCCGCGGGCCAACACCACCAGCTTGGTGTCCTCAGCGTCGAGTTCACTCATTGCGCTCCCCCTGGCCGGGCTCCGTCGGACTGACCAGGACCGTACCGATGCGCACCCGGCCGCGATGGTCCGGTCCGCCTTCGGCGCGCAGCCTCAGCCCGTCCCACGTCACCTCGGCGCCCGGCAACGGGACGCGGCCCAGCTCGAGGGCCAGCAGGCCGCCGACCGTGTCGACGTCGAGGTCTTCGTCGAACTCGATCTCGTACAGCTCGCCAAGGTCCTCGATGGGCAGCCGGGCCGACACCCGAAAATGCTTGTCCCCCAAGTCTTCCACCGGCGCGACCTCGTCGGTGTCGTACTCGTCGGCGATCTCGCCGACGATCTCCTCCAGCACATCCTCGATCGTGACCAGGCCCGCGATGGCGCCGTACTCGTCGACCAGCAGCACCATATGGACGCGATCGCGCTGCATCTCACGCAGCAGCGCGTCGAGCGGTTTGGAGTCCGGGACGAACACAGCCGGGCGCATCACCTCGGGTACCTTGGTGTCGCGGCCGCCGTTGGTCGAGTAATACGTCTTCTGCACAAGGTCTTTGAGATAGACGACACCGACGACGTCGTCGACGTTCTCCCCGATCACCGGAATTCGCGAATGGCCGCTGCGCACCGCCAGCGAGGTGGCCTGCCCGGCTGTTTTGTCCGCCTCGATCCACACCATCTCGGTGCGCGGCACCATCACCTCGCGGGCCGGGGTGTCGCCGAGTTCGAACACCGACTGGATCATCCGGCGCTCGTCGTCGGCCACCACACCGCGCTGCTGGGCCAGATCGACGACCTCACGCAGCTCGATCTCGGAGGCGAACGGGCCGTTGCGGAACCCCCGACCAGGTGTCAGCGCGTTACCGATCAACACCAGCAGCCGGCTGATCGGCGTGAGCAACACCGAGATCGCCTGCAGCGGAAGGGCGGTCACCAACGCGATGCTGTAGGCATTCTGCCGTCCGACCGTGCGCGGACCGACCCCGATCGCGACGAAGCTGACCACCACCATGATCGCGGCCGCGGTGAACAAGCCCCAGCCCACGCCGAGCAGGCCGTCGAGGTAGGCGACCAGCAGCACCGTCGCCGTCACTTCGCACGTGATACGCAGCAGGACAACGAGATTGATGTATCGCGGCCGCTCGACCATGACGCGGGCAAGCCGCGCCGCGCCGGGCCGGTCGTCACGCACGAGTTCCTCGACACGGGCCACCGACACGGTGCTGATGGCGGCGTCGACCGCCGCGAACAGCCCAGCGAGACCGATGAGCGCGATCGCGCCGAATAGCGGGGTCAGGCCGGTCACGATTCGTCGAAGTATCGGGACTTGTCCAGCAGCCGCCGGTCCTTCTCGGACTGGCGGTCCTGGTGGTAAGCCTCGACCTGGTCGGCCACCCACTCCTCGAGCAGCTGGCGCTGCAGGGCGAACATCTCTTTTTCCTCGTCCGGCTCGGCGTGGTCGTAGCCCAGCAGATGCAGCACGCCGTGCACGGTCAGCAGCGCGAGCTCCTGACCCAGCGTGTGGCCCGCAGCGGTGGCCTGATCGGCCGCGAATTCCGGGCACAGCACGATGTCTCCGAGCATCGACGGCCCGGGCTCGGGGGCGTCGGGCCGGCCGCCCGGTTCGAGTTCGTCCATCGGGAAGCTCATCACGTCAGTGGGGCCGGGCAGGTCCATCCAGCGCATGTGCAGGTCGGCCATCGCCGCGGTGTCGAGCAGCACCATCGAAAGCTCGGCCGCGGGGTTGACTTTCATCTTGCGGATGACGAACCGCGCGACACTGACGAGCTCCTCCTCGGATACGTCGATGCCCGACTCGTTGGACACCTCGATGCTCACGCGCTCACCTTCGCGGTCGGGTGCCCGACGCACGCCGCTGGGCCCGGTTCATCAGCGCGGGCTCCTCGGATTTGGCGTAGGCGTCGACGATGTCGGCGACCAGCCGGTGCCGCACGACGTCGGCGCTGGTGAGTTCGGCGAAGTGGATGTCGTCGATGCCGTCCAGAATGCGCATCGCCGCGCGCAGGCCGGAGTTGGCGCCGCCGGGCAGGTCGACCTGTGTGATATCGCCAGTCACAACGACTTTGGAGTTGAACCCCAGCCGTGTGAGAAACATCTTCATCTGCTCACCGGTGGTGTTCTGCGCCTCGTCGAGGATGATGAACGCATCATTCAACGTACGACCACGCATAAAGGCCAGTGGCGCAACCTCGATCACCCCGGCGCTCATCAGCTTCGGGATCAGCTCCGGATCCATCATGTCGTGGAGCGCGTCGTACAGCGGACGCAGGTAGGGATCTATCTTCTCGTAGAGCGTGCCGGGAAGGAAGCCGAGCCGCTCACCGGCTTCGACGGCCGGACGGGTCAGGATGATCCTGTTGACCTGCTTGGTCTGTAATGCGTTGACGGCCTTGGCCATTGCCAGATACGTCTTGCCGGTACCTGCAGGACCGATGCCGAACACGATGGTGTGCGCGTCGATCGCATCGACATAGCGCTTCTGGTTGAGCGTCTTGGGCCGGATCGTCTTGCCACGCCGCGACAGAATGTCGAGCGTGAGCACCTCGGCCGGCGACTCGTTTCCGGTGCCCGTGAGCATGGAAACGCTGTGTTGCACCGCGTCCGGTGTCAGAGGGTGATCACTGGCCACGATCGCGATCAGCTCCGACACCACTCTCTCGGCCAGCGCGACGTCGGCCGGCTCGCCGGACAGCGTGACTGCATTGCCACGCACGTGGATATCGGCGGCGAGGATGCGCTCGAGGGCGCGCAGATTCTCGTCGGCGGAACCCAGCAGGCCCACGACGAGGTCGGGCGGAACATTGATGCTGCTGCGAACCGATGAGTCCGTGTCAGCGTTCGTCTCGCGGGGCGTCACGTGGGGTTTTCTGCCTGCTTTCTGGGGTTCTGGCCTGGTCGTTTGCTCTGAACACCCAGTTTACCGCCGCACACCGACGCAACCCAATGCTTAACCCGCTCGCCGGCTCAGGACCACCGCGGGGTCAGCGCGCCCAATGCGCCCAGCGCGACGGCCGCGGCGGTGGACGTTCGCAACACCGTCGGCCCGAGCCGCACCGCTGTCGCCCCGGCCTCCGACAACGCCGTGATCTCGTCGGCGGCGATACCGCCTTCCGGTCCGACGATGAGCATCAGCGAATCCGCTTGTGCCAGCGGTAGTTCCGTCAGCTTGACGGTGGCCGACTCGTGCAGCACGAGCGTCGTCGCGCCGTCGTCACGCACCCGCTGTACCAACTCGGCCGTCGACACCACACCGGTGACCGGCGGAATGTACGGCCGTCGCGATTGGCGGGCCGCCGACCGGGCCACCGCATCCCACCGGCGCAAACCCTTGTCGACCTTCGCCTGCCCGTCCCACCGCGCCACGCATCGTGCGGCCTGCCAGGCGACGAATGCGTCGGCTCCCGCCTCGGTGGCCAGCTCGATGGCCAGCTCGGAGCGGTCGGACTTGGGCAGCGCCTGGACGACGGTCACAGCAGGACTGGCCGCGGCGGCGGTCGTGCGGTGCAGCACCCGCGCCGTCAACCGGCCCTTGCCGACGCCCTCGACGACACAGTGCGCCACCGTCCCGTCGCCGTCGCCGAGGTCGAGTTCCTCGCCGGGACGGATACGCCGGACGTTAGCCGCGTGGAAGCCCTCGTCGCAGTCGACGACCGCGAGCTCACCGACGTCGGGCAGCGCATCGGCGTAGAACAGCGCGCTCGTCACGAATGTTTAGCGGCCGGTGAAGGTTTCGCGCAGCCGACTGAAGAACCCGCTGCCCGTCGCTGCGCTCTGGGTCGAGCGAACCTCGGCCACATCGCGGATGCGCTTTTCCTTGAGCTTGTGCAGCAGCTCGATGTCCTCGTGGTCGAGCCGTGACGGCACGACGACCTCGATGTGGGCGTGCAGGTCGCCCCGCACCCCTGAGCGCAGGTGCGGCATGCCGTGTCCACGCAGTGTGGTCACCGAACCGGGCTGCGTGCCGGCCGGGATGGTGAGCTCGGTGGGGCCGTCGATGATCGCGTCGACGGTAACGGTGGTGCCGAGCGCGGCGTCGACCATCGGCACCGAGATGGTGCAGTGCAGGTCGTCGCCATCGCGGATGAAAATGTCGTGCTGCTTTTCGTGGACCTCGACATAAAGGTCGCCTGCCGGACCGCCACCCGGGCCGACCTCGCCCTGAGCGGCCAGCCGCACCCGCATCCCGTCGCCGACGCCGGCCGGGATCTTCACGCTGATGTCGCGTCGCGCCCGGATCCGGCCGTCGCCGCCGCAGCGGTGGCACGGGTCCGGGATGACCTCGCCGACCCCGCCGCATACCGGGCACGGCCGCGAAGTCATCACCTGGCCGAGCAGCGAGCGCTGGACGGTCTGGATCTCGCCGCGCCCGCCGCAGGTGTCGCAGGCGACCGGTGTCGAATTGCCGTTGGTGCCCTTGCCCTGGCAGAGGTCGCACAGTACCGCGGTGTCGACGGTCACCTGCTTCGTCACACCGGTGGCGCATTCCTCCAGGTCGAGCCGCATACGCAGCAGCGAGTCCGAGCCCGGACGGACCCTGCCGACCGGCCCGCGGGTGGTGGTCCCGCCGCCGAAGAAGGCCTCGAAGACGTCACCCAGCCCACCGAAGCCGCCGAAGCCGTTGCCGGCGGCGGCCACGTTCTCCAGCGGGTCGCCGCCGAGGTCGACGATCCGCCGCTTCTCCGGGTCGCTCAGCACCTCGTAGGCGACGCTGATCTCCTTGAACCGCGCCTGGGCCTCTTCGTCAGGGTTGACGTCGGGATGCAGTTCACGGGCCAACTTGCGATAGGCGCGCTTGATCTCCGAATCGCTCGCCCCCCTGCTCACCCCGAGCAGCCCGTAATAGTCGCGTGCCACGCCAGACCTTTCCAAAGCCGGATTACCGGCTGCCTAAGACTTCGCCGATATAAAGAGCAACCGCAGCGACATTAGCGATAGTTCCCGGATAGTCCATCCGGGTGGGTCCCAGCACCCCCATACCGCCGTACACCTTGCCCGAGCTGCCGTACGCGGTGCTCACCACGGACGTGCCTGCCATTTGCTCGGCCTCGGTCTCGTGCCCGATCCGTACGGTGACCTTGCCGGCCTCCTGCTGGTGGGCAAGCAGTCGCAGCACCACGACCTGCTCCTCGAGCGCCTCCATCACCGATCGCAGCGAACCGCCGAAGTCCGCGGTGTTCTGGGCCAGGCTGGCGGTGCCGCCCAGCAGCAGTCGTTCCTCGCTGTGGTCCACCAGTGTCTCCACCAGCACCGTCGCCGAGCGGCCGACCGCGTCGGCGAGCCCGCCGCTGCCGTTGAGGTGCACCGCCAGGTCGGACACCGCGACCGAGGCCGCGGCCAACGGCTTGCCCTCCATCGCCTGGCCGAGCCGGTCACGCAGTTGGGTCAGCTCGTGCTCGTCGATGGCGTCGCCGAGTTCAACGATGCGCTGGTCGACGCGGCCCGAGTCGGTGATCACCACCAGCAGCAGCCGGGCCGGCGTCAGTGCCACCACCTCGAGGTGCCGCACGCTCGACGTGGACAGCGTCGGATACTGCACGATCGCGACCTGGCGGGTGAGCTGGGCCAGCAACCGCACGGCGCGGCGCAGCACGTCGTCGAGGTCGACCCCGGATTCCAGGAAGGACAGGATCGCGCGGCGCTCCGAGGACGACAGCGGTTTGACGTCGTCCAGCCGGTCGACGAACTCCCGATAGCCCTTCTCGGTGGGCACCCGGCCCGAGCTGGTGTGCGGCTGGGTGATGTACCCCTCGGCCTCAAGGACCGCCATGTCGTTGCGCACGGTCGCGCTGGAGACGCCCAGATTGTGCCGCTCGACGAGCGTCTTTGAACCTATCGGCTCCTTGCTGGCCACGAAGTCGGCGACGATGGCACGCAGCACCTCGAAGCGACGATCGTCGGCGCTACCCATGTGTTCACCTCCCTTTCGCAGCGAGTCGCCGTTCATTTTACGGGCATCAACAGGGCCAATACCGCGCGAGCGATTCTTCGCGTGGCGGACAGGTCGTTTGCGACTAGCCTTTGCAGCGTGACGCCGACGCCTCCGAGATCATCGCGATGATCTTCAAGGGAGTCCGTGACGGCAGGCCCTACCCCGACCACGGCCTGTCCCATCGGCAGTGGGCGCAGATTCCACCCCGGCAGATCCGCCTCGACGAACTGGTCACCACCACGACCGTGCTGGCGCTGGACCGGTTGCTGTCGGAGGACTCGACGTTCTACGGCGACCTGTTCCCGCACGCGGTCAGGTGGAAGGGCATCGTTTACCTGGAGGACGGTCTGCACCGCGCGGTGCGGGCCGCGTTGCGGAATCGGACGGTGCTGCACGCGCGTGTGTTCGACATGGACATGCCGCTCACGCAGCCGACCTAGGCCCGCTCAGTCGCCAGCCATTTGCTCTTCGCGCAAGCGCTCATCGCCAGCCATTTGCTCTACGCGCAAGCGCTCATCGCCAGCCATTGCCTCACGAAGACTGCGCGGCCGCATGTCTGTCCACTCCTCCTCGACGTAGGCCAAACATTCCGCGCGAGTGCTCTCGCCGAACACCACCCGCCAGCCGGCAGGGATGTCGACGAACGACAGCCACAGGCTGTGCTGGTCCTCGTCGTTGACCAATACGAAGAAAGAGCCGTTGTCGTCATCGAATGGGTTGGTGCTCATTGCTTCTCCTGATCGATTGCTCGGGGGCGGTGAAGTCCGCGGCGAGAATCCGGTCGGACAACAGCCCGAGGCAGCTGAGGTTGGGGAAGCCGGGACCCTGCGTCAGCCCGGACAGCCCGGGCACGAACAGCTTTGGCGTCACATCGGTGACGGCGAGGTCATGGCCGATCGCTTCCTGCAAGGCGTCACCTGTTACCGGGCCGCCGAGCCCGAGCTCCAGCAGATCCAGTGCGTCCTGACCGAGCAGCAGCACGAACCAGAGCCCATCGGCGCGGGACCCGTCGATCACCAGATCGAACCCGTGCACGGTCTCCAGTGCTTCGGCACCGCGATTCGTGCTCAGCGTCAAGCGGATTCGCCCGTCGCGGGCCACCGCATGCGCGACCCTCCCCCGCAGATGCCGGATCCGGTCGTCGGCCAGCAGCGCGTCCTGCACTCGCGCCGAGAACACGCCGCGGTCGGTGCGCGCCAACGCGTCTCGTCGCTCCGCCAATGTCAGGCTGGACCAGTCCGTCGGGTCAGAGTACAAGGTGTTCTCGAAGAAGCCCTCGCCGCGGGTGAACAGGGTGATCTGCGGCGAGATGACGGTGATAGTCGAAACCCGGTGCCGGAACAGCTCGTTGAGCATCGAAGCGGCGGTTTCGCCGCCGCCGATCACCGCGACACGGTCAGCGGTAAGGAGGTCGTGCTGCGCGGCGCGCCCCCAGAACTGCCCGATCGACAGCACCCTCGGGTTGCCGGGCAGGATCGAGCGCTCGGCCTGTCCCGGTCCGGTGATCATCACCGCATCGGCGTGCACCGTCCGCTCGGAGGTGTGCAGCGCCCATCGCCGGCCCTCGAGTGCGATCCGGCGCACCTCACCTGCGATGATGGTCATTGCGACGGGTGCTCCACACCCTTCGCGAAAACCGCGCGCCGACAGAGCCCTTCGACATCGTCGTAGCGTGCCCTGGCACCGACGTCGCAGCCTATGCCGCTGACGGCGAGACGTGGTGGCTCACCGACTTCGAACCAGAAGCGCTGACAATCAGTCGCATTCGTGCCGTCATCGACGATGGCCCGATGAGCGGCTAGTCCAAGCGTCCGGCGTCGACCACGCGAAGCACCGCGAGCTAGTTTGAAATCATGATCGTCAGAACCTGGTCGGCGCGCGCGACGAAGGCAGGCGCGGACGCGTACACCGCCTACTTCGCAGAACACCTTGCTGCCACAACTGCGCCAACGTGATGGTTTCTCGGGTGCATTTCTGTTGGCCCGCGATGACGGCGGCCTCGTTGAACTGACGGCACACACGATCTGGGCGTCGCTCGACGCGATCCGCGCCTTCGCGGGCGACGACATCACCACCGCCGTCGTCGAGACAGAAGCCCTGGCCGTGCTGCAGCACAGCGACCCAACGGTGGTGCACCGCGACGTCTTGGTGCACGTTTAGGAGTTGCGCGGGGGCGGCTGCGAGCCGGCGTCGTCGGGGTCGACCTCGACGGCATACGAGGTGATCGCCGTGATCTCTTCGCCGCTGAATTCGTAGATGTCACAGCTGGCGACCGCGGTCTCTCCATCAGGACGGGTGTAGTGCGCGAACGTGTCGACGGCAACGACGTCGTCCTGGGCCGCTATGACACACCGGTCGTACGTCGTCGTGGTGTCTTCCAGGCTTCCAAGGGTTTCCCCGCAGGTCTGACGCACCGCGTCTGCGCCCTCAAGAACCATGTAGCCGACGACCGTCCAGCGCACATCCTTGGCGAGGTACGGCAGCGCCTCGTCGAACCGGTGCTCGGAGAACGCGCGGCCGACGGCGCCCGGATCGAATGCCATGTGCCGACGGTAGCGTGAGGCTGTCGGTGAGTGGAGAGGATGACCGCATGGATCTGTCGGGCGTCGGCATATGGAGTAATCAACTGCGATATGGCGACCCGGGCGAGTCCGCGGAGGCCGCCGCCGAGTTGGAGGAGCTCGGGTTCACGGCACTGTGGATCCCCGACATCGGCGGTCCGGTCCTGGATGCTGTCGAGCATCTGTTGAGGTCGACCAAGCAGATCGTGATCGCCACCGGCATCCTGAACCTTTGGATGCACGAGCCATCTGAGGTGGCAGCCAGATACGCGTCGTTGACCCAGACGCACGGCGACCGGTTCCTGCTCGGGATCGGTGTGAGCCACGCCCCGCTCATCGACTCCAGGGAGCCGGGCCGCTACCGCAAGCCGCTGGCGGCGACGCGCGCCTTCCTAGACGCGCTGGATGCTGCCGACGAACCGGTGCCCGTCGAGAACCGGGTCCTCGCTGCGCTCGGCCCCAAGATGCTGGAGTTGTCAGCGACGAGGGCCCGCGGCGCGCATCCCTATCTCGTCACACCCGACCACACGCGCCAGGCCCGAGAGGTACTCGGCGACGGACCGCTGTTGCTTCCCGAGCAGGCGGTGCTCCTCACCGACAACCGCGACGAAGCTCGCGCCGTCGGCACCAATTTTCTGCGTACCTATATGGCGCTGCCGAACTACGCCAACAACTTGCTTCGCTCCGGCTTCACCCAGGACGACCTGGACTCGATCAGCGACCGGTTGTTGGACGCGATCATCGCGTGGGGCGACGAGGATGCCGTCGTGCGGCGGATCGATGAGCACAAACAGGCCGGCGCGGACCACGTCTGTGTTCAGGCGTTGACTGCCGACCCGCTGGGGTTTCCGCGTGAGCAGTGGCGGCGCCTGGCTGCCGCCTTGACGTAGCTAGGTCGTCCACAGCACGTGCAGCGCTGGCGGTTTGCGAAATACCAAGCCACGTGGCGCGTTTGGGTGGTCGGGGTCGAGCCGTAGCCCGGGCAGGCGGTCCAACAGTCCACGGACGGCGATCGCTGTCTCGGTCCTGGCAAGATGTGCTCCGAGACAGAAATGTGGTCCCTGCGCGAATGCTAGGTTCAGCCGCACGTTTTCGCGACGGATGTTGAATCGGTCGGGCTCGGCGAACACAGCCGGGTCGCGGTTGGCGCCGGCGATCGAGACGGTGACCAGATCCCCTTTCCGGATCTGTGCGCCAGAAAGCTCGACGTCGCACGTGGCGTAGCGGTCGACCACCGCGGCCGCCGGCTCCAACCGGGTCGATTCCTCGATAGCACCTTGCAGTAGAACTGCGCTGCCACGGACGAGGTCGAGCGCGTCAGGGTCGCCGAGCATGTGCCGCACCGCGTTGACGATCATGCCCTCGGTGGTATCGATACCGCCGAACATCAGGACCGCCGCATTCGACACGAGGTCCTCCTGGCCGAGTGCTTCCGGCCTACGCACCGCCTCGCCGAGCAGCGACCGGTCGTCGGTACGGCTGATGGCCCGCAACAACGCCTCCCGCAGCTCGCCGAACGCATCGACACCAGCCGCGGAAACCGGCTGCCCCGCAGTGAGTTCCGATACCGCGGCCACGATCGCCGCGTACCAGGACAGCACTTTGTTGGCGTTGACGTCGCGCAGCCCGAGCGCCTCGGTCACCACGCCGACTGCGAGTGGACCGGCGAACTGGCGCCGAAGCTCGGCGCGGCCGTCCGGTTGAAATGCGGAGATCAACCGATCGGTCTCCGCCTCGACGAATCCAGCGAAGCGGTCCCGCACCTTGGCCGGACGAAAGGGGTGCGCGAACGGCTCCCGGTGTCGCGTATGGTCTGCGCCGTCGAGCGACAGCATGCTCGGGCCCACCACCCGGGAAGTGGAGAACCGAGGATCGTCGACGGTGAAGGTGGTGTCATCGCGCATCACCCGTACTGCGAGGTCGTACCGGGTGACCAGCCACCCGCCGAGCACAGCGATCCAAGACACCGGCT
>C688J18823_10002980_pt1 | contig 10682 bp, 11 predicted proteins | sample HopSoiMetagenom1_FD_18823 | JGI IMG/M metagenome (IMG submission 18823) | reverse complement strand
GCGCCGATCAGCGCGGCGAGAAGCAAGAACGAGACGACCTCGAACGGCAGCACGTAGTCGTGGAACAGCGATGTGCCGATCGCTGCGGTGCTCCCGTCCACCGGCGGCGAGGCCGGCGTCGTGCCGACCGGCCACACCCGCAAGGTGAGCGACGCCAGGCCGAGGAACAGCACCGTCGCGAGGGCGCCACCGACCGCCCGGCTCTTCCACCCCATGTAGTCGAGCGTGTCGCGCCCGATCGGCGCCTTGGTCAACATCAGCCCGAACAGGAACAAGATCACGATCGCGCCGACGTAGATCAGGATCTGGGTCCATCCGACGAACTCGGCGCCGACGAGCAGGAACGTCACGCCGACGGCGGCGAGCGCGACCACCAGGTACAACGCCGCGTGCACGACGTTGCGCGCTGTGACCACCGCGATCGCCGAGAGCGACCCGATCACGGCGACGACGAGGAAGGCGTACTCCTGCGCCGTCACGAGCCGCCCCCCTCGGGCGGCTCAGCGCCTTCCTCGAGGGCGGGGGGCGGCAGCACCGTGTACGTCCACTCCTCCAACCGGTCGCGCTCGTGCACCATGTCGTTGATGTCGTACTCCGAGTACTCGAATTCGGGGCTCCAGAACAGCGCGTCGAACGGGCAGACCTCGACGCAGATGCCGCAGTACATGCAGAGCGCGAAGTCGATCGCGAACCGGTCCAGGATCTTGGCGCTCCGCGCCCGTCCGCCGCCGGCGGGCTCGTGCGTCTCCTTGTGGGCGTCGATGTAGATGCACCAGTCAGGGCACTCGCGCGAGCACTTGTAGCAGACGGTGCAGTTCGCCTCTTTGAGCGCGATCACGCCGCGGGTCCGCGCCGGCAGGTCGGGCTTCACGTGCGGGTACTGCACGGTGACCGAGCGCTTGAGCATCGTGCGCAGAGTCACCGACAGACCCTGGAGCAGGCCGAGGCCGATGCCCTGCTCCTTCTGCGCGTCTCCTTCGGGGCCCCTCGTCTCGGTCGTCGCCATCGTTAGCCGGTCGCCACCTTCACGAACGCCACGCCGAGGATCCACAGAAGGGTCACCGGCACGAGCTTGATCCACGCGAACCGCTGCAGCTGGTCCTCACGCAACCGCGGGAACGTCGCACGCAGCCACACGATCACGAACGACAGCGCGAAGATCTTGCCGAACATCCAGATCGGGCCGGGGATCAGCGAGAGGCCCGGCAGCGGCAGGAAGCCGCCCAGGAACAGCACCGACGCGACCGCCGACATCACGACGATGCCGCCGTACTCCGACAGGAGGAAGAACGCGAACTTCAGGCCGGTGTACTCGGTGTAGGCGCCGAAGATGATCTCGGAGTCCGCGACCGGCATGTCGAACGGCGGCCGGGTCAGCTCCGCAACCGCCGCCACCATGAACACGAGGAACAGCGGGAACAGCGGGATCACGTACCAGATGTTCTGCTGCGCCTCGACGATGCCGACGAGCGAGAGCGTGCCGGCGAGCATCACCGCTGCGGCCGCCGCGAGCACCAACGGGAGCTCGTACGCGATCAGCTGGGCGGCGGCGCGGAGCGCCCCCATCAGCGAGAACTTGTTCGCCGAGGACCAGCCCGCCATCAGCACGCCGAGCACGCCGATCGACGACATCGCGAGCACGAAGAAGATGCCGATGTCGAGGTTCAGAGCGAAGATGTCGCCGCCGAACGGGATCACCACAAGCACCACCAGGTACGGCACGAGCGCGACACCCGGCGCGATCGAGAACACCGCGCGATCGGCCGCCGCGGGAACGACATCCTCCTTCTGGATGAACTTCGCGCCGTCGGCCATCAGCTGCGCCCAGCCGTGGAACCCTCCGGCTTCCATCGGTCCGAGCCGGGCCTGCATGTGCGCGAGCACCTTGTGTTCCATGTAGCCGACGGCGAGCGGCACGACCAGGAAGATGATGAGGACGACGGCCGCCTTGATCACCAGCGCGACCCAGTAGTTCGAGAACGTGGTGTCGACCGCGGACGTCTGCGCGAGGATCACTCGTCCTCGTCCTCCTCGCCCTCGACGGCGCCGGGCCAGGGCTTGGCCTCGCGGCTCATCAGGGCGAAATCCTTGCGCAGCGGGTGGCCCTCGAACGGCTCGGACAGCAACAGCTTGACCGGCCTCGGGTGGCCCTCGATCGCGATGCCGAACATCTCCATCAGCTCCCGCTCGTGCCAATCGCACGTCGGGAACAGATCGCTGACCGTCGGGATCGACGGCTCGTCGCGCGGCAGTCGCACCTTGAGCCGGACGCTGTGCTTGTTCGTCGTCGAGAACAGCTGCGTAACGACCTCGAAGCCGTCGTCGCCCAGATCGACACCGCCGGTGAAATCGCAGAAGTCGCACCCGAACTCCGGCTCGTCGCGACAGAACCGCACCGCGTCGTGGTAGCGATCGACCGGGACCGTTGCGACGGCGTCTCCGAACACGTCGAGCACCTCGACGTCGTCGCCGAAGCGTGCCCGGAGCCGAGATCCCAGATCGTCAGGAGACAGCCGACGTCCCACTCCGGAACTTCTCCTGGATGTCTTCGTTCTTGATCTTCTCTTGCAGGGTGATGATGCCCTGCAAGAGCGCCTCGGGACGAGGCGGGCAGCCGGGGACGTAGACGTCGCAGGGGATGATCTGATCGACGCCCTTCGTGACCGCGTAGCTGTCCCAGTACGGGCCGCCACAGTTGGAGCACGAGCCGAACGAGATCACGTACTTCGGCTCAGGCATCTGCTCGTACAGGCGGTTGATCACCGGCGCCATCTTGTCGGTCACCGTGCCGGCGACGAGCAGCAGGTCGGCCTGCCGCGGCCCGTGGGCGAACGGGATCACGCCGAGCCGGATGAAGTCGTTCTTGGCGGCCGACGCCGAGATGAACTCGATCGAGCAGCACGCCAACCCGAAGTTGAAGACCCACAGGCTGTATCGCCGCCCCCAGTTGAGGATGAACTTGACCGGCTTGACCTTGGGCAGGGGCGTCTTCTCGGTGATCACGCCCACCGCAGGACCCCCTTGCGCCACGCGTACAGCAATCCGACACCCAAGATCCCGATGAAGATCGCCATCTCGACGACGGCGGTGTAGCCGAGCGTGCTGAACACCCGCGCCCACGGGAACAGGAACACCGACTCGACGTCGAAGATCACGAACAGGAAGCCGTAGACGTAGTAGCGGATCTGGCTCTGAGACCAGCCCTCACCGACGGGGTCGATGCCGCACTCGTAGGTCATGAGCTTCTCGGGCCTGGGACGGCTGGGAGCGATCAGATGGGCGGCGAAGAACGCGACCGCGACGAGCAGCGCTCCAGCGAGCACCACCGCGAATACCACCCCGTAGGAACCGAAATAGGTCACGACCCGTTCGCACCTTCCCCAGCGCGGCCGTATCCTAACAGCGCCCCTGGCTCGACCCCTGCGCCGCAGCGCACAGCCAAGAACCGCGCCAGCTGCACCAGCGCCTGTTGCGCGTGGCCCTCCGGCAGCCGCCCGGCAAGCGCCATCGCCCGGGCGACCTCCTGAGCAACGCCGGCTCTCGCGTGCGCCACAGCGCCGCTCGTCCGCACGATGTCGAGCGCCCGGTCCAACGGCTCGCCGTCGGGCGGCCCGGCGGCGAGGATCCGCCGAAGCTCTTCGCGGTCGGGGCCGGTGCGGAGCGCGTGCAGCACCGGGATGGTGTACACGCCCTCGCGGATGTCGGTGCCGGGCTCCTTGCCAAGCTCGAGCTGGGTCGACGTGATGTCCATGATGTCGTCGGAGAGCTGGAACGCGAGGCCGAGCGAAGCGCCGAAGGCCTCCAACGTCTCGAGGTCCTCGGGCGTCGCACCGGACAGCATGCCGCCCATCCGGCACGACGAAGAGATCAGGATGCCGGTCTTGCGCCGGATCACGGCGAGATGGTCTTCCTCCGTCTTGTCGACGTCTCCCGCGCTCGCAACATCACGGATCTGGCCGTCACACAGCACGGCGATCGTCTGCGCGAGGAGGCGGCAGACGTCAGGCCCGAGGTCGGCCGCGAGCTCCGAGGACCGGGCGAACAGGAAGTCGCCGGTGAGGATCGCGATCGTGTTGTCCCAACGGGCGTTGACCGAGGGGACCCCATGCCGCGACGCCGCCTCGTCCATCACGTCGTCGTGGTACAGCGTGGCGACGTGCGTGAGCTCGATGGCCGCGGCGCCTTGGATCAACCGTGGGTCGGTCGGGTCGCCGAAGTAGCCCGCAAGCAGCACGAGCATCGGGCGGAACCGCTTGCCGCCGGCCGCGAGCAGGTAGCCCGCCGTCGTGCCAAGGATGTCGGAGTCGGCCTGGACGGCCTTGCCCAGGGCCTCCTCGACGCCGTCGAGCCGCGACCGGATCTCGGCCTCGAGGGCCTCGTCCAGCGCGTCCAGTCCAGGGATCACTCGCCGCATCCGCTCACCACTTCAGGATCGAGGCCGAATCGATCACGCCGGACAGCAGCCGGGGGAACACACCGAGCACGAGCACGGCCGCAGCGAGGACCAGCCCGGCCACCTGTGGCACGAGCGAGCGGTCGTCGTCGACGGCGACATGCGGCGCCCGGAAGTACATCCGCAGCACCACCCGCAGGTAGGCGTAGGCCGCGATCACGCTCGCGAGCACGCATACGACGACGAGCGGCCAGTTCCCTGCGCGGATCGCCGCGCCGAACACCGTGAGCTTCGCGATGAACCCGACGGTCGGCGGGATGCCGGCGAGCGACAGGAGGAAGATCGCGAGCAACGCCGCAAGACCCGGGCTCCGGGCCGCCAGGCCGTCGTAGTTGTCGTACGAGGAGGGTTCGTCGGTCCGCACGCCGACCAGCATCGTGATGCCGAAGGCGCCGACCGTCATCACGGAGTACGCGATCAGGTAGAACATCGCGGCGCGCATCCCGATCACGTTCGGCGACGTCAGGCCCGCCAGGATGAACCCGGCGTGCGCGACGCTCGAGTACCCCAGCATCCGCTTCACGTCGCCTTGGGCGGCGGCGAGCACCGAGCCGAGCACGACCGACACCACCGACAGCGCGTAGATCACGGGGGTCCACGTGGTGGTGAGCGGCTGCAGCGCGACGTCGAGGACCCGCATCAACGCGAAGAACGCGGCGACCTTCGTCGCGGCGCTCATGAACGCGACCACGGGCGTGGGCGCGCCCTGGTAGACGTCCGGCGTCCACATGTGGAACGGCGCCGCGGCGATCTTGAAGCCGAACCCGATCACCAGGAGGCCGAGCGCCAGCAGGGCGAGCGCCTGCGAGCCGGTCTGGCCACCGAGCGCGCTCACGATCGCCGGGATCTTGGTCGTGCCGGTGGCCCCGTAGGCCATCGCGACGCCGTAGAGGAAGAACGCGGACGAGAACGCCCCGAGCAGGAAGTACTTCATCGCAGCCTCGCTGCTGCGCCTGCCGCCGAGCCCGGTCAGGACGTACAGGGACAACGACAGGATCTCGAGGGCGATGAACACGACGATCAGGTCGTTCGCCGCGGCGATCAGCACCATCCCGGCGGTCGCGAACAGCAGCAAGGGGTAGAACTCGCCGCGGAAGACGAGCCGGCCGCGCGCGGTCTCGTGGGTGTAGTGGATCGCGCCGAAGGCGGCGGCCACGACCAGCACGACGGTCGCGACCACGGTGAACCGGTCTGCCGCGATCGCGTCGCCGAGCACCGTCGGGTCGCCGCTCCAGTTCCAGAGCTTGAGCGCCGCGATCCCGGCGCCGGCGAGGCCCGCAACCGCGAACACGAGGTGCACCGTGTGCGAGCTGCGCCGCGCGAACGCCTCGTAGAGCATCCCGACGATGGCGACGCCGCAGAGGATCAGCTCGGGCACGACGGGCTGGAAGACCAACACCGGCGTCGCGATCGGCGCATCGGGACCGGGCGGCGCCGGCGTCGGTGTCGCCTGGGCGAGCACGTGCAGCACGCCGATCATCCGCCGCCTCCGGCCTCGGCGGCGACCTGCGTCTGCGGGACGACCGTGGTCGCGTGGTCGGGAGCGACCTGCTCGACGACCTGCTTGGTCGCCGGATCGATCGACGTCGTCATCAGCTTCGGGTAGACGCCGAACACCAGGAGCAGCGTCAGGACCGGCGCGATCACCACGACCTCGCGCAGCGAGACGTCCGGCAGCGCTCGGTGCTCCTCGCGGATCGGTCCGTAGGCGACCCGCTGGTAGGACCACAGGAGGTAGATCGCGCCGAGCACGACCGCCACGCTGGCGAGCGCCCCGAACACGTGGTTCACCGCGAACGTCCCGACGATCACCAGGAACTCCCCGACGAAACTGCTCAGACCCGGCAGGCCGGCCGAGGCGAACACCGCGAACAGGAAGAAGCCGAGCAGCCACGGCATCTGGCTCGCCAGCCCACCCATCTGGTCGAGCCGGCGAGTGTGCGTCCGCTCGTACACCATCCCGACCAACAGGAAAAGCGCGCCGGTCGCGAGGCCGTGGTTGACCATCTGGAGCACGCCGCCGGTGACCGCCTGCTCGGTCAGCGCGAACACGCCGAGCACCACGAACCCGAGGTGCGACACGCTGGAATAGGCGACCAGCCGCTTGACGTCGCGCTGCCCGAGGGCGCACACCGCGCCGTAGATGATGCCGATCACGGCGAGCACCTCGATCGCGGTCGCGAAGTGCTTCGCCGCCTCAGGGAAAAGGGTGAGCGTGAACCGGATCATGCCGTAGGCGCCGACCTTCAACAGGACGCCCGCAAGCAGCACCGAGCCCGCCGTCGGCGCCTCGGTGTGCGCGTCGGGGAGCCATGTGTGCAGCGGGAACACCGGCACCTTGACCGCGAACGCCACGAAGAACCCGAGGAACAGCCACCGGGCGGTCTCGAGCGGCAATGTCGCCGACGCGTCGGCGAGCGCGCGCAGGTCGAACGTCGTCGCGCCGGTCTGTCCGTACAGGAACAAGATCGCGACGAGCAGGAACGCCGAGCCGGCCATCGTGTACAGGAAGAACTTGAGAGCGGCGTACACCCGCCGTTCGCCGCCCCACCCGCCGATCAGCAGATACATCGGGACGAGCAACGCCTCGAAGAAGATGAAGAAGACGATCAGGTCCAGCGCGAGGAACGTTCCCAGCACCGCGGTCTCGAGCACCAGGATCGCGATCATGTACCGACGCACGTCGGTGACGACCGTCCACGAGGCGAGCACCGACACCGCGAACAGGAACGTGGTCAGCAGGACGAGCCACAGGCTGATCCCGTCGACGCCGACGATCCACTGCAGCCCGATGCTCGGCAGCCACGAAGCCTGCTCGACCATCTGGAACCCGGGGTCGGCGTGATCGAACCGCCCGAGGACCGCGATCGACACGCCGAGCGTGACGANCGTCACGAACAACGCGAGCCAGCGCGCCGTCCGGTCGCTCATCTGCCGGCCGCCGAGCACGATCGCCAGCACGCCCAGCAGCGGGAAGAAGATCAAGACGCTCAGCAGGTGTCCGNTCATCCGCGCACCCCGATGAACCCGANCACGAGCACNGCCCCCAGGAACAACACCAAGGCGTACGTGCGCACGAATCCGGTCTGGACGAGCTTCCCGCCGGACGCCGAGCGCTTGACCANGCCNGCGATGCCGTTGACCGCCCCGTCGATCACGAGGGCGTCGACGACGTCGGAGGTGAGCCGCGCGAGCGCCTTCGACGGCTGCACGATCGCCACGTCGTAGGCGCGNTCGACGTACCAGCCACGCTGGGCCGCCGTCGCCATCGGCTCCATGCGCGCGCGGAACGCGACGGGATCGACCCGGCCCGAGCCGTAGATCCACCAGGCGATCGAGAGCGAGATCACGGCCACCGCAACGGCGATCCCGACCAATGCGACGACCGACAGGCCCGCCCCCAGCGCCGTCGCGCCGACGACGGGCTCGAGCGCCCTGCTGATCGCGCCCTCTGGGTTGAGCTGCAGGACCCCAACGACCACGACGCCGATCGCCAGCAGCACGAGCGGCGCGACCATCACCCAAGACGACTCGTGGGCGTGCTCCGCCTTATCGGATCGCGCCCGCCCGAGGAAGGTCATGCAGATCATGCGCCCGATGTAGAAGGCCGTGAGGAACGCCGCGATCGTCCCGAGGACGTACACGACCTCGCGGCTCGTGTGGTTGGCGACCTCGAGCAACGCATCCTTGGCGAAGAACCCGGCGAGCGGCGGCACGCCGGCCTGCGCCAGCCCTCCGATCGCGAACGTGGCGAACGTCCAGNGCATCGGCCGCCGCAGACCTCCCATCGCGCGCATGTCCTGCTCGTCGTGCATCCCATGGATCACCGACCCGGCCCCGAGGAACATCAACGCCTTGTAGCANGCGTGCGCCGCCAGGAAGAACATCGCGACGCCGTACGCGTGCATGCCGACCGCGATGAACATGTAGCCGAGCTGGCTGATCGTCGAGTATGCGAGGACGCGTTTGATGTCGAACTGCGCGATCGCGCACGTCGCGCCGAACAGCGCGGTCAAGAGCCCGACNACGAGCACGACGGTGAGCGCCACGCCGGAGATCTCGAACAGCACGTGCGAGCGGACGACGAGGTACACGCCTGCCGTCACCATCGTCGCCGCGTGGATCAACGCCGAGACTGGCGTCGGGCCTGCCATCGCGTCGGGCAGCCACACCTGCAACGGCAGCTGCGCGGACTTCCCGATCGCGCCCGCGAACAGCAGCAGCGCGATCACGGTCGCGGCGTCCTTCGTGAGGACCGAGCCGGCCGTGCCGAAGATCGCCTCGAAGTCGAGCGTCCCGAACTTGAAGACCAGNAGNGCGAGNCCGACGAGCATGAGCGTGTCGCCGATCCGCGTGGTGATGAACGCCTTCTTCGCGGCCTCGGCGTTGCCGGGCACGGCGTACCAGAACCCGATCAACAGGAAGGAGCAGAGGCCGACGCCTTCCCATCCGAGGTACAGCACCAGATAGTTCGCCCCCAGGACGAGCATCAGCATGAAGAACACGAACAGGTTCATGTATGAGAAGAACCGGCCTTCGCGCGGATCCCCGGCCATGTAGCCGATCGAATACAGATGGATCAGCGCGCCGATCCCCGTGATGACGAGGATCATCGTCGCGCTCAACGTGTCGAGCCGCAGGTCGGCGCCCACCTGGAAGCCGCCCACCGAGATCCAGTCGAAGAGGTGCTCGATCGCGAGCCGGTTCTCGCCGGCGTTCGTGAACAGGTTGAGCACCGCCGCGAGCGACACAGCGAACGACAGGGCGACGGCTGCGGTCGCGACGATCCCGGCCCACCTGCCGAGGCGGTTGCCTGCGAACAGGGTGATCGCGGCGCCGGCGAGCGGGAGCGCCGGGATCAGCCACAAGGTGCTCGAGACGTGCGGAACCAGGGCGCCTACCACCGCATCTCCCGCGCGGCGTCGACGTCGATCGAGCGCTGCCGCCGGTAGATCGACACGATGATCGCGAGTCCCACGACCACCTCGGCGGCCGCGACGACCATCGAGAAGAAGGCCAGCACCTGCCCGCCGAGGTCGTTGTGCAGCCGGGCGAACGACACGAGCGTCAGGTTCACCGCGTTCAGCTGCAGCTCGACCGACATGAAGATCCGCAGGGCGTTGCGGTTGACGAGCACACCGACGGTCCCCATCGCGAACAAGATCCCGGCGAGCATCAGGAAGTACGCGATCGGCGTCCTCACGGCGCCACCCCGACCTCGGACTCGTCCTCGAGCTCCGCACCGAGCTCCGCCTGGGTGACGGCGCGGGCCTTCCGCTGCGCGAGCACCATGGCCGCGATCGCGGCGACGATCAACAGGATCGACGTCGCCTCGAACGGGAAGAAGTAGTTGCGGAACAGCACCTCGGCGACCGCCTGCGCGTTGCCTGCGGGCTGCAGCAGCTCGAACCCGTCGGGCGCGTGCGTGGCGAACCCGATGCCCGCGCGGAGCGCGCTCGCGATCTCAAGGACGAACCCGATCGCCAGGACGATCGCGATCGGCCGCTGCAGCCACAGCCGCTCAGACCGCACCTCGATCCGGTCGACCCCGAGCAGCATGATCACGAACAGGAACAGCACCATGATCGCGCCCGCGTAGACGATGATCTGCACCGCGAACAGGAACGCGGCATCGAGCACCAGATACATCACCGCGATGCATCCGAAGTTGACGACGAGGAACAGCGCCGCGTACACGACGCTTCGGGTGACCAGCATGCCGACGGCCGCCGCGATCGCGATCGGTGCGAACACCCAGAAGACGACGTCGTCGAGCGGCACCTAGATGCCTTCCTTGTCGATCGGGTCGGTGCCGAGGGGCGGCGGCGCCTCCAGCAGCCGCTCCTTCGTCCAGATCGCGTCCTCGCGGGATTCGAACGCCATCTCGTAGTAGCTCGTGAGCGTCAACGCGCGGGTCGGACACGCCTCGACGCACAGGCCGCACATGATGCAGCGCAGGTAGTTGATCTGATAGTCCTTCGCGTGCCGCTCGCCCGGGCTCACCGGCGCCTCGGGGTCGTTGTCCTCCCCCTCGACCCAGATCGCGTCGGCCGGGCACGCGTAGGCGCACAACTCGCACCCGATGCACTTCTCCAGGCCGTTGTCGTGGCGGTTGAGGCGGTGCCGCCCGACGTGCGAACGCGGCGGCGGCGGCACGATCTCCTTCGGGTATTGCTCGGTGTTGTCGCGGCGGAACGTCTGCTTGAAGACCGTGCCCAACCCTTTGGCG
>C688J18823_10002979_pt1 | contig 10685 bp, 4 predicted proteins | sample HopSoiMetagenom1_FD_18823 | JGI IMG/M metagenome (IMG submission 18823) | reverse complement strand
CAAGGGCGTCCCGGCCAAGCCAGTGATCCGCAATCTCAACGGCGGCGCCGACGACGTCGCGCTCTCGACGCCCGGTTCGAATTCCGGTCGCAAGAAAACGGACCTGACATTGGGGAAGACGGAGCCTCCGAACCTGAACCTCAGGGGTGATGTTATGACTTTCCGATTTGCCGAGCCCACCGATAGACCTACGTCTGGAACGAACACCGGAAAGGATTGCGGTCGAACAACGTTGGTTGCGCGAGACTGACGATGTCGGTCTGGTCCGCAAGAGCCATGGCGCGCGCGTCTACCCGAATCCGCTCTCACCAGTTTCAGCAACGTCATTCGTAGAATGCCGGGATCTGCTTAAGCTGGTCGGTTTGCATTTTGTTATGATTGATGAACAGCGTCGCGTGGTATGTCGCGATCGGTTGTGACATTCGTGGCGCGGGCAACGCCTCACGCGACGCTTGCAGGCAGTTCAATGATAAGCCTGGCTCCGCCAAGGCTCGAGCTGTTGTCGGCTCGAATGGTCCCATTGTGTGCTTCGATGATCGACCGCGCGATCGGCAAGCCCAGCCCCATTCCCGTCTCCTTGGTCGAAAAAAAACTGTCGAACAGGCGCGGCAGATGCTCCGCGTCGATGCCAGGGCCGCTGTCTTCCACAATACAGCAGACCGTTTCGGAATCGATCTGCTGTGTTCGAATGGCAATATCCCTGCGCGCCACTTCCGAGATGGTGATGGCTTGTACCGCATTGACGACAAGGTTCACGATAACCTGCTGCAACTGAGTACGGTCCACCATCACCTTCGGCAAGTCGGGCGCCAAATCGAGCGAATTCGACACATTCTTCGATTGGAATTCCTGATGCAATAAAGCCGTGCATTCCGTGATGATGTCAGCGAGCGCGGTCTCCGACCGCCTCGACGCCCCCTTGCTTGCCATCGTACGAACACGGTCGATGACGTCAGCTGCACGGCGCGCATCATCAACGACACGCTTCAGGACCTGCTGCACCTTCTCGAAATTGGGTTCCGGTTGGTTCAGCCAGCGTAGTGCAGTCTCACCGCTCGTCAGGATGGACGCCAGCGGCTGGTTTACCTCGTGCGCAATAGACGCTGTCAATGCTCCGAGGCTGACAACCCTGCTTACATGCGCCAGCTCCGATCGAACCTTGTCACGCGCATCTTCCGCAAGCCGGCGTCGTGTAATGTCCTGAGCAGCACCGAGACATTCCAGTCGCCCACCCTCGTGGCTCATCGCGCGCGCGCTCACCCAGAGATACTTGATCCGACCATCCGGCATCCGCAGCCGCAATTCGTAGTCCGGATTGGTAAGTCCCGCACGCATCCGCTGCCTGTAGTGATACAGCCTTGCAAGGTCGTCCGGATGGGTGCGTTCACTAAGCATATCATAGGTGACCTCGGCAAATGGCTCGAACTCCCAGATGCGTTTGAGTTGGTCTGAAAATGAGATCTCGTCAGTAGCCAGATCCCACGCGAAAGTACCGGTCAAGCTTACCCTCTGGCCTTCCGTGAGGTAGAATTCACTTCGCTTGAGGCCGGCCTCAGCCTGCGAACGCTCTATCGCGATGCTGGCGAGATGGGCGACGTGTGCGATGGTTTCCTGATGATGCGAGGACGGACCGCCGGGCTCTCGCTGGTAGACGCATACGGTGCCGATGACGGCTCCTTCCCGTGAGCAAATCGGCGTACTCCAAACCGCCCTCAAGCCGTGTTCCAGAACATGAGCCCGGCACGGGGCGTCCATCCAACGTGGGTCGGATCCAATATTTTCGGCAATCACCTGCGTTCTTTCGCTGATTGACCGGCTGCGTGGAGAATCATCGGAAGCAACCGACGCCCCTCGGATTGGATCGGTGTAGCTTGCGGGAAGAGAGGGCGCGACGCCGAATTCGAATATCTTGTTACGACCGTCGATCGGATAAATGCCGCAATGGCATTCCGGCGCGGATTCCTCAAAAAACCTGCATATTGCGGCGAGCACTTCCCGAAGAGGCTGCCCCGAGGCGATCATCTCTAACACGTGCTTCTCGCCTGCGAGATAGATCTCCGACTGCTTCCGGTGCTCGGCCGCTTGCGCAAGATCGCCATAGAGACGGGTGTTTTCGAGCGAGATCGCTGCTTGTCCCGCCAGCGACTCGAGAACCGCGATGCGAGCCGGTGTGAACGCGTGTGAGACCAGCGCGTTTTCAAGGAGGAGAATCCCGATCAATTCTCCCTGTTTCATCAATGGAAGGCATAGAATGGACTTCGATTGTCGGTCTCGCAAGTAGTCCTCGCCGGAGAATAAATTTGGCTTGGAAGCATCATCTAGAATCACGCTTTCCAGCGTGCGGATGACGTAACGCACGAGGGACTCGGGGCAATTTATCCCGGTGATTGACTCCTGGCGCATCGTGACTTCGATCTGATCACCTCTCGCTCGCGCCTCCGCTTGGATCCTATATTCATCCCCTGAGGGCAGTATCAGAACGCCGCGATCGGCGCCTGCGTTCTCGATCGCGATCTCCATCAACCGTTCGATCAACCTGGGCATCACGATCTCACCGGACAAGGCTTGCGACGCCTTGACGACGCTCGCGACGTCCAGATGCTGGATCGTGGAACCAAAAATCGCGACGGGATGTTGCGCCTCTGGACCAGCCAACTTCGGGTAAAGCTGATCGAGCTGCCGTACCTTGCCCTCGGCCCCCCAGCGGAGATAGCAATCCCTCGCCTTGCGCAGATGGGCGCCGGCGGATGTCTCGGAGCCGCGCGTATGGTAGAACCGGGCGGCCGCCTCATAGGCTACCGCTTCGTTGTGAACGAAGCCATGGTCACCGGCCGAACGGATGGCCTGTTCGTAGAGGCGCATGGCCTCGAGTTCGCGCCCTTCGATCCGGGCTATTTCCGCACGTACCAGTGCGGCACGGTTTTCGAAATTCTCGGGACAATTGTCAGCCCATATTGCAAGCTGCCGGTGGTGATCGGCCAGCGCCTCGAAGTGTTGCTGTCGCGAGCCCTCGCTTGCAGAATCAAAAGCCGCAGCGCGAGCGAGAGCGCCGTAAAAGTGATACTCCGCCACTTCAAAGAAGGAGTGCGATGTCCAGAGCAACCGCCCAGCGTTCAACGATGCCTCGATTGCAGAGGAGCAATCTCCCGCAAGGAACCGCGCTTGTAACTTTCGAATCCAATACCGGCATTCCGCCAGCGCCCACATCGGATTACGCGATGATTGAAGCTCGAACTGAGTCTCGTCAAAGTGACCATCACTCAACGAACCGAACTTTGTTGTCAGGCCCCGAAGTGTCCGAACGAACGCGAGCTGCGCAGTGAGGACATGTATGACGATACCGAACACAACTTTACTTGCGAACTCGAGGCCAGTCTCAGCTTCGCGCTGCACGTCGGCCAGGGGGTCTCCGCTCGCAAGAAGATTTGTCAGCATGTAGTGGTAGCTATACGCAGCAAAAGTGAGGTCTCCTATCCCGCTCGCGGCGTCGAAAGCCCGTCGCAAAAGCTGGCGCCCTGTTTTGACGTGCTGCCTCCACGGCATGATACAATTCCCAAAACGCAAATAGACACGAGCTTGAGCGCGATGCAATCCGTGCTTTTCCACCAGATCGTAGCCCAGCTTGCCGAGCTGGAATCCGGCCTCATAGTCCCCGAAATGGGGTCCGGCGAGCATACTTAGCGATACATACGCGAAGCAGGATGCGTCGCTGTTGCCATGCTCAAGGCTGAGTCTGACCATCCGACAAACCACGAGAGCATGAAGGTTCTCATCGGTGAACATCGCTGGCATCACAATCGCATTAAAAACATCTAGGACATCGAGCACATCCGGATTGGTGATCAGGGGCAGGTCAGCGAGTTGTTCGATTTTCCGAGTTCCCAGCAAAGACCAGATTTGATCGTATTCTCGTGATACCTCCTCGTCGGTGGGATGTGGCGACCAGTGATTGCCGTGACCTCGCTCATACTCGATGAACACCTCTACGCCGCGATCGCTACGACCCAAAAAATCATAGAGCGTTAGGCGCAAGCGCGTGACAAGAGCAATATCATGAGCGCCTTTCGCCCGTTCGACCAACACGGAGAGCCGACTTTCTGCGCTCGACATGTCAGCCGTCAGCAATTCGCATTCTGCCAGCAGATACTCAATCGAGAAGACCAGGTCGTAGTTGCGATTCCAGGCGTCGTCCATCATTAGTCCGCGGCCGGCATGGAGATACCTAAGTGCCGACGCGTATGCCGTTGAAATCTTTGCGCGTCTGCCCGCGATCAGATTCAATTCCACAATACGTTCGCGCTCCGCAATCGACGTAATCAGATGAGAGCCACGGTTAAGTTGAGTCGCGATCTCGAAGATCTCTTCCTCAAGTTTGTCTGGAGGGGTGTGTGAGGCCATCTGCATGCCGATGCGCAAATGCGCCGCTGCTCGCAATTGTTGCGGGATCAAAGAGTATGCGGCTTCCTGCACACGATCGTGGAGAAACGTGTAAGAATCTTCTATTCGGAAAATGAGGCCCGTTCGGACCGCTTCCCACAGCTGCCCATGCATCTCCTCGCTCGAGTCCTGGTAAACCATGCGTAGCATTGCAAAATCGGCGCTGTTGCCGAGGCACGCGAGCTGCTGTAGCGCCTTCTGCGTCTCGGTGGGCAGCCGATTCAACTTCCCCACCATAAGGTCCACGACGTTATCGGTATAACCCTTGGCGTGAATGCGATTTAGATCCCAATGCCACTGTCCTTCGATTTGATCGAAGATGAGCAATCCCTCTTCGAAGAGCGCAGATAGAAATTGAATGGCGAAAAACGGATTGCCGGTCGTCTTTTCCTTGACGAGTCCCGCCAACGGGCAAGCATGTCCTGGTTCACAGCGAAGCGAATCCGCGATCAACTGCTCCAGGTTCTCACGCGTCAGGGGCGCGAGTACGATGCTCTGTAGCGTCGCTCCGGCCTGATGCATCGCGTCGAGCCTGCGCATCAGCGGGTGCGCGGCAGCCACTTCGTTGTCACGATAGGCCCCGATCAACAGCAAATTATTGACGTCTGGGTGCGTCAATAAATCTGCCACTAGATCGAGCGTGGCCGCGTCAAGCCATTGCAGATCGTCGAGGAACAGGGCGAGCGGATGCTCCCGCGTGAATGCGCCGATGAACCGACGGAAGACAAGTTGGAAGCGGCTCTGCGCATCTTTTGGCGGAAGTTCCGGAACGGGCAGTTGGTCCCCGATGATGAGCTTTAACTCCGGGACGAGATCCACTATAAGCTGGCCATTCGGACCCAGTGCCTCGCGGATGCGATCGCGCCAACGGCCCAGCTCTTCTTCTTTCGTCGCGAGAATTGGACGGATCAGGCTCTGGAAGGCTTGTGCGAGGGTCGCATAGGGGATGTCTCGCTTGTACTGGTCGAACTTTCCTGATGCAAAACGGCCTCGGGGCGGGACGAGCGGTTTATGGAGTTCATTGACAACGGAGGATTTGCCAACACCCGAGTAGCCGGAAACAAGAACGAGTTCCGGCCTGCCTCCCGCCACCACACGCTCGAAGGATGCCAGCAGGGACGCGATCTCGAACTCCCGACCATAGAGATGCTCCGGGATCAGCAATTGGTTCGATATATCGTGCGCAGCCACCGGGAATGGTTCGATGCGACCATGGCGCTGCCATTCCGTCAGACACCGACGCAGGTCCGCCTCCACACCCCCCGCCGTCTGATAGCGTCCCTCCGCGGTCTTAGCGAGGAGCTTCATCACGATTGACGAAAGCACATAAGGAATTCCGCTCGTCCTTTCATTAGGCGCACGCGGCTGCCTTGCGATATGGCAATGTACCCATTCCATCGCATCGATGGCATCGAACGGCAGACTTCCCGTCAACATTTGATAGAAGGTGACGCCCAGCGCGTATAGATCGCTGCGCGAGTCGACCGAACGATTCATCCTCCCGGTTTGCTCCGGGGCCATATAGGCAAGGGTTCCGGCGATGAACTCCGGGGGTCCGGGGGCCTGCCGTTCGCGCGGGATGCGCGAAGCTATTCCAAAGCCCTTGAGCCGGGTCGCTCCATCACGGTTGTTCACTAGAAGATTGGAAGGCTTTATGTCTTTGTGGACCAGACCTCGCTGGTGCATCTTGCCAACGGCTGCAGTGATATCGATAGCAAGCCGCAGGAACGTCTCAATTCCCAGAGGCGCATCCAACAGCCGGCTAAGCAGCTCGCCTCCGGGGTCTTCGAACACCAGAATAGTTTGGCCGTGTTCCTGAACGAACTCCAGCGGGCGAAGGGCCCAATCGGGGTCGAGGCATTCCGTGAGTTCGAATTCTTGGCAAAGCCTGCTCAGCTTGTCGTGGGCTGCCCGATCGCGGGCAACCAACATTGCGGTTGACGAATTGGAATCACCATCGGCGTCCCGACGCTGGATTCTGCGCAGAAGAATCCCGCCTTCGTGCGACAATATCTGCGCTGCGCTGCCGTCTTCCGCCTCATTAAACCACACCGTTTCGCCCGCTTGTTCTGCTCATTGGACCGTGGTTGCAGCGAAACGCAAATGCCTCGAACCAACGATTTTCACGACGAAATCGCTGCCGGTGAAAGGATCATACGGCAGCTGCCCCAGAATTCGCAAAAGCGCGAACCGGCGCGCGTATGGTCACAATTGCGCTTCAGTCCTTCACGGCTCCTTCAATGCACGTGGTCAGCTCGTCTATTTCGAAAGGCTTTCTGAGTAGGCACACGGCACCCGCAACGGAGGCCTTGGCCTGCAGGTTTGCGTCTGAACGTGCCGTGATCAAAATGACAGGCGTCCCTGATCCCCGAGCGGCGAGGTGTTTCATCAGATCCAGTCCGCTCATGCCGGGCATGTGAATGTCCGAAACGACGCAATCGAAAGAATCGCCCTCAACCACACGAATATAATCCTCAGCGGAGGCGTACCCGCTGGACCCATACCCGAGCGAGGACAGCGATTCCACGAGCGCTACTCGGAATGACTCGTCATCGTCGATGACCGCGATTTCGAGATGTCTTGCCACACAGCATCCATGCCCCCAATTGACTGAAAAAGCGGGGGAAACGAAACTTTGCACGGGCCCCGGATGCTCAGAAATTATACAAGAGTGTTATAGCCTGCGACGTGGTGATGCAGGCACGGTCAATAGGTCCGATATTCGCGACCGTTTTGCACGCCGAATACGACGACATGCCTGTTCTGGCTCGTCCCGCCCGGATCGACGAGCCACTGAACGTTCGGAGAAAGGTCCAGTCCGCCGAGCGGGCGGTATATGCCTGTAGTGCGCCTCCACGACATACTCGCTGTTCCGGACCGGCACCGGGCCAAGCCCAGCCAACTTCTGCAGCGTTTCCAGGCCGCCGTTCTGTTCACGTGCGTGATCCCGGCGGCAAACCCAGAATCGTCGTCCGGCCGAGACCGAGACAGCCGCATAAACCGCCGATGACCGGGAATATACGTTCGCCGGACCGAAAAATCTTCGCGACGGGCTCCGGTAGGCATTTCCCCTGGCCTGGCACGCACGTACACCCCAGCTGGCGTCGCGCCGCGATGACCAACAATCCCGGCTCCGTTACCTAAGCAAACATCTTCGGAAACCGCGGATCGAGAGAATCAGACTGAGGCGTTGAGTGGGTCATACCGAAGGGTCATGCGACGGCACCATCCCTGCCCTGTCGTGCCCCGTTGCATGCCAGCGAACCTCACCCACCATCATCATACGATAAGCTGATCCGCGACACCGAAACGTAGGATGGCAAAGATCCTGTTGACCGGCTTTTTATGGGCTCGTGGCACGCAGAGCCAAATGGGGGAAAAAGATGAGAACGATCGAAAGCTTCGCGCCGAACATGCAGGATCAGAAGCCTAAAACCGTGGTGGCGCAGGAGTTTCAGACGACGATTGTCGGCATGATGGGACATGACCTTCGGCAATCCCTGCAGGTAATAGAGAGCACGTATTCCCTGCTGCGCTCGCGCTTGGAGCAAGTGCCGCAGCAAGCGTGGCTGGACCGGGGGGAACGGGCTGTTAAAAAGCTGACCGAACAGCTCAATTGTCTGGTCGATGCCTTTTATCTCGCCGAGCGCACGAACGCCCTGACGGTCTCCTCTGTCGGACTTGGGCCCTTGTTCTGGCGGCTGCGGCGCGAAAACGAAGATGCCGCAATTCAAGCAGGCATCGACCTTCGGGCAGTCGCAACGAATGCCCATGTAATGAGCAATCCGGTGCTGCTCGATTGCATCCTCCAAAATCTGCTGACTAACGCAACAAGGTACACCGAACCTGGAGGACGCATTTTGATCGGCTGCCGCCGCAAAGGGTCCGAAATTAGGATAGACGTATACGACACAGGTATCGGGATTCCGGACGAGCAACTGCCCCGGATATTCGAATCCTTCACGCGTCTTGCGCCCGAACGTAGCAACGGGTTGGGCATAGGGCTCTCTATCGTCCGCCGTGCGATCGAGGTGCTTGGCCACCGAATCGAAGTCCGATCGATGGTGGGGGAAGGGTCGTTGTTCTCAATCTACGCGCCCGCTGCAGCGATGACCGCAAGCTAAACCCCCGCCGCAATTAAGCTTTTGAGAGCAGCAGAGGGAGGACGCTCCGTGACCTATACATAGGTGTGATCCCCTGTCCGTTACCGTTTGTGCTAACAACCCGTCCAAATAGGGTGCAAAACAAACGGTATGCGGACCGCCATCAACGAGAAGCCCCTTGTACACGTCGTCGATGATGATGCTTCCATGCGCGGCGCGCTTGAGGGTCTCTTCGATTCGGTCGGACTTCAGACCCAAACCTACGCCACAGCGAAGGATTTCCTTGCGGCAAACCTCTCGGATAGGCCGGGCTGCATTGTGCTAGATGTCAGGTTGCCAGACATGAACGGGCTCGAGTTTCAAACCCGGCTGGTCCAGATCGGCGTAGGAATTCCGGTCGTGATGATGACCGGATACGGGGACATTCCGATGTCAGTCCACGCCATGAAGCATGGCGCTGTAGATTTCCTTCCCAAGCCGTTTCGCGATCAGGACATGCTCGATGCCGTCCTGGCCGCCATCGAGCGCGATCGAGAGCGACGCGTCGTCGAGAACGATGGTTCGCAACTGAAAGAGCGCTTCGAAACGCTATCCCCGCGGGAACAGGAAGTGATGCTGCTTGTTACGACCGGCAAGATGAACAAGCAGGTAGCCGGCGACCTCGGGATCAGCGAAATTACCGTCAAAATTCATCGCGGTGCGGCCATGCATAAAATGCGCGCACGAACTTATGCCGAGCTGGTTCGGATGGCCGATGCTCTTAAACCAATCCTCCGGAAACGCGGCCGATAGCCGTATCCCAGTCAGTCCACTTCTCCGAGAATACGAGCGTTTCGTTCGCACGAATTGTAGATCAATTTCGGTGCATCTCCGCAGGCCTAACTGGTGGTGAGCAGGCGGGGGAAAATGATCACGACGACGTCCGCCCTTTCGCGGATCTTGAAGTGCCCAATGATTGTAAAATACGCGATTGCGATTGTTTCGGCGGCAATATCAGCCGTGGTAGCTTTTACGGTATTGCCCTCGTCGAGCTGCGATCTTGCGCTCTTGTTGTTTCTCTGCACGGTGACGTTTGTGGCCCTGGCAGCAGGCCCAGGTCCGGCGGGGCTCGCTTCCGTGCTGACGTTGCTTTCTCTCCAATATCCTCTTCTCTCATCAGGCAATCCCGTTGTTCTTCGGTCCGGCGAGATCCTCAGACTGGGACTCTTTATCGTAGCGTCGATGTTTGTGGTGCTGTCTGCCGCCCGCAGAAGCACTTCAGCCTCACTTCAACTGCTGCTCAACGAGCAGCACTTGACGATCCGGGAATTACAACAGCAAAACGAAAGGCTGCGCGTCGAAAAGACTGAACGCATCGAGGCCGCAATAAGGGCGCAAGGAGCTGAACAGGAGATCCGGCAGACCGTCGATGCGGTGCCGGCACTGATCGCGCGGTATCGCGCCGACGGATTCATGGATTTCCGCAACAAGAACTGGCGGGAGTTTACGGGCCTTTCGCAGGGCAATTCCGAGGGCCGCCGCTGGGGTAGCGCGCTACATCCGGATGATGAAGAGATGGTCGCACGCGAGTGGCGCGAACACATCGCGACAGGAGAACCGTTTGAGCTGGAGCAACGGCTGCGAAGAGCCGATGGAGAGTACAGGTGGTACCGGGTTCGCCGCGTACCGCTACGGGGCGAGACGGGTGAGGTGATCAAATGGTATGCTATCGCGTTCGATGTCGACGAAAGAAAGCGAACCGAGGACGCGCTGCGCGAGAGCGAAGCTGACCTGGCCAAAGCCAGACATGAGCTTCAATTGATCATCGACACCGTGCCTGTATTGGTACTTCGCCACCGGGCTGACGGTATAATAGATTATGTCAATGCAGTCGGACGCACATACAGCGGACTGACAACGACGAAGTGGACCACTCGCACCAGCATCATTACTCATCCTGATGACGTTGCGCGACTTGAAGCTGCCTGGGATGTCGCGCTTGTCGCAGGTGAACCTTTCGAGTCGGAACTTCGCCTTCGAAGGGCTGATGGCGAATACCGCTGGTTCGTTACACGCCGTGTGCCATTGCGGAGGAACGGAGAGGTTATCGCCTGGTATGCGGCAACCTACGATATCGAAGACCGCAAACGGGCCGAGAACGAACTG
>C688J18823_10002978_pt1 | contig 10688 bp, 11 predicted proteins | sample HopSoiMetagenom1_FD_18823 | JGI IMG/M metagenome (IMG submission 18823) | reverse complement strand
GCCTGTCCGCCCGTCCGCCCGTCCGCCCGTTCCATCACCCACCGATGGGTGTCCCGCGCGTAGCAGTAGGTGCAGCCGAACTCGCATCCGACATAGGGATTGATGGACCAGAATCCCATATGCGTGGATGCCGGCGTGTTGAGCACCGAGCGGACCGAGAGCTGGATGAACCGGGTACCCCGGGCACGAGTGTCTAAGACGGGAAGCGGGGAAGCCAGGACGCGGGGAAGTAAATCCAGCTGCTTCCCCGCATCCTCGCTTGCCGTCCTCCCCGCCTGCATCACCCGCATAGCCCCCAACCACATTGCATGCAACTGAAGCAGCCGGATGAGGGCACTAAGGGGCCGGCACAGTCGGGGCAGCGCTGAAGGGAGCTCGGCGCCCGCCAACCTGCCGGCTTCCATTCAGTTCGGGAGAAAACGCCGGGGGATGGCGGCAGGCTGGCAAGTGCGGGGAAGAACATCGTTGCCTCAGCTTCGGGTTTTATTCGGCACTACTTTCCCGAATATATCCCGAAGATAGATCTCGTCAAGAATGCGCCCGCTGCTTCGACCCCAGGTACGTCCCTCGCTCCGCGTCGTACACTCGCACCTGTGTCACCAGCCCGGCTTGGTCCGGATCCACCACTCTCACGTGCACCAGCCGTGGATCCTGACTGGGCCGATACAGGATCCAGCTCTCCGGCGGGGCTGCCGGCTCGATCTGAGCACAGGCGCCGGCGGGGGCCTGCTCCCGAACCGGACGGCCCCGCTTCCATAGACGGCAGGCACCCGGCGCCGGCAACGCAGACGCCGGTATCCCCAGCGGCGAACGGTCATCGGTGTCCTGAATGACCAATCGATCCTCAAATACCACCGGTCCCGCGTCAGGATGTGGGCGACTGGTGCTCTGGNTACACCCCAGCAACCCTGCTCCAGCCAGCAGCACTCGGCCCAGGCGCAAAAGATGGGGAGAAAACACGTGAAGACTCCTGTCGAGGCAGGTCCATCAGGGTAAGGCTAATTTAGAAAGGGACCTCCTTCTCTGCGATTATCCGAGGTGACATGCTCCTGATCGGTGAGCTTGGCCATTTCGAGAGGCGCTCGTGAACCTGATGCTGGACGATGCGCTGCCGCTCCTGCGAATCACGCCGCAGGTGCTCCGTGCTTGGCTGGGAAGCCTGCCGGATGGCTGGGTCCACTCAAACGAGGGGCCCGACACCTGGAGTGCCTACGACATCCTCGGGCACCTGATTCATGGGGAGAAGACCGACTGGATTCCGCGGCTCGAGCTGCTGCTGGCGTACGGTGACTCGCGGCCCTTCACGCCGTTCGATCGCTTTGCCCAGTTTCGCGACTCTCAGGGAAAGTCTCTGGAAGAATTGCTGGATACTTTCGCCGAGCTGCGCCGCACCAATGTCGACCGGCTGGAATCCCACCGCCTGCAACCCTCCGATCTCGGCCGTCGGGGCCTTCACCCTGAGCTCGGCCCGGTGACGCTGGGCCAGCTACTGGCAACCTGGGTGGCGCACGACCTCAATCATCTGGCACAGATTGCCCGGGTGATGGCACGCCAGTACACCGATGCCGTGGGACCCTGGGTGGAATACCTACCGCTCCTGCACCCCCGCCACTGAGCTTCTCCCGGCATGTGAGCCGGACCACACACTTCCCGTTGCGATTGCAATAGCTATTCGGCATGTCGAACGTTGCCCGACAGAGCTCGCCCGACCTGGCCCACGTGGTGGACCGGAACATCAAGGCCTTGCTGGACCACCGCCGCGAGCAGGAGGGAAGCCGGAGCCGGCAGGAGCGGATCGCGGATGCGATCACCCGTTTCACCGGCAGCATGCGTTTCGTCTATATCCATCTCGTCGTGTTTGGAGGCTGGATCATCATCAACCTGGGCTGGATCCCGGGTCTACCACGGTTCGATCGGTCCTTTGTCGTCCTCGCGATGCTGGCATCGGTCGAGGCGATTTTCCTCTCGACCTTCGTGCTGATCAGTCAGAACCGCATGGCTGCGCTGGCCGACCGGCGGGCCGATCTTGACCTTCAGATCAGCCTGCTGGCCGAGCATGAGGTGACCCGCCTCATAACTTTGGTCGCGGCCATGGCTGATCGGATGGATCTCGAGGTAGCCCGGAACCCCGAGCTCGCGGAGTTGTCGCAGGACGTGGCCCCGGAAAAAGTCATGGAGCAGATGGAGGCGCATGAGCGAGCCAGCGCCACCCGGCCGGGCCGATGAAAAATCAGGTCTGCTTCCGCCGAATGTTCCAGGCTTCCTCGTGCGGTACGATGAAATCTTCTTCCGTTGGTGGCCGCACCACGAGGTCGAAAGCAAGAAACAGCGTCTTGGAGTAGGGAAAGAACGCGAACGGTACCACCACCATCAGGGCGATGGTGGTGGCCTGCAACAGGTCCCACGGCGGGTCGGGCCAGGTCTCCAGCAGAAAAGCCAGGACCCAGATGCTGAATACGGTCTCCATCGCCATCAGATTGAAGAAGTACGCTCCCAGCCAGTAGCCCTGCTCCCCCCGTTCCAGCCCGAGGCCGCACACCGGACAGTTGGGGACCAGGTGTGACCAGGTGACAAAGATCGGCCCCCCACCGCAATGCGGGCAGCGGAGTCGCAGCGCTCGGGTGAAGAGCGACGTTACCCGGCGCCGGGGCGGAGGAAGGTCTGGGGAAGCGGGAGGAGTGGTCATGGGGCCGTCGTCTTCTGATACTACGGGGCGGCACGCGGCTTCGCGAGGGCCCGGATCACCAAGGGACGGGCAGATGCGCGTCCAGCCAGCGCGCCACATCGGACAAAACCGCCTGGGAGTCGAGGTCCGCAAACAGCCCGTGATAGGCCCCGGGATACTCCCGGAACTCCCGATCGGGCTGGCGTAGCCGAGAGAAGAATTCCCGGCTGCCATCGGGCGGCACCATTCGGTCCGCCGATCCATGCAGGATCAGAACCGGGACCGACAAGGCCGCGGCCTGGCTCTGCACCCGGGCAATGGCGGAGGTGACCTCGGTCGACAGGCGCGCGGTACCCCACCGGTGAAACAAGGGATCAGCCAGAACCGCCTCGACTACGGCGGGGTCTCGCGCCAATCCGCTGAGATCCATTCCCACTCGCAGGGAAAAACGCGGCGCCAACCGGGAGAGCACCCGGCCCAGGGCCATAAGGACCGGTGGAACGCCGAGCTTGCCGAGCGGCGGGGCCGCGGCGATGACACCGGTCAGATCCTGGGGGTAATGCAGGGCGTACTCGAGGACGATCAACCCTCCGAGGCTGTTCCCCAGGAGGAAGAGCGGCAGGTTGGACTGCCAATCCTTCACCCGGTCCAGGAAACGCCGAAGGTCCTCGCGGTATTGATCCCAGCTGCGGATATACGCGCGTTGGCCGGGTGAGCGGCCGTTGCCTCTCAGGTCAAAGGCGTAGAGACCGACGCCCCGGGGCGGAAAGAACTCGGCCAGACTGGGGTACAAACCACTGTGGTCGCCCAGGCCGTGCAGGTTCACCAGGACGGCTGCAGGGGTTCGAGCTGGGAGCCAGCTCTGAAAGAAGAGCTCGGTATCGCCTGACCCGGTGAACCGTCCCTCGTGGTGGGACGTCAGCATGCTTGACAAAGTCACCCTCCACTTCGAACATAGTGGGCGCGCTTCTGGCGTGCGGGACACACGCGTACGGACCGAAGCTCCTCGAGACAGCTTAAACCAGCCATAGTCTGTTCCGCAGGGCCTTCATCAGCCCGGTACGTGCAGCTTCTCATTGGCCCGAGTCGGACGCCCGCTTTCACAGGTGTGTCGAAGTCCTGCTCCTACTGGTCTCATTCAACGCATAGAGGTGATGGTGATGGCGTACAACACTTGGGGCTCGAGGCTCGCGACGGTAGCGGCGCTCGCAGTCTTGTCAGTGGGATGGGCAAACCCGGCCCACGCGCAGTTCGGAAAGCGGCTGAAGGATGCGGTCAAGCGGACGGCCGAGGACAAGGCAATTACCAAGGCCACCGACGCAGAGGGCAAGGCGATCGACAGCGCCACGGCCGGTGGCGGAAAGAAGGGCGATAGCACCGCGGCCGCTCCGGCCGGCCAAACCAGCGCGGCGCCGGCCGCCACCGCCGGCGCGCCTGCGGCAGGAGCAGCAGGCGCAACGGCCGCCGCAACCTCGCCCACCGACAAGAAGGCCTGGGCCAACTACGACTTCGTGCCGGGGCAGCGGACGCTCTTCTTTACGGACTTCACCGAGGATCAGGTCGGAAACTTCCCTCAGCGGCTCGAGTTCAAGAAGGGGCAGCTCGAGATCGTCGAATTCGAGGGTGGGCAGCGCGCCCTCAAGGCCTCGAGCGATGGTGTATTCAGCATTCCGCTGCCTGAAGTGCTGCCCGAGAAGTTCACCCTCGAATTCGACATCATCAACCGGAAGTCGTCGGGCGTGGCGGCAAACAGCATAACAGTCTATGGCGGCACTGAGTCGACCGACCAGGGCTTGGAAATCGGCTGGGGGCCCAACGCGCTGTCCACCAGTGGGGGTGGGCTGGAGAACCAGTGGGTCACTACCAAGGATGCGGATAGAGACCGCTATGTGGGCCATCCCACGAGTTTCCGCCTTCTCGCCGATGGCAAGTACCTGAAGGCCTACGCCGACGAGAAGCGCCTCATCAACCTGCCCAAGGCAAACTTCGTCCGGGCCAAGGCGGTCACGGTGAAGCTCGACGGCCGGGATGATGAGGACAATGCGGTGTACCTGACCCGCATCCGGGTGGCGGAGAGCCAGAAGAGCATCTATGACGCCTTGGCCTCGACCGGACGGTGGACTACCCAGGGCATTCTGTTCGACACCGGGAAGTCCGAGATCAAGCCGGAGTCGACTCCTACCTTGAAGGAGATCGCGGCAACGCTCAAGCAGCACCCTGAGCTCAAGATCGAGGTTCAAGGGCATACCGATAACGTCGGCAAGCCGGACGCCAACCTGAAGCTGAGCCAGGCCCGGGCCGATGCGGTGAAGCAGGCGTTGACTGCAGAGTATGGGACTAACGCGGGTCAGCTGACCGCAAAGGGCTATGGCGACACCAAGCCCGCTACCGACAACAAGACCGCCGAAGGCCGGGCGAACAACCGCCGGGTAGAGTTGGTCAAGTCCTGAGGTAACCCACGAGGCGCCGCTCGGGAGAGCGGCGCTCTCGTTTCTGCTACATGCCCGCACCTTTCAGCCGGGCCCCCACCAGTTCCATATCCTTCTTTCGAAGCTCCNCCGCGCGGGGCTTGATNGCCGTCACCACATCGGCCGGCACCTCCTGCTGCATCCGCTCAATCTGTGCCTCGTTTCCCTTGCGCAACTCGTCCCGCTGCGCCTGCGACAGAATGGTCGTGTCGATCCCGCCGAGAGAAGGTGTGAGATAGCCCACCACGGCCGAGAGATTGCTGCGGATGAACTTGTAGCGCTCCGGATCGACTCCGGCGGCTTTTGCGCCGGCTTCAACCGTGGCCATCTCCTGCACACCCATCATCGCGTTCAAGGTATCATCGCTGGTCCGCGCGCTCTTGAGCTTGACGCCGGCTTCACGCACCGCCTGCAATTCGCCATCCATCCCCTTGGTCCAGCGCTCGATGTCGGCTGGAGTAAGGGGCGCACTGGTGGGATTGCCGGTTGGCTGTGCGGCGGGAGCGGCACTGGACGAAGTATCCTGGGCAGCGGATTCCTCACTGGAGGCGGTGTCCGCGGAAACTTCGGGTTGAGCGTCCTTCCGGCCGCACGCGAGGAGCAGCCCAACGGCGAGCAGTCCGGCGGACGCAGCCTGAGAACTAAAGGCTCTGAACATGGATCCTCATTTGGGGGAGAGTCGACGGGATTGAACGGTGCCAGTATAGAAAGTTGCGGGAAGGCTGTCCAGTTGGAACTCACGACACCACTACTGGCTGTCCTTCGCGGAGCCAGGTGTCCCCGGCGGCCCGCACCTCTGCCACAGAGCGGCGCACCGGGGCTGCCGCAGAACTGGCAGAGTGGTCGTGAGGTAGAAATTCCAGCAGGTACAGGGTCGGTCCCGCGTTGCGGGCGTGCTCCGCCACGAATGCCGCGAGAGCGTTGCGCCACCCGTCAGCGGGCTCAGGACGGGGCACCGGACCGCGGCGATGCCGCTCCAGCTCGCGAATGATCTGGCTCCGGGGGAGCTTTCGGCGCTGGTAGCGGCCGCGATGCTCTCGCTCATCGTCCAAGGAGCTCTCCTGACGAGCCCGAACCAGATCGCAGGAGCAGGCGCCCACCAGAAGCTGGGCCACCGTCCTGGCCGAGGGGTGCAAGCGGCTCAGCCGAGCTCGTTCAGCGGCAGGGGCAAGGTCTGCCGTCAGGCCCGACGGCAGCATCGAGCGGATCTCGCTGAGGGTCAGCGGACTGGCAATGTTAAGGAAGAAGCACATGGGTCAGCCGCCAGACGTCAGTCCACAGTCTTCAGCGGGGAAGTATGGTTGAACGAAGCCGAGTGGGGACTGAGGACTGGTGACCGGGGACTGAGATCACTGAGGACTGGCCACTGCGGACTGACGACTACTAGATCGGCAAATCCTCCCGAACCAGCACCAGGATTGCGGCCTGGGGCACCACCAGGTACTTCCGCTCCTCAAAGGTGATCTCCACGGCTGCCTTCCGGAAAAAGATGGCGTGGTCGCCCACCTTCGCCTGCATCCCGCGGCTTCGGCTTTCGCGCGCATTGATCTTCCAGGGCTCATCGTCCAGGCTGCTGAGGTCGGCCACGGGGGTTCCCGGACCAGTCGCGACGATCAGCCCGGTCTGTACCTGCTGGGAGTCGATGGCAGTGGCCGGAAGGTACAGCCCCACCCGAGTACGCTCATCGCCGTCCTCGGGCGTAATGAGGACCCGATCTCCCACGACCATCAGCTGCTTCTTGGGAAATTCCATCAGCCGTTGGTTCCGTCGCCTTTGGCCGCATTGGCCCCGGCTTCCGCCTGGTGCACGGTGACCAGATCCAGGATGCGGAGCTTCCGGATAGCGGTGGGCAGCTTGAGCGTTACCTCCTCGCCCACCTTTCCCCCGCCGAGAGCTCGGCCCAGAGGTGACGCCAACGAGATGTGGCCGGCGTCGATGTCCATCATCTCGGCCAGCACCACGACGTAGGTATCCGTTTGATTGGTGTCGAGGTCCAGGACCGTGACCCGGGACCCCAGGCCCACGCGGTCGATTGGGGCCTCGGTATTGGCGAGCTGGCCCAGCTGACTCAGCCGCTGATGCAACTGCCCCAGGCGGGCCTGCACGAACTGCTGTCTCTCCAGGGCTGCCTTGTACTCGGAGTTTTCGCGCAGATCACCGAGCTCCACTGCCTGAGCGATAGCCTGAGGCAGCAGGATATTGAGTTCATGGCTGAGCTGGTCGATTTCGCGGCCAAGCTTCTCTCGCATTTCACGGATCATGGGTGCAACCAGGCGTAAAAAGGAATCGGCCTGGAGATAACATCTCCAGGCTTGAGGAAACTCCAGTGAAAAGATACCATCGGCGGTGGCATGGCGGAATGCCGTGCGTTTTCCTTGACACCTTTGGGGGTCAAGGGTAAAGTGCTGCTGGCTCAGGCGTTTCCACTCGACTTTGGTGGCTTCTTACGGACAGGATGAACGCGCAAATGTTGAGGACCGCTGCCTGGCGCTCCCGGTTGGTCACCGCGCTCTGCCTGCTCACTGTCGGGTTGCTCGCCTGTAGCCCGGAGCACTATCCCCAAACCACACTCCTCCCTCGCGGCGATTTTGCCCGCATTGCCGACCACCTGCTGGACACCACGGTCAAGTGGGCCCTGCTCGTGTTCGTCCTGGTGGAAGGAGTGCTCATCTACGCCATCTTTCGGTTCCGGGGAAAGCCGGAAGATCCTGAGCCGCACCAAACCCACGGCAACACGACGGTCGAAATCGTCTGGACCGTCATTCCCGCGCTGATTCTCGCCGCCATCGCCGTTCCCACCGTCCGCGCCATCTTTCAGACCAATGCCACGCCAGGGAAGGACGCCCTGACCATCGAGGTGGTGGGTCATCAGTGGTGGTGGGAGTTCCGCTATCCGGAATACAACCTGACCACCGCCAACGAGCTGCACGTGCCGGTAGGTCGGACGGTGTCGCTCCGGATGGGAAGCGCGGATGTCATTCACAGCTTCTGGGTCCCGCAGTTCGCGGGCAAGCGCGATGTCTTCGCCAATCGGGAAACCCGCCTTTGGTTCAAGGCGGAGGTCGAGGGCGAGTACCCTGCCCAGTGCGGTGAATTCTGCGGGATCCAGCACGCCCGCATGGCGTACCGGATAAAGGCTCAAGGGCCGGAGGAATTCCGTGCTTGGGTGGCGCACATGCAGACCCTAGGTCCGCCGCCACCCCCGGGGGGGCCGCCTCCCGGTGGCAAACCTCATCGCGGTCCGCCGCCGAAGGGCGGCAGGCCCAGAGCTCAGGCCGGTCCGCCTGACCAAGTGATGACCGCGACCCAAGGCAGCACTCTTCAGCAATCACCGGGTGGCACTGGTGGCCCCCAAGGACCGGGCTATGCTGACGGCGAAAAGCTCTTCATGATGAAGGGATGCGTGGGGTGCCATTCACTACAAGCGGTGAATGCTCCCAAGGGCATGGTGGGACCCAATCTGGCGAACGTCGGCGCCCGCTCCTACATCGCCGCCGGCACCCTGAAGAACACGGACGAGAATCTCGCCCTGTGGATCCGCAACCCCCAGGGGATAAAGAAAGGGGTGCTCATGCCCAATCTGGGCGTCAGCGAGCCGGAATCACGGGCTCTAGCCGCGTATCTCCGGGCCCATCAGTAGATCCATCTGACCACAATGATGACAAGGTTCGTATGGCAACCAGGGTTTTAGATCAGCATCAGGTACCCGCAGCGGCACACGGCGAACACACCGGACTCTGGAGCTGGATCACCACCGTCGATCACAAGCGGATCGGCATCCTGTACGGTGCCACCGCCTTTCTGTTCTTCCTGATGGGCGGGATCGAGGCGCTGTTGCTTCGGATCCAGCTGGGCACCCCGGACAACACCTTCCTGTCCGCCGAGCGGTACAACGAGCTCTTCACCATGCATGGCACAACCATGATCTTTCTCGCGATCATGCCGCTGTCAGCCATGTTCTTCAATTTCCTGATCCCGCTGCAGATCGGAGCTCGGGATGTGGCCTTCCCCAGGCTGAACGCCTTCAGTTACTGGGTTTTCCTGCTGGGTGGTCTCTTCCTGAATGTCAGCTGGCTTTTCAACGCGGCGCCGGACCAGGGCTGGTTCGGCTATGCCAATCTGACGTCGCGGCAGTACTCGCCCGGCATGAACGTGGACTTCTGGATGCTGGGACTTCAGATCCTGGGCATCGCCTCCCTGGCTGCTGCGGTCAACTTCTTCGTCACCATCGTCAATCTGCGCGCTCCCGGCATGAAGCTGATGCGGATGCCGATGTTCGTCTGGATGAGCTTCATCACCCAGGTGCTGCTGCTGATGGCCTTCCCGGTGATCACGGTCGCCCTGATTCTGCTGATGTTCGACCGCTTCTTCGGCACCCACTTCTTCGTGCCGTCCGGCGGCGGTGACCCGATTCTCTGGCAGCACCTGTTCTGGATTTTCGGCCATCCCGAGGTCTACATCCTCATCCTGCCGGCGTTCGGCATCATATCCGAAGTTCTGCCGGTCTTTTCCCGGAAGCCGCTCTTCGGCTATGCCGCCATGGTGTTCTCTGGGGTTTTCATCGCATTTCTGGGGTTCGGCGTGTGGAGTCACCACATGTTCGCCACCGGCATGGGGCCCATCGCGGATACCTTCTTTGCCCTGAGTACCATGCTGATTGCCATTCCCACCGGCGTGAAGATCTTCAATTGGATCGGCACCATGTGGGGCGGCTCGCTCCAGTTCCGTACTCCGATGCTTTTCGCCATCGGCTTCATTGCCATGTTCATCATCGGCGGGCTGTCGGGCGTGATGCACTCGGAGCCGCCCGCCGACCTGCAGCAGACTGACACGTACTTCATTGTGGCCCACTTTCATTACGTCATGTTCGGCGGCAGCATCTTCGGCCTCACCGCCGGAGCCTATTACTGGTGGCCCAAGATGTTCGGCCGCATGCTGAACGAAAGATTGGGCAAGCTGCACTTCTGGCTGATGTTGATCGGGTTCAATGTGACGTTCTTCCCCATGCACTTCGTGGGGTTGAACGGTATGCCGCGGCGGACCTATACCTATCCGGCGGGCCTGGGCTTCGAGACCCTGAATCGGATCGAGACTGTGGGCGCCTTCATCCTCGGGTTCTCGTTCCTCATCTTCCTGATCAATGTGATCCAGACCTGGCGAAAGCCGCGAAATGCTCCGGCCGATCCGTGGAACGGAGCGACGCTGGAGTGGTCCATTCCCTCACCTCCCCAGGAGTGGAATTTCGCCCAGATACCCGTGGTCCACGGTCGGGATGCACTATGGGAAACCAAACGGGAGCAGGGGAGAACGGCTCTGCCGGAGCCGGCCCTGGTCAGCGGAGCCGGAATTCACTTGCCGAACCCGTCCTTCTGGCCCCTGGTATCTGCCGTCGGAGTTGCCTCAGTGTTCGTCACGCTGATGCTGCTGGGACACGACAAGGCAGGCCCGCTGCCCGTTGTAGCCGCAGTGGCGTTGCTGTTCTTCGGCGTGTACCGCTGGGCCTTCGAGCCGGCGGGATGATGGCGTAAACAGGGAACGGTCACCGGTGAACGGGA
>C688J18823_10002977_pt1 | contig 10689 bp, 10 predicted proteins | sample HopSoiMetagenom1_FD_18823 | JGI IMG/M metagenome (IMG submission 18823) | reverse complement strand
GAGGCAACGGCGGTGGCCAGCCGGTGGGCGGCGTCGGGTGGGGCGGGCAGGCCCGCCAGGGCGTTCAGGGTGGCGCTGGTGACGCGGGAAGCGTAAAGGGCGCCGAGCACGGCCACGCCGGTGGCGGTGCCGAGCTGGCGCAGGGTGTTCACCAGGCCGGCGGCCATCCCGGCGCGAGCCGGTTCGACCGCCGACAGTGCTGCCGAGGCCAGGCCGGTGGAGGTGATGCCCAGGCCGATCCCGGCCAGGATGAGGCCGGGTAGCAGCACCGGCCAGGTGGACGTGGCGGTGAGGTGGGCCATCGAGGCCAGCCCGGCTGCGGCCGCGACCATCGCCGTACCGAGCAGTACCCGCATCGCCACTTTGCCGATCAGCCGGCCGGTCAGGAGGGCGACCGCGAACGAGGCCAATGACAGCGGCAGGAACCGCAGCCCGGCCTGGATCGGGGAGTAGCCGAGGGTGTTCTGCACGTACAGCGAGAGGTAGATGATCGTGCCGATGACCGTGGCTGAGATCGCGAACGCCACGAATCCGGTGGCGGCGAAGCTGCGACGGCGGAAAAGCCGCAGGTCGGCCATGGGTTCGGCGGCGATACGCAGCTCGTAGATCACGAACCCGGCCAAGGCCACGGCGGCGGTGGCGAGCAGGGTCAGGATCGTTGGGCTCGCCCAGCCCAGGTCGTTGCCGCGGATGAGCGCGAACATGAGTGCGGTCAGGGCCGCGGTGATCAGGGCGGTGCCCACCCAGTCGGCTCGGCCGCCGGCTGGGTTGCGGGATTCGCGGAGGTGGGTCACCCCGCCCGCGAATGCGGCCACGCCGATGGGCAGGTTGATGAAGAAGATGGACCGCCAGCCCAGGGTGTCGGTCAGCACGCCGCCGGCGAGCGGGCCGATGGCGCTGGCGCCGCCGAGCGTGGCGCCGAATGCGCCCAGCGCCCGGGCCAGCGCGGCTCCGGAGAATTCCGCGCGTAGCAGCGGCGTGGCCGTGGCGAACAGCACCGCGCCGCCGACCCCTTGCAGCGCGCGGAACAATTCGAGTGCTAGCGCGGTCAGGGCCAGCGCACACGCCAGCGACCCTATGGTGAAGATGACCAAGCCGACCAGGAACAGCCGGCGCCGTCCCAGGCGGTCGCCCAGGGTGGCCGCCGGCAGCAGAAGCACGGCGAGCACGAGGGCGTAGGAGGCGCTCACCCACTGGAGGTCCGACAGACTCGCCTGTAGATCCCGCTGGATCGATGGCAGCGCCACGCTCACGACGGTGATGTCCAGCAACAGCATGAACACCGCCGTGCACACGAGCACGAGCGTCCACCGCTGCCGCGAGGACATCCCCGGCACGTCAGCCGATTGCATCGCCATCGGACCTGTTCTTTCTGTCAGAGGGCTCCGACGCCGTCGCCGAGGTCGAGTTCGAGCTGGCTTCGGTCTGCGGGCCCTGAGCGAACAGGGCCGCCGTGCGGCGTTCGCCGTGTCGGAGGCGAGCAGCTGGCGGAACCGTCGGGCGTCGGCGGGGATCGCATCCGGCGACGGGCGGGGTGAGTTCGTTCAGCGTCCGCTTTGCGGATAGCACCGCCTCGGCGCGGAACGACGCCATGTCCCCCGCCACCAGACGGCCCACGAACGCGTCCGGGGCGGCGTCGTGTAGCGCCGGTTGATTCAGCCGTACCGTTCGCCGCTCACCAGGCCGATGTCGCTCTCGTCGACGAGCGGCGTTCGGTAGCGGCTCCTCGCTTGTTTGTCGGTCGTCATCTGGTCTTGGCCGCTAGGGCGGGGGCGAAGAAGTCCGTGAGCAGGTGGTTGACCCGCTCCGCCTGGTCGTGATGAACCCAGTGCGAGGCGTCGGACACACGCTCGACCCGGTCCAGGTTGGGGACGTCTTCGTGGTCGGGCTCGGCCAGGCCGGGCCCGAGGTAAGCATCGTCTTCGCCCCAGATGACCAGGGTGGGCGCTGAGATCGGGCGAAGCGCCGCCTCGGCGCGCTTTTGTGACTGCCGCACTGAGGACCGGTAGTAATTGATCATCCCGCTTGCCGCGCCCGGCTGCGACCACGCCTCGACGTAGTGTTCGATCTCCTCCGGGGTGTAACCCGGGTGGGCGTCCTGCAGGAAGTGCCGGAAGAAGTGCCAGTTGTTGGCGTGCACAACGGTTTCTGGGAGCTCCGGAAGCGCGAAGAAGAAGAAGTACCAGGACCTGCGAAGCTGGTCCGGGTGGTGCAGACCCTGCGAGAGCTTCCGAGGATGCGCCGCGTTGAGAATCGCCAGTCGGTCCACGACCTCTGGGTGCTTCATCGCGGTGGCCCAGGCGGCGGTTCCGCCCCAGTCGTGGCCGACCAGCAAAGCGGATTCGGCGCCACGTTCGTGGATCAGGCCGCGGACGTCGTCCGCCAACTTGTCGCTGTCGTAGGCAGCGACGGCGTCCGGGTGTGACGACAAGTTGTAGCCGCGCATGTCGGGCGCGACGACATGGAAGCCTGCCGTGGCAAGGGGCTGGATTTGTAGCCGCCAGCCGTACCAGAACTCGGGGAATCCGTGCAGCAGGACGACCAGAGGGCCCTCGCCGGCCTCCACGTAGTGCAATTGCACATCACCGACCTGGGCGTATCCCTCGCGAACTCCTCCGAGCCACAGTCCCTGCCCCTGCTGTTGCGCCATCCCCTCGGCGACGCTGCTGCGCTGCTCGGTCGTACTCATAATCGCCTCCCTGGGGTCCAGTCAACGGACGACGCTAGGAGGTCTACCGCTGCCTGGCGCCAGGGGAGACACTGGTCATGCCCCCGGTCTGCCCGATTCCCTGGCTCAGGAAGCGTCGGTGACTGTGCGTGACGTGGATGCGCAGGGCCTCGACGACACTCTGTGGGCACGGCTCGATCCGCTCGCAGCCCATGCTGGCTCGATCGGTCTCGACCCAGCTCCTGATGAAGTGCAGGGCTCTTGGTCGCGTCGACGACAGTGATGCGCGCACGGATGCCCGCGAGATGTCTCACCACGGCTGAGACGTCATCAAGCCTCAAGAACGACAGTCGCCGGCTGGGGACCTCTGCTGGGACGTGGTGGAGGTCCAGAGACGACGCCGAGCGATCTCATATCCCAGAGGTGGCAGGTTCAAATCCTGCCCCCGCCAGATAATTCCTCCGTCGCTGCTGGGGTGGGTTCTTGGGGAACGCGACGTCCAGCGGTCTCTCGTTATGGGTTGTCGGGTCGTTCATGCGCCCAGCAGTTGCTCGGTCGCCGGAAGTAGNTGATGAGGCTGTGGCGCNCCGANGANGTNGGCGAATGCGGCCTGCTCGATGGCTTGGTCTTCGGCGGTGAGTCGTTCGTCGTGTTGGCGTTGGTGTTCGTGCCAGCTGGCGACGTCGAACTGCTCGACGAACAGGTTCGGGTCCTCCCCGACGCGGTACAGGTTCCATCGGATGGCTCCGGAGCGGAGCCTGGAGCGTCGCATGGGCTCCATCGCGGCGACGAAGGCAGCTTGTTGGTCGGGGTGGACCTGATAGCGGATCGACACGGTGACGGGGCTGGCCCGGTCGGGTTCGATGGCGAACCGTGGGGTGTCCCAATAGGCCAGCGGGGAACGGTCGAGGTCCTGGCTGTCGGGGACCGGGAGAACCACGACCATCAGGGTGCTGACCACGAGCAGGGCGGCGCAGATCAGCAAGGTCGTGCGGAGCCCGAGCCGGGCGGTGACCAGCCCCCAGAGCGGAGCGGTGACGGCCTGGGTGCCGAGGAACACCATGAGCAGGATGCCGAGGGCCCGTGCTCGTACCCAGCCGGGCACGAACAGTTGGACCTCGGCGGTGATCGTGGCGACGGTGGACGCCCAGCCGAATCCGCACACGACCAGCAGCGGGATCGCAACGCCTAGGGAGCTGGTGAGAGCCAGGCCCGCGAACGCGGCGGCGAACAGGCCCGCGGCGATGGCCAGGATGGTGTTCGAACTCAGGTGCCGCTTCAGGGTGCCGAGGCCGAGGGCTCCGACGACGGCGCCGGCGCCGAGGGCGGCGAACATGATGCCGTAGCCGCTCGCCGCCAGTCCGAGTTGGCGGGACGCGATGAGCGGGAGCAGCGCCCACACTGCGCCGGCGGGGAAGACGAAGGTGACGAACCGGAGCAGGATCGTGCGGATGACGGGTTCGTGGCGCACGTACCTGCCGCCGGCCCGCAGCGCAGGGAGGAATCGTTCGCGTTCGCCTCGGTCGGCCGGTGGGCGGCGCCACAGCACCAGGACGCCCGCCAAGACGGTGGTGAGGGCGGCGTTCAGGGCGAACACCGGGGGCACACCCCAGGCGGCGATGACGAAGCCGGCGATCGCCGGGCCGGCGGCTCTGGAGACGTTGACGCTGACCATGTCGAGTCGGGTCGCGGCGGCGATTTCGTCGCGAGGGACCAGTTCGGTGATCAGCGATTGCCAGGTCGGGGAGTTCATGGCCATGCCGGCGCCTGCGGCGAACACGAAGGCGAGCAGCAGCGCGGGCGGCATCATGCCGGCGGCGGTGAGGACAGCGAGCAGGACCGCGACGACGATCGTATAGACCTGGATCGCCAGCAGCATCCAGCGCCGGTCGAAGGCGTCGGCCAACACGCCGGCAGGCAGGGCCAGCAGCATCATCGGCAATGTGCTCGCGGTCTGCACCAGCGGCACGATCGTCGTGGCGTGCGGGTCGTTCACGAACAACCACTGCGCACCGACGGTCTGCCCCCAGGTGCCGATGCTGGAGCACACCACACCCAGCCACAGCCAGAAGAACACCCGATGGCGAAATGGTGCGAACGGTGAGGCCGCTCGGGACACGGGCGGCCTGGTCACGGTCACGAGTTCACCTTCCTGCCCAGAGCGGCCACGGGATTCCGGGCCGCGGCTGTTGTCAGGCGGCCAAGGGCCGAAGGTCGAACGGTTGGCCCGGCGCCAGGACGACGATCCGGTCCGAGTTGACGACCCGGCCCGGCAGGGAGCGGGGGTCGGCGTTGAACGGTGGAAAGTCGGGCGCGTCGACGCAGCCCCAGTGGTGCAGCAGCAGCGGCGTGTCCGGGTACGCGTTCGCCATCGTGATGGCTCCCTCGAGCCCGAAGTGCCATTCGCTGTCGGAGAAGTCGAACAGCAGGCGTCCGGCGTCGGCATGTGCAGGTGGTGGTCGGGGATGAGCCGGGAGTCGCCCGGCGCCCACACGATTCCGTCCGGGGTGGCAAGCCAGAACCCGCAGCAGTCCTCCGGTTGGAAGGTCCGGTCGGCGGCGCCGGGGACGTCGTTCTGCCAGGCGTGGTCGGCCGGCGTCACCGTGACGTCGATCTGGCCGACGGTGAAGCGATCGCCGATGTCGTGGCCGGTGGAGGGCAGGTTCTGGGCGCGCATCAAGGTGTCGACGTATCGGGTGGAGTGGAAGGCGGTGGTGACGGGCGCGAGTTGACGGCAGGTCGGCACGCTGAAGTGATCGTTGTCGCTGTGGGTGATCAGCACCGCGTCCAGTCGCGGCACGGTCTCCGCGGCGATCGGGAACTCGATCATCACTGGCATGTCGAACCCGCCCAGCAGCGGGTCGATCATTACCGTGGTGCCGCGGGCGTTGATCAGGAACCCGGCCATGCCGAGCCATCGCAGCACTGTTCCATCCTGCGGGACGAAGGCATCGGCGCCGAACGGCCGGGTCTGCGGTGCGCGTGCCTGCTGCTTCATCCGTTCAGTCGCCTCCATTGGCTTGGGAGTGGAACTGGTTCTTGGCCACGGTCATCGCGGACATGGCTCTGGGCCCGCCGGCGTAGAAGGCGAGGTGGGTGATCGCCTCGATGAGCTCTTCCTCGGTGACGCCGTTCTGCTTGGCGAAGGGGAGGTGGAAATTCAGTTGGTCTATGTTGCCGCCGGCGATGAGGGCGGCGACGGTGGCAAGGCTGCGGTCGCGTTTGGACAGCTGGGGGCGCTCCCAGACCTCGTCGAAGAGGACCTGGTCGGTGTAGTGGACGAGTCCGGGTGCGAAGTCTCCGAACGCGCGCCGGCCGCCGGACCATCCGGGGCTCTCCTCTGGCATCGCTGCTGCTCCCTTCCGGAGTGAGGTCTGAGCTGCCGCTGACGTTGGCTGATCTCCGTCGAGAGTCTGATCCTGGTCGGGCTCAACCGCGATGCCCTCCGTCACCGGCCGACCAGAGACATGCCCTGTTCGTTGTAACGGTTGCCCTCGACGCCGATGCGCGTTGCGAGCTCGTCCAGGTCGGCCAACTCGTCGGCGGACAGGGGAACGTGCGTGGCGGCGGCGTTCTCCTCGACGCGCTCCAGCCGGCGAGTGCCGGGAATGGGCACGATCCAGGGACGCTGCGCGAGGAGCCAGGCCAGCGCAATCTGCCCGGGTGTGGCGTCCTTGGCGCGGGCAAGGTCGGTGACGTGCTCGACCAAGGCCTGGTTCGCGTTTCGGTTGTCGGCGGTGAACCGGGGGATCGTCGCGCGGATGTCCCCGGCGGCGAACTCCGTGGAAGAACTCACGGTGCCAGTGAGGAAGCCCTTGCCGAGAGGGCTGAACGGCACGAAGCCGATGCCCAGCTCACCGCACGTGGGTAGCACCTCGGGTTCGGGGTCGCGTGTCCACAGCGAGTACTCGCTCTGGACAGCGGTCACGGGGTGGACGGCGTGAGCCCGGCGGATCGTCGCTGCACCTGCCTCAGAGAGGCCGAAGTGACGCACCTTGCCGGCCTGGACGAGCTCGGCGACGGCACCAGCGACGTCCTCGATCGGAACCTCGGGGTCGACGCGGTGCTGGTAGAACAGGTCGATCACGTCGATGCGCAGCCGGCTCAGGCAGGCATCAGCCACTCGCTTGATCTGTTCGGGGCGGCTGTCGAGCCCGACGGAGCGGCCTTCCTCGATCCGCCATCCGAACTTGGTGGCGATCACGACCTGGTCGCGGAGGGGTTCCAGGGCCTCTCCGACGAGTTCCTCGTTGACGTAGGGGCCGTAGACCTCCGCGGTGTCGAAGAAGGTGACGCCCCGCTCGACCGCCCCCCGCAGGACGCCGATCATGTCGTCGCGGTTCCCGGGATTGGGCCCGTAGCTCTGGGACATCCCCATGGCGCCCAGGCCGATCGCCGAGACCCGCAGATCCTGGCCGAGAGTCCGAACGTGCATCCGAGTGCTCCTGTTTCTTGTGCTTGTGTTACTGCTGATTCCCACCTCTTTGGTACTCGTCGTCGGGCACGGCCTCGAACGGAGGTGGAGGCGTCGGCAGGGACCAGCCAGCAGTCCCTCAGTTCACACGACCTGATGACTTCCTCACCTCCCGCCGGGGCAGGCTCAGCCCGGAGCAGGCCGGCTGACCAGTCAGGGCGCTCGGCGAGCGCGGGGGCTCCGTCGGGCAGAGGTCGCCCAGCTGGCCGGGATCAGCATCGAGTATTACCTCCGGCTGGAGCGAGGCAACCTCGCCGGGGCCTCCGAGGCGGTGCTGGACGCCGTAGCTGGGGCGGTGCAGCTGGACGACTCCGAGCAGGCATACCTGTCCGCTCTGGCCAGGGCCGCCTCGGCGCCGTCCAGACCCCGACGGCAGCCGAGGCTCCCGACCCCTGAGCTGCGGCCGAGCATCCAGCGCCTGCTGGACTCGATCGTCGGCCTCCCGGCGTTCGTCCGCAACGGCCGACTCGACGTCCTCGGCATCAACACCATGGGCCGCGCTATGTACAGCCTGGCCTTCGAGCAGCCGGACGACCCGTGAACCTGGCCCGGTTCGTCTTCCTGGATCCGCGGGCCCATTTGCTTCACCCGACTGGTCGGACTCCGCCCGCACCAGCATTGGGATCCTGCGTACGGAGGCCGGGCGCAACCCCCACGACAAGGGGTTGACCGACCTCATCGGGGAGCTGTCGACCCGCAGCGAGGAGTCTCGGACCTTCTGGACGGCGCACGACGTGCGGCTGCACCGAACCGGCATCAAGCACTTTCAGCACCCAGTGGTCGGCGCCCTGAACCTGCGCTTCGACGCGCTCGAACTGCCCGGCGAGCCCGGTCTGACACTGACCGTGTACAGCGCCGAGCCCGGCAGCCCCGACGCGACAACCTCACCCTGCCAGCCGCCTGGGTCGCCACCAACGCTCCCATCACGGCACCCACCGACGGGTGACCCCTACCGACGGACAACCCACCGCAACCTCGCCGCTCGACCCCTGGGGGGCGGAACCCCTCACGGGACCAGAAGGCATGACGTGGGTGACCACCGGGCGGCGACGCTGGGTGTTGCCGGCAGGGATGCCCGCGAGATGTCGTGCCACGGCTGAGACGTGATCGAGTCTGAGGAACGACACGAACCGGCTCGAGACCTCGGGTCGCACGGGGTGGAGGTCATGAGACGCCGCCGAGCGGCTTCATAACCCAGAGGTCGCAGGCTCAAGTCCTGCCCCCTACCAGGGGAACCGTCCTCTCAGAGCTCATCTGAGAGGGCGGTTTCGTGCCTCTTGCTAACGGATTTGCCAACGAACGGCATCGGGACGCTCAGCGCAGCACGATCGTTCCCAGTCGAGGTGGCTTCGACCTCGACGACTGTCTCGGCACCGGCGCCAGGCGCCAGCCTGATTCGGCGTCCCGGTGGCAATGGCGACAACCTCGCCGGTTGCAGGGTCGCGAGCGAGGTCTACGGCGCGTCGGTCAGCAAGGACACCGTCTCGCGGATCACAACGCGGTGCTGGAGGACCTGCAGGCCTGGTCCGCCCGCCCCCTGCTGCCGCCGTATGCCGCCGTGTTCATCGACGCGATCTGATCATCAGCTACGTCAAGGTAAGGGACGGGCAGATCGGCAACCGCCCGTTCGACGCCGCCATAGCGGGCCGCGAAGGCTCCTCGCCTGATCTTGCCACGACTAAGGGTTACCGCAGGGTTGTCGAGGCAGTCACCCTTGTTGCGCATCTGAAGATTTGGTTGCCCAACCGGGATGTCCAGAACGGCTCAGTCGTTGCATAGATGTCCTGATGGAACTGCATCCCGCCTAAAGGATCATCAGGCGAGTACCTGCGCGCGAGCTCACCCATGAATGACTTCCTCCGATTGTGGCCAGGCTTCGGAGGTAAGCGGTCGACGATGAGGCCGCCGAGCCGATGGTCATGGGGATGAAGATGCTGTTTAATCAATCACACCTGTCGGAGTGGCAGCCCGGAACCGACGAGAGCCTCATGCAACAGATCCGCCGCTGGTTGCGCGCATGTCAAGGAACGACTCTTTCGTCAACTATATGAAGCATACGCGGGCCACCGCAACCGCGACCACTACAAGACTCGTATCCTCCGCGCGGCGCCGCTGGCACGGCAGCGTCAACACTCGAATTAGCGCGGGCATCAGGCGGAACTGCGAGAGCGGATTCGGTTCGAGTAACCCGTGGCTCACTTCCTCCACTGAGCATGCCGGGAACTGGTCCCTCTGCCGCCGGCGGAACGGGGCTCGCTCTCCCCTTCCTCGCCGATCGCTCGCAGTCGCGTCATCGCCGCATGCGAACGAGCGGAGGCGGTCGGGACGTCGGCGAGGTCAACCGTGACAACCCGGTCATCTGGCCTCTCCACCGACCGCCCTCTCGCTTGGCTCCGGCTCTGCGGATAGGAGCTGATCTGTGACGAATCGTCGTCCTCGAAGAGAGGTCGAAGAGCGCTTTCGAGCTCGCCGAGCCGCTCCTTGGTCCTGTCTAGCAGCGGTTCGGCGACCACCTGAGTGGCTATGCACTGGATCAGGACTCCGTTGGCGGCACGTGCCCTGTTGTCTCCTACCCGAAACATGACCAGGGCAAGGGCGAGGACCGCCGCTCCCGCCCACCATGTACCTCGCAGTGCCACACCGACTGCGCACGACACCAGCGGGATGGCCAATGCAAGACGAAGCTCTGCCTCGGCCTCCATGCGGTCGTACTGATCCCAAAGCTCCTTGTTGGCGATGTGGAGGCGGATGGCCACGGATGTCGGATCGACCTCTCCGACGGCTCGACCGACACGCCAGGGGATAGCCTCGATCTCTCGAAAGAGAAACTGATAGTCCTCGACCGAGATAAGCGATTGCTTGTCCTGCGCGAACTGGTTTATCAAACGCTCCAATCGAGGGGTTGCACCCAGGAAGCTGCTCAAGCGTTCCAAGTCCGCAGCCCGATATCGGAAGGACAAGGTGAGGGAGCGAGCATAGAGCCGCATTTCCCCCCAGTAGGACAAGCCGTTGCTGTCGCTCAACCCGCCCCGGCGGGTGGATCCCAGGGGTTGCATGGGATGCAGTACGAGCCGTTCGTACCTGGAGACTCGCACTCGAGTCGCGTCCATCGTCGACAAGCTGCCCAGGAGATAGGCCACCACGGACAGTGCGCCAAGAAGCCCTGTCGGTCCCATCAGGGACAACAGGGGTAAGAGTGCGGTGGAGAGGTGTTGCGTCAGCTCTTGCATGGCAGTAATCTCAGCGAAAATCAGCCATAGCGCGACGATCCAAACGTAGCCGACCAGCAGAGGCGTGCGTAGGTCGCGAATACCTGGTAGTAGATTCGCAAGCACGCCCACTGGGTCAATGTACCGATCGGCCCACGTCGAGCGAGCGTCAAGGGGAAGACCTGCCCTTTTATCAACCGAACACTCGATGCCTTGCCGCCACTTCTGGGGCTCATAGTGGTTGCGCTCTGGTGGTACGGGGGGGTTTGCGGGGCAAGGGATGGGCCCACTGCCGTGGTGAGTCTTGGGGTGATCTCCGGTGTGGCCTGCTGAGGCTG
>C688J18823_10002976_pt1 | contig 10691 bp, 10 predicted proteins | sample HopSoiMetagenom1_FD_18823 | JGI IMG/M metagenome (IMG submission 18823) | reverse complement strand
TTTTTTACTAAAAAAGAACTATCCAATTTTACAATAAAACCATCCGTACCCCCCCAAGTCGTATATTGTTCACCAAAGATTTTACAGCTGCCTGTCACATTACCTGTAATGTAATAGTTGTTTAAAGTATCAGAGTCAATATCTACAATATAATCAGAGTTAGCCCCTCCAATATTTTTAATCGTTTTTATTTTACCTTCAACCGTATCAATAAGGGCAAAAAAACCATCTTCCTTTCCATAAGATTTTATGTGAAATGTATCTAAAGTGGCATCATTGGTTATATATCCACCCATCATCAACGTATTTTGTTGCTTATTCATTTTAAATGAAGTTACTTCATCCTGTTTAGCACCTCCATAATTTTTTATCCACTGAACATCTCCCATATTATTTAGCTTAGTGACAAAAATATCCCTACCACCATAACTATCTAGCGTTAACGAATTAAATGCGGTCGAATACAAAAAAGTTCCTGAGATGAAAATGTTATTTTTATCGCAAACAATTGACTGTAGTTCATCTGTATATTTGTCTCCATATGTCTTTGTCCATAAGAATGTTCCTGTTGTATCCATTTTTGCTAGGAAGACATCTTCCATTCCCTGGCTTTTGCAAGCAAAATTTCCCAACATCATGCTGCCACAAAAGGTTCCGCCTACTAACAATTCTCCATTATTATCAATAGCAATGCTGTTCCCGAAGTCTTTTCCCTGTCCTCCGCCAGATATTGCCCAAACGACTGCTCCAATCGCATTAAGTTTTATAATAAAGATGTCAAAATGCCCCTCTGATTTTAAAATAAAACTTCCAATTTGGATGCTATCCGCAAAACTCCCAATCACATACGTATTACCCAGCTTATCAACGCATATGGAATTGAATTGATATTGCCCCCTAGTGGGAACCACGCTCCATAATTCCAATTTGGAGGCAGTGTATTTCTGGATCGCTTTTCCGCATTGGTAAATATTTCCTGCCGAATCATGTATGATGCATTTTTCAGATTGATTTTCATACTTTATTGATATCTCAAATGCTCCGGTAATCCTTGGTCTCTGAGCATAACTAAAAAGCACCAAACCTAAAAATAACGTTAGGAAAAGGGATCGTTGTAAATATTGTTTTGTAGTCATCTTTGGAAAAGTTATGTTGTATTATTTTTTGTACCGAGGGTTATAATGGTTTCGTATCGGTTGTTTCTTAATAGCAAAGGATCAAATATGTCATAAAAGTAAAAATAAAAATTTGCGCGAAGAAATGATTTGGATTTCTGGTCGTTTTATTTAATTAACGGTATTTATACTCGGACAAAACATTTTTAAAATTAGCAGAAAAAACAATGTATCGCAGCCTTGCTACCGCTCGGCAGCTACAGAGAAAAAAATCAGAGTCCGTTTGGATCGCTCTCGCTCTCCACACTCACTCTGATTTTTTGTACCCAGCGCCGGGCAAAAGTCGAACTTTTTGATGGAGGATTTTTTTGAAATGGTAGAGGTGGCAGAGCTGCCACGCTCAATAATAAAGGGATCTTCAAAGCAAAAAACCGGTACCCGTATTTACTTAAATTGGATACTCTAAAGCTTTGGATATTTTAAATATTCATTTTCGATTTTTTCTAAACAATCTTCTATTGTCTCGATAACAAAATTTTTATCAATAATTATGGAAAAAAATTTGCCAATTCGGTATTCTGGACACGGTTTTCGCCAACCTTCCCAAAGAAATTTTCCGCATTATTGTCTTCAATCATTGTTATGATTAGCCTTATCCATCAATTCAAATATTTCTCTGTCAGTTTTATTTTTAAATTCTAAGTTAGTGTTAGTATAGTTTCCGCCATAATATTCAGTATAATTATTTAACCCATTCGGGGCAAACTTTCCATCAACTAATATACATTTACCATCAACATAAATTTTAGAAATCCACATAAACATTTCATCATCAGTCCAAACATAAATCTTTGGGTTCTGATATGTTTTGAATTCAATATTGTTTTTATATACAATTAGTTTATTAAGGTTTTTCTTATAAACCAGCCTAAATTCATTCTGTTCAGCACTACCAAATCGAACTTCCTTACCCCATTGAGCTCCCTTTTTGCCATAATATTGAGCTCCCTTTTTGCCGTAATAAAATCGGAAGTTTGAATAGAATTTTCTATCAAGGTCGGTTGTACTTAAAGAATCTCCTTTATAAACTGTATGTTTTGCCTTATACGTATAATTAGGAAATGCTTCGGCTTTTATCTCTTCAGCAAGAGAAGCTTTCGCTTCTGCAATTGAATCTTGTTTTGCATTTTCCTGTTGTTGCTTTTTAAATTCTGGAGATTGACAAGAAATAATTGTTAGTATAAAAAAGAAAAGGAATGTTTGTTTCATATAAGTTGCATTTTCAATTATTGAATTGTAGCCACTTTCTAAATCGATATCTTTCATTTTGCACTTCGGTTACGTTCGAATCTTACAATGGCTGATAACATGTTTATTAGTGAAACTAGTTTCGCTAATATCGCGCTTTTGATATATATATACAACTGGTTGCTTATACATCCCCCCGTTCGGCATAGCGTTCCGTTACGTCGCAGTATTCCAGGCATCCTCGCCTGATTTAATAATAGAAAATTATTTTCTTTTCATTTGAGCCTTTAACTTTTCCTTTTAAGGGTTCTCATCTATCCTCAGGGATTGATCTTTTTATTGAGAAATCTGTTCTTATATTATTATAGGTAATTCTACAGTAGATGGGCACTTTATTATGTACGTCGGTTCTATCCTTCCTTATATAAAAAAGAATATTCAATGTTTTTATCATGAATGATCTGATTAGATTGTTAAAATTAACTGGGTGGTAGTGGATGAAATGCCTGATTTATAAATGTTTCAGGAGATAAAGGATGGTTTGTAGGTTACCAAACTAAGGAGTTGCTATTTGGTAACTTTTTAAATGAAAAAAGGTCACCTTTTGAGTGACTCGTGATTTTCTGAAACAGCTGCGTTTAATTATTTTGTTCTTTTAAAGATCCCCGGTACCTTCTGTCAATATAAGAATACCAAAAAAAATAGCTGCGACACCAACTGCATAATATCCATAGTTTACGTATCTGGAACCTGGATGTTTATAGGTCTTCCATATACATACAACACCGGCTAAAATAAGCCCTGAACCTTTGAGAATTGTTGTTGCCTTCATGGCTTTTTATAAGCAAGATCAATAAAAAGGTCACCAAAAGAAAATCGCTAATCTTCTTTAAAATGCCTGTATTTACAGTGCTTGCGGAGAGGGCGGGATTCGAACCCGCGATACCCTTGCGAGTATACAAACTTTCCAGGCTTGCTCGTTCGGCCACTCTGACACCTCTCCGGATAATTTGGACGGCAAATGTAAGGATTTTTTCTGCACAACCCTTACTTTTACATAATTTATGTATTCTTAGCCTGCTATGCTGCTATTGAGTTTCCTTCCTCTTTACCACAGCCTTTCTATCACGGCGATACTATTACCCAGGGCATGAAGCAGAATAGTTATATAAATGCTATTCGTTTTATGTCGTATAAACGCATAAAAAACAGCATCTATAAAAACAATAATTACAAAAATATTCTCCCAACCTTTTCCACCATTCAAATGAAATATAGTAAACAGAATAGCCGGTAAAAACAGTGCTGCTTTCCATCCAAATTTTTTATTTAGTTGCGTATATAAAAGACCTCGAAAAAATATTTCTTCGGTTAGAGGCGCAAGTATACAAATTGTCAACGCTCTTAACACAATATGAAAAACACTAAACACTTTCCATTGCCCTGTTTCTAATAGTCCGAGTTTGAATGTCATAAATTCTATTAATCCAATCCATAGGATAAAGATCACACCATATTTTACAATATCTGCTATGGGCACCGGATGGAGTGCCAATGTATCCTTTATATTTATTTTTTAAAATCTTAATACTAAAAAAAGTATAGTTAAACTAATTAACTTGCTTTCATTGGCATTCCAGCTAGTTTTTTATTAACAAAATGTCAGATCAATCCTACTTTTCCGTAAATTTAAATCTAGAGAGTTCGAAAAAAGTTCCCTCCAACAATCAGGATGAAGTATATGAAGCGTTTCCTTGTTAAAAAAAGTGTGTATCTACTTGTTGTACTCCTGCTTTACCCTTTATTTATTACCGCTCAAACTAAAAGCAAACAGGATTTCGCTTTATGGGGATGGGTTCAGTTACAAAAGAAATTTCACAATAAACAATATGTTGAATTTCAATATCAGGTTCGCTTCAATGAAAACGTATCTCAATTCAACAGAAGTAATATTTATTTTATCTATGGTAAAGACATTCGAAAAAATTTAAATTTTGAACTTTTATATCAGCTCAATACAAATCATATAAATGATCAGCATACATTTTATTTAGGATTTACCTACAAACAATCGCTATCGTATCGTTCGTTCGGGACATTTCGAACAGCTGTTCAAAACACACATAATTATTTTACAGGCGACTATCATTCCGACAAGCCGTATACGGAATGGAGAAATAGAATTCGGCTCGCATATCGTATCAATACCTCTTTACAGGTTTCCATTTCTGCAGAACCTTATCTTCTTTTCAAACCTACAGAATCACCTTATTTTAGCAGGATACGTTATGTGGCTCAAGGCACTTATAAATTCAACAAGTATCAAAGTTTCTCCTTGTTCTATTTAGTTCAACCGGATTTTATCAGTACTTCTACTCCTGATATCAATTATGTGATCGGTCTTACTTACCATTTAACACTACCCAATAAATTAAGTAAATTATTCAAACAAAAGGACGACGATTCCAATGGTGATGATGATCATGAGCCATTAAAAGGCTCTGGCATTTGAATTTCTAGGCTTAGCAACGTGTTTCCATTTTTTTTCCATAACGATTATTTTTTCGTACTCCTTGCTGTTTTCAAATAGCTACTAAATACAGCAAATCCAGAAATTAAGTTGCATCGTATCTTCTATAAAACAGATTGACAATTGTTAATCATCCGACTTTTTTGGTAATGCGCATAGTGAAGAAGGCGGTTTATCCATTTCGTATTCACACTTAAACAATTAAAAAAATGGCAACTCTAACTCCTGAGTTCAGAATTACGCTGGACTCTATTAAATACGGTGGCGCCAGCGTTGGCAGCCAATGGGTTTTTGATTTTGATTTTAAAATTTCTGATGGCAATCAAACCTACGACTTGAAACAATCCATACCGAGAAATGTTTCCTTTATGAAAGATCAGAATAATATTAATCGAACATTGGTGCGCGCAAATCTGGTTCCTGAAACAAAAAAATTATCCATTTCCGGAAAAGTAAAAGCAAGTGAAGAAGGCAGTTCTGAAAAATACAGTGAAAGTGGCTCGGGAACCATTACACCTATTTCTGTTGATTACAATGGTAATGATGTCACGATGATTTTATCAGCACAAGATATTAAAGTAAAAGAATACAAAGGTCCTAAGTATGATCCTTCGAAAGCACCGGTTGCTGATTTGAATTTTGATTTTAAGGTAAGCATTACCGGAATTTCCGATAATGCTTGTGATTTTAATGCATTTACCGATCCTGAAATTTCCGCATTCAGAAGTTTAACAAATGCTGCTATTGACGCGTTGCAGCCTGGTAAGCAACTGGCAGGTGCTACAACAACCGGTAATTTTGCGCTAGGCTGTTGCATCTACCAAAATGATAAAATGGAATATAAAGTAAAAATTACAAAAGCGGATGCTACCATTTTGTGGGGAATTCATTCAGACAGATTCAAAGATCCAAGTATTAATGCAAACATTATAGATTGCAAAACTGCAAAGGAAGCCATTGCTACAATGGAGAAGGCTTTAGCATCTGGTGGTGTAGAGACATCTGCTTCCGGTGCATGGTTCCCTGAAATTGGAATAGAAATTCATGAGCTTTCGCATGTGGAGGATTATGAAAAAATATTCAAAAGTGCATTTTCGAAAATTAAAAAGGATGTAGAAAAAGTGAAAGTTACTGTTCCTGCCAATCCCACTGCCGACCAACTTAAAATGATGCAGGATAGTATTGCCACTGAGTATGCAAAAAACTGGGAAACAGAAACTATAAATCGAATTAAGAGTGGAACCTTTTTAATGGATTCTGAGAAGTCGGCTCAAAATGCTGCTGTTCCTGCTTTGAAAAGAGCCATTCAACGTGTAAAGGATTTTCAAAAAACATTGAATTGTAAATAATAAGTTCGATCATGTGTTTGCCGGTATCATCCGATAGTGATCGGGGACACTTTAAACGCTATTTTGATGCTCCAGAAGTAGACGTTTTCTCCTTTTTTTCAGGTTGCATCTTTATCAAACCTAGTCTTATTGAATCCGCTCGAAGGGAATCTTTTTTTTGAGCGTTCATTGCTTGTAATTTATCGTTTTCCTTTTTGAGCGTTTGTAATTTCCGTGCCAATGCATCATTCAATTTCTGATTCATTGTATCGAGTTTTTTAGTTTCAACCGTAACAGCAGGTTTAGCGGTATTTTTTGTATTGTTTACTTGCTGTGGACTTGCATTTTTTTGTACCGTATTCGTCGTTGATTTCACTATCGTCTTATTCCCTGCATCCATAGAACCTTTCAACACTTCTCCTTTTTTTCCGGGAGCCGTCGCTATATTTTCTTTCTTTGGTTCAATTGGTTTGCTCACTATTACAGGAGCTGGTTTTGTTACTTCTTCTTTTTTAACGGGAATTTGTTTGGCTACAGGTGCTGTTTCTTTCTTCGGTTCAGCAGGTTTACTCACTACTGTTACAGCTGGTTTTACTTCCGCCTCCTTTTTAACCGGAACTGGTTTAGCAATAGGTGCTGTTTCTTTTTTCAGTTCAGCAGGTTTACTCACTACTGTTTGAGTTGGCTTTACTTCCGCTTCCTTTTTAACCGGAGCTGGTTTAGCAATAGGTGCTGCTTCTTTCTTCGGTTCAGCAGATTTATTCACTACTGTTGCGGCTGGTTTTACTTCTTCTTCCTTTTTAACCGGAACAGGTTTGGCGGCAGGTGCCGCTTCTTTTTTCGGTTCAACAGGTTTACTCACTACTGTTGGAGCTGGTTTTACTTCTTCTTCCTTTTTAACCGGAACAGGTTTGGCGGCAGGTGCTGTTTCTTTTTTTGGTTCAGCAGGTTTACTCACTACTGTTGGAGCTGGCTTTACTTCTTCTTCCTTTTTAACCGGAACAGGTTTGGCGGCAGGTGCTGTTTCTTTCTTTGGTTCAGCAGGTTTACTCACTACCGCAGGTGCTGGTTTTACTTCTTCTTCCTTTTTAACCGGAACAGGTTTGGCTGCAGGTGCTGTTTCTTTTTTTGGTTCAGCAGGTTTACTCACTACTGTTGGAGCTGGCTTTACTTCTTCCTCTTTTTTAATTGGAACTGGTTTAGCAGGTGCTGCTTCTTTCTTCGGCTCAGCAGATTTACTCACTACCGCAGGAGTTGGTTTTGTTTTGACAGAATCAACTGCTGGTTTTTTTGCTTCTTCCTTTTTTTCAGGTACTACCTTGGCACCTACAACATCTTTCTTCCCTTCTGCCGGTTTACTTGCAACCACAGCTGATTTTGTTTTTGCAGAATCAGCTCCTGCTTTTTCTTCTTTTTTAGTATCCGATTTTTGGAACACATTTAACTTTCCCAACAAGCTTGTTTTTTGTTTTGTCACATCCGCTGTTGCCGGAGCCTTGGCCGCGACAGACATCGTGTCTTTTTTCTGCTCCGTTGTGGTTGTCGTGGTAGTGATTGCGGTTGGAGTTGTTGTTACTGTGGTGGTAGTAGTTGTTGTTGCCGGTGTCGTTTTTGAATTTGCAGCTACTACAGGATCGCCCGCTTTCTTTCGGTATTTCGCAACAAAAATGGAATCCTGTTTGTATTTTTCAAAATCAAATGCAACTGCTGATTCTTCCGTAACTTCAATCTCTCCTTCTTTTTTTACATAATATGTTTTTACTTTACCATCGTAATTTATTTCATTTTTTAATCGACCGAACAATCCATAAAATTTCCATACTCCGCTGCTGTACCCATTTTTAAACATTCCTTCTTCTCTTATTTTTTTTGTCAGCTTATTGAATTCTCTGTATTGAATAATATTTGTTCCGTGAATTGTTTTGAATTCGCGAATGGTATTGAATTCACCTACGTGATATACTTCAATGGTCGTATCTCCTTCTTCATATTTTCCCTCCGGACGAAGGTTAGACTGGGCAAAAACATTTGAAAATAATACGGATAGTAGTATAATAAAAATAGTACGGTATCGATTCATAAACTGAAACTAGGGATGCGTTTTTAAAATTAAAACTCAGAATGAGCTAAACCGATAGCCACCGGTTTTAGGACAACGAAAGTAATAAAAAGAGTGATTTACAGGGATTTATTTATTTATTTTAGTCATTCATGCGTTATCATTCAGGCTAAATGAGTTGATTTCTAATAGGTTTCCATCGCTCATAAAAATTTTTAGTGATTTGCGTGTTGTGCCATTTTGGGTAGAGAAATGACATCGAACCGTCATCTATTAACACGTCCTTAACATGCCTCATTTAAATAAAAATGGGGTTATTCGTATACAAATCCCACCGCTCCTTATTCTTCAATGAATATGTTCCTTAAACTATTTAAAGAAATGGCAAATTCTATTTGTTTTTATTTTTTTGGGATTAATTTTGGCGGATTACCTATGTACTTTTCAACTAAAAAGTATAAAACGTTTTAGTAGTAATTAATAAAAAAAGAAAACCATGAAAACATCCCACATTTATCCAGGGGCTCATTCGGTGAGCCCATATGCAAATTTTAAAGATTGTAAAAAAGCAATTGAATTTTATAAAAAAGCATTCAATGCAAAAGAAAAAGGGATTTTATATAATCCAGATGGAAAAGTAGGACATGCCGAAATAGAAATTGAAGGTTCATTGATAATGATAGCCGACGAAAATCCTGAATGGCAAACCAAAAGTGCTGAAACGTTAAAAGGAAGTCCCGTAGGATTTGCCATCTATGTACCCGATGCAGATGCTGCTTTCAAAAAAGCCATTGATGCAGGTGCAAAAGAAGTCATGAAAGTAGAAGATATGTTTTACGGGGATCGTACCGGTCAGGTAGAGGATCCATTCGGCTATAAATGGATGATTTCAACACATCAGGAAGATGTTGACTATACAGAAATGCAAAAACGTTACAATAAAATGTTTGAAATGCAGAAATAAGTTTTCCCAATGAGTATAATAGAGCGAGAGTGGTCCAACTCTCGCTTTTCACACTAGCGCTGATTCTTGCTTTGTACCACTTTTTTTCTCACCTTTGCATCGTTTTTTGAAGGCGCTTTCTGCTTTCCTATTGCTTCTTAAAAAATGATTGTAACAACAGCTATTAAAAACAAAACACTTCTTGATTTGGCAACGCTTATTGCCAAGCACAAAAATGAATTGATTGCACAGAACCAACAGGACCTTAAACTGGCCGGTGACCTGGATCCTACCCTTATTGATCGCTTGAAAGTGGATGAGAAAAAGGTGAAAGGAATGATTGACGCCATTGAAGAAGTGATTGCCTTAGAAGATCCTCAAGGTGCTGTACTTAGTGTTTACAATCATCCCAATGGGATGAAGGTCGAGAATAAAGTTGTTCCTTTTGGACGAATTTTAATCATCTATGAATCCCGTCCTGATGTTACCATCGAAGCAGCAATCAGTGCGTTTAAAGCAGGTAACCGTATTTTTTTAAAAGGTGGTAAGGAATCTAAAAATTCCAATACCTATCTGGTATCGCTTTGGAAACAAGCATTAGAGCAGAATCAACTGCCTGTTGATTTTGTCACCTACTTAGATATTGATAGAACCGAAACACAACGTTTATTAAAAGAAAATCCCTATAAATTAGATTTGATTATTCCACGAGGCGGTGATGGACTTATTAATTACATTCGTCAGAATACAGCTGTACCATTGATTATCAGTGGCAGAGGTAATAATTTTGTTTATGTTCACAACAACGCTGATCTGGAAAAAGCCAAACAAATTTTGTTGAATGGAAAAAGCCGGTTGAGTGTATGCAATGCTACAGATAAAGTATTGTTCAATAAACATACACCTCAGCTAAAAGAAAAAATGCAATCCATTATTGATGCTGCAAACGCAATGGGTTTGGAAGTGCTTACGGATGGAGCATTTTTCAGCTCGTATACAGGTGTGGAACAAATCAAGGATAAAGCAATTTATGGAGAAGAGTTTTTATCGCCAAAAATTCTTTTTGCGTTGACTGAAGATTTAGATACTGCTATTTCAACCATCAACGCTTATTCAGGCGGACATTCTGCAACTATTGTGAGTACGGATCAAACATCTGCAACTCAATTTCAACACGAAGTAGATTGTGCAGCCGTATATCACAATGCATCCACACGTTTTACAGATGGTGGACAATTTGGTTTTGGTGCCGAGATTGCCATCAGCACACAAAAATTGCATTTTCGTGGCCCTGTTGGCTTGGCACAACTGGTAACAAATAAATGGTTTATTTCTGGAGACGGACAGATTCGATAAGGTAATATACAGAACATGAAGAAACATAAAATTGTTGTAAAAATTGGCACTTCTACATTAACGGCAGGCACAAAGAAAATTTCAAGAGGTAAGATTGAAGATATTGCCAGGC
>C688J18823_10002975_pt1 | contig 10692 bp, 8 predicted proteins | sample HopSoiMetagenom1_FD_18823 | JGI IMG/M metagenome (IMG submission 18823) | reverse complement strand
CGTTGTTGGTCTCGCAGCCTGCGGCGATCCGACCAACGTTACCGCCAACGTACCGACCTCCGTCGATACGCTGTCGGTGTTCGCCCTATCCGGTTCGCCGCCGTCCTATCCGAGCGGTATCGCCATTGTTTCCCGGCAGCCGGTGAAGGTCGACGGCTTTGCGAACTTCGATATCGCGTTCGACATCGCTCCCAACGGCGACGCGATAATCTACCCGGTAAAGCTGGTGGTCAGCTCTCCGGGCGGGTCGAGACCTGTCGGACTGCAGAAAGTCGCTGGCACTTTCGATCAGGTCAGCACCGCCCCGAAGGACGGGTATCAGACCGACACCGCCGTCGTGCTGGCCCCGGGTGAAACGGCAACGATCAAGTCGCCTCACAATACGGTTGGCGATATCTGCCAGTTCGCGATTGATGCCAACATCTTCGCCAAGGTCGCAGTCGACAGCGTGAACCTCGCGACTCGCAGGATGTACCTGCGGCTGGGCCTCGATCCGAATTGCGGATTCCGTTCGTTTGCGGAAGGAATTCCCAAGACCTGATTTGTGCACGACCTGAGAATGGTGCGCGAGCAAATCGACGCTCTGCGCGCCGGTCTGCGGCGCCGCGGAGTCCTCGACGCGCTCTCCCCGACGATCGAGCGCGCGGTAGACCTCGACAGAACTCGCCGCGAAACGATTCAAGCGGTCGAGGAACGCAAGGCCGCCCGTAACGCTGTCAGCCAGCAAGTAGGACAGCGCAAGCGCGCCGGTGAGTCCGCAGACGACCTGCAGGTTCAGTCCCGCGCTCTCGGCGAAGAAATAGCGCGTCTGGATAGCGAGCTTGCCGCCACCCAGTCAGAGCTGTCGGCAATTCTCCTCGAACTCCCCAACATCACTCTCGATCAGGTTCCGGCCGGCGGAGAGGAAAACAACGTCGTAGTCAGGAGCTGGGGCGAGCCGCGCGACGGCGCGCGCGTTCAGCCACACTGGGAAATCGGTACCAGGCTCGGCCTCATCGATTTCGAGCGCGGCGCGAAGATCAGCGGCTCGGGGTTCATCGTTTTCCGCAACAAGGGAGCAACGATGGTGCGCGCTCTCATGAATCTCATGCTCGACATCCACACCCGGGAGCACGGATATCAGGAGACCTGGGTTCCGGTGGTGGTGAATCGCGCGAGCATGACGGGCACGGCGCAGCTGCCGAAGTTCGAAGAAGACATGTATGGCCTGAACGATGAGGATCTCTTTCTGATTCCCACCGCCGAAGTTCCGCTGACGAACCTCTTTCGCGATGAGATCCTCGCGGAAAGCGAGCTCCCGGAAGCGGTGACCGCGTACTCGGCCTGCTTTCGGCGTGAGGCCGGTGCCGCCGGCAAGGACACCCGCGGGCTCCTTCGCGTCCACGAGTTCGACAAGATCGAGCTCGTCCGCATCACCGCCCCTGAAAATTCTGCCGAGCAGCTCGAGCTGCTCACGGGCCATGCAGAAAAAATCCTGCAGCTGCTCGAGCTACCGTATCGAGTCGTGCGACTGGCTTCTGGCGACACCGGGTTTGCCAGCGCGCACACCTACGACCTCGAGACTTTTGCGCCTGGTGTCGGGAAATGGCTGGAGGTGTCGTCGTGCAGCAATTTCACCGATTTTCAGGCGCGTCGCGCCAACATCCGCTACAAACCCGTTGACGGCGGCAAGCCGCGCTTCGTCCACACGTTGAACGGCTCGGGCCTCGCGTTTCCGCGGATCATCGCGTCAATTCTGGAGCACCATCAGCAGGAGGATGGCAGCGTGCGCATCCCCACTGCGCTCAGAACCTATCTCGGCGCCGAGCGCCTGAGCTGAAAATGCGCCGGCTGGCTCCGGTCACGCTCATCACGATCGGCGTCCTGACGCTGCTCGCGTGGTACGTCATTTACACGCGCACAGTGGTGCACGAGCTCCGCGTCGAAGCGTCACGTGTCGGTCTCATGTACGCACGCGTCTACAACGGCTTGAGCGATCCAAACCCCGACGCGGCGAACGCCGCACTGCTGGATCTATCGCGTCACATTCGCGAGTCCGGAGTGCCGATGATTCTCGCGAACGACGCAGGGAGCCCGACCGACACCGCGAACCTGCCTTTCACGGCCGGACTGAAATCGGCGCAGATGCACGGCTACATCCTCGAGCTCGATCGCCAGAACGTGCCGATCGTCGAGCCAGGGTTGGGAACCGTCCACTTCGGAAATACGCCACTGGTGCGTGGGCTGATACTGATCCCCGTTCTTCAGTCGATTCTGATTGGAATGGTTCTCATAGCTGGCGCCTACGCGTTGCGCACCCGCGGCCGCGCCGACCGCGAGCAAATCTGGGCGGGCATGGCGCGCGAGTCAGCGCACCAGCTGGGGACGCCGCTCTCGAGCATCAGCGGCTGGATCGAGCTGCTGCGCGAGACCGATCCCGAGCCGACGACGGTTGCAGCGATCGATCACATGGAAGCGGATCTCGAGCGGCTCAAGCGGGTCGCGCACCGGTTCGAGCGTATTGGCCGGCCCCCGCGGCAGGAATCGGTGGATCTCGGAGATCTGGTCGAGCGCGTCGCCGCCTATTTCCGCGCCCGCGTTCCAACGCTCGCGCAGCGGGTGACGGTGAGCTCGTCGCATCAGGGCGACCTCTCTATCAAGGGGGACGCCGTGCTTCTGGAGTGGGCGCTCGAATCCCTTACCAAGAATGCGATCGACGCATTAGCGGGACGCGACGGACGAGTCGAGATATCCGCGGAGTCGTTGCCCGAAGGCAGAGTCCGCGTTCGGGTCTCCGACGACGGCCCCGGAATTCCCCGCGAGATACGCCACCAGATTTTTGATCCNGGTTTCTCCACCAAGGAGAAAGGATGGGGGATCGGGCTCTCGCTAGCGCGGCGCATCGTTCGCGACAGCCACGGCGGCGAACTTTTTCTCGTTCCCACCGAGCGAGGCGCGACCTTTGACATGGTGCTCGGCTAGATTGTGATGATGTCGGAATCATCGAACACAGCAACAGTGGAAAAGACTGAACCGCTCGCTGGCCTCAACCCGGCACAGCGTGAAGCGGTTCTGCATTTCGAAGGGCCGATGCTGGTGCTGGCAGGGGCCGGATCCGGCAAGACGCGCGTGCTCACCACCCGTATCGCGCGCCTGATCGAGCATCACGGGGTCGATCCTTCGCGGATCCTGGCGGTGACGTTCACGAACAAGGCCGCGGGCGAAATGAGGGAGCGAATCGCGCGACTCCTTGGCGAGGAGCCGAAAGGGATGTGGAGCGGAACGTTCCACGCGATCGGCGCGCGGATTCTCCGTACATCGGCGCCCCAGGTCGGCCGCACATCGAGCTTCACGATCTATGACGAGGACGACTCGCTTGGCGTGGTGAAGCGCCTCATGGAGCGTGAAGGAATTTCGCCGAAGCAGTGGAGCCCGAAGGTTATCTCCGGTTTGATCTCCGATGCGAAGAACGCGCTGGTGCCGCCCGCGGAATATGAAAAGCTGGCGATGGACCCGGTGTCTCGCGCCGCGGCCAAGGTTTATAGATCGCTCGAGCCGACACTGAGAGCTGCCAACGCCGTGAGCTTCGACGACCTTCTCGTGCTGCCGGTCGAGATCTTCCGAAACGATGAAAGGACACTCGCCCGATACCGCGACCGCTTTCAGTTCATTCTCGTCGACGAATACCAGGACACGAACCGCGCGCAATTCCAGTTTATCAAACTCCTCGGCAGTGCGCACAGCAACGTCGTCGTTGTGGGAGACGACGACCAGTCGATCTACGGTTGGCGCGGCGCCGATATCCGAAACATTCTCGATTTCGAGAAGGAGTTCGCCTCGGCGAAGGTCGTGCGTCTCGAAGAGAACTATCGCTCTACGCCTGACATTCTTCACGTAGCCAACGCCGCCATCACCCAGAACGTTGGTCGGAAGGGGAAGACGCTCCGCGCCACGCGGGGGGGTGGTGAGCGGGTGAGTCTGGTCGCCACACTCGACGAACGCGACGAAGCGGATTTCGTGCTCGAGGAAATCAAAGCGCGACAGACGCGAGAGAATCGCGGCTTAAAGGACTTCGCAGTCCTGTATCGCACCAACGCGCAGAGCCGCGCGCTCGAGGATGCCCTTCGACGCGAGGCAATTCCGTATCGCCTCGTGGGATCGGTTCGATTCTACGATCGTCGCGAAATCCGCGACTTGATGTCGTATCTCAAGCTGATCGCAAACCCGTCCGACGAAGAGGCGTTCCGACGGGCGATCTCGGTTCCCAAGCGCGGCATCGGCGATACTACTGTCGATGCTCTGGCTGCCCGCGCTCGCGAGAGCCGTGTGTCTCTCTCGGAAGTCGCATCCCGCGAGGATCTCCAGGAGTCACTCAGGCCGGCTGCCCGAAAAGCACTTGCTGATTTCTCGCGGTTGATCGCGAGTTTGCGCGAGCGCGCGAAGGACACCAGCGTCGATGTCTTGATACAGGAGCTCATCGCCGAGATCCGTTACGCCGAGTACCTGCAGTCGGAGGGGCCGGAATCCGCGCGCGATCGTATTGAGAACATCAGCGCGCTGATCGACGGCGCGGCCGAAACGGTAATCGACGACGGCGGGGAGGTGGGACTTACTCCGCTCGACCATTTTCTGCAGCGGGCGATGCTCGTCGCCGGTGCCGACGCGCTGGATCCATCTGCCGACGCGGTAACATTGATGACGCTCCACAACGCGAAGGGGCTCGAGTATCCCGTTGTATTTCTGACCGGCCTCGAGGACGGACTGTTTCCGCTGGCTCAATCCTTCGACGATCCTCCGAAGCTAGAGGAAGAGCGTCGCCTCTTCTATGTCGGTATCACCCGTGCCGAGGAAAAGCTCTACCTGTCTCACACAGAGATGCGGCGGCGCAATGGCGAGCTGTTGCCGTCGATCCAGTCTCGCTTTCTGCGCGAGATCGCCGGCGCCCATCTCGACGAAAAGAAAACCATGCGTGTTACCGCGATGGGGCGCGGGCGGGGCGGTTCCGGTCGGGAGGGAAGCAGCTACAGCGGCGCTTACCCAGCGCGCCGAACGTACGACGTTCCTTCCTGGCGCCGCGCCGCGCCGATCGCCGAAGCAGAGGCATCACAGGACGAGCCGCGTTACGTGAAAGGCGAGCGCGTCCGCCACAAACTATTCGGCGACGGCTCGATCGCCGAGCTCTCCGGAGTTGGACGCGAGGTGAAGGCAGTCATCGATTTCGACGACGAAGCCGTTGGCAGAAAGACCATCAAGCTGGCGTACACCACACTCGAGCGCGGTCAGGAATAATGGCGGTCACACGCGAGGACGTCCTTCACATCGCCGATCTCGCTCGACTCGGCATCGACAGTGCGCGGGCTGACGCGCTGACGCGGGAGCTGAGCGCCATTCTCGCACACATGGATGTTCTGTCCCAAGTCGATACCAGTCACGTTGCGCCAGCTGCCGAATCCGGAACCGCTGGAACACCGTTGCGATCGGACGATCGGGAAGCGCCCCTGATGGAAGGAGTGCTCGAATCCTTCGCTCCATCAATGCGAGATGGATTCTTCATCGTGCCCCGACTGTCCACACACGAAGATCCGGTCGAGGACGGCGCTTGAGCCTGGAGAACTTCGAAACGCTTCGCGCTGCAGAGATCTCGGCAGCGGTGCGCGGTGGTGAGATTTCGACGGCAGAGACAGTCCGGGCTTCCTTCGAACGGGCGCGCAACATCGGCGCAGGTGCGGACGCGCTCAACATTTTTCTGCACGCCGACGAAGGCGCGAGTCTGCGGGAAGCGGATTCGATGCGGGAGCGTGTCCAGGCCGCGGCGGACATCGGCGTTCTCGCCGGAGTTCCTGTAGCCGTTAAAGACAACATCGCCACGCTTGGGCTCCCCACTACCTGCGCATCGAGAATTCTCGGCGGCTACGTCAGTCCGTTCGAGGCGACCGCGATCACCAGGCTGCGCGCCAACGGAGCATTGATCGTTGCCAAGACGAACATGGATGAGTTCGCCATGGGTTCGTCCACCGAGAACAGCGCGTTCGGTCCCACGCGCAATCCTCACGACGTCCGCTGCGTCGCGGGTGGATCATCGGGAGGCTCGGCGGCGGCCGTCGCCGCAGGCATCACTCCGATTGCGCTGGGGTCTGAGACCGGCGGGTCAGTCAGACAGCCAGCTGCATTTTGTGGAGTCGTTGGCGTCAAGCCTACGTATGGGCGCGTGAGCCGTTACGGTCTGGTTGCATTTGCATCTTCGCTCGATCAGATCGGAGTCGTCGGCCGCACCGTCGACGATGCCGCGCTCGGTCTGGAATCGATCGCCGGCTTCGACAAGATGGATTCCACCAGCTCGGACGCTGAGGTTCCGATCTACAGACTTTCCGCTCTGGGTAAACCGGCACCAGAGGCGAAACACCCGGACACCGAAGCGATGCGCATCGGCCGGAGCCCTGTTCCGCTTCCACCGCCGCCGGACGAGCAGACGCTCGCTGGTGTCGTCATCGGGAAACCGAAGGAATATTTTCCCGAAACTCTCGATGACAGCATTAGAGATCACTGTGAGCGCGCGCTCGATCGGTTTCGGTCGATGGGTGCAACTATTCGCGAGATCTCGCTACCGCGATCGCCGCTGGCGATTCCCGTCTACTATATCCTCGCCCCAGCGGAGGCTTCGTCCAACCTCGCCCGCTTCGATGGAGTTCGTTACGGGCTGCGTGTGGATCCGGGGAAGGGACTCAAGCCGATGTACGAGGCAACGCGTTCGCAGGGATTCGGTGAGGAGGTTACAAGGCGCATTCTGCTCGGCACCTACGTTCTATCCGCCGGATACTACGATGCGTATTACAGGAAAGCCCAGGCCGTCCGCGCGCTCATCGCTGATGATTTCCGTGCCGTCTTCACGAGCGGTGTTCACGCGATCTTTACGCCGACAACTCCGACGCCTGCTTTTCCGATCGGAGCCATCAGCGACCCGTACGAGATGTATCTGAACGACATCTTCACCGTGACGGCAAACCTCGCGGGAGTTCCGGCGATCTCCGTACCGATCGGCCGGGTGCGAAGACTGCCGGTCGGCGGACAGATCATCACGGCGCATTTCGATGAGTACATGATGTTCCGGGTCGCCTATGCGCTCGAGGCGTCTCTCGGCACGGAGGCGCATCAATGACCGCCGGGCGCTACGAGATGGTCGTGGGCCTCGAGGTGCACGTCCAGCTGAAGACCCGCTCGAAAGCCTTTTGCGGTTGTTCGACCGACTTCGGCGCGCCACCGAACGTCAACACCTGCCCGGTGTGTCTCGCCCTACCCGGCGCGCTGCCTGTTCTCAACCAGCACGCGGTGGAGCTTGGTGTGCGCGCGGCGCTCGGACTCGGCTGCACGATCAATCCGGTCTCCGTATTCGCCCGTAAGAACTATTTCTATCCGGATCTTCCGAAGGGATATCAGATCTCCCAATTCGACGAGCCTCTGGCCACGGGCGGTCACCTCGTGATTGGCAAGGCTGAAAACGGCGCGAACATTCAGGTCGGCATCACGCGCCTTCATATGGAAGAAGACGCGGGCAAGTCGATCCACGATCGCTATCCAGGTGCGACTGCGATCGATCTCAATCGCGCAGGAGTACCGCTTATAGAGATCGTGAGTGAGCCCGACATTCGGACTTCCGCTGACGCGGGGGCGTATCTCCGTACACTGAAGCAGATCCTTCAGTACCTCGACGTCAGCGACGTCAGCATGGAGGAGGGAAGCCTTCGGGTCGACGCCAATATCAGCGTCCGACCGACGGGCCAGGCAAAGCTCGGAACGAAGACCGAAGTGAAGAACATGAATTCGTTTTCCGCCGTAGAGCGCGCGCTCGATGCGGAGTACGCGCGCCAGGTCGCATTGATCGAGTCCGGCGGCAAAGTTCAGCAACAGACTCTGCTCTGGGACGGAGCTCGCGAAGCTGTCCGTCCGAGCCGGACCAAAGAAGGAAGTCACGACTATCGATACTTCCCGGAGCCCGATCTGCGCCCGCTTCTTCTCGACGAGAAGTGGATTAGCGACGCGCGCAAGAAACTTCCCGAGCTGCCTGATGCCCGGAAGATGCGTTTCACCACCGAGTACACAATCGCGGCGGGCGAAGCCGAACAACTAACCGCATCTCCATCACTGGCGGATTACTACGAAGCGGTGGCGCGCGCCTCGAAGGACGGGAAAGCCGCTTACAACTGGGTGATGGGTGAAGTGCTCGCTTCGCTCCGCGCATCGGGGCAGGACATCGCTCTGTTCCGCGTTCGTCCCGCGGATCTCGCGCAGCTGTTGAATCTCGTCCGGGACGGGGCGATAAGTCACACCGCTGCCAAGCGCGTCTTCGCCGGAATGCTTGAGACAGGCAAACCTGCGGCGCAAATCGCCGCCGACGAGGGGCTCACCCAGGTCGGGGACGAAGGCGCGATCGCGACGTGGGTCGCGGAAGTTCTCGACGAGCACCCGGAAGAAGCAAAGCGCTATCTCTCCGGAGAGAAAAAGCTGCAGGGAGTTCTCGTAGGCTTCGTGATGAAGAAATCGAAAGGCCGCGCTGACCCGAAGCGCGTCAATCAGTTGCTGTCGGCGCGCGGCGGGTAAAGTGGCTCAGGCAAACCGTTAGCAAAGCGCAGCACCGAGCGCGGCATTCCAAAGTGATGCTGCGCCTGCTCGCGGACGTGGTCCTCGCCACCGCGGCGTAGAGCTGCCCGTCTCACCTTCTTTGCTTCACGCAGCGGAGTGGTGCCCGCGGGGTCCAGCTTGAACGGCTCGGCGCGATCCATTCGTCCCAGCAGATCGACGATGTAGTCGAACGCCCGGCCCATGTAGTCGCCGACTTCTGATTCGGTCAGATCCCAGCGGCTCTTCTCTTCGACCAGATGGAAAATGCGCTGCCACGATTCGGTGTCGGCGACATACACCATCCCGCGAAAGATCCGCCGGTTGGTTGGCGTGCTGAAGATCGTCGGACTGAGAATGCGATCTAGGTGCTCGTCGCTGTGTGAGTGATCGCGCAGTATCAACTGCTTTGCCGTGCGACTGAATCGCTCTCCGATATGGGTATCGAACCGGCTCTCCCAGTAGCTGTGGCCGAGGGCCGCAGTGGACGATGTAATGGTGAGCTGATGCGGAACGAAGTAGTTGTGCGCGACAGAATCGGCGGCGAGGTGCGCGAGGTAGCCCAGCGCAAAGGAGCGCAAGGCTTCCGACTCGGCGTTGTCGTGGATCTCGAAGCCGACGTTCCACGAGTGGCAGTGGCGCCCCGCGGCCGCGTACTTCTTGGCGATGCTCGTGTCAGCGGCAATCGAGCCGTAGAGAAAATCGTACGGAAACGCTGAGAGCAGCTCAGCGATGCTGGAAGGAAGTAGAGACAGCGACCGCATCACCGCCTCTCCCAGAAAGATGTGCGTCCCGGGAGTCCAGGCGTGCGCGACAGACGGCGTCAGCATGAGCAGCAGCATGACTGCCGACAGCACGCTGAAGACGGTGACGGCGCGCGGTAAAGCGCGCATCGTCACGGGAGCGCTAAATGCCGATCCGCTTACGCTGACGGCGGACGGCTTTGCGAAGATCGTCGAGCTCGCCTCTTACCACGTCGTTGATCGCCTCGCGGGCGGTGTCGACGTAGTCGCGCACCTGATCTACCACGTCGTCAACGGGAATCCGGTCCACCAGTTCACTGCCGCGATCCATCGCGGTATTGAAACCACGTTTCGCGCGCGGACCGGCCCACCGGGCTCCTTCCATGGCGCGCTCCCCGGCCCAGCGTGCTCCCTCGAGTCCGCGGTCACCCGCCCATTTCGCTCCACCAAGGCCGGCCATTCCCGCGAGCGCGGCGCCTCGCCCGGCGTACCGAACCAATGGCCCCACCGGACGACGCCCAGATGGCCCGCGTCTGAGCAGCAGGGTGACTCCGGCTCCGACGGCTGCGCCGATGAGGGCCGCCGTCAGCAGGTCGTATTGCTGCTCACGATCCTCGTCCAGTTCCATCTCTGGGTCTGACGCGCGGGCGCGGTTTCTCCCAACCGTCGGCTCTGTCTTCGTCGTAGTCCCCATCGGTCCAATCCTCCTCGTCAAAAGCCTGGTTGATTCCAGTTCTCACGCCGCGAATTGTGGATGCGGTTGTCACGAATGCCGACTCCGCCTCCTCCTGAACCACTTCCAGCAGCGCGTTGAGCTGTTTGATCCTGTCTTCAGCTGACGCCGCCGCCTGCTGCAACCGCTGGTTCACCGCGGCCACTGTCTGACTCACCTGCTGCACGTCGACGCGAATAGCTGTTGAGATATAATCGACGTTGTCCGCTATAGCGCTGGCGTGGCGCATCAGCGGGTTCACGTCGCCATAGATCTTGTCCAGCATGTCGCTGACTTTCTTGTAGCTTTTCCGAAAATTCCACGCTGCCGGTATCAGCGCAGCCGATAGCACGATGATGGTGATGGTCATGACGGCGCTCGCAACGCTCGTCACCTTTTCAAACCATCCGGCTTCCGGCGCGACCACCTTCGTGAAGAGCGTGTCCCGAACAGCGGGAACAGCCTGCAACAGCAGCTCCGTACCGCTTCCGATCCATGCCGTCATGTACGCGAAGTGTGCAAGGGAGAGGCCATTTTGCGGGGAGTTTCCGCGAACGGTACAAAGAGTGCTCAGTGCGATATATTTTCGCAACACGCACTCACATCGACCGTAAACAACATGCCAGCAGTTCAGTTCGTGGTCGA
>C688J18823_10002974_pt1 | contig 10694 bp, 10 predicted proteins | sample HopSoiMetagenom1_FD_18823 | JGI IMG/M metagenome (IMG submission 18823) | reverse complement strand
AAACGGCCGCGCAAAAAACCCGACGCCGAAGGTCGCAAATGACAGCAGCAATCCGGTAGTCGGCTCGAATTTTGGAAAGAACAGGTCGCTGAACACCAGCGCGGCTGCGGTTCCGTAAATGAAAAAGTCGTACCACTCCAGGGCGGAACCGACCGCCGACGCCATCATGACTCTGCGGTGCGAAGCATCCATCGCTGTCTCCCCTTTGTTATTGTTTTCCGCGGTCCCGCCGCCCGACGTGTTTGCGCCGCCAATGGCCTAAGCGCCGGTGAGGATACAGGACCGGCGCATGGGTGGCTTCTTGCGTTGCGTCAGAGCCCCAGTTCGGACAAACCCGCATGATCGTCCGGACGGCGGCCGAGCGCCCAGCGGAACGTGCGATCCGCTTACCGGATCGGCAAATCATTGATACTCGCGAGGCGTTTTTGCATCAGGCCCTGCACATTGAATTCCCAGTTCTCGTTACCGTATGAACGAAACCAATTGCCCGAATCATCGTGCCATTCATAGGCGAAGCGCACCGCGATGCGGGCTTCGTGGAACGCCCAGAGCTCCTTGATCAGACGGTAATCAAGTTCTCGCGCCCATTTGCGCCGCAGAAACTGCACGATGGCCTCGCGCCCGGAAAAGAACTCCGCACGGTTGCGCCATTGGCTGTCACTGGTATAGACCATCGACACCCGCTCGGGATCGCGCGAATTCCAACCGTCTTCTGCGAGGCGGACCTTTTGCGCCGCGCTTTCGCGCGTGAACGGCGGTAACGGCGGTCGGACTTCCGGAGCAATCATGGTGGTTCAGCGAAGGACAGTTTCAGTCGTTGATCGAGATAATGGCCACGGCATAGCCGGTAAGCGCTAACGCGCTGCCAATCGGCCGCCAGGTTTTGTGGAAACGTTGTGGATCGGTGGTCGCCATAACAAGGCTTTGTTCATCGAGTGTCGTGCCGAGCAGTGTGCCCTGTAGACCAGAAAATTTGATCGTTTGGTCTTCCGCGGTCAGATTCGCTAGCCACAAGGTTGTGCCAGCTTTGCCGCGGTAAGCGAGTGCCTGTACGCGTGCGGAGTCCGATGAATCAACGCTTACCAGTTTCTGTCCGGCTCCGCGTGCCAATCCACTGACAACATGAAATGCCGGGAACACTGCCGGAACAGAAAGCTTGTCATACCAAGGCTGCTCGTGATCGGCCTTGCGATAAATGATGCCGAGCGGACCGGTGGTTGCACCGAATGCAATTGCTTCGACGTCGGTGCGTGCCAGCGTCGCAGCATATCCAAGCGACCAGGCGGCCGCGAAGAGACCACGCTGGCGCGGCTCGAGTTTGGTCAGGCACACGCGCACATTGTCCGGGTTGGGCGTCCACGTCGCGCCGTGCGGATTGTAGCGGCAACCGATGCCGCTCGGGCCAATACGGTAGGCAGCCTTGCCAATGAACGAACGCGCGGTTTCGACCTGATAAGGCAGGGCTTCCAGGGTCTCCATCACCGAGCGGTCGTCGGCTGCATGCACGATAGGGCACGTGCTGTTGACAACGAAATCGAGCAGCTTCGCAGGAGGACGTTTACGGTTCAATTCAGTAAAGAAGGAAAACATGCCGCCACCAAGCCGGATACCCGGAAACGCCGCGCGCGCTGCGGCATACAAATCTTCGAGTTTGGGAGCTGGCGGACGCGGCCCGCCCGGCAGCACCGATTTCAAATCGCCGGCGGGAACGACGGCAAGCGACGCTAATTTGATGCCCGATTGCCTGACCTTGCCGGCAAGTTCAGTCAGTTCCTGCCTGAAGTCATGGACGCTTTCGATGACGACTTCCAGGGCGACTTCTGCCTTGCTTTCCTCAGCCAATACCCGGTAACCATAAAGCTCCTGCAATCCATGGCCACTGCGCGGATCGATATGGCAGATCAAAAAACGTGGCGCGGCGAGTTTGAGCAGCGCCAGTTGTGCGATGGCAGGCTCGATTTCTTCTGCGGGCATGCCCAGTCCGACCGGCTGCAAAGCTTTCCGCGATACCGCACCAATTGCTATCTCGATGGCTTTGCTGTCGCCGCCCGTGCGGCGTTTCGCTGCGCTACCGCTCAGGGCAACTTTTATTGACTGCTGTACAGGTTCCCCCGCCTTCAGCGTATAAGGCCACGGCCGGGAAAGCGGCCGCACGTAGGTCTTGAATGAAGCGTCGCTCCAGTTGCGATGATCTTCCATTTCGAAAGTGTCGCCTTCCATACGCACCGTGAACTTCAGGCCGGGCATGACTTCGTGCGTTAGCGAGCGAATGTCCAGCACGGGCTGGATCGGATTGACCATTGCGGGAAATTTGCTCTCGACTTTCTTGCCGTCAACGTGCTCGATTTCGACGGGCCGCCCGGCCACGCCCTTGAGCGGATGCAGGACCACAAAACCGGTGCGTGCCGTCAGAAAATCAGTCTTGGGCACTGCCGTCGCCGTGAATGTGAGTTGACCATCGCCGGATGCTTCTATGGTTGCATCGTAGGACAGTGCCTGATTGTCGATGGTAATCGAGGCATGGAACGACACCGAAAATCTGTCGCGGCCCTGGTCGATCTTGAGATCTTCAATTGCCGGGGTCGCCGTCCCCCAATTTTTATCGCGAATCAAAAATCCGATCGCGCGCAGCACTTCGATGCCATTGATCTTGAGGTAGCGCAGCTGGCCATTGTAGAGCTCTACAGACAGCGGCCCGGCAAGCAGTACGCGTCCCGCCTTATCCGGCTCCGGCGTGCCGCAAAGCGCTATGGCGCGCGGGGGCTGTTCAATCTTCATGGTTGATCTCCGTGTGCTTCATTATTTCAGAAAACCTTTTCGGTCGCGGGATCGATCAGAACCGCGCGATTCATATCAATCGACAATTCGATCTGCTGGTCCATTTGCGTGACGTCATGCGCCTGCAGTTCCGCGACGACGCTGCTGCCGCCCAATTTGAATGTCGCGTACGTCCTCGATCCGGTTGGCTGCAGTAATTCAACGAGAGCGGTATGGTGGGCCAGTCCGGTGCGCGAATCACCGGGTCGGGCACGGTTCAGGTGTTCGGGGCGCAGACCCAGAATGATCACCTGGTCCCGCCGATTCACCAGTTTTTGTGCGCGGGTCTCCGGAAGTGGTAACAAAGTGCCATCGTCCAGCCTTACCCCGAGAATGCTGCCTTCGCCGGTAAGGCGCCCGGGTAGAAAATTCATTGACGGTGAACCGAGAAATCCGGCGACATATTTCGTGGCGGGCCGTTCGAATAATTCGAGCGGTGCGCCAGCTTGTTCAATTACACCGTCTCGTAGCAGCACGATGCGGTCGGCCATGGTCATGGCCTCGATCTGGTCATGGGTGACATAAATCATGGTCTTGCCCAAATCGCGGTGCAGACGCTTGATTTCGCCACGCATCTCGTCGCGCAACTGCGCGTCCAGATTAGACAGCGGTTCGTCGAATAGATAAAGCCGCGCATTGCGTACGATAGCGCGGCCGATCGCAACGCGTTGCAACTGACCACCCGAAAGCTGGCGCGGATAACGATCCAGCAGATGGTCGATGCCCAGCATGCTGGCGGCATGTTTCACCTTGGGCTCGACCTGATCCCGCGGCGTTTTGCGCGAACGCAGCCCGAACGCAATGTTGTCGAACACGTTCATGTACGGGTACAGCGCGTAATTCTGAAACACCATTGCGATGTCGCGGTCGCGCGGGGGCAGGTGTTGCACCATCTCTCCGCCAATCTCGATGCTGCCCTGGTCGCAATCCTCCAGGCCGGCAATAGTCCGCAGCAGCGTGCTCTTGCCGCAACCGGACTGACCCACCAGAACAGTGAATTCACCCTCCGGAATTTGCAGGTCGATGCCGCGCACGGCATGAACGTTACCGTAGTACTTGTGCAGCGCTGAAATCTTTAGATCGGCCATATCAATTCTCGTGATGGGTAAACAGGAAACGGAGAACAGTGGGCTTACCTGGCGTCCGCCAGCCAAGTTTCCATTGCTCGCATCGTTTGCCGTTCACCATGTGTTGTTCACTGCCATCATCCCTTCACCGCCCCGAGCGACATGCCGCGTACCAGGTAGCGCTGCATGAAGGCGACGGCAATGAAGATCGGTAATGTGCCGAGCACCGACATCGCCGAAATCTTGGCCCAGAAATTCGACTGACCGCCAAAATAGTGAGTCAGCTGCACCGTATAGGTCGTTGCCTCGGTGCGCGTGAGCACCAGAGCGAACAGAAAATCATTCCACGCGAATACGAATGTAAAGATTGCGGTAGCGAACAAGCCGGCCCGGCACATCGGAAGAACGACCTTCCAGATGACCTGCCAGCGAGTGCACCCGTCCACTAGCGCGGATTCCTCAAGCGCTTTCGGGATGTCCAGGATGTAGCCTCGCATCATCCAGATTACATAGGGCAGGTTGAACGCAGTGTAAAGAATAATGACGCCGATGTAGGTGTCGACCAGGTGTAGCCACACGAACAGCAAAAAAATCGGAAACACCACTGCGATTGGCGGAATCATCCGCTGCGAGATGATCCAGTTCGCAAGATGTTCGCCTCCTGTCCGGAAGCGGGCGAGCGAATAGGCGCAAATGGTGCCGAGGAACATCGCAATGAAGGTACTTACGCCGGCAACCACCAGACTGTTCCACACCGTGATGGCATCGCCGTCCTTGAACAGCACCGCGTAGTTTTCAAAATGAATCTGGCCGGGATACCACTTGGGCGGAAACGAGTAAATCTCCTCCGGCGTCTTGAACGAAATCATGAACAGCCAGTAGATCGGGAATACAAAAATCAGCGTCGTTGCGACTGCAGCTGCAAACCTGAGCGCCTGCCTTGTGGCCGCGCGTTTACGTGAAGAGGTCATCATCTCGCCGCCTCCTGACATTTCTTTCTGGACATGCGACAGCGGTGTCGGCGTCCCGCACGATTTGCTTTGCCGTCGATCCCCACGCTGCGCATGGGGCGGCGAACTCGGTGGAGCAGGGGCCCCGGTTCATTGGGGATGCGACCCGAGTTGCGTCGCACGGGGATCGCCGCCCCAGTGATCGATTGTGCGGTCAGATCCCCGCCGGGGGACGGGGTCCCTCTTCCTCGCTGCATCGATCCCCGCGCCGGGTGGCTCATCTTGCCGCCTCCTGACATTTCGTTTCATACAGGCGACCGTGGTGTCGGCGTCCGGCGTGATTCGCTTTGCTGTCGATCCCCACGCTCCGCGCGGGGCCCCGCGCCGGGTGGCTCATCTCGCCAGCTCCACTCGTTTGAGCGCGAGCATCACGACCACGGACAGCAAAATGATCACCAGGAACGCGACTGCCGCGGTGTAACTGGTCTCGAATTGCTGGAATCCCTTGATGTAGGTAAAGATAGAAATCGTTTCGGTCATCGTGCCGGGGCCGCCTTTGGTGAGAGCCCAGACAATGTCGAACAACCGGAACAAATCCAGCCCGCGAATGAGAATGGCAATGGCCATCACCGGCCAGATCGCAGGCAGCACGATCCTGAAGAATGTACGCCACCAGCCGGCACCGTCGATCGCGGCGGCTTCGAGTTGCGACTTGTCTACGTTGGCCAGCGCGGCCAGCAGCAGCAGGAACATGAACGGTGTCCATTGCCAGATTTCCGCTGCGATGATCGCCGGATAGACCAGCTTGGGATTAATGGTCCAGAGGATTGCCGCGGTATCGCCGGTGAACCAGCCGATGATCTGATTGATGGGCCCGAAGCGGTGATCGAACAGCAAGGCCCAGGTAGCGCCGGAAACAATGGGCGATACGACTACCGGAAGCACCAGCAGCGCAACGAAAATCTGCCGTCCGGGCAGCCGTTCCAGGAAGAGTTGCGCCATGGCCAGCCCCAACAGCAATTCCAGTGGCAGAGCGATGGCGGTGAATATGACAGTGTGCAGCAGCGCCTCCCACATTCGCGAGTCGTGAAACAGCTGCGCGTAATTGCGCACCCCGACGAAGTCGGTTGATGTTTCAGTCATCGTGATGCCCTGAAAGCTCACCATCAGCAGGTAAACCAACGGGAAAATACCGATTAGCAACAACACGAATATCGCCGGCCCGACCAACAGGTATTTGAAGTTGCGGTCCCCGAATGTGCCGCGGCCTTGCATTGGCTGTGTTGCTCCTGAAATCCTTGCAAGCATACTGACAAAAAAGGGAGCGCCGAGTCCGGCGCTCCCAAGTTAACGACTGCAATTGCGCTGTTTGATTACCGGCGCAAGCCCTGCTGTGTTCTTACTTCGGGTAGGCGCCGGATTTGGAAGCCCAGGCGTTGTAGACTGCTTTTTGCTTGTCGGTCCCGACTTGTTTGGTGATGCCGTCCCAGTCTGCGGCCACTTTGTCCAGGATCGCCTTCGGATCTTCTCCCGCCCATAGCTTGCTGATGCCCTGTCGCAGCGCCTCTTCATACTTGTCCGTCTGAATCAGCGACAAATCCAGCAGGCCCGTCTGCGCGCCTTGATGCAACGCGGACAAATAATCCTTCGCGTCTGGCCAAAGCTTCATATATTCGGGATCCGTGTAATGCGAATCGCGGAATGGATCGCGCAGCGCATAAGGCAGTTTTACCCGCTTGCCGCTGATCTCTTCGCTGTTCAGCCACTGGATGAACAGATAGGCCGCTTCCTTTTGCTTGCTGGTAGAGGCAACCGACAGCGCGAAACCGGCGGCCAGTTCCGGATGGCCGCCGGGAGGCAGCGCGTATCCTACTTTGCCCGCAATCGTTGACTTCGGCACCCAGGCAAGCGCCTTCTCGTTCGCCAGATAACCGGCGGCGAAACGTCCGTAAGGCGGCCACGAGATGGTCATCGCGCTCTCGCCTTTCAGGAAAGTTGCCAGGTTCTCCACGAAACCGAATTTTTCGACACCCGGCGGCATGAATCGATTCTCGTTGCGCATTTCGGTGAATACTTTCACACCGACCGGGCTATTGACGCTCGCATTCATGGTATTGGCATCGAAGAACTTGCCGCCTTCCACGCGGAAGCGCTCCTGGAACATGAACATCGTATAGGGTGGCTCGCGGAAAAACGCGGCGCCGTAGATATGGTCTTTCTTTAGTGCGTCGGTCAAGAAGCTGCCGATTTCGTCGAACTGTTTCCAGTTCTTTGGCGGCGCAAGATCGTACTTGTACTTGTCCTTGAACGCTTTCTTCAGATCGGCGCGGGCAAAGATGTCCTTGCGGTAATAGAACAGGAATACGTCGCCATCATCGGGAAAGCCGTAGATCTTGCCGTTGACCGTCATCTGATTATCGCGGTAGGTCGGCGCGATTTTTTTAAGCTCGTCACGGAAGCCGTACTTGTCGACATAAGGATCCAGAACTTCCAGTGCGCCTGCCTGCGCAAGGTCTGGCATCCAAGCCGGAATGACATTCAGGGCATCGTACGCTCCCGTGCCGGCGCGAAATTCCTGCATGATCTTGGTGAACATCTCCGCCGTCGGGACTTCGACCACTTTGACTTTGCAGCCCGTTTCCTTTTCCCACAGCGGCCCCGAGAACTGCGTCGGGTCCAGCGATTGCAGGCCGGCCTCCCAGACAATGGTGATGGTCTTGCCGTTGCAGATTTTCTTGGCCGCTTCGACAGCCTTCTGCGCCGCACTCTGCGCACTCGCGGCCCCTGCCCAGGCTAAAGCCGAGGCAGCGACGAGCGACAGGAGCAAAGGTCTCAGCAGAGCGAGCCGGCGAAGGCCGCGTGACTGGTGTTTCATATTGCGTCCTCCGATGATTTATAAGTTTTTGATTGCTCGCTCATTGGCGGGCAACGGTGTAGTGCGAACCGATTATGTTGAAGGGCCCCGTCGAGTGTCAAGCTGAGTCACCGGACGCTGCTCATGCCGCACGGCAGCAATGGGATGCAATCCCATGAATCAGGCATGACAGAGTAATCATGCGAGGGTTGGCTTACGACAGCGTATTTGTGGTGCAATTGGACTTTGCGCCACTTATCAGAAAGGCGGATGCATGAGCGCACCTACCCTGCAGGCGGCCACTCTGTTGCTTGACCAGCGGTTGTCCTTGCAGCCGATCATGGCGCTTCCGGACGGCATCAGGCCACAGACGGAAGCTGAGGGCTATGCGCTGCAGCGCGTGCTGAACGGCCTGCTGTCAGTTGCCGGCATGGGCGACCATGTCGGCCACAAGATTGGCTGCACCACCCCCGTCATGCAGAAGTTTCTGAACATTCCGAATCCGTGCGCAGGCGTCATTTTTGAGAAAACGGTCTTGCACGGCCCAGCCCGCGTGCCACGTTCCGGTTTCGTGAGGCTGGGCGTTGAGTGCGAAATCGCCGTGGAGCTTGCGCGTGATCTGACGCCAGCCGGACGCCCCGTCGATCGTGAACAGGCAGGCCAGGCGGTCGGCGCGGTGATGGCAGCGATCGAACTCGTGGATGACCGCTATGCCGATTATCGTACGATTGGGATACCGACACTGATCGCCGACGATTTTTTTAATTGCGGATGCGTGCTCGGTGATCCAGTGCACGACTGGAGCACACTGGACCTGGAGAAGCTGGCCGGTACGGCGTTCGTCAACAACATTGAAGTGGGCAGCGGTACCGGGTCTCTGATCATGGGACATCCGCTGGAGGCACTGGCCTGGCTGGCGAATTCACGTGCCAAATACGGTTTGGATCCGGTTCGCGCCGGTGAATTTGTATTGCTGGGAAGCATTGTGGAAACGAAGTGGCTTGATGCTGGCGACGAAGTACACGTTGAGCTCGGGAAGCTGGGTACATTGGGCCTCACCGTGGATTCGTAACCAAGTGACTCGGTTGAGCAACCGGGAGCATCCGCCGTCGCGCATCAGCAACCCATGACAGCCGCGATTGTTGAACTTTCGAATTTGCGCTTCTCATGGGCAGCATCTTTGCCGCTCACCGTCGACATCCCGAACCTGCAGCTAGCCAAAACCGATCGCGTGTTTGTGACTGGAGCAAGCGGGAGTGGAAAATCCACGCTGTTGAGTCTGCTCGCCGGCATCGTGACGCCACAGCAAGGCAGTATCCGCATCCTGGATCAGGACCTCGGCAAACTGGGTGGTGCGGCACGCGATCGATTCCGCGCCGACCACATCGGCTTCATCTTCCAGATGTTCAATCTGATTCCTTATCTTTCTGTGATGGCAAACGTGGTTCTTCCATGCGGATTTTCGGCCCGCCGGCGTCGGAATGCGATCCAGGCGGCTGGAAGTGTCGAAGCTGAAGCACTGAGGCTGCTGTCTCATCTGGACCTGGCAGACAACCGCACCCTGGAGCAACCAGTCACTGAACTCAGCGTTGGACAGCAGCAACGTGTGGCCGCTGCGCGTGCGCTGATCGGCGCTCCCGAGTTAGTTATTGCAGATGAGCCGACGTCTTCGCTGGATGCCGAGAGGCGGTCAGCCTTTGTTGACTTGCTGTTCCGCGAATGCACACGCAACGGGGCAACACTGATATTTGTCAGTCACGATACATCACTCGCTGCGCAATTCGATCGCCGCATTAACTTTGTCGAACTCAACCGTGCGCTGCACAGCGGCACGGCACGACTGGCCTGCGAGCCAGGTTGCTTGTGATTTTCGGGCTCGCCACGAGAAGCCTGTACAACCGTAAATTGACAGCGGGCTTGACGATATTGTCCATCGCTCTTGCGGTAGCGCTGCTGTTGGGCGTAGAACGCATACGCCAGGAATCGCGCGCGAGTTTTGCGGCCACCATCAGCGGCACGGATCTGGTAGTGGGCGCGCGCACCAGCCCGGTACACCTGCTGCTTTCCGCTGTATTCCATATCGGCAATGTCACCAATAACATCACCTGGGACAGTTACCGCGCAATTGCGCAGCGGCCTGAAGTCGCCTGGACGATCCCACTTGCGCTTGGGGATTCCTATCGCGCCTACCGCGTTCTCGGCACGACACCCGATTATTTCGCGAACTTCCGCTTTGCCCGCGACCGCCGGCTGGTGTTGGCTCGAGGCAAGATATTCGAACATGACCATGATGCGGTGCTTGGAGCGGATGTTGCGGCATCGCTGAAGCACCGGGTTGGAGATACGGCTGTCATTGCGCACGGCGCAGGCGAAGTCAGCTTTGCGCTGCACGATCAGCATCCCTTCCGGATTACCGGGGTGCTGGCCCGCACCGGCACGCCGGTAGATCGCACAGTGCACGTTTCGCTTGCCGGGCTCGACGCGGTCCACGAGGAGGTGCAAGACGATAACGATCCCGTCGCAGCCATCCTGCGGGACAAGCATCGAGCGCGCGCGGGCGGGCATGCAATCACTGCTTTCTTGCTTGGCCTGCATTCTCGCGGCACGGCACTTTCGATGCAAAGGCAGATCAACGAGTATGCGCGGGAACCGCTTACGGCCGTCTTACCCGGCGTGGCGTTGCAGGAAGTGTGGGAAATAACCGCAACGGTGGAGAGATCGCTGTTGGCAGTGTCCGCTATGGTCGTTGTCGTGGGTCTGTCCGGCATGCTGGTGACGTTGCTCTCCAGCCTCGGAGAGCGTCGCCGCGAAATGGCTATTCTGCGTTCACTGGGTGCACGACCGCTGCAGGTGTTTGCGTTGCTGCTTGGCGAAGCAGCGTTTTTGACCATGGCCGGTATTGTGCTGGGCGTAGCCGCGTTGTATGCCGGAATGCTGGTGGGAGGCTCCTGGCTCGAAGCGCGTTTCGGACTGTTTATTTCGGTAAGCTTGCCTTCCGCTCATGAA
>C688J18823_10002973_pt1 | contig 10697 bp, 10 predicted proteins | sample HopSoiMetagenom1_FD_18823 | JGI IMG/M metagenome (IMG submission 18823) | reverse complement strand
GTAGGCCAGGAATCGAGATCGACGAATCGCGGACTTATCTGCTCAGTTAGCATCTTGTGTACTCTTCTCTGCCACCCCGGCTTTGTTGGCGAGCACCCCTCCACGTGCGAGAAGCAGCGCGCCCGCCATGGCATCACCGTGAGGCGGCGAAAGGAAATGCAGCACATCGGGTGAAACCCACCGAACCAGGCGGGATGCGAGACCGCCGAGCATTGAAACGCGGGGCGCACCAAATTCGACCAATAAGCGGATCTTTGCCTCAACGTGCCGGGCGCCTTTGGCGACGATTTGTTCGGCGACGGTATCAGCGGCATCGGCATAGCTTAATGTCAACGGGGCCAAGCTCGCATACTCGGTCGCGGTCGCCTGTTCGGCCCACGCGACCACTCCAACTGCGTCGGGGCCGAGCCGCCGCATCACTTCAAGCAGAAAGGGGGACGGTGCTGCCCTGCCATCTTGCGCCCGAAGCGCAAGCCGCACGGCCTGAAGCCCGAAATAAGCACCACTGCCCTCATCGGAGATCGGGAATCCGTACCCTCCGATGCGGAGTTCGCGGCCTTTCACCCGAGCGAAGCCGATGCTGCCCGTGCCCACGACAACAACACCTCCGTCGCCCCCACTATGTGCTCCCAAGCAGGCCACGTTTGCGTCGCTCGCGTACACGACATTTCGGAAAGGATGTGGGAAGCCCAGCAGCGCCTCACGGGCGCCTTTACGATCAAATCCAGCTAGTCCGACTCCGGCGCTCGCTTGCGCAAGGCTAGCCGGTGGAAGACCGGCCTGGGTCGCCGCAGCGACACTCGCCGTGCGCACCGCCTCCATCGACCTCTCTGGACCTATGCGCGTGGCAGCAGGGCCGGCTGCTCCCTCACCCAAAATCAGACCATCGGCATCTTCGATGCGCGCTCGGCAACTCGTTCCGCCACCGTCAACGCCAATATAAAATTGGGTGCGATCTGATGAATCGTAGTCGTTCATTCATTTACTCGCAAGAACCAGGGTGTCGATGTCGAAACGTCACGGTTGCAACTTCCGGGGCGGTTGCTGAGTTCCGCTCCCATGATAGCATGCGCGAGATGTGCCTATGCATCGTGCAACGAGGCCAAACATCGATCGGGGCGACCAACCCGGGCTTTGAGGAAGTGAGCGGATGGGTCTGGAACGAACCGAAAGCGCGGCAAGGTCCCGGTTGGCAATTTCGGCCAGCCGTATCTTCGATGGATGCCAATGGCACAATGACGCGGTCCTCTTGATCGAGCGTGGACTGGTCCAGGGTATCACTCCGTTCGAAGAGCTTGCGGAGGATTGGCCAATCGAAGTCATGCCGCCATCGACACTGCTTTCGGCGGGGTTCATCGACCTGCAACTCAACGGCGGTGGCGGCGTCCTTCTCAATGATGACCCAACGCCGGATGCGATGCGCGCCATTGCTCGAGCACATCGGCGTTACGGGACCACAAGCTGTCTACCGACGCTCATCAGCGATACGCGCGCAAAGGCGATTGCTGCAATTGCGGCGGCGCAATTGGTTGAGTCCAGCGACGGAATCCTGGGGCTTCATCTTGAGGGCCCTTTCATCAGTCCCTCGCGGCCGGGGATCCATCGGCCTGATCGCATTGCATCGGCGACAATGGAGGATCTGGATTGGCTCGGGCAGTTGTCGGCACTCGGATCGTCCATGGTGACTCTGGCGCCTGAATGCGTACCTGCGGGCTTCGTGAAGACCCTGGCTGGCAATGGAATTCGGGTGTCAGTTGGACACAGCGAAGCCCGCGCCGACACTTTGATGATGGCGATCGAAGAGGGGCTTAGCGGAGTGACACATCTCTTCAATGCAATGCCGGCCATGAGCGCCCGCGAACCTGGAATTGTTGGCGTTGCCCTTTCGGACGAGCGCCTGACACCAGGAATCATCCTCGACGGTATCCATGTCGATCCCATCGTCGTACGCGCAGCCTTTGCAGCAAGAAATCGAGGCAATATTGCTCTCGTCAGTGATGCGATGCCCACCGTTGGGTCCCAGCAAGACCACTTCGACCTGATGGGGAGAGAGATCCAACTGCGGGGCGGCCGACTGATTTCTGAAAACGGAACGCTTGCGGGCGCCCATCTTGACCTAGCGTCTGCTGTCAGAAACGCTGTAACGCTCGCGGGCGTTTCGCTTGACGATGCGCTTAGCGCAGCGTCCTTGGTCCCGGCGCGGTTTTTAGGGATAGAGAATGAGCGGGGCACGCTGAGCGCAGGAGCCCGGGCCGACATTGTGGCGTTGACGCCCAAACTCGATGTCCTCGCAACCTGGATCGCGGGTAATCGCCAGGGTAACGACGATCATGCATCGAGCTGATGGTGCCGGTTTTTCTTTTCCGGGTGGGCGGTTCAATGTTCGCAAGCCCCCTGAACAATCAACTAACCAGGGAATGCAATGCCTTGACCGCGGCCTCCCGGCTAACGACAGGAATAAACAAGGTCACCGAATGCGGGGACAGAAGATAGTTCTCGGCGACGATGCCGTGGCTTTTCAACGTCTGAATCGCCTTAAATGGCAAGTCTGAAGAAACGCCGCCGAAGCAAGTGAGGCTAACCGAGCTTAAGGTCTCACGCCATCTGCGCAAGTCTGCGCTTTTTTCGAGTGTCGCCAGCAAGGTGTCGAGCGATTCAGAATCGGAAGTCAGCGTTACCTGCGTTTTGCCGGCCGCGAATGCGGAAGCAAGGATTTGCGGCCAAGGTAAGCCGTTTCGTTCGAGGTGTTGCGCTAGCTTTTCAAAACCTTGGCTGAGATCCGCCGAACCGATTTGTACATGCTCGACGCGAGCCATCGAATTGACGGCCAAGACCTTCCCTTTTTCCATTCCCATCACCTCGGTCACTACTTGGGTGCTGTGTTCGGCGCCGCCCGTTTTCTTCAACACCAAAGCAACGTTTTGCCTTTGTGCCAGCTCCACGCTGCGGAAATGCAGAACCTTGGCGCCCCAGAAACACATTTCGGATAGTGAAGTAAAACTTAGCTGACGCAATGGTCTTGAATTCGGCACGATTTGCGGATCGGCCGAACAAACTCCATCAACCTCTTTGATGATCTCGCAGCACTCGGCTCCCAGCACCGCCGCCATTGCGACCGCGGTGGTGTCGCTTCCGCCCCGCCCAAGCGTGGTGATTTCCTTGTCGACCGGATTCACGCCCTGAAAGCCCGCCAAGATCACGATACGCCCGCGAGCGAGTTCTTCCTGCACGCGAGTGGGCCGCACATCCAAAATGCGTGCCGAAGAATGGGAGCCGTCAGTCATCACGCCGGCTTGACTGCCCGTAAAACTGATCGCGGGGACTCCAAGATCAGCCATCGCCATGCTCATCAAGGACATGCTGATGCGCTCACCGGTCGTCAGCAACATGTCGAGTTCGCGGCGATTGGGATGTGGGCTCACCTGATAGGCTATCTTGATCAGCTCGTCCGTGGTCTTACCCATCGCTGAAACGATCACCACAACACGATGGCCACGACGGTGCAAAGCGGCGACGCTGCTCGCGACGGCGCGGATTTTGGCCGGTGTTTCGAGACAGGCGCCGCCGTATTTTTGGACGATGATGGAGTTGCCGAGCATGCTCTTTACTCAATACCTTGAGAACGGCCGTCATGCCAGCGCGACCGGACCGGAACCCGCCAGCGACCAGCATGGTCGCGAGGTCCGTTGCAGCGATGCTGTGGTCTTCAAGCCAGCGCTAGTTCGCTATAGCGCTTTGCCGCGACTTCGTCGCACGTGGCACGGTACGCGGGAGCACTGCCGCTGTAGCGAGCCACAATACGGGTTTGCTTGCCGTCAACGTTGGTGTTGTATCCCGTCATCCAGGAGTTGACCTCGTTGGAAAGCAGCCCCACCCCGAGGGCCTTGACGTGATCGGTCCAGGACGTGACCCCGGCCGCCGTTGCCTCCACGCGTGTCAGTTTTTGCTGCTGGCAAAATCGCAGCAGGCCGGTCACCCAGTCGACATTGTATTCGATGCTCCGAGGTATGTTGCCGAGCGCAGTATGCGGTCCCATCAGCATCAACATGTTGGGGAATCCATCGACCAGCACCCCGAGAAACGTCTCGGGCCCGCTCCTCCACCTCTCCTTTAGCCGCAGGCCTCCCAGGCCACGAAAGTCGATCCGATCGAAACTTCCTGTCACCGCGTCAAACCCGGTCGCGTAGATGATGATGTCAAATTCAAACTCACCCGTGCTTGTCTTGATGCCTCTCTGTGTGATCCGTTCGATCGGTGTTTCCGTGATGTCCACCAGTTCGACATTGTCCTGATTGTACACCTCGTAATATCCGGTCTCGAGCGGCACGCGCCGGGTTCCGAAGCCGTGGTTCTTGGGAACAAGCTTGTCCGCTACCTTCGGATCTCTTACACGCTGCCGGATCTTTCTCGCCACGAAGTCGCTGATCAATGCGTTCGGCTTACGGTCCGTGAGAATGTCGCGGAAGTTGCCCTGCCAGATGCCGAAGCCGGGCTCTCCATAAAGCTTTTCGAAGAAAGCCTCGCGCTCCTCATCCGATACTTCGAACGTCGCTCGTTTATCAGGCGTATGCAGAAAGCAGGCGAAGGTCTCTTGGCAACGCTGGAACATTTCAGGATACCCGGCCTTGATCTTCTTCTGCGCCTCGCCATCGATCTTGCCGTTATGGAGCGGCGCGCACCAATTTGGGGTGCGTTGAAATACCGTGAGGTGGCCGACGTCCCTGGCGATTGTCTGGATGGTCTGCACTCCGGTCGCGCCGGTACCGATTACCGCGACCCGCTTGCCTGCGAAATCAATCCGCTCGTGAGGCCACCGCGCCGTGTGGAAGGATCGGCCCTGGAATGAGGCGACGCCTTCGATCCGCGGCAAGGTCGGAGCGGAGAGGGGGCCTATGGCGGTGATGAGAAAGCGCGCCGTGAAGCTGTTGCCGTCCTCCAGCGCGACATCCCACTTGCGGTGATCTTCGGCGTAGACTGCTGCGGTGACCCGGCTTGCGAATTGGATATCGCGGCGCAGGGCGAACTTGTCGGCGACGTAATTTAGATAGCGCAGCGTTTCGGGCTGGCCGGCGAAATGCTCCGACCAATCCCATTGTTCCAGCAACTCTTTCGAGAATGAATAGCCGTACGAGTAGCTTTCGGAATCAAACCGAGCTCCGGGATACCGATTCCAGTACCAGGTGCCGCCCACATCGGTACCAGATTCAAACACCCGCACCCGTAGTCCGAGTTCGCGCAGCCGGTAGAGCTGGTAAAGGCCCGACATGCCCGCTCCAATGATGATGGCGTCATAATCGGGGGCCGACGTCGCGTTGGACGGGCGAGTTTCGTGCGAACCGGCCATGTCTCGCTCCTTTGGCACAGTGTACGCCCAGCATCTTGGAATGGTAGGGAGTGCCCCCGCGCATCGGGTCAGCTCAGACGCATGGCGCCGCCCCGTTCTGGTGACTGGCGCTGGCAAACAGATATGCTAGAAGTTTTCCTGACGTGAACTCGTACACCGCCTGTGGCAGTTCGGGCAACACGCGGCGTCCTCACACCGGACAACAATGGCCTCAAGATCCAGCATTGCAAGGAAAGCTCGTGCGAAGGCCGAGGCCGACTTTGCTACCTGGTTGATGATGGCCAAGCTTGGCGGTTTCGATGAACTGCCGTCAAATGCACAGAAGTTTCTGACTGACTATCGAGCCCGACTCCAAACAATGAGCGAAGCGGACTCCACCGCGCTGGCCGTTCGCGAAGTTTATGCCGCCTATTACGGCGAGATGGGAGGTGAGGGCGACCCACCAGAGCCGCCAGCTCGACAGTCGGTCAATGGCAGAAACGCGACGGTGCAAAGCGCCGCGCCCTCTCGGCAGCCTCGGTCGGCTACGCAAAATCTGAGCGGACTAAGGCTCGGAAAAACCCTGCGAGCTGTTCTGATTTTCGCTGGGATGGTGGCTCTGATCGTGACGTACAGACTTTTGGCCCATTGATCGCTGACGCGGCCGGCTGCCGGTCTTGAACGGCATTGATTCAGATCAGCCCGTATTCCTGACAGCTTCAGCTAACATCGCGTAGAGCTGACGTTTGGTGAGTGGCTTGCCAGGTTGCCTCGCCGGTTTGGCGGACACCAGCTTTGCCACTGGCCTGGCACAAGCAGCCAGCATTGCCGGTCGTCGCTTTGGCACTGGCCTTATCTTTGGTTTCGCGGTCGGCGGTTTGTGACCGCGCTTCAGGTCCAAGCGCGTCAGCTTTGCGCAAACTGCGTTACGGCTATAACCGAGCCGACGGGCGATCTGCGCGGCGCTCTGTCCTACAGCCCAGAGCTTCTTGAGCAGCGCTACGTCTTTAGCATCCCAACTCATGGAAGATACTATACTCCGACTCTCGACGACACGCCAGTAGACTTCCAGGATTGCTTCGAGCATCACGCCGCGCGACCTGCCGCCGTCACGTCGGCGCGGCGACTGCCGAGAAACTTTAAGGATGGAGAGTCTGTGGGCTCGCTAACGAAGCGGTCGAAAGAAGCTTTGGATGTCGGCAGCAAGCGCGGCCGGCTGCTCCATCGCCGCGAAGTGCCCGCCCTTTTTCATTTCGGTCCATCGCTGAATGTTCGTGTAGGTCTTCTCCGCGGTCGAGCGAGGCGGAACGATGATCTCTCGCGGGAAAGCGGCGTATCCCGTAGGCACCGTGACCGGTCGGTCCGGCGAGATCGGCCAACCGGAGTGCAAACGTGCATAATACGGCCAAAACGAAGAGCCGATCGCAGCTGTGAACCAGTACAAGGATATATTTCCCAGCATACGATCCCGGCTGATGGCACTTTCCGGAACACCGTCATTGTCTGACCACGAGCGAAATTTCTCTGCGATCCATGCAGCCAGACCTGCCGGGGAATCGGTAAGCCCGAAGGCCAGTGTTTGTGGCTTGGTGCCTTGAATTTGCTGGTACCCGGTTTCTTCCTTGAGCCAGTACGCAAGGCGCTCGCCATATCGCTTCTCGCTATCCGAACTCCCGTTGATCTTGTCCCGTGGCGCGAATAGCAGATTGAGGTGGATCCCACAGAGGGACGATGGATATTTCTGACCGAGGATCGAGGCTACTCCGGCTCCCCAGTCGCCGCCCTGAGCAGCGAATCGCTTGAACCGGAGTACGCTGCTCATCAGGTCGTGCAAACAATCTGCAATCTCCTGGATAGAGAACCGCTTCTGCCCGGGCCTGAAGGAGAGCCCATATCCGGGCAGCGAGGGTGCAATGACGGTAAAAGCGTCTGTGGGGTCGCCCCCAAAGCGAGCCGGATCGGTCAGCCGTGGAATAATGTCGAGGAATTCGAATACGGAGCCCGGCCAACCGTGCATGAGCAGCAGTGGATATGGGTTGGGGCCAACGCCGGGAACGTGCAGATAATGTAGATCAATGTCATGAAGCGGCACCTTGAACTGCGGAAATTCATTCAAGGCTGCTTCTTGGGTGCGCCAATCGAAACTGTCTTTCCAGTACGATACCAGCTCGCGCATGTAATCGACGCTGGTGCCGTACGCCCATGGCTCGCCCGGAGCAGCATCGGGCAGTCTGGTCAGGCTGAGGCGGGTCTTCAGATCGGCGATTGCCGCGTCAGGAATTCTAAGGGCGAATTGTTCCGGTCCCATCGCAAACGGTCCTTTCAGTAGAGGAAAGCAATGCATGTTTGCGGGCGCGTGTGCCCTATCAGTTGAAGCTCATGCCGCCGCTCATCGCGACGGTCTGGCCCGTCATGTAGGGGTTGTCCACGAGCATCATGACGGCTTTCGCGACCTCGTCGGGGGTGCCGAATCGACCCAGTGGTATCCGGCTCACCAGCTTCTCCTGACCAACCATCATGTCCGTTTCAATCAGCGAAGGCGCAACGGCATTAACGGTGATGCCTTCCGTGACCAGCCGCGCAGCATAGCCGCGCGTCAATCCCTCAACAGCCGCTTTGGATGCGTTGTAGTGGGGGCCAATGGCGCCGGCTCCACGAGCCGCGCCTGAGGAGATATTGATAATGCGGCCCCAATTTTTGGCGCGCATCATCGGCAATACAGCCTGCGTGCAAAGGAAAACGGACTTGAGGTTTACCGCGATGGTCAAATCGAAATCGGCTTCGGACAGGTTGTCAATTCCACGGGTGATCGCGATGCCGGCGTTGTTGACCAGGACGTCGATCCCACCAAGCTCGGATGTGACCACCTGGACCATCTTGCGCACGTCATCGGTCTGCGACACGTCAGCCGGGACCGTGACGACCGTTGCGCCTTGCTTTCGCAGCTCGTCAGCGAGGCTTTCTGCGGGCTCGGCGCGCTCGCGATAGTTGATTGCGATCGCCGCTCCTGCTTCGGCCAATCGCCGTGATATCGCCGCGCCGATGCCACGCGAGCCGCCCGTGATCAGCGCGGTACGCCCTCCCAAACCATCACTCGCCATCAATATCTCCGCTGCCGTAAGCACCTCATTCTAGTCGATCGAGCTGCTTTCGCCAGCTAGGGCGGGGGTATTTCGTGGACGAGGCCAAGAGGAAAGGCGGCGCCTACTTGGTGGCGCCACCTATCCGTAGCTCAAGCCGAAGCTCTGCGGCTACCGAGCCAAGGTGGCCGATGAGCGTCATCGCTTCGTGATCACCACTTCCAGGTATTCGCTGGGCACGACCATGGTTCCGTCGGTCGCCCGATTGGTGCGCACGATGAGCGCGTGCAGATCATTTCTCAGCCCGGTCTGCCCCTGATCATCGAGCGACAGGAATGCGCGATGGATCGGGCCGTAGTACGTTTCGAAGATATTCAGAAAGTGCTTCGGCGAGCGATAGCGGAAATTGAATTGCCGTGTCTCCGCTTCAATGGCGCTGGTTGCAGAGCCGAACATCTCAGCGAGACGTGTTCGCGTTCCCCAGAGTGCAGGCGACCGCGCGCTTGGAGGGGGCGGTAGATACTTGCCGAGCGTTTTGAATACTTGGCCGATGAATCCTTCCGGCGTCCAGTTTGCCAGACCGATCCGTCCCTTGGCTTTGCAGACCCGCAAAAGCTCGGCCGCCGCACGATCCTGGTTGGGGGTAAACATCACTCCGAACGTCGAAAGCACAACGTCGAAACTTCCGTTCTCGAAGGGAAGGTCTTCTGCATCCGCTTCCATAAACTCGATCTGGTGGCCTTCCGCTTCGGCGCGTGCGCGGCCGTTCTGCAGCAGTGCGGGCACGTAGTCCGTAGAAGTGACGCGGCACCAGCGTCGCGCCGCCGCCAGACTGGCCATCCCGTTGCCGGCGGCGACATCGAGCACCTTCGACCCCGGAGTTAGGTCGAGAGCCTCGCAAAGTTGCTCACCAACAATTTGAAGTGTTGTGCCCACCACAGCGTAGTTGCCTGAGGACCATGCAGCCTGCTGCCGGATTTTCAATGCGTTAAGATCAGAGGTAGGTGCGGTGCCAGGCCTAACCTGTTCCACCGTGCTCGAGCTTGCGTATGTCATGACGTTTCTCGCTTCGTGAGTAGGCTTCCCGCAGGATGCGATTGCCATGAGCGAAAGCATAATCGTTGCAGGGCTGGAAGGACTCTGAGGGCCGCCTGATTTGTGCTTGAGGCCAGCCTGATTATTCCCTTAGGCATTGCGTCGGATCGGAGCTCACCCGCTGCCTTTCGGCTGGCCTTGAGGCGCGCCGGGGACCTCAAAGGTCGCGTCGAGGCGATTTCCGGCTCTGTGTTTAAAGACCGGTGAACCGAATAGGGGCTTACGCGGACATAAGGCTTTGAGCCTCGCTTGGATTGTGCTTGAGACGCGCTTGATTATTTCTTTAGAGCAGATTGAATATTCCTTTAAGCGTGCAATTCGGCGAGATAGCCACATGCGGTTTTTATTTTCGGATCAGATGCTTGATACAGATCGGCGCGAGCTATGCCGCGGTTCCGAGCGGGTGGCGATCGAGCCTCAGGTGTTCGATCTGTTGGTGTACCTGCTGGACAACCATGAGCGCGTCGTCAGCAAGGACGACATGATCGCAGCAATCTGGAACGGACGCATCGTATCTGAATCAACCCTCACAAGCCGCATCAACGCCGCCCGCAAGGCCATCGGCGACACCGGCCGCGACCAGAATCTGATCCGCACCATCTCGCGCAAGGGTTTTCGCTTCGTCGGAGATTTGCGGTCCGAACGAAATCATGACGCGTCGCGTCAGGACGCTGCTCCTCCCACGGGCGAACGGGACGAGGGCTCGTCTAGCGTGCTGCCGCCGCTGGATCGGCCTGCCGTAGCCGTGCTGCCGTTCATCAACATGAGCGACGAGGCCGAGCAGGAGTATTTCTCCGACGGTATCAGCGAAGACATTATCACCGCTCTGTCAAAGTTGCGGTGGTTCTACGTGATCGCGCGTAACTCGTCGTTTGCCTACAAGCGCAAGGCCGTGCACATCAAGCAGGTCGGGGAGGAGCTCGGTGTCGGCTACGTTGTTGAGGGAAGCGTCCGGAAAGAAGGAAACCGGGTGCGCATCACTGCGCAACTGAGCGATGTCGCCACGGGTGTCCACATTTGGTCAGAGCATTACGACCGCAGCCTCGCCGATGTCTTCGCGGTGCAAGATGAAATCACGCAGGCCATTGTCGCCGCCATCGAGCCGCAGTTGTATGCCGCCGAAAACTTCCGCGCTGAGCGCAAGGCGCCGGACAGCATGGACGCCTGGCATCTGGTCATGCGAGCACTATCACACTATT
>C688J18823_10002972_pt1 | contig 10697 bp, 11 predicted proteins | sample HopSoiMetagenom1_FD_18823 | JGI IMG/M metagenome (IMG submission 18823) | reverse complement strand
CGTTTGAGTTTGCGTAAATCGCGTTTGTCCCGAAACTGTGCGTTCAGGCTAGGCCAACAAACGCAGCGGGCCGTGCCCGCCCGCCGGAGGCCCCCCGTTCGTTCCCCTGTCACACCACCGCAGTACACGCCCGGCAGCGCTTCGCCGCCGAGGGAATTGCTTCCAGACATTCGGGGCAGGTTTTCATCGGGACAGGAGCGGCGACCGGTACCGGCCGGACGAGTGCTTTCACGATGAGGAACAGCACGAGCGAGATGATCAGGAAATCGATGAATATGCCGATGAAATGGCCGTAGAGAATCGCGCTCTCCGTGACTTTGCCTGTTGCGTCGGTAGCGGTTTTCAGCACGATCTTCGCGTCGCGCCAGCTGCCGCCGGGGAGGACGAGTCCGACCACCGGCATGAGGATGTCCGATGCGAGCGCCGACACGATATTGCCGACCGCCGCGCCGATGATCACGCCGACAGCCAGCGCGAGCGCATTCGTTTTCGTGAGAAATCCGCGAAATTCTGCAAGCATAGACGCCTCCGATTGCGATCATCTTAACGCCATGCTCACACTCATCCTGCTCTCGATTCTCGGCAAGCCGGCGCTGCACGACGGCGACATCATCTTTCATCAGTCGCGATCCGCGCAGAGCGCCGCCATCCAGCACGCGACGAAATCGCATTACAGCCACATGGGCGTCGTGCGGCACCTGAAGGGACGTTGGTTCGTGTACGAGGCCGCCGGTCCGGTCAAATACACGCCATTACACGAATGGATCGCGCGCGGCACCGGCGGCCATTACGTCGTCAAGCGCCTGCGCAATGCACAGAACATCGATCGATTGTGGACGATCGCCGATCGTTATCGCGGCAAACCGTACGATTTCTATTTCGGCTGGAGCGACGACCGCATCTATTGTTCGGAGCTCGTCTGGAAACTCTACAAATCCGCCCTCGGCATCGAAATCGGCCATCTCCGCCGCCTGCGCAGCTTCGACTTATCCGATCCAATCGTGCAGAAGAAATTGCGCGAGCGTTATGGCGAGCACGTGCCGCTCGATGAGCCGGTGATCTCCCCCGCCGACATGTTCGATTCCGCCCTCCTGATCCCTGTCGTCAACGAGTAGGCGTGCGGCGGCTTGCCGCGTCCGCAAGGATCACGTGAATCGCCGCGGTGAGCAGTCACGGTTTCGCGGCGCTGTCACATTCGCTCAGGTCCGGCGGCGGCGAAGCCGGACACTCCACCAGCTTGCCACCCTCGCGCGCGAACACATGCCCGCACAGATGCCAGCATCCGCCCGCGACCTCGCGCCCTTCGCCGCTGAGCAGGCACTTCACGACGCACTGATCGTGCAGATCGCATCGCTCGCTGAGCGCGCGCACCCAGCATTGCTCCTGCCTTGTGAGCGTGATGCCGGCGGCGGGCTCGAGCGACTCGCAGGATTGTCTGGTGTCGCAATGAATCTCGCGAACGGTCGTGCAGCCGAACGCGAGGAACGCGAGAAAAGTGAATGCACGCATTGAATCATTCATCCTCGCACCATCGCTTCGTCGCATCATGCCGGTACGCGAACAGGCGCCGCAATCGCCGCCTTACGAGCCATCCGGAAATCGACGCAAACGGCGGCTCGTAATCGATGTCATCGATGAGCACTGCGCCGTCGGGATGCGGCTCGATGATGTGGCGGTGGTGCCAGTGCTTGAACGGGCCGCGCACCTGCTGATCTTCGAAAAGAAAAGGCGGATCGTAGACGGTATGCATCGATTCGATGCGCATCGAGATGCCGGGCGCGATGCGGATCGATGCAACCGCGCGGCGCCCCGGACGCAAATCGGGCGCGCGCTCGAGCACCTCGGCGTGCTCCCACGGCGGCATCAATCGATCGACCGCATCGGGCAGCTCGTGAAACGCGAACAGCCGCTCGGGGGTGGTGCGAATGACGCTGCGCGCGACGAACCTCACGCTCTATTCGTACCATAGCGCTATGGAGCGATTCGATTTCCTCACGTTCAGTGACGACTTCAACTCGCCGCGAATCGTCAACGCGTACGACGAGCTGCCGCTCTGGTCGGCGATGTTCGGACTGCTGCTGCTCGAATACGCGCCGCTGACGAACATCCGCAAAGCGCTCGATGTCGGCTGCGGTACCGGCTTCCCATTGATCGAGCTCGCGGAGCGCCTCGGCCCATCGACAGACGTGCACGGAATCGATCCATGGAACGCCGGACTCGATCGCGCGCGGCAGAAAATCGACGCGCGCGCCACACCGAACGTGACGCTCCACGAAGGGAGCGCCACCTCCATGCCCTTCCCCGACGAGACCTTCGACCTCATCGTCTCCAACCTTGGCGTCAACAATTTCGACGATCGCAATGGCGCGATGCGCGAATGCCGCCGCGTCGCGCGCCACGGCGCAACGATCGCACTGACGACCAATCTGCAAGGGCACATGCGCGAGCTCTACGACGTGATGGCCGAGGTGCTGGAGGACACGACTGCGCTGGAGAAGCACATTGCGCACCGCGCGACGATTCCTGCAGTGCGGCAATTACTCGAAGAAAACGGGTTCGCAGTGCAGCGCGCGATCGAGCGCGAGAGTGTGATGCGATTCGCGAATGCGACGGCGCTCTTCAATCACCACTTCATCAAGCTCGGGTTTCTCGATGCGTGGAAAGAGGTCGTGGGCGACGACAAAGAGATATTCGAGAGATTGATGGAGCGGCTGAGTGGGGAATTGAAGTTGACGATACCGATGGCGTATGTGGAGGGAGTTGCGAACTAACGCGAGCCCCCTCATCCGGCCTACGGCCACCTTCTCCCCCGCGCGGCGAGGGAGAAGGGCAATGCAACGCGGATTACATCGATTTGCCGCTGTGGCAGTCGGCGCAGGTCATGGCCTGAATGTCGCCGATGTCCACCGGGTGCTGGAAATCGTTCTTGGGCATTTCGAACATCGGCGCGCCGGCCTGCGCTTCGCTCAGGACGTCGTGGCAGATGTGGCAATCCTTCGACACCGCCTTGCCCGCCTTATCGACGTGCTGATTGTCGTGGCAGCGGAAACAGCCGGTGAAATAGAAGTGGCCGATGTTGTCCGGATGCGTGCGCCAGTCGACCTTCATCTCCGGGAAACGGGTCTTCTGGAAAATGTCCTGCGCCGTCGCAATCGCCTTATCGACCACCGCGCGCTTTGATGCATAAACGGCCGGATACGTTTTCTGATAGTAGGCGCGCATCTGCTGCGCGATTTTCTGTACGGCCTCCGGCGTGGTGTTGTAATCGGCGGAGATCGCGTCGACCGCCTGTTGCTTGATGAACGGCAGCGTTTTATCGATCGTCCCGGCGAGCAGTGCGCGGTCGACGGAGCGATCGGGCGGGACGTAGATGTGCGTGGGGCGATTGTGGCAGTCGATGCAGTCCATCGTCCGCTTCGGCGCCGCGGCGATCTGCGCCGGCGTCATCTTCGTGTCCTGGGCGGTGAATTCGTGCGCCTCGCCCGTCGCGCGATTCGTCGTGCGCACCCATTCGATCTTCTGGCGCTGCCGGTCGCTGGCGATGTACTCCACCTTGTTCTCATTGAACATGTGCCAGTGGATGCCGGCCACGAGACCGCCCGTCGGGCTGCCGCCGCCGGTCTTGATCAGCATGCGCACTTCGCGCGGCGTATTGACCTCGTCGTATGCGTAATGCGTGAACACCTTCAATTGCGCGCCGAAGAATTTCTCCGGCCAGTGGCACTGCTCGCACGTCTCGCGCGCCGGGCGGAGATTTTCGACCGGCGACTGAATCGGCCGGGGGAATTTATTGAACGTCGCGGAATAGAGCTGATAGGAGCCCGACAATTTCGAGCGTACATACCAACCCGCGCCTTCGCCGACGTGGCAGCCGACGCACCCGACGCGCGCGTGCGGCGACTGCTTGTACGCCGTGTACTCCGGATGCATCACCGTATGGCAGAGCGTCCCGCAGAACGCGTCGGAATCGGTGTAGTGATAGGCCTGATAGCTCCCCACGAGACTGAACGTGACGAAGAGGACCAGTCCCGCCACTGTGAACAGCGTCACGCGGCGGACCTTCGGGTCATTGAGATCGAATGCCGGATAACGCGCGAAGTCATCGGGCGACATCTTGTGGCGCCGGCGGCGCTCGATGATCAGGCCGAGGATGAAGACTGCGAGGCCGAAGATCAGGATGCCGGGCACCACGGCGTACGCGAGGATGCCGACATACGGATTGTGTGCACCGGTGGCATCGGCGACGATGAGGAAAATGATGTTCGCAACCGCGATCAGCGCAATGCCCGCGCCGATGGCGCTGATCAGATTGCGGGCGAGACCTGGCGCCTTGGGCGAATCAGGCATTGATTTGCGTCCTTCTATTGGGAGTGCGGCTACTTCTTGAGCGTCTTGATGTACGCGACGACGGCTTTGATGTCGTCATCGGACAGCTTGCCCTTGTACGCCGGCATCTTGCCCTTGCCGTTCGTCACGGTCTTGGCCAGGTCCGCTTCGCTCGCGCCGAGGTTGGCGAAGTTCTTCTCGCCACTGGCGCCGTGGCACATCTTGCATTTCGCGGTGTAGGTCGCGGCTCCGTCGGCGAGCATCGGCATGGTCACGAAGGACATTGCGATCAGTGCGACGAGCGTGAATTTCATGGTTTTCATGGTTTGCAGGCTCCTTTTCGACATTCTGATGCGATGTTACGTTGCAGGATGAGATCGATTCATGCGGGCGCGCACGTCCCGGTGTGACGGACGTCACTCGTGCTCGCGGCCTCGAACGTCGCGCTGAAATGCCGGAGCATCGCCGGTGCTGTGACGATGTGATAGCCGCACATCGACCGCGACAGGCTCGCCGCCGCGAACACCGTCTCCGCGACATACGACAGATGCGCATCGGTGTAGAGCCGCCGCGGAATGGCCAGCCGCACCAGCTCCATCTTCGCGGCATCGCCGAACATCAGCGTGCCGATCTCGCTCGTGCGCACGCCGCCGAGGAGATAGAGCGCATTGACCAGCGCAACGCCCGGAAATTCGGTCTGCGGAATGTGCGGCAACAGCGCCGCCGCATCGATGTACACCGCATGTCCGCCCGCCGGCTGCACGATCGGAATGCCGCCCTCGGTCAGCTTGTCCGCGAGCCGCGCGACCTGTCCGATGCGATACCGGAGATACGACTCCTCGACCACCTCGGTCAGTCCCTCCGCAATCGCCGCCAGGTCGTATCCCGCCAGGCCTCCATACGTCGGAAAGCCCTCGGTCAGGATCAGCAGGTTTCGGCATTTCTCGGCGAGCCGGTCGTGATTGAGCGCGAGGAAGCCGCCGATGTTCGCCAGTCCGTCCTTCTTCGCCGAGAACGTGCAGCCGTCGGCGTAGCGGAACATCTCCTGGGCGATCGATTTCGGCGTGCGTCCGCGCTGCGACGCCTCCCGCTCGCGGATGAACCACGCGTTCTCCGCGAACCGGCACGCATCGAGGAAAAACAGCTTGCCGTACCGCTGCGCGATCTCCGACGCCTGCGCGATGTTCTCCAGCGACACCGGCTGCCCGCCGCCGGAATTATTCGTGACGGTCATCATCACCAGCGCGATCCGCTCGCCGTCGTTCTTCAGCATTTCCTCGAGCGCGAAGAGGTCGATGTTCCCTTTGAACGGATGCTGCGCGCTCGGCACCCGTCCTTCCGCGATGACCAGATCGCGAGCCTCGGCGCCGGCGTACTCGACGTTCGCACGCGTGGTGTCGAAGTGGATGTTGTTGACGACCACATCGCCCGGCTGCAGCAGACTCGAAAAGAGGATGCGCTCCGCCGCGCGGCCCTGATGCACCGGCAGGATGTGCTTGTAGCCGGTGAGGTCGTGCACGACGTCGCGGAAGCGCTGGAACGAGCGGCTGCCCGCGTAGGCTTCGTCGCCGTCGATCATCGCAGCCCACTGCTTCGCCGACATCGCGCCGGTGCCGGAGTCGGTCAGCAGGTCGATGATCACATCATCGCTGTTGAGGAGGAAGACGTTGTAGCCGGCGGCCTGCAGCGCGCGCTCGCGCTCTTCGTAGGTGGTGAGATGGATCGGCTCGACGGCTTTGATGCGGAAGGGCTCCATGATGAGGGGCATTGGTTCTCCTTGATTCTCAATTCCAACTCTGCGTTCTGCGTTCTGCGTTCAATCCCCCGTTTCTGCGGCATCCCAGAGGATTGAACGCAGAACGCAGAGCGCAGAGTTGGAATTGAGAATTACTTTGCGATTCGCCATCGAGGCCGGCGCCGGTGATGAACGCGATCGGCGATGGAGCGCGGACGTCTCGTCCGCAGTCGGCGAGCGTCCCGCTCGACGACCGGTCGCCGGCCGAGACGGCCAGCGACTGCGGACCAGAGGTCCGCGCTCCAGGTCAGGTTTTGAAGACCGGCGAGGATGGTCCCACGCACGCCGATCCGCAGCCGCTGCAACTGCTGCAGGAGAACTTCCCGCTCGGCTCGAGCCCACGGATCCACGGGCCGAGCTTGAACGCGTTCTTCGAATCGATGGGTGCGAGTGATCACACGACGATGTGACGGAGTGCGGCAGCAAGCTGCCGCACTCCGGGAGGGCGGCAGCGAGCTGCCGCACTCCTTTACACTCGTCGGATGCAAACAGAGCGAGCGTTGGCACTCATCGAGCCCGATACCGCCGTCGAAACGCCGGCAGCGGTCGCGCCGATTGTCTGGCCGCTGTGGCAGCGCTTCGCGTTTCGCGGCCTGGTTCTTTACGTGCTGCTCTTCTTCTTTCCGCTGCCGAGCGGTCTCGCGTCGCCGGACAAACTGAGCGGCGTGTTCGATCCGCTCTGGCATCGCCTGATTCCGTGGGTCGGCAAGACATTTCTCGCTCTGCAGATCACGAACTTCTCCAACGGCAGCGGCGACACGTTGTATGACTGGATTCGCATCGCGACGATGGCCGTGCTCGCGCTCCTCGGTGCCGTCGTCTGGTCGGTCCTCGATCGCCGCCGCCCGAACTACGCAACGCTCGGCGGCTGGGCGCATCTCTTCCTTCGCTACGTGCTCGCGATCTCGATGGTGACGTATGGCGTGGTGAAAGTGATCAAGCTGCAATTCCCCACACCGGGCTTTACCCGCCTCACCGAAACCTACGGCGACTCCTCGCCGATGGGACTCCTCTGGACTTTCATGGGCTACTCGACCGCGTACACGTTTTTCGCCGGCGCGGGCGAGATGCTGGGGGCGCTGCTGCTTTTCTTCCGCCGCACCGCCACCCTCGGCGCGCTCGTGTGCGCGACCGTGACGGCGAACATCGCGATGATGAACTTCTGCTACGACGTGCCGGTGAAGATCGGCTCGGTGCATCTCCTATTCGCCGCGACGCTGCTACTGATTCCCGATCTTCGCCGCTTGGCCAACGTTTTTCTTCTGGGCCGGCCGACCGGACCCGCGCCGGACCTCGGCCCGCGTCCGCGCTATCTCGGGTTTGCACTGAAGATGCTGATCGTCGTCGCCATTCTCGGGACGCAGTTCTCGGATGCGATGGATGCGAAGCGCCAATACGCCGGCCGTCTGAATCCGAAGCCGCCCGACGGCTGGTACACGGTGGCGTCGCTGCGGCGCGACGGCGTCGAGCTGCCGCCGATCGCCACGAACGGCGATCGCTGGAAGACGTTCGTGCTCCTGCGCGGCTACGTTCGGCTGTGGGGCTTCGATCATTCGACGCGCCTCTTCAAACTCGATGGCACTCCCGATCGCGAGTTCGGGCTGCTTCCGACCAACGATCGCGGCGAAGTCCCCGCGGGCACGCAACCGGCCGGCCGCCTGCGATTCCAGCTCGCGGCGAATGGTCACGCGACGCTGCAGGGAACGCTCGACGGTCACGCCATCGACGTGGCCATGGATCGCACGGGCACGACCGATTTTCCGCTGATGAAGCGCGGCTTCCACCTGGTCAGCGAGGTGCCGTTCAACCGCTGAGCTACGTCGCTCTTCGCCGCACCTGCACGCGCGGCATCACCAGCAGCGTCACACTCGGCGACGGTACCGTGATCGTGAGCGAATTCGTATCGGGCTTGCGCGCGATCGCGCCGTTTGCGAGTTGCCACACCTGCGCGGTAGTGAACGGGAAATTGTTCACGTGCAACTCGACCGGTCCCGACACATCCTTCGCGACGATCATCACCGTCAGCGCGCCATCGTTGCGCAGCGCCGCGAACGCGGAGATGTGATCGGGAGCGGGAGCAGTTGCGAGCACGGATGTCTCGCCGAACGTTGCATGCGAGCCGTCGTAGTTGCGATACATCTTCATCGCGAGAAACACTGGTGAGCCGGTGTCGGGCGTCGTCCAGCGCGTCGCGAGATCGAGTCCTTCGCGGCCGAAGATGCCGAGGAGGTCGGCCTGGGCGGTGGCACCGTTCATGTGGTGCTCGGCGCCCCAGTTGTACTCGGTGATGCCGGTCATCACGCCGGGCGCATTTGCATCGATCCACTCGCGCAGACGCGGGATCAGGTACACCTTCGTATCGATCCACGACTCGTCCCTGTAATTGCGATCCCACAGCGAGCGCGTCGAACGATTGCGCAGCGCCTGCATCGATGCCGACGTGTCGTCGCTGAACTCGCCGCTCTGCGGATACCAGTGCACCGTCAGCGCGTCGATGCTGCCGCGCGTTTCGCGCAGGTACCACGGGATGAAATCGGCGTTGCCGTGCGCCGCGTGATCGGGGAAGAAGCTCCAGCCGTGCGTCGACGCGTACTGCTGGTCCGCCCCGCTGTACAGAAACCCGAGCCAGCCCCACTCCTCGGGGCCGCAGATGATCGCGTTCGGGTCGGCCTCGCGGATGCGCGCCGCGTAGTCGCGCGTGCGGTCGCGCATCTCGTCCATCGTCGCGCCGGACGGCTTCACGTCGCGATGCGTCTCGTGCCAGAGACTCGGCTCGTTGTCGAGCAGGTACCAATGTACGCGCGTACCGAGGTGACGGACCCAGGCCTGCTGGAACAGTGCGTCGGACGGGAGGTTTGCGTCGTTCGGATCGTTGCCGGTGACGCGCTTGCCGTCGGATGAACGAACGCCGTTGCCTGCATCGGGAAACCATTGCCAGTCACGATCGGACTGCGTGCCGTACTTCGCGATCGAGAAGCTCGAGAGCCGTGCGCGATTGTTGCCGAGCTTCGCCACCCAGCCCAGCATGCCGATGGTGATCATCGGCTCGGCGCCGCCGGCGTGCGACTCATCGACGAATCGATCCGCGTCATCGCCCGCGACGCCGCTCGCCTCGGCGAGACTCTCGAAGTACCAGTCGGACGCGTGATTCGTGGCGTTCGCCTGCCAGTTGTAGCGCGTGGTTGCGTTGCCGCCGCGGCGATTCAGCGGCGCGTTCAACTCCTCCAGCTGCTGCGCGGTGGCGAAGTTGGTGCCGTAGATCAGCGGTGAGATCGGATGGCGATTCGCATTCGCATCGATGGTGATGACGGTGGCGAGAAGGAACGAGAGCATTACACTCAAACTACATGCGCCGCTGGTCGCTCCCCGTGATCCTGCTCACGCTGCTCGCATGCCATCGCGCGAATGGCCCGCATGTCATCTTTATCGGACTGGACGGCGCGGACTGGCAGCTGCTCGATCGCTATATGTCCGAGGGCACCATGCCGAACCTTGCGCGCATCGTTTCGTCGAGTGACAAACGCACGCTCCTCACGCAACAGCCGCCGCTCTCGCCGCTGGTCTGGACATCGATGATGACCGGCGTCTCGCCGCTCGAGCATCACATCCTCGATTTCACGCGCTTCAATCCGTCGACCGGCGAGAAGGAGCCGATCACCAGCGACGAGCGGCACGTGCCGGCGATCTGGAACATGCTGACGGAAAAAGGTCAACGTGTTGACGTGATCGGGATGTGGGCGACGTTTCCGGCCGAAAAGGTGAACGGGACGATCGTGACCGATCGCGAGGTCGCGGGTGATTACGTCGCGCAGACCGAGGCGGTGCATCGCGCGGCGCTGTCTGCGATTCATCGCGATCATCCGAATCTCGCGGTCGTCTACTTTCAGGGGACGGATGTGATCGGGCATCTGTTCGCGTCGCAGCGCGTGAGCGAAGACGACGTTCGCAAGTACTTCGCGCGCGTCGATCAGATCCTCGGCGATTACGCGCGCGAGAACGCGCAGCTCGTGATCGCGTCGGATCACGGGTTTGAGTGGAGCCGGAAGATCACTGTGTCGAGCACCGCGGTCGCGACCGCAGGGAAATGGCATCGCGAGGAAGGGATTCTCGTCGTGCCGCGGGGCGCGCCTTCTTGTCCGCACGTGGATGGCATCACGCCGCTGTTGCTGGAGCTGCTCGGATTGCCGCGCGATGTGTCGGTGTATCAGCGCGCGTGGCGGCAGCAGCGCATCACTTCAGCAACTCCTGCCTCCTCGGAGGCCATCGCTAATTTGAAATCCCTCGGCTACATCGGCTCGAATGAATCGACGCACGCGCCGGCGAACTATCACGGCACGCGCACCGCTGCGTCGTACGACAACGAAGGCCTCATCCTGCGCGAGCTCGGACGCAACGACGATTCGATCAAGGCATACGACACAGCGCTGCAGATCGACCCGCACAGCGCCTCGGCGATGTGGAACCTCTCCGACCTGCTGCATCGTCAACATGTTGACCTCGCCCGCGCCGACAAGCTCCTCGACGATGCGATCGCCATCGATCCCGAGCCGCACTGGCTCGCCATGCGCGGACGCTA
>C688J18823_10002971_pt1 | contig 10698 bp, 6 predicted proteins | sample HopSoiMetagenom1_FD_18823 | JGI IMG/M metagenome (IMG submission 18823) | reverse complement strand
CCGTTCCCCCAGGCGGAGGCGGAGGCCGTGGTTGTGGCGGCGCTCGACAAGCCACTGTCCGAGATCTACGCGTCGTTCGGCCCGGCCGTCGCCGCCGCTTCGATCGCCCAGGTGCATCGCGCTGAGGTCGTGACCGCCGAAGGCCGCAAGGCCGTCGCCGTAAAGGTGCTGCGGCCGAATGTCGAACGGCGTTTCCGCGTCGATCTCGAAGCCCTCACCTTCGCGGCCAATAGGGCCGAAAGCTGGTCGGCGGAAGCCCGGCGGCTCCGGATGATCGAAACCGTCGCGACGTTGCGCCGCTCGGTCGCGCTGGAGATGGATCTGCGTCTTGAAGCGGCGGCCCTCTCCGAGATGGCGGAGAACACCAAGGCCGATCCGGATTTTCGCGTGCCGTCGATCGACTGGGACCGCACCGGCAAGGATGTGCTCACGCTCGAATGGATCGAGGGCACGCCGCTGCACGATCGCACTGCGCTGGAAGCCAAAGGCTTCGACCTCAAGCATCTGTCGCGGGCAGTGATCCAGACCTTCTTGCGCCACGCATTGCGCGACGGCTTCTTCCATGCCGACATGCACCCGGGCAATCTGTTCGTCGACGCCGACGGCCAATTGACCTTCGTCGATTTCGGCATCATGGGCCGGCTCGGGCCGAAGGAGCGCCGCTTCCTCGCCGAGATTCTCCACGGCTTCATCACGCGGAATTATCAGCGCGTCGCCGAGGTGCATTTCGAGGCCGGCTATGTGCCGCCGCACCACTCGGTGGAGAATTTCGCCCAGGCGATCCGCGCCATCGGCGAGCCGATCCACAGCCGTCCGGCCGACGAAATCTCGATGGCGAAGCTTTTGATGCTGCTGTTCGAGGTCACCGGGCTGTTCGACATGCGGACGCGGCCGGAGCTCTTGCTGTTGCAGAAGACCATGGTGGTGGTCGAGGGCGTGGCGCGCTCGCTCGATCCCAAGCTCGACATGTGGACGGTGTCGGAGCCGGTGGTGCGCGAATGGATGGAGCGCCATCTCGGAGCGGCCGGCCGGATCGAGGACGCCGCGCAAGGCGCCACCAACTTCTTCACCAGCATGCCCGGCCTGATGTCGCGCGGCGCCGTGCTGGTCGAGCAGCTCGACGCCATCACCCGCGACGGCTTGGTGCTCGCGCCGGAGACGGTCGCGGCCATCGGCCAGGCCGAGGCGCGGCGCGGCCGCTGGGTCGCGGTTGCGCTGTGGCTGATCGCCGCCCTGCTGGCTTGGCTGGTCTGGCTTTTGGTGCACTGATTGCATTGATATCAATGCAATCACGTGATATATGGCGCTGTAACTGCTGGGATTCAGGAGTCCAGGTTGGCCAGTCTGACCGTCCGCCAGCTCGACGAAAAGCTGAAGCAGCAGCTCCGGCTGCGCGCCGCCAAGAACGGCCGCTCGGTCGAGGACGAGGTGCGCACCATCCTGCGGAGCGCGGCGGACGAACCCGGCCTTGCTGCGCTTGATCCGACCAATTCGCCGAACCCATCGTCCGTGCCCGGGGCGCGCCGGGACCGCCATGCAACGACCGGCCCGAGCCACATCCTGCTCATCATCGGCGGCGGCATCGCGGCCTATAAATCACTCGACCTGATCCGGCGGCTGCGCGAGCGCGGCATCGGCGTGCGGGTGGTGATGACGGCGGCGGCGCAGAAGTTCGTCACGCCGCTGTCGGTCGGCGCGATCGCCGGCGAGCATCCGTTCACCGACCTATTCGATGCGCATTCGGAGTTCGACGTCGGCCATATCCGGCTCGCCCGCGCCCCGAGCCTGATCTTAGTGGCGCCCGCCACAGCCGATCTGATGGCGAAGATGGCGCACGGCTTGGCCGACGACCTTGCCTCCGCGGTGCTGCTCGCCACCGACAAGAAGATCGTTCTGGCGCCCGCGATGAATCCGCTGATGTGGAGCAACAAGGCGACGCGGCGGAACATCGCGCAGCTCACCGCCGACCACGTCGTTCTGGTCGGACCCAAAGCCGGCGAAATGGCGGAGCGCGGCGAAGCCGGCATCGGGCGTATGGCGGAGCCGCTTGAAATCGTCGCGGCTGTCCAGGCGCAGCTTGCCGGTTCAGGGGCGCTCGCCGGTGTTCGCATGCTCGTCACCTCCGGCCCGACCCATGAGCCGATCGATCCGGTGCGCTATATCGCCAACCGCTCGTCAGGCAAGCAGGGCCATGCCATTGCGGAAGCAGCGGCTTCGGCTGGCGCCGCGGTCACGCTCATTTCCGGACCGGTGAACGTTCCCGATCCTGCTGGTGTCAATGTCGTCAAGGTCGAGTCCGCCTGCGACATGCTCGCCGCGGTCGAAACAGCGCTCCCCGTTGATGTCGCCGTGTTCGCGGCCGCGGTCGCGGACTGGCGGACCGCCACGAACAGTCAAGAGAAGATCAAGAAAACCGGCAAGCTCGCCCCCGAGCTTTCGCTCGTCGAAAATCCCGACATCCTCTCGAGCGTCGCGCATCGCAAAGCGCACCGCCCGCGGCTCGTCATCGGCTTCGCGGCCGAGACCGAGGACGTCGTCGAGCATGCCAAGCAAAAGCTGGTTCGCAAGGCGTGCGACTGGATTCTCGCCAACGACGTGTCGCCGGAAACCGGCATCATGGGCGGCGACAGCAACACCATCCACCTCGTCACCAGCGACGCCGTCGAGCATTGGCCGCCGCAGTCGAAGAGCGAAGTCGCCAGTGCTCTCATTCAAAAAATCGCGGCAGCGCTGGCCGAACCAAAATGAAACCCGTGAAGATCAAAGTCGTCCGGCTACCCCACGGCGCCGGTCTGCCGTTGCCGGCCTACCAGAGCGCGGACGCCGCCGGCCTCGATCTCATGGCCGCGGTGCCGGCGGACGCACCGGTGGTGATCGCGCCGGGCGCGCGAGCGCAGATCCCGACCGGCATTTCGATCGCATTGCCTCGGGGAACCGAAGGCCAAGTGCGGCCGCGCTCAGGTCTTGCGGCACGCCATGGCATCTCCGTGTTGAACACGCCGGGCACGATCGATTCCGACTACCGCGGAGAAATACAGGTCATTCTTGTGAATTTCGGCGGCGACTCATTTTCAGTCGAGCGGGGCCAGCGAATTGCCCAATTGGTCATCGCGCCCATTCTTCGCGCACAGCTCTCCGAAGGGAAAAAACTAGTCAAAACTGTGCGTGGAACCGGCGGTTTCGGGTCGACGGGCCACGGAACAATTGACAAAAAGCGGAAAACCCCTCCGTAATATCATACCGTTATGTGATATAATCGATACTGGGGTCCGAATGGCGCTTTTGTCCCGTAAGGGCCTCCTCGCAATCGCCGCCGTCGTCGACATTGCCCTCCATGGCAAAGGCCGGCCGGTGTCCGCCAAGGCGCTGGCGGCGCGCCACATTCTCCCTGCCCGTCATCTGGAACCGGTGCTCCAGGGGCTGGTGCGGGTGGGCATCCTGCGGGGCGTCCGCGGGCCGCGAGGCGGCTATGAGCTGGCCCGCGAGCGGCGCCGCATCACCGCCGACGACATCCTGCGTGCCGCCGGCACCATCGAGGAGGCCGGCGAGCCGTCAGCCACCGCCGGCTCGGCCTTGCTCAACGAGGTTGTCATTCCGGCCGTCGGCCAGGCCGAACGGGCCTTCTCGGTCGCGCTCAGCCGCATCAGCCTCGAAGAGCTGGTGCGCAACGCCGAGCCGTGGCGCGACGCCACGACCTAGACGCATTACGGCCAACTGAACCGGATGCGTCTGGATTATTGCGTTTGCGCATGTCCTTTTCGGAAAGCCGGTGCTGCACTTTCCCGGACATGCGCCAAATTCCGAGTCCGGCCTGCAACACCTGACCGCCATCGCCAGCGTTCACGGTCTGGACTCTTTCGGCGCGATTCCCCTTGTGCGTAAAGTCTCAATGATTCGTAGGCGGTAGCAGCGACACCGGCTGCGCAGGGGCCCTATCCGACATGCCGGAAATCGCAGGATGCTGAGCGAGATTCCCGGCTTGCCTCATTTCCAGGCCTACCTCGACGCATTCAGCGAGCTCAACAACAGCGAAATCGCCGCGGTGGCGCTGATGCTGGGCGTGCTGCTGTTCGCCGTCGTCACCGCCATCATGCTGGTTCGCACGCGGATGCGCGCGTCCGCCGCGGACGCCGCGTTCCGCGACGACATCATGGTGCTCAAGGGCGAGCGCGACCGCCTCAACGCCCTGTTGATGTCGGAGCCGCAGATCCTCGTCTCGTGGGCCGCGGCGGATAATGAACCCGAAATCCTCGGTGACACCACGCTGGTCACCAATGCTCCGCTGCCGCAGCGCGCGCTGGCGTTCGGCTCATGGCTCGAGCCCGACAAGGCGCAGGCGATGGAACATGCCGTCGATGCGCTGCGCGCCGACGGCGAAGGTTTTTCGATGCAGCTGATGACGCTTGCCGGCCGCGCCGTCGAGGCCGACGGCCGCGCCATTGGCGGCCGCGCCGTGCTGCGGCTGCGCGACGCCTCCGGTCTCAAGCGCGAGCTCGCCGAACTCAACGCCCGTCACGAGAAGCTCGTCAGCGACACCGAGTCGCTACGCATGCTGATCGATGCGCTGCCGTCGCCGGTGTGGGCCCGCGACATCGCCGGCGCGCTGACCTTCGTCAACCCGGCTTACGCGCGCGCGGTCGACGCCAAGGACCCCGGCGATGCGCTGGCGCGCTCGGTCGAGCTGCTCACCCGCGTCGCCCGCGACGAGGCGAGCCGCGCGCGCGCCAGCGCCAAGAACTACGTCGCGCGCACACCCGCGATCGTCGCCGGGGCCCGGCGCAGTTTCGATGTGTTCGACGTGCCGACCCGCAAGGGCAGCGCCGGCATCGGTATCGATGCGACCGAAGCCGAAGCGATGCGGAGCGAGCTCAATCGCCTCAACGAGGCGCATCGCCGCACGCTCGACCAACTGGCGACCGGCGTCGCCATCTTCACCGCCGACCAGCGGCTGACGTTCTACAACACGGCGTATCGGTCGCTGTGGGAGCTCGACACGGGCTTCCTCGATCAGAACCCGACCGATTCCGCGGTGCTCGATCGATTGCGTGGATCGCGAAAGCTTCCCGAAGAAAGAGACTTCCGCGAGTGGAAGACCGCCTTGCACGAGGCCTATCGCGCGACCGAGGCACAGGAGCATGTCTGGCATCTGCCCGACGGCCGCACCATCCGCGTCGTCACCACACCCAATCCGCAGGGCGGCGTCACTTATCTGTTCGAGGACGTCACCGAACGGCTCGACATGGTGCGGCGTTACGATGCGCTGATCCGGGTGCAAGGCGAAACGCTCGACAATCTGGCCGAGGCCGTCGCGGTGTTTGGCAGCGACGGCCGGCTGCGACTGCACAATCCGGCGTTCATCGACATGTGGCGGCTCGACCCGCTGGCGCTCACCGCACGGCCGCACATCGAGGCGGTGATCGACTGGTGCAAGAAACTTTACGATGACGATACGCTATGGGCGGCGCTGCACGGCACGGTGACGGCGATCGAAGTCCGCGAGGTCGTCAAAAGCCGGCTGGAGCTGCGCAACGGCAGCGTCGCCGACCTGATCACCGTGCCGTTGCCGGACGGCGCGACCCTCGTCGCATTCCTCGACGTCACCGACACGATCAACGTCGAACGGGCGCTCCGCGAGAAGAACGAAGCGCTGGAGACCGCCGACGCGCTGAAGGTCGATTTCGTTCACCACGTGTCTTATGAGCTGCGCTCGCCGCTCACCAACATCATCGGCTTCGCGTCGCTGATGGGCGAGCCGAGCATCGGCCCGCTCAGCACCAAGCAGCGCGAATATCTCGGTTACATCAACACCTCGACCAACGCCCTGCTGGCGATCATCAACGATATCCTCGACCTCGCCACCATCGACGCCGGCGCCATGAAGCTCAATCTTGGCACCGTCGATATCCGCGGCACCATGAACGCCGCCGCAGAAGGCATTCGCGACCGTCTGATCAAGGACAAGATCGTGCTCGACATCCGCGCCAGCTCCGACATCGGCAGCTTCTCCGGCGACGAACGCCGGATCCGCCAGGTGCTGTTCAACCTTCTGGCCAACGCGGTCGGCTTCTCGCCGCCGGGCGCTATCATCACGATGGCCGCCGAGCGACGGCCCGACGCCGTCGTGTTCACGGTCACCGACAACGGCCCCGGCATCCCTCCCGAGGTGCAAGGGCGCGTGTTCAACTGGTTCGAGTCGCATTCCCAGGGCTCGCGTCACCGCGGCGCCGGTCTCGGGCTGTCGATCGTGCGCTCCTTTGTCGAACTGCACGGCGGCACGGTGACGCTCGATTCGGCGGTCGGACAGGGCACCAAGGTGGAGTGCAGCTTCCCGGTCGAGCAGCACGCCGAGCCGCAGCGAAGCGCGGCCTAGCAAGTTGTTGAAAAGCGCCGCCCGGCCGTGCCGGGGCGCGCCGAACCTCCGATCCGGAATCCATAACCGTCGCGGTTCCTATACAGTTCAAGCTGGGGCTATGGATTTCCGGCGGATCAGGCGTCCGGGATGACGCGGCGAGCGGTGGTCAATCGAGGATGGCAATACTTCCCCTCACCTCCGGCGGGTCGAGCTTCACCGTGGCGCTCGCCAACGAGCAGGCCACGGTGCGCCTCGTCACCGACATCGCGGCGGCACTCGAGCCCGGCGATCTCGTGACGCTGTCCGGCGATCTCGGCGCCGGCAAGACCACCTTTGCCCGCGCCATGATCCGTTATCTCGCCGATAATCCGGATATCCCGGTGCCGAGCCCGACCTTCACGCTGATCCAGACCTACGACCTGCCGCGGTTTCCGGTGGTGCATGCCGACCTGTACCGGCTGGAGGGTCCCGGCGAGCTCGCCGAGCTCGGCTTCGACGATCTGCCCAAGGAGGCGGTGGTGCTGCTGGAATGGCCGGATCGCGCCGCCGGTTTCCTGCCGCCCGACCGCCTCGACGTCGCGTTCACGCTGGACCCCAAGGCCGGCCCTGAGCACCGCAAGGCGCGCATCACCGGCTATGGCGCCTTCACGGCCCGCACCGACCGGATTCCGATCGTCCGGCGCTTTCTGGATGCGAGCGGTTACGGACTGGCCGAGCGCCGGCGTATCCAGGGCGACGCCTCGACGCGCTCCTATGAGCGGCTGCGGCTCGTCGAGCAGCGCGCCATCTTGATGAACTCGCCGCGCCGGCCGGACGGGCCGCCGGTGCGCGACGGCAGGCCCTACAGCGCCATCGCCCATCTTGCCGAAGACATCATTCCTTTCGTCGGCATGGCGAACGGGCTGCGCCAGCTCGGCTTCTCCACCCCACAGATCTACGAAGCCGAGCTCGCCGACGGCCTGCTCATCATTGAGGACCTCGGCTCCGAGCCGGTGGCGGCCGGCGACCCGCCGGCGCCGATCGAGGAGCGCTACAGGGCGGCGGTTGACGCGCTGGTCGCGCTGCACAGCCAGGACCTGCCGAGCGCAATCCCGGTCGCGCCGCATGTCATCCATTCGCTGCCGGTCTACGACATCGACGCGTATGAGATCGAGGTGGGGCTGCTGCTCGACTGGTATCTGCCGCGGCTCGGCGCGGCGGTGACCGACGAGGTCCGCACCGAGTACATGGAACTGTGGCATAGCGCGCTCCAAATCGCGATCGAAGCGCCGCAGACCTGGGTGCTGCGCGACTTCCATTCGCCCAACCTGATCTGGCTCCCGGAACGGCTGGACATCGCCCGCGTCGGCCTGCTCGACTTCCAGGACGCCGTAATGGGCCCAGCCGCCTACGACGTCGCTTCGCTGTTGCAGGATGCTCGCGTCGACGTGCCCGAATTGACGGAAGTGGCGTTGCTCGGCCATTACGTCCGCAAGCGGAGCGAGATAGACCAGAGTTTCGAGCCGGCCGACTTCATCCGGCTCTATGCCACGCTCGCGGCGCAACGCGCCTCGAAAATCCTCGGCATTTTTGCGAGACTCGACCGGCGCGACGGCAAGCCGCAATACCTCCGCCACATCCCGCGGGTATGGGGCTATCTGCAGCGCTCGTTGGCGCATCCGGCGCTGGCGATGCTGCAGGAGTGGTACAGCATCAACGTGCCGGCGCCGAAGCCCGCGCCGCCGCCGCAAGGTTAGAATCGAGACGCCATGCCGACCGTCCCCCGCGCCGCGATGGTGCTTGCCGCAGGTCTCGGCGAGCGCATGCGCCCGCTGACCAACCAGATGCCGAAGCCGCTCGTTCCGGTCGCCGGCAAACCGCTGATTGATCACGTGCTCGATCGGCTCGCCGCCGCCGGTGTCGAGCGCGCGGTGGTCAACGTGCATTACCTCGCCGACATGATCGAGCGCCATCTCAAGGGCCGAACCAGGCCGCAGATCATGATCTCGAACGAACGGGACAAACTGCTCAACACCGGCGGTGGCGTGGTCAAGGCGCTCGGCGCGATCGGCCGCGAGCCGTTCTTTCACGTCAACTCCGATACGATCTGGATCGACAGCGTGAAACCCAATCTGGAGCGGCTGGCCGGGGCGTTCGATCCGGCGGCGATGGACGCCCTGCTGCTGCTCGCTCCGGTCTCCACCAGCATCGGCTATCCCGGCCGCGGCGACTTCACCATGGCGTCCGACGGACGGCTGATCCGGCGCGGCGAGCGCGACATCGCGCCGTTCGTCTATGCGGGGGCGGCAATCCTGCGGCCGGAGCTGTTCAAGAATGCTCCGGATGGGGCGTTTTCACTGACGACCCTGTTTCATCGCGCCGAGGCCGAAGGGCGGCTGCATGGGCTGCGGCTCGAAGGCGTATGGATGCATGTCGGTACGCCGGAAGCCATCAAGGAGGCCGAGGCCGCAATCGCCGCCAGCACGGCCTGATCGCGGCTGGTCTTATCAACAGCAGCGCTTATCTGTGGCGACTCGGTCGATCCCGGATCGCGCCCGTGCGCGGGCGATGACACAATGAACCCGCATGGCTCAAGAACCGCACGTCTTCACGATACCCGCGTCGGCGCCGTTCCTGCCGACGCTGATCGAGGCGTTGATGGCGGACTGGCTGGGCCTGGGCTTCAAGCCTAGCGCCGATCCGCTGGCGCTGGCCGCGGCGACGATCTATCTGCCGACGCGGCGCGCCTGCCGGCTGGCGCAAAAAATCTTTCTCGATGTGCTCAAGAGCGAGGCCGCGATCCTGCCGCGGATCGTGCCCATCGGCGATGTCGACGAGGATGAACTGGCATTCGCCGAAGCCGCGATCGGCGAGGCCGCGGGCGCAACGCTCGATCTGCCCGAGCCGGTCGGCGGCCTCGAACGCAAGGTGCTGCTGGCGGAGTTGATCCTGAAATGGGCCGCGAGCCCGGAGATGCGTGGCGACGGCAATTTCTCGCTCGTCGCCAACAGCCCGACGGCGGCGCTGCTGCTGGCCGGCGAACTGGCCCGGCTGATGGATGACATGGTCATGCGTCAGGTGCCGTGGGATCGGCTCGACGGCCTTGTGCCCACTGACATGGACGAGTACTGGCAAAAGACGCTGCGGTTTCTGAAGATCGCGCGCGAGTACTGGCCGGCGGTGCTGAAGGAAAAAGGCCGCATCGAACCGGCCGAGCGCCGCGACCGGCTGATCGCCGCGGAGGCCAAGCGCCTCACCACCGGCACCGGCCCGGTGATCGCGGCGGGCTCCACCGGCTCGATCCCGGCGACCGCAACCCTGCTCGCCACCATCGCGAAATTGCCTCATGGGGCGCTGGTGCTGCCCGGGCTCGACACCGATCTCGACGACGCGACCTGGAACATCGTCACCGGCAGCGAGACCGAGTCGGTGCACGGGCATCCGCAATTCGCCATGTCGGCGCTGCTCAAGCGAATCGGCATCGTCCGCGAGGCGGTCAAAGTCCTCGGCGAGCCGAAGCCGCACGGCCGCGAGCGTCTCGCATCGGAGGCGCTGCGGCCCGCCGGCATGAGCGAACTTTGGCAAGAGCGCTTGAGTAGCGCCGAGTTCGCCAGCCACGCCGACACCGCGACGGAAAATATCGCGGCGGTCGAAGCCGCCAACGCCGAAGAAGAAGCGCTCGCCATCGCGGTGGCGCTGCGCGAAGCGATGGAGGTTCCGGGCAAAACCGCGGCGCTGGTGACGCCGGACCGGGCGCTGGCCCGCCGCGTGCTGGCCGCGCTGGCGCGCTGGAACGTGCCGGTCGACGATTCCGGCGGGGACGCAGTGTCCGACACTCCAGCCGGGGTGTTCGCGCGCCTCGCCGCCGAGGCCGCGCTCGATGGCCTGCCGCCGGTGACGCTGCTCGCGCTTCTGAAGCATCCGCTGTGCCGGCTCGACGCGGCGGCGGTGTCGACCCTGGAGCGGGCGATCCTGCGCGGGCCGCGGCCGAAACGCGGCACCGCGGGTCTTGCCCATGCGCTGCAAACCTTCCGCGGCGAGCTCGAAGAATTCCAGCAAAAGAAGCCGTCGTTACTACATCGCACCGATCCGCGCACCGCGATCAGCGATACCGAGCTCACTGCGGCGGTCGATCTGGTGGCGGCGCTCAAAACCGCGCTGGCGCCGCTGGAAACATTGCCGCCCGGCCCGCACGCCTTTGCGGAAATTGCTACGCGCCATGCCGAGGTCATTCGTGCCCTCGGCGGCATCAGCGAAGAGCTCGCCAGCGCATTCGACGAGATAGCGGCCGCCGGTGCGATCGAGGTCGAGCCAAGCGACTATGCCGAGCTGTTCCACGCCGCCATCGCCGACCGCCCGGTGCGGCG
>C688J18823_10002970_pt1 | contig 10703 bp, 11 predicted proteins | sample HopSoiMetagenom1_FD_18823 | JGI IMG/M metagenome (IMG submission 18823) | reverse complement strand
CGAGCTTGCGACCGAAGCGTTGGTTCATGCGACCTCACCCACCCGCACCATCCGGCGTACGTAGAAGATGCTCATCGCGGCGACGATCACGAGCATCAAGATCGAGATCGCAGCGCCGTGGCCGAAGTCGGCGGCGAGGAACCCCTTCTCCCAGAGGTAGACCCCCATCACGTAGTTCGCGGGGACGATCGCGGGCTGCTGGATCAGCAGGAACACCTGCGTGAAGACGCCGAAGTCCCACAGGATCGACAGGCAGGTGAGGAGATAGAGGATCGGCGCGATCACCGGCATCGTCACGTCCTTGAACACCCGCCAGGCACGCGCACCGTCGATCTGGGCAGCCTCGACGAGCTCGTGCGGCACCTGCGAGAGCGCCGCGTAGACGGTGATGACGACGAACGGCAGCGCGCCCCAGACGATCAACGTCGTCGCCATGGCGAGGCTCGAGAACGGGCTCTCGAACCAGTTGTGCCCGTCGTAGTTGCCGACGTGCAGCTCGGTGAGGATGTAGTTGAGCACGCCGTTCTGGACGTTCGTCATCCAGATCCACACCTGGACCGCTACCACCGGGGGCATCGCCCAGACGAGGATGAGGCCGACCGTGAGGAGGATGCGCACCGCCGCCCAGAGGCGCACGAGGAGGAGCGCGAGCAGCGTCCCTCCGACGATCGTCAGGCTCACGTTGGCGGCGGTGAAGACAACCGTCCGCAGCAGCGTGTGCCAGAAGATCGAGTCGTGGAGGACGTCGCCGAAGTTGTCGAGCCCGATGTATGCGCCGGCGCCGTGAACCAGCTCGAAGAGGCCGAACCGCTCGAGCGAGATCCGGACGAGGTAGTAGATCGGGTACGCGAGGACCGCGCCGAGGATCGCGACGACCGGAAAGATGAGGAGGTAGGGCACCGAGCCGCGGCGGACCCGGCGCCAGACGAGCGGTCGCCGCCGAGGCCGCTCGGCGGCGACCTCGGCGGCGGCTCCCAACGCTGTGGGGGCCCGACCGCTCAGCTGGCTAGGACTGGTTGAGGGTGTACGCGATGTTCGCGCTGGCCGTCTGGGCTGCCTTCTTCACGGAAAGCTGACCCGTCAGGATCTGCCCGAGCATCGTGCGCAGGATGTTGCCGTTCTCGACGTCGACCCAGTGCTTCGCCGTCGGGACGAACCAGCTCGCCTTCGCGGCCCGGTCGTTGACCGTGCCGTTGAGCAGGTTGGTGGCATTCGGGATGTTCCCGACCCCCTGAAGCGCCTTCTCGTTCGCCGTGCTCGTGAAGGCCGCGATCCAGGCACGCGCATTGGCCTGTGAGTTGCTCTGTACGGGCACAGCGAGGTCGGAACCGCCGAGGAAGCCCGGCATCGACTTGCCGGCCTTGTGGCTCGGCATCACGAACTGGCCGGTGACCTTCGTGTACTTCTTGCCGGTGCAGCAACTGAACCAGCCCGGCCCGAAGATCGCCGACGTCCGGTTCTGCGAGAACACGGTGTACGGCGCAGGGTTGGCCTCGTTCAGCTTCGCCGCCGACTTGGGCGACGAGGAGCGGAAGAACTTCTTGTAGGCCTTAAGCCCCGCGACCGACCTCTTCGACGCGAGCGTCCCATGCCACTTGCCGTGCGAGAGCTTGGCGATCGATCCGCCGTAGTCGTAGACGAAGCTCAGAGCGCTGTACCAGTCGGTTCCCGCCATATAGAAGGGCGAGAAGTGCTTGCTCCTGTTCTGCGACTTGACGTTCGCGAGCTCGGCCTCGAACTTCCTCAGGCTGCGCGGGGCCTTCTTGATCCCGGCGTGCTTGAAGAGATCGGTCCGGTAGGTGACGAGACGGGAGCCCGCGTAGTACGGAACTCCGTACAGCTTGCCGTTGAACATCGACGACTTCTTCAGGCCGGTGAGCCAGTGGCCCGAGTTGTCGAACTGGCCCTTGTTGGCGGTGATGTTCGCGAAGGCACCCGCCGCCATGTACTTCGTCATCTCGGTGTTGCCCATCTCGATGACGTCCGGCGTGTTGTTCGCGGCGATCGTCGCATCGAACTTCTGCAGGTGATCGCCCCAGCTCTGGTACTGGACATTCACGTTCCAGCCCGGGTGCGAATTCTCGAACGAGTTGTTCGCCGCCGCAACAACCTGCGGCCAGCCGTTCTGGGCGTCGACCTGGAGCCACACTGTGAGCGTGTGACCCGCTGCATTACTGCTCTGAGCAGTCGTCGCGGCGACGACCGAGAGCGCGATCGCGGCGGCGACCACCGCGAGAACCCGGTATCTCATGCCAATTCTCCCTCGATACGTCGACGCGCGTGCGGGGCGTCCTGAGCGTCCGTGGCCGAGGAACGGGTGACGTCCTGCGGTGCGTCGAGTGGTCTATACCAATCGGCCACGCGCGGAATCTCCCACACCAGACCACTCTTGTCAAGGTCCGGTGACGGACGCGTTACGACGGCGTGAGCTCGGAGACGATCTGGTAGCGATCGCCGCGATAGATCGAGTGGACGAACTCGAGGGTTCGACCGCTTGCGTCCCGACTGGTGCGCTCGAAGAGAAAGGCNGGTGAATGGAGCGGCACCTCGAGGGCGGCCGACTCCTCCTTGTTCGTCACGGTCGGCTCGATCGTCTGCATCGCCGTGGCGATCTCGACCCCGTAGCGCGTGCGCAGGAGTTCGTAGAACGAGCCCTCGAGATCCCGCGGCTCGACGCCGGGGACGACGCCTGCGGGGATGTGGAGCGTCTCGATCGCCATCGAGACGCCGTCCGCCAGCCGGAGCCGCTTGACGATGACGATCTCGTCTCCTGGAGACACATTCAGGAAGCGGCCGAGACGGGGCCCCGCGAGCTCGCGCGTGAGCGAGAGCGTCGTGCTGCTCGGCACCATGCCGCGCCGCCGCATGTCCTCGCTGAACGAGGTCATCGTGAGCTCCTGGGAGATCTTCGGCTGCTGGACGTAGGTGCCGCTGCCCCGCCGGCGCACGAGGTAGCCCTCGCGCGCGAGGTCGTCGAGCGCGGCGCGGACGGTCAAGCGCGAGACGCCGAGGTCTGCGCTCAACTGCCGCTCGGAGGGGATAGCGGTGCCGACGCCGAGCCGCTCGATCAGCTCGAGCACCTGCTTCCGCGCCGCGCTCTGCTTGGTCATCTTGACCGGGGCTCCTATCGCCTCCATCGTGGAGGCGACTATAGAGGCAGTTGGCGAAGTGGTCAATGCCATTGCTTTCTGCCGATCAATGCGGTATAGACTCCATGATCGTTTGAGTGGCTGAAATCGTCCTCGACAACCTCAGCAAGGTCTTCTCCGGCGGAGTGATCGCCGTCGACGGCGTCTCGCTGACGATCGGCAGCGGCGAGTTCCTCGTCCTCGTCGGCCCTTCGGGCTGCGGCAAGTCGACGCTGCTGCGGATGATCGCCGGCCTCGAGGAGGTGAGCGCAGGAACGATCTCGATCGGCGACCGCGAGGTGACCGAGCTGCCGCCGCGCTCCCGCGACATCGCGATGGTCTTCCAGAGCTACGCGCTCTACCCGCACATGACCGTGCGCCAGAACCTCGGCTACGGGCTGAAGGTGCGCAAGACGCCCAAGAGCCAGATCGCCGAGCGAGTCACCCGTGCCGCCGAGCTCCTCGGCCTCGACGAGCTCCTCGACCGCCGCCCCGCCGCGCTCTCGGGCGGCCAGCGACAGCGGGTCGCGATGGGGCGCGCCATCGTGCGCGAGCCGAAGGCGTTCCTCATGGACGAGCCGCTCTCGAACCTCGACGCAAAGCTTCGCGTGAGCATGCGCGCCCAGCTGGCGGCGCTGCACGGGCGGCTGGCGACCACCACGATCTACGTCACGCACGACCAGATCGAGGCGATGACGCTGGGGCAGCGCGTGGCGGTCATGCGCGACGGGCGGATCCAGCAGGTCGACACGCCGCAGGAGCTGTACGCGCGTCCGGCCAACCTCTTCGTCGCCGCATTCATCGGCTCCCCGGCGATGAACCTCGTCGAGGCGGAGATCGCCCACGGTCAGGTGCGGTTCGGCGGCTATGCGATCCCGCTGGCCGCAGCGGACGCGACGCCTGACGGCCAGGTGATCGCGGGCATCCGGCCCGAGGCGTTCGAGGACGCCGGCTTCGCGGATCCGTCGCTACCGCGCATCGACGTGCAGGTCGAGGTCGTGGAGGAGCTCGGCGCGGACACGCACGTACTGTTCTCCGTCGCGGCTCCCCGCGTGGACGTGAGCGAGGTGCGCGAAGCGACAGGCGACGAGGACGCGACGCTCGCGGCTGTCGAAGGGTCGCTCTTCACGGCCCGGGTGGACCCGGGGACGTCGGCGAGGCCCGGCGCGCCGCTGCGGCTCGCCGTCGACCCGTCGCGCTTCCACTATTTCGACCCGGAGACGGGTCTCCGGCTCGAGCCCGATCGCGCGCTCGCGGCCCTCGCGACCTAGCGGACGCTAGCCGAGCGCAGGAACGCCGACCGCGAGCTGCCCGTCGCGGCAATCCGGCGACCGCACTTCCCGGCCGCTCTCCCGCAGGCTCGCGAACGCCGCCGGCAAGAGCTCTACCCGTTCGCCGCAGTCCTGTCCGCACTCGCAGAGGAACTCTCCCGGCAGGTCCGGATCGGCCGCCTCGAGCAGGTCGTAGATCCGGTCGTTGACCTCATGGAAGAGGCTGGAGCGCTGGTCGGGACTCATGTCCGAGAGCATCCTCCTCCGCCATGGCGAATTCAAGCCGGAAGGGGCTGGGGCTTACCGACGTTTTACTCGACTGGTGCCGCAGTTTGCGATGCCTTGAACGAGGGCGGTAGGGTCGCCCCCAAAGGAGGAGGTAGGGATGGAATTGACGATCGGCGATACCGCGCCGGATTTCGAGGCAGAGTCGACCGAGGGCACGATCCACTTCCACGACTGGATCGGCGACTCGTGGGTGGTGCTCTTCTCGCACCCGAAGGACTTCACGCCGGTGTGCACGACCGAGCTCGGTTACATGGCGAGCATCAAGCCGGAGTTCGACCGGCGCAACGTCAAGATCATCGGGCTCTCGGTCGACGCGGCCGAGGACCACGAGAAGTGGGCCAGGGACATCGAGGAGACGCAGGGCACGGCGCCCAACTATCCGCTCATCGGCGACCCGTATCTCACGGTCGCGAAGCTGTACGGGATGCTCCCCGCCGGCCTCCAGGGTGAGGCGCAGGGGCGGACGCCGGCCGACAACCAGACCGTGCGGAACGTCTTCGTCATCGGCCCGGACAAGAAGATCAAGCTGATCCTCGTCTATCCGATGACGACCGGCCGGAACTTCGACGAGGTGCTGCGGGTGATCGACTCGCTCCAGCTCACCGCGAACTACAAGGTCTCGACGCCGGCCCAGTGGCAGCAAGGGGAAGACGTGATCATCGCCGGCTCCGTCTCGAACGACGAGGCGAAGGAGCTGTTCGGGGAGTGGGAGGAGCCGAAGCCGTACATCCGGATCGTCCCGGATCCCTCGAAAGTGCCGGCCGGGACCTGAGCTAGCAGGAAAGCACCTGCACGAAACACGGTTGTGAGGGCGCCAGACGGCGCCCTTACGACGTTCGATACCCCGTCCGGGGGAGGCGCCATCCCCGTAAGTGACCGATTCCGTGATGGTGTCTGCGGCGCCGCTTCCGTTCCGCGAGCGCGAGGACGACCTGTCCCCGGGGGAGGTCGGCCGCCGCTATCGCACGCTGATCGAGCAACTCCCGCTCGTCGTCTACGTCGACGCGCTCGACGCGGTCAGCTCCAACATCTTCACGAGCCCTCAGATCGAGCCGCTCCTCGGCTACAGCGTGGAGGAGTGGAAGGCCGACACCGACCTGTTCGCGCGCCTGCTCCACGAGGACGACCGCGAGCGAGTGCTCGCCGCCCACGCGCACACGCACGAGACGCACGAGCCGCTCAGCATCGAGTACCGCCTGATCGCCCGCGGCGGCCGAATCATCTGGCTCCGCGACGAAGGCGTCATCGTTCTCGACGACCACGGGCAGCCGCTCTACCTGCAGGGCTACCTCCTCGACATCACACGCGAGCGCGAGGCCGAGCTGCAGCTGCGGCAGCAAGCCCTCTACGACACGCTGACCGGCCTCGCCAACCGGGCCTTCTTCCACGAGCGCCTCCGCCACGCGATCAAGCTCCGGCATGAGGAGGGCCAGGCGACCGGTCTGCTCTACATCGACCTCGACGACTTCAAGGCGATCAACGACCGGTGGGGTCACGACCTCGGCGACGAGGTGCTCAAGGAGGTCGGCAAGCGGATCGAGCAGTCGGTCAGGCCCGGGGACACGGCCGCTCGGCTCGGGGGCGACGAGTTCGCGGTCGTTCTCACGGAGCCGCTCACGCCCGAGCACGCCGTGGGGGTTGCGGAGAGGCTGCTCAAAGAGATCGGCAGGCCGATGGACAGCGGGTCAGGCCCGCTCTACACGAAGGCGAGCATCGGCATCGCCTTCGGCGACCACGACGAAACGTTGATCAAGGAAGCCGACATCGCGATGTACCGGGCGAAGGCACACACCGATGTCGGATACGCGTTCTTCGATCCTGACCTCGACCGCGCCGCCCTCGATCGGTCGAAGCGGATCGGCGAGCTGCGGGACGGCGTCGCCCGCGGCGAGTTCCGACTCGACTACCAGGCCGTGGTTGACCTCGAGCGCAGCCGGATCATGGGCTACGAGGCGCTCGTCCGGTGGGAGCATCCGACTGCCGGGGAGCTCCCGCCCGGTGAGTTCATCCCGCTCGCCGAGGAGACGGGGCTCATCGTCGGCCTGGGCGAATGGGTGCTCACCGAGGCGTGTACCGAGGCGACCCGCCTGTGCCAGCTGCACGCCCGCCCGATGCAGATGTCCGTGAACGTGTCGGCCCGCCAGCTCCACCATCCCGACTTCCTGCGGCATGTCACCCGCGCGCTCGACTCGTCGGCGCTGATTCCCAGCCTGCTCACGCTCGAGCTCACGGAGAGCACCCTGCTCTCGTCCGACGAGCGCGTCGCCCGGACCCTCCGGTCGATCAAGGAGCTCGGCGTCGTCCTCGCGCTCGACGACTTCGGGACCGGGTACGCGTCACTCTCGTATCTGCGCCAGTTCCCGATCGACGTCGTCAAGATCGACCGGAGTTTCACGGCGCAAGTCGGCACCAAGGACGGCGACCTCGTCCTGCTGAAGGGGATTATCGACCTCGGGCATGCGCTGGAGCTCAACCTCGTCGCCGAGGGGATCGAGACCTCTGAGCAACACACGATCGTGCGCAAGCTCGGTTGCCAGCAGGCGCAGGGCTTCTACTTCGGGCGGCCGTCACACCCGGCGCAGCGCGACCTCGACGCCTCGATCGGCGTCTAGTACCGCTACCGCGGCTTGCCTTCGGGGTAGCGCTCGAGGCCGTCGTCGGGGATGGGCTCCCACTCGCAGGCGTAGTCGACGAACGCGTGCCACTGCGGCCGGATGCCGTGGCCCGGGTCGAACAGCCCGAGCCGCACGCTTCCCACCTCTCCCGTGTCCGGGTACTTGCTCCAGAGCGCACTGCCGCAGGCCGAGCAGAAACACTTGGGCCAGCCGCCCTCGGGCGCGTATTCGCGCACGAGCTCCTCGCCGGCGAGCAGGCGGAAGGAGCCCGGCGCAATCCGTGCCTGTGCGGACGCCGCGGTGCCGGTCCGCCGCTGGCACCGCGTGCAGTGGCAGTAGCCGGCACTCAGCGGCTCCTCCGTGATCTCGAAGCGCACGCCTCCGCACATGCAGTGCCCGGGGTAGAGAACGTCGCTCACTGCATGAGCGGCGACGGCGGGATGCGCGTCTCGCCGCTGACTCCGTCGATCAGTAGCGCGACCTCGTCGGCGTAGCACCAGCTCCACTCCTCGCCCGGCTCGAGCGAGCGGATGATCGGGTGCGACGTCGCGTGGTGATGCGCGGTCGCGTGGCGGCTCGGCGAGCTGTCGCAACAGCCGACGTGGCCGCACGTCAGGCAGATGCGCAGGTGCAGCCACTTGCCGCCGCTGCGAAGGCAGTCCTCGCAGCCGGCCACTTCAGCCGGGAGGTCGCTGACCTCGACCTCGTCGAGATGGGTGCAGGCGTTGGAGCTCATCGCACTCCCACCGGCTGCGCAGAGAGGTGCCTGTGCACGAACTGCACCGCCATCGAGCCCTCGCCGACGGCTGCTGCGCAGCGCTTCGTCGAGCCGGAGCGCACATCCCCGGCGGCGAAGACCCCCGGGATGCTCGTCTCGAGCAAGTTGGCGGCTCCCGCGGCGTCGCCGGTGAGGAGGAAGCCGTCCGCGTGCCGGGCGATCGCATCGCCGAGCCACTCCGTGCACGGCCGCGCGCCGAGGAAGAGGAAGAGGAACGCGAACGGCAGACGAGTGCCGTCGGTGAGCGTGACCGCCTCGAGACGCCCGTCGCTGCCGTGGAGCTCGGCGATCTCGCTGCGGTCGCGGACGGCGACGCCGGAGCGCTCGAGATCCTGGATCAGGTAGTCGGACATGGTCTCGCGCAGGTCGGCACGCCGGTGCAGGAGCGTGACGAGAGCGCCGCCGCGGGCCAGCCAGACGGCGGCCTGACCCGCGGAGTTGCCGCCGCCGACCACCGCGACCCGAGCGGCACCGCAGAGCTGGGCCTCGGGCGGGCCGGCCGCGTAGAAGACGCTCGTGCCCTCGTAGTCGGAGAGGCCGGCGAGCGGGAGCCGCCGGTACTCGGCGCCGGTGGCGAGCACGACCGCTCTCGCGGCGATCGCGTGCCCCTCCTCGACATGGACGACGTGGCGCCCGTTGCCGGGCTCGAGGGCGACCGCGCGATAGGGAGTCGCGGGGCGTGCCCCGAACTTCCGTGCCTGTGACACAGCTCTGCTCGTCAGCTCCGCGCCGCTGATCCCGGCCGGAAAGCCGAGGTAGTTCTCGATCCGCGTGGACGACCCCGCCTGGCCGCCGAGGGCGGTGCTCTCGACCACGAGTGTGTCGAGGCCTTCGGACGCGCCGTACACGGACGCCGCCAGCCCGGCGGGACCGGCGCCAACGACGAGCAGGTCGACCTCCTCCCGGCGCTCGAGCTCGCGCCCTATTCCGAGCGCGCGGAGAACGTCGCCGCTTGACGGCCGCTTCAGCTCGGCGCCGCCCGGGATCCTCACGAGGGGTGGCTCCTCTCCGGTGGGCGCCTCGTCGAGCCAGCTGAACGGCAGCCGGTTCGCCCGGGCGAAGTCCACCAGACGAATCGTCGCCTCCGACGAGCGCGGGCCGACGATCTCGATGCCGACGCCTTCCACGCGTTGCAGTGCGGCGCGGCGCGACATGAATGTCGTGAGCACCAGGTCGCTGAGTGGGCCGTCCTCGAACAGCAGGTCGCGCAGGTGGTCACGGTCGACCGCGACGTAGCGCAGCGGTTGGGTGACGACCGCGGTCAGGAAGACGGTCTGGCCGGACAGCAGGTTCAACTCGCCGAGGAACCCGGACGCGCCGTGGCGCACGAGCTCGTTGCCGGCGTCGTCGAGGATGGCGACCTCGCCCTCCTGTATGGCTATGAAGGGGTAGGTCGCGTCACCGACCCGGAACAGCACGTCGCCGATACGCGCCGTACGCTCCTCTCCCAATCCTGCGAGCATCTCCAACTGGGAAGCCGAGAGCGCAGGGCTGGACGGAGGGGCCATGCGGGCGAGCGTAGCCGCGAGCCGTCAGCCTGCGTCGTGCGCCGCTGCGGACATGCAAGGCCGGGCTCTATCGTTTGTCGCTGCATGAAGCCACGTCTCGTCGGGATCAACCACGTAGCGCTGCAGGTCGACGACATCGACGAGGCGGTCGCGTTCTACACGGACCTCTTCGAGACCACCGGAGTCAGCCGGATACCGGGCGCCGCGTTCCTTCGAATGGGCGACCAGTTCCTCGCCCTGTTCCAGCAGGGGCCGCGCGCAGAGGAACCGCACTTCGGGCTCGTCGTCGACGACAAGGAGACGGCGCGCCGCACGCTGGAGGAAGCAGGCGTCGAGATCCTGCCGGGCCGCTTCTTCGACATCCGCGACCCGAGCGGCAACCGCCTCCAGATCGTGCAGTACGACGAGATCCAGTTCACGAAGACGGATCGCATCCTCGCGGGAATGGGCCTCGAGCTCGGCAAGTCCGAGCAGGCGCTCGAGGAACTGCGCGACGCCGACCTGGCCGACTAGCACCGTGGCCGCCCGGATCGTTCTCGCCGTCGACGTCGGGGGGTCGCACGTGAAGGCGCTGGCCTCGAATCGGCGGGAGCGGCGGCGGTTCGCCTCCGGCCCGTCGCTCACACCCGAGGAGATGGTGGCCGGGACCCTCGAGGCGGTGGCCGGCTGGAGCTGGAGTCGCGTGACGGTCGGGATCCCCTCGCCGGTCAGAGGCGGAAAGGTGGTCGCCGAGCCGGTGAACCTCGGCGACGGCTGGGTCGGATTCGACTACGAGGCCGCCTTCGGGAAGCCGACGCAGGTCGTGAACGACGCGGTCATGCAGGCGGTTGGGAGCTACCAGGGCGGCCGCATGCTGTTCCTCGGTCTCGGCACGGGCCTGGGGTCGGCCATGATCGTCGACGGCGTGATCGAGCCCCTCGAGCTCGGGCATCTGCCGTTCCGCAAGAAAACGTTCGAGGACTACGTGGGTGAGCAGGCGCTGAAAAAGCGCGGCAGGAAGAAGTGGACGAAGGACGTCTTCGCCACCGTCGAGCAGCTCACGGCGGCGATGCAGCCCGACGAGGTCGTCCTCGGCGGCGGCGGCGCCGACGAGCTGGAGGAGCTGCCCGACGGCT
>C688J18823_10002969_pt1 | contig 10704 bp, 8 predicted proteins | sample HopSoiMetagenom1_FD_18823 | JGI IMG/M metagenome (IMG submission 18823) | reverse complement strand
GCGGCCGCGAAGGACCACGAAGCCGCGATATCGGTGATCCATGAGTGGCTCGCGATCCATGTTGGTGACGAGGCGGCGCTCGCCGGGGTCGGTCACCGCGTCGTGCATGGCGGCACCGCCTATTCCGAACCGGCGCTGATCGACGCCGAGGTGATCGCCGCGCTCGAGGCGCTGGTGCCGCTGGCCCCATTGCATCAGCCACACGCGCTGGCCGCAATCCGCGCTGTCGCGGCCGTCGCGCCTGACGCCCCGCAGATCGCCTGCTTCGACACGGCATTCCATCGCAGCCAGCCGCCGCTGGCGCAGCTCTTCGCCTTGCCCCGCGAGCTGACGCAGAAAGGCATCCGGCGCTACGGTTTTCACGGTCTTTCCTACGAATACATTGTCTCGGTGTTGCCGCGGGTCGCGCCGGAGATTGCGGGCGGCAAGCTTGTCGTCGCCCATCTCGGCAATGGCGCCAGCCTTTGCGCAATCGAGCAGGGGCGAAGCGTCGCCACGACGATGAGCTTTACCCCGGTCGACGGCCTAGTCATGGGCACTCGCACCGGCGCGCTCGATCCCGGCGTGATCCTCTATCTCCTGCAGCATGAGGGAATGAGCGCGGCCGAGGTCGAGCGCCTGATCAACGAGCGCTCGGGCCTCCTCGGCGTCTCCGGTCTGTCGAGCGACATGCGCACATTGCTGGCCAGCGCCGCCCCGGCCGCGCGGGAGGCGGTGGACCTGTTCGTCTATCGCATCGGCCGCGAATTGGGTTCTCTCGTTGCCGCGCTCGGCGGGATCGACGCGCTGGTCTTCACCGGTGGCATCGGCGAGCACGCCGCCCCGATCCGCGCCCCGGTCTGTCACGACGCAAGCTGGCTCGGCATCACGCTGGACGAAGCCGCCAACGCGGCGGGCGGCCCGCGCATTTCGGCGCCCGGCTCCAAGATCTCCGTCTGGGTGGTGCCGACCGACGAGAATTTGATGGTGGCGCAACATACAAGGCGGCTGCTCGACCGGCGGCCAGGCGCAGGCTCAAGGAGTTCGGGATGAACGACGCTGCCAACCCGGCTGCCCCGTCGGAACCCCTCTCGGACGAGGAATTGCGCCTGATCGATGCGTGGTGGCGCGCCGCGAACTACCTCTCCGTCGGACAGATCTACCTGCTCGACAACCCGCTCTTGAAGCAGCCGCTCGAACTTGCGCACATCAAGCCACGGCTGCTCGGACATTGGGGTACCACCCCGGGGCTCAACTTCCTCTATGTCCACTTGAACCGGATCATCAAGGCGCGCGGTCTCGACATGATCTACATCGCCGGGCCGGGACATGGCGGGCCGGGGATCGTTGCCAACACCTGGCTCGAAGGCACGTACAGCGAGACCTACGCCCATGTCGCGCAGAACGAGCGCGGCATGCAGCGCCTGTTCAAGCAGTTCAGCTTTCCGGGCGGTATCCCGAGCCATGTCGCGCCCGAGACCCCCGGCTCGATCCACGAGGGCGGCGAACTCGGCTATGCGCTGTCGCACGCCTATGGCGCCGTGTTCGACAATCCCGATCTGATCGCCGCCTGCGTCGTCGGCGACGGCGAGGCGGAGACCGGGCCGCTGGCGACCTCCTGGCATTCCAACAAATTCCTGAACCCGGTCACCGACGGCGCGGTGCTGCCGATCCTGCATCTGAACGGCTACAAGATCGCCAACCCGACGATCCTCGCCCGCATCGGGGCCGAGGAATTGCACGCCCTGTTCGTCGGCTACGGCTACAAGCCGTATCTCATCGAGGGCGACGACCCGGCCAAGATGCATCCCCTGATGGCCGCGACCCTCGACCGGGTGTTCGACGAGATCCGCGCGATCCAGAGCGAAGCCCGGCAGGGAAGCTCCAAGGGTCGGCCGATCTGGCCGATGATCATCCTGAAATCACCGAAGGGCTGGACCGGGCCGAAGGAGGTGGACGGGCGCAAGACCGAGGGGTTCTGGCGCTCGCACCAGGTGCCGTTCGCCGAGATGAAAGGGCGCCCCGACCACATCCAGCTCCTCGAAAGCTGGATGAAGAGCTACCGGCCGGAGGAGCTGTTCGACGCCAACGGCGCGCTCAAGCCGGAAATCGCCGCACTCGCACCCGAAGGCGAGCGCCGCATGAGCGCCAACCCGCACGCCAATGGCGGGCTCCTGATGCGGGAGCTGGATTTGCCCGACATTGCCGATTACGCGGTCATGGTCGATCAGCCGGGCGCGGGCGATGCCGAGGCCACGGCGGTCATGGCGCAATACCTGCGTGACGTGCTGCGGATGAGCGCGGCACGGCGGAATTTTCGCGTCTTCGGTCCGGACGAGACCGCGTCCAACCGGCTGTCGCATGTCTTCGAGGCCACCGACCGCGCCTGGGACGCCGAGACGCTGCCCTATGACGACCATCTCGCCCCAGACGGGCGGGTAATGGAGATCCTGTCCGAGCACACCTGCCAAGGCTGGCTCGAAGGCTATCTATTGACCGGCCGCCATGGCTTCTTCTCCTGCTACGAGGCTTTCATCCACATCATCGACTCGATGTTCAATCAGCATGCCAAATGGCTGAAGAGCTGCAATGAAATCCCGTGGCGACGGCCGATCCCGTCACTGAATTACCTGCTGACCTCGCATGTCTGGCGTCAGGACCATAACGGCTTCAGCCATCAGGACCCGGGCTTTATCGACTATGTCACCAACAAGAAAGCCGAAATTGTACGGGTCTATCTGCCGCCCGACGCCAATTGCCTGCTCTACGTCACCGACCATTGCTTGCGCAGCTGGAACCGCATCAACGTGATCGTCGCCGGCAAGCAGCCGGCGCCGCAATGGCTCGGCATGGACGAGGCGTTGAAGCACTGCACCGCCGGCATCGGCATCTGGGAATGGGCCAGCAACGACAAGGACAACGAGCCCGATGTGGTGATGGCCTGCGCCGGCGACGTCCCGACCCTGGAGACGCTCGCCGCGGTGGGCCTGCTGCGCGAACACCTGCCGCAGCTCCGCATCCGCGTCGTCAATGTCGTCGACCTGATGACCTTGCAGCCTCGCGAAGACCATCCGCACGGGCTCAGCGAGCATGATTTCGACGCGCTGTTCACCACCGACAAGCCGGTCATCTTCGCGCATCATGGCTACCCGACCCTGATCCACCGGCTGACCTATCGGCGCCGCAACCACGATAATTTCCATGTCCGAGGCTACCGGGAGGAGGGCACCACGACGACCCCGTTCGACATGGTGGTGCGCAACGATCTCGACCGCTTTCACCTGATGGCCGATGTAATCGACCGGCTGCCGCAGCTCGGCTACACCGCCGCCTATGCCAAGCAATTCACCCGCGACAAGCTGATCGAGCACAAGGCGTATATCCGCCAGCATGGCGAAGACATGCCGGAGGTGCGCGATTGGCGCTGGTCGCCGGCCGCGCCGACCCGCCCCGACGCATAGGCCGAACGCCTAGATTGATCGGGGCAGGACGGGCAGAGGCCGGCTTGCCCGGCGCGCTGCCGCCGTGCAAAGCTTCAGCCAGAATCACCTCGGGAGAGGGGAAGAGGAATGCTCGTCGAGCAGATCTGGACCGCGAATAGCGGCCGAAACTTCAATTACCTGGTCGCCTGCCCGGAGACCGGGGAGGCGCTGGCGATCGACCCGCTCGACCACCAGAAATGCCTGGCCGCGGCGAAGGCGAAGGGCTGGAACATCACCCAGGTGCTGAACACGCACCATCACCGCGACCATACCGGCGGCAACGACCAGGTCATAGCCGCGACCGGGGCCAAACTGCTGGCGCATGCCAAGGCCACGGACCAGATCGACGGCATCGATCGCGGCCTCACGGCCGGGGACGTGATCAAGGTCGGCAAGACCGTCGAATTGGAATGCCTCGACACCCCGGGGCACACGATGAGCCATATCTGCGTGCTGTCGCGCACCGACCGGCCGGCTTTGTTCTGCGGCGACACGCTGTTCAACGCCGGCGCCGGCAACTGCCACAATGGCGGTCATCCGAACGAGCTCTACAATACCTTCGCCACCCAGCTCGCGAGCTTGCCGGAGGGCACGCTGATCTATCCCGGTCACGACTACATCGCGAACAATCTTCGCTTCACGCTGTCGCGCGAGCCGGACAACGCCAAAGCGCAGGAATTGCTGCCCAGGATGGAGAGCCAAGACCCCGGGCACGCGCTCACCACGACCTTGGCGCTGGAAAAGGAGATCAACACCTTCTTCCGGCTGCACAACCCGACGGTGATCCGCAAATTGCGCGAGGCCTTCCCGGACCTGCCGGAAAACCCGGATGAGAAGACCGTGTTCGTGAAGCTTCGCGAACTGCGCAACAAGTGGTGACAGCCCAATCGTCCCCTCTCCTCCGCTTGGCGAGGAAGGGGCCCAAGCACGAAACCTGAGGGTAGGTAAGCACGCGGCGCACAGGGCGCCCGGGCAATTGGCTTATTTCGATATTTGACGAAATATCGTTTGACGGAGCATGTGGGTCGGCCTATGTTTCGATATTCGTCGTAGAGTCGAATGGCCCAGATGGATCAGAGAACAGCGACAGCGGCGCTCGCGGCGCTGGCCCAGGAGACCCGGCTCGATCTGTTCCGCCTGCTGGTGACCCGAGGGCCTGAAGGGCTCCCGGCGGGGGTCATCGCCGAGCGACTCGGGGTCCCGCCGTCGTCGTTGTCGTTCCACTTGCAGCAACTGGTCCATGCCGGGCTGATCGCGCAGCGGCGCCTCGGCCGCCAGCTGATCTATTCCGCCGAATACGGCGCAATGAACGCGCTGCTCGCCTATCTCACCGAGAATTGCTGCGGCCAGGGCGCTTACTGCGCGCCCGTCTGCGATCCCGCCGATGCCTTCACCAAGGGAGCGTCCGATGAAGCGGTTTCACGTAAACGTCACGGTTGACGATCTCCAGCAGTCGGTCCGCTTCTACTCGACCCTGTTCGCCGCCGAGCCGACGGTGCTCAAGGTGGATTACGCCAAGTGGATGATCGAGGATCCGCGCGTCAATTTCTCGATCAGCACCGGCAGCGAGCGCGGCGCCGGCATTTCGCATCTCGGCATCCAGGCCGAGGACGAGACCGAATTGGCCGAGGTCTTCGACCGGCTCGCCGAGGCCGAGCGGCCCATCCTAGAAGAGAAGGCAGCGACCTGCTGCTACGCCCAATCGGACAAGCAATGGGTCACCGACCCCCAGGGCGTGGTCTGGGAAACCTTCTTCACTTACGGCCAGTCGACCGTCTACGGCGGCCGGGATGCGACCGCTCGGGTAACCGAAATGAGCGCGGCGAATTGCGGCTGCGGCCCGATCCAGCTTCACGAGCAGGCCTCGACGAAGCCTGAGGCAAGCGCCTGCTGCGCTGAATGACAATAGCCGTTGTGGCCCGGCCGGCGGCGCTGAGCCGGCCCGTCGTTCGCGCAGCCTTTGTCGAGTTTGTCGCGACGGGTTTCCTGCTGATCGCGGTTGTCGGCTCCGGGATCATGGCCGAGCGCCTTGCCGGCGGGAATGCCGGTCTCGCATTGCTGGCCAACGCGATCGCGACCGGTGGCGCTCTGGTGGCGCTGATCCTCGCCTTCGGTCCGCAATCCGGCGCGCATATGAACCCGGTGGTCACGCTAGCGGCGGCGGCCACGGACGGTCTCCGTTGGCACGCCGTGCCGGCTTATCTGGTCGCGCAGCTTGTCGGCGCGGTTGCCGGGGTCTGGCTCGCCCATGTGATGTTCGATCTGCCCATCTGGCAGCTATCCCAGCATGTCAGAACCGGCATACCCCAATGGGTTGCCGAGATCGTGGCGACGTTCGGCTTGCTCCTCGTCATTTGGGGTTGTCGGGCGCATAAAGAGCCGGTGACGGCCCTCGCAGTCGCCGCATACATCACCGGAGCCTACTGGTTCACCGCCTCGACCTCCTTCGCCAATCCGGCAGTGACGGTGGCTCGCTCTCTCTCGGACACCTTTGCCGGCATCCGACCGGCCGATGCGCCGGGTTTCATCGCCGCGCAGTTTGTCGCGCTTGCGCTGGCGTTGCCGCTGCTGCGACGATCGCCGCCGGAACACGGCGGATGAGGCTAATCGAATAGGGCGCTCGCGACATGCTTTCCCCGGGCAGCCGCGCCTATGTTCGCGCTATCGTCGCCGCGCAGATGCTGGCGCAGATCGGAGCCTTCGCTCTTCCGGCGTTACTGCCGACCTACATGCTTCGCTGGCATCTCACGGCGACCGACGCCGGCTGGCTCGTCGGCGTCTTCTTCGCCGCCTATGTCGGGGCAGTGCCGCTGCTGCTCGCGCTGACCGACCGCCTACCCGTGCGCCGGATTTACCTGCTCGGCACCGGCCTAACGACCTTTTCGCATCTCGGCTTCGCCTTCATCGCCGATGGGTTCTGGTGGGGCCTGGTGTTTCGCATCCTTGCCGGCGTCGGTTGGGCGGGAACCTACATGACCGGACTCAGGGCGCTTGCCGACCACCTCGAGGGAGTTGCGCAGTCCCGTGCCGTGTCTTGGCATGCCGCGGGAGTCGGCATCTCCGGGGCAGGATCGTTTGCGATTGCGGGGTTGATGGCCGGCATCGCCGGTCCCGAGGCGGCCTTTGTGCTCGCGGCGATCACGGCCGCCTGCGCCTTCGCGGCAGCCGCTCTGATCATGCCCGACCGGGCTACAGTCGATAATCCGCGCTCCGGCGCCTTGCTCGATTACCGTCCGGTCTTCCGCAATCGCGCCGCCATGGCCTGGATCGCGGGATACACCGTGCACACCTGGGAAATGGCGGCCGTCAGGGCGTGGGGCGTCACCTTCTTCGCCACGGTCATCGCCTGGCACGGATCGCCATGGTGGCTGCCCGACCCGACCCTTCTNTTCACCATGGCGGGCCTGGNGGGTGTGCTCGTTTCCGTCACCGGGAACGAGACGGCGCAGCGCTGGGGCCGGAAGCAGGTCGTCGTGCTGGCGATGAGTGTCGCGGCCGGATTGTCGCTGGTCGCCGGCTGGACCGCCGCGACATCCGCCTCGCTCGCGGTGATCGTCCTCGTCCTGTGGAATGCCGCGATCTACTTGGACAGCTCGGCCTTGACCGCCGGAACGGTCCAGGCCGCCGATCCGAAATTCCGCGGCGCGACAATGGGCTTGCATAGCATGTGCGGCTACGCCGGCGGGTTCATCGGCCCACCGCTCGCCGGGCTGGTGCTCGATCTGTTTGGCCAAGAGAGCGTCGCGGGGTGGGGTTTTGCGTTCGGTCATCTGGCCGTGATCACCCTGACCGGCCTTGCCGTCTTGCAATGGCTCGGCCGCAGGAACGAGCCGGCAGCCCCCGTCCGGGCGTTCAGTCCCGGTTAAAGGCCCCCGGGTGCCAGCTCAACGGCTTTAACGCTGCGGCAGGCGCGGCGGCACCATTGGACTGCCGTCGAGCGCGGCGCTGAATTGCTGCGAAATGAACGCGGTCAGGTCACGTGCCTCGGCGTCGTTGCTGATGACCCGCGGCGTCAACAGGAGGATCAGCTCGGTCCGGTCGGAGCTGTTGGCCCGGGACCCGAACAGCGCGCCGACCCCGGGCAGCTCATTAAGCACCGGAATCCCCGAGTTCTCGCGACTGTCGCCCTGCTTGATGAGCCCGCCGAGCAGGATGGTTTCGCCGGTTTTGACGCTTATCGTGCTGACCAGCCGGCGCTGCCGAATTGTCGGCGAGTCGATCCTGGAGGTGGTGGTATTAACGACGTCGCTGACCGACTGATTGACGTCCAGGGTGACATAGCCGCCAGAATTGACCCGCGGCGTCACCTCGAGCACGACGCCGGTCTCCTTGTAGGTGACGTTGTTCAAGACCAGCGGGTTGCTGGTCACGGTGCTGGTCGCCGATTGGGTAATGATCGGCACCACATCGCCGACCTGCAATCGGGCGGTCTGGTTGCTGAGCACGAGCAGCCGTGGCGTCGAGATGACCTTGGTCTGGGTGACGTCCGACAGAAGATCGAGGATCACGCGCGGCTGGAAGTTGCCGGCGAGGTAAGACAGCGCGAAGCCGGGGACGGGCGGCGTGATGCCGAGCGCGCTCTGCCCGGTCGTCAGCAACGCGTTGCCGCGGCCCGAATTGATGAAGTACTGGACGCCGTAATTCAGCTTGTCGTTCAGCGCGACCTCGGCGACCGTGACCTCGATCAGCACCTGCAACGGCGGTACGTCGATGCCGTCCAGCACCTGGCGGATCAGGTCGTAATCGCGACCGCTCGCGGAAATCAGCAGCGCGTTGTGCGCTTCGTCGGCCTCGACCCGGACGCTGTTGCGGTCGCCGGCGCTGGGCGGTGAGGCGGGGACCGGCAGGGCGGCGACCGGCAGCGGCGCGGCCGGCTTCGCGCTCACCGACGCCTTCACCACCCCTTCCTTGTTGCCGCCATTCTCGTCGCCGTTCGGCGACGCCAAGCCGTCGCTGCTCGGGGCTGAGCCTGGCGCCTTGAACTGGATGTCGATGCCGCTCAGCAGCCCTTGCAATTTCTGCCCGACCTGCACCGCCTTCGCGTATTGCAGATTATAGACATAGACTTTGCGGTCGTTCGGATTGCGCTCGCGGTCGAGCCGGGAAATCCAGCTCCGCGCCTCGTCCATATACCGCGCCGACCGGCTCAGGATCATGACCGCATTGAGCCTGGCGACGGCCATGAAGCGGATCGTGCTGTTGTCGGCCTCCTTGCGAGTCGCGGCGAAGATGTTCTTCAGCTCGTCGGCCATCGCCGCCGGCTCCGCCCGGCTCAGCGGCACCAGTGCCATCGACATGCCGCTCAGCTGATCGATGTCAAAGATCCGGACCGTGTCGTCGGCCAGTCTGAGCTCGCTCGGCGATCCCTGCACGACGAGCATGTGGCGCTGGTCGTCGGCGCTAATGACCTGTCCCGCAGGCAGCACCTTTTCCAGCACATGCTGCATGTCGGTGGCGCTGACGTAGCGCAGATTGAAGACGCCGTTGTTCTGGCCGACCGGGGCGCTCGGGCTGCTGATGATCGGTGCCGCCGAGCCGGGCTTGCCCTCCTTGCGCAGCGGCATCACCCGCACGATCCCGTCATTCTGCACCATCGTCGCGCCGCGGCTGTTGAGAACGGCTTCAAGGGTCGACAGCAGCTCGTCGCGGGGCAATGGCCGGTTGATGTTTATCGTCACCGGGCCCATGACCTCGGGATCGACGACATAATTGACCTTCAGCGTATCGCCGAGGATCGCCGCCACGACGTCGCGAATGTCGGCGCCGGCGAAGTTGAGCGTCACATCGCCGGATTTGCCGCTCTTGTCGGGCACCGCGATTCGCGGTCGAGTGTCGGGTTCGCGGCCGCGCACGACAATTGCCGGAGGCGCCGGCTCGGTCTGCGACTCTGTCGGCACACGTGCGACGGCGCGGCCCCGCTCGGCCGGCGTGAAAGGCATCGGGTTCGCGGCGATGATCTGCGACAAGGGCGATTCGTTAGCCACCGGTCGGCCGCTCGGCGACGACATGGTGTCGCAGGCCGCCAAAGCCAGCACCAAACCCGAGGCCAGCCAACCCCGCCAATTGCGCATCACTCGCGTAAAACCTTGGCCGCACCGCTGGCGTCGCCGAGGTACGGCCGCAATGAGCTGCTCGATCGTAAACCGCCCCCCCGAGCGTTAGGTAGACCTGAACCGCCGCGTCCCGCTAGGATTGCCTTAGGCTTGAAACCGAGTCAACGTCCCGGAAAGATTCCCGGAGGAGTTGATGAAGCGGACTTTTGGTTTTCTCTTTGCTGTACTGCCGTTTGTTTTGGGCAGTTCGGCGCAAGCGGCCGAACCGGCGGCGCCGCATGCAGCGCCCGCGGCGGTGGTGCATGCTGCACCCGGCCCGCTGGCGGGACCCGCCCTCGCGGCGCGACTGGCCGGCAATACGATGAGCGTGGTGGCGTTTGTCCCGCGCCGGCCCGGAGCGCCGGGTGGCGGACAGCTCAGCCGGCTGATCGTGCAGGCCTATCTCGGCCCTGATGGCAGGTCGCTTGTTCGCGTCTGGGATGGCTCGCGCAATGCCTATACCGTGCCTGCCGCGCACCCTTGGAAATTGACCGGCAGCACCCTCTGCATCGAGGTGCCGGCCCCCGGCAACGGTCCGATGTGCGCAGACGTGCATGTCTGGGGCCCGCGCATCGCCGGGGTCGCCGCCCAGCCCTACGCGATGATCGAGGGCGACCTGAAGCCGGGAAATGTGATCGGCGGCCGCCGATAAGCTTACGCATGGGTTGAAAGTTTCCGCCGTCACGCTTAGCCTGACGCGAGTACCTTGGGGGGCCTATGTTGGCGGTGAACGCGATCCGGGCGGCGCGGGTGATTGCCGCCGCAGCCGGCCTCACGCTGGCGCTGAGCACGGTGACGGCCGGCCTGGCACAGACACCGGCGCGAGCCGCCGAGAACGCGCATCTCGGCATCGCCAGCTGCAGCGGCAACAACTGTCACGGCGCGACCGAACGGCCGCCGGAATCCCGCGTGCCGGGCAATGAGTACGTCATCTGGTCGAAGCGCGATAAACACCGCATCGCCTATTCGGTGTTGCTCGAGGACCGCGCGATCCGGATGGCGCGCGCTCTTGGGCTGCCGGATGCCGCGAACGCCAAGATCTGTCTCGACTGCCATGCCGACAATGTCGCGGCCAATCTGCGTGGGCCGCAGTTCCAGCTCAGCGACGGTGTCGGTTGCGAAGCCTGCCACGGCGGCGCCGCCGGCTGGCT
>C688J18823_10002968_pt1 | contig 10704 bp, 13 predicted proteins | sample HopSoiMetagenom1_FD_18823 | JGI IMG/M metagenome (IMG submission 18823) | reverse complement strand
CCCCAGATGTCGTACCTGGGAGCCCAGTACCGTCGAGTGAAGGCGGAGCGCGATCCCGAACTCCGCACAGTGCCGGGCTACAGCGTTTGAGGGTTGCACCTGGTTTGCATGGCGCTAGAACCGCTCTGAGCGATATGCGAAGCTCATCGCAGCTCCATGGGCAAGAAATCTCTGCACGGGCGGCGCTGGGTCGCCGGAGCCTTTGCCGGTCTATCCCTCGCTTTCGCGACGAGCGCCCCGCACTCGGCGACCGGCGGCGGAGCTTTCCCACACCAGCCGAAAAGGCTGCACGCTGACGCCGCGAGGCTCGCCGGCGGAACGATCCGTCAGCTGGTGCCGTGGAAGACGATGCGTATCTACTACGCACGAACGCCGGCGATGACGCTTCTGTGGAGTGGGTATGTCGATGGCGCCGCTCGCGAGCTGATCAGCGAGCTGGACTTCAGCCGCTACGGCGTACTGGCCGTCTTCACGCCGACTCTCGGGTGTCTGACCACGACCGATGTCGACCCCGTGTACCTCGGTCCCGGAGCGAACGCCCTGACCGCGGTGGTCACGGTGACGACAGGCGATGGGTGTTTGACGGTGACCGCGGCCAGCTACGCCCTCGTGAAGGTCAGGAAGAGTTCACTCCCCTACCGCGTCGGGCGTCTCTACATCAAGAGCGGCTAGCGCAGGCGACCACTGCGGAGGCCTCGATTTCCTGCCCCGATAGCGCGGACGACAATTCGGCAGCGAATGGATACGTCTTCATCGGGTTTGTTCTCGAGCAGCCATCGACCTAGACTCAGGAGGATCGGGGGGAGGAAACGGTGGTTCATCGTCATCTTCGAGCGAACGCAATCGCGTATCTCGCACTCTTCGTCGCGTTGAGCGGCACGGCTTATGCAGGCGTGAAGCTGACCCTCCCGCCCGCAAGCGTCGGCACCGAGCAACTCCGAGACGGAGCGGTTACGAAGCCGAAGATCGCGAAGAAGACCATTGCCGCACTCCGTGGCGCGCGCGGCCCCAGAGGTGAGCGTGGGCTGGAGGGTCCGCAAGGCCCAGAGGGGAAGCCGGGCCTCGACGCGAGCGCCAAGGGCGTCGAGGTATCCGGCGATCTAACTGGCACCTTCCCGAGCGACCTGCGGCTGCGCCAGGGGAGCGTCTCGGCGTTTCAGATCGACCCGCAGATCTTCGTCAACCTCCGACAAGAGACCTGGTTCAGGATCGTCAACTACGGGCCGTTCAAGAACGGCTGGCAGGACGTCGGGGGCGAGTACGCGCGAGCCGCGTGGGCGCAGGACTCAAGAGATGAAGTTCACCTTCGCGGCGTGATCGCTGGCGGAAGCGTGCCGTCTGACGTCTTCGCGATTCAGTGCGCCGGGCCCGACGACGGAAGGACGCACGTATTCGCGACGGTTTCAGGCAACTCATTGGCGAAGGTCGAGGTTCGCGCTGTCGGCGATCCCGATTGCGGGCAGTGCCCGATCGAGCACTGCACGCCGCTTGGCTACACACCAACCGACGCGGTGGTGCGGGTGACCTACGGCTTGAGCACGTCACTGTCGCTCGACGGCATCTACTGGCACACCGGGAAGCTCGATGACGCAGGCGGCGCGACGCCGCCGTGACCGTTCGCACTCCGCGCTGCGGGATTGGCACTGGCACCGTCAGCGCAATGCTGTGCGGTCTCGCCCTCGCTCTCGTCTGCGGACTCGCGCTGGCCGCGCCTTCGCTCGCGGGCGACCACCCACCGCCCACGACAACCGGTGTGCTGGCTTCTCCTCGTCAGGCGGACTGGAAGCTCGTAGCGAAGGGATATCCGAGCGGCGAGGTCAGCGCCGACCGCATCTACTACGCGCGGGTGCCTACACAGACAGCCGTCTGGAAGTGGCGCATGCCCCGGGTTCACGCATCGCTACGTCAGGACTTCAGCCGATACGGCTTTCTCGCAGTCTTTCTGAAGCCGAGGCTCGGGCCGATCATCGACAACATCTATCCGTTCGCGGACGGCCGCTTGAACTTAAATATCCACTCATTCCCGGCGCCGGCGTTTCCTTCCTGCGAGCTCCCGTGCGACCCGAGGCCGCCACCTCCGCAGGAGGCGCCAGTCTTCCTGCTCATCTCGATCCGCAAGGACTCGCTGCCGGCGCCGGTTAAGCGTCTCTACATCAACGAAGCCGTTTATGCCGAGAGTGCCGATGTGCTACGCGGGCCTCGTGCGCTGAGGCTGTCAACCGGGCAGCGATAGTGGGTTCATCCCTTATCCGTCACATGCGCTCGAATCTCATTGCGTATCTCGCGCTGCTCCTCGCCCTCGGCGGCACAGCAACAGCGGCTGCGAATCTGGTCATCCCGAGGAACAGCGTCCGCAGTGCGCAAGTGGCCGATCACTCCTTGCAGCGGGTCGATTTCGCGAATGGCACGCTGCTGCAAGGACCGCGAGGATTCAGGGGGCCGGCCGGTTCGAGAGGGGCAAAGGGCGATCCGGGGCCTGCTGCGGTCTCGGCGGGGACGCCTGTCCTCTCCGTCATTACGGCAACAGCCACGATGGGCGGCTTGACCGGGACCGCCGCTCGAGCGGCTGCTACGTGTCCGGAGGGCACCTCGGTTGTCGGCGGCGGTTATCTGATTCCGCCGAACGCTCGGCCCGACCTTGACATCGTCGTTCGCGAGTCGCGTTCGACTCCGCTTCCGGGGGATCTGCCATCAGACCCGCCCAACAGTTGGATCGTGTTCGCCTACGTCAAGAACGCGTCACCGATCCGTGGCGTTGATGCCTTGCCTGGGATCACCATCGTCGCGCGGTGCGCGCGGGTTGAGTTGGTGCCATAGCAAGGAGAGGTTGCGGTTACTCGCCAAGATCGCCTCCCTGCAGTCGCCGGCGATCGTCGCCTTCTGCCGCAACCGCGTGAGCGGCCGCGTCCATCTCGCGGCGTGGGCGGAGTCGTCACGGACGCTTTGAAGACCATCAGGTGGCCGTCGCGTGCGCGACTACCCCCAGACTCCCTAGTTGGCGGTCACCCTTCGAGCCGCTGCCACTGACTGTGGAGCCGCGATCGGGTTGTGGTCACGCCCCACGACTGCCTCGGGTGCGGGGAGCTCTCGCCGGGTTGTCGCCCGGAGCGCTCGGTGTCTGAATTGTCGGAGATAGTCCGGTCCTAGACCTTTGGTCGTCGAGCGAGCACACGGGGCGCGTGCGCGTGGGTGCCGCCGACGCCGTCCCGAGTTGACGCTGACGCGTGTCCGGCGAAACGTGACTCTGCCGGCCGACAAGTTGGAGCGAGTGAAGTGATCCAGGCGAAGAGTCGCCCACTAAAACGGCCCGATCGGTGTCGAAGCAGGTCCGGCCATGACTAGCCGACGGTGGATGGCCCTCTGCTTCGCGCTCGGCTCGGGTTGCTTCCTCGTCGGCCCGTTCCCCGGCTATGCGCAGCTGGTCGGCGCCTCGGCCGTCGGTGTCACCTTCTTCGTCGGCTCCATCCTGTTCACGCTCGGCGGAGGGGTGCAGAGCGTGCTGGCCTGGCCGGAGCGGCGCTTCCCGGGCGGCGGGCGGGCTGGTGGGCCGCCGTCGTTCAATCCGCCGGCACGCTGTTCTTCAATGCCACCACCTTCCAGGCGATGCACACGGCGCTGACGAATTCCGACTACAACAGGCTCGTCTGGCGACCCGATTGGCGGGGCTCGATCTGCTTCCTGGTTCGGGCGCGATCGCATACCGCGCGTCGCCACGCCGTCGCTGGCAGGGATGGCTGCCGGTTCGCGGGAGCGCGGGCTGGTGGCAGCCTGCCGTCAACCTCCTCGGCTGCGTCTTCTTCGGAATCTCGGCCATCGCCGGCTACGTCGTTCCGTCGACCGGCTCGATGCTCGACGAGGCTGCGGCAAACTGGAACACCTCGCTGGGCGCCGCCTGCTTCCTGGCCTGCGCGCTCGACACGCTGCACAGCGACAAGGCGTCGAAGATGCCCATTCGTCGCCGATTACACGAGCTCGAGCACGAACTCGAGGGCGACGTGCGGCGCATCACCTGAGACATGCCACGGCTGCGATTCGGCAAAGCTGGCGTCACTGGTTCGTGCCCCGTACCGCACCACTCGGGAAAGCCTCGCTAGAGCGGGATTTCTCCTTGCCTATAGCCCGAGCCGGGTCGACCACCGACAGAGCGTACGAGGACGCCAGACGCCATCTGGCTCAGCCGGACGAGTGAGGATCCCACCGCAGAAGTCGAAAAACTCCGCTGCCTGCGGTCTTTTCCTAGCTCAAACGCTGGCACATATGCGTCAAAGGACATAAAGTCGCGCGGTCTCGCGTGGGAGGGGGACCGGTCGGTGCGAGGCGCCGGCCGACTGCGGCTACAACAAGAGGGGGAAGAGACGTGAAGCGACTGATGCTTCTGGCGCTGTTCTGCGCCGCGTGCACCTTCGTTGCCATCGGCAGTGCAGGCAACGGCAAGGAGACCCATTTCGGGCCTTTCGACACCACCTCGACCGACAACGGCTCGTGCAGCCAGCCCTGGGCGACGGACACGTTCCAGCGCGACTTCAAGGTCAAGGACAACGGCGACGGGACATTCCGCGTTCGCGTCGAGTACAAGCAGGGCTCGTTCGTGACCATCGGTGGCGTGAGCCCAGGTGCTTGCGAGACCGACAGCAACCACGGTGCGACGGTTCGTCCAGGTGTGACCGGAACCATGCACGGGTCGCTCGAAGGGACCGTGACGAGTTCGACGTTCAACCCGAACGGCTGCAGTGCGGTCACGGCTGACTGCTCGACCAACGCCGGGTTCATCACGGCCGTCTTCGGGCCGACCGCGACGTTCACGTGCTTCGAGGGCTACGCCGGCTGTGACTTCAAGTTCGAGTACGCAGCGGGCGACCAGGGGTTGCTGTACCACCACTGGGAGGACAAGTCCACGAATCCGCCGGGCGGCGAACTCTTCAAGGGCGACATCGCCGACGCGTAATCGCGCTTCCGGGGGAGGGGCTGAGCCCCTCCCCCGACTCTCCAAGATGGTGAATCGCACGTTCTCAGTCATAGGCGCCGTCGTCGTTCTCGCGGCCTTCCTCGTGATCGCCGGTCCGGCCTCGGGAGCACCGCCGGATGCCCGGTTTCGCGTCATCTACGCGCGGGTCGTGGACGGAAATAGCGGCCCGCATCTAGTGGTGAGGGTGAAGGCGCCGGCTCGCACGCGAACGGTGCGAGTCCGTGTCGCCTTCCTCAACAGCAGGCGGCTTGTGCTTAGGATCGCCATCCGCACCGTCCGCACGAATCGACGCGTCGTAGTGCCACGGCTGAAGTTCCCGGCGCGGGCGGCGAGCGTTCGCGTGCGCATCGTCGGTCACGTCGGCTGAGGTCCCCTTGCTTGCTCCGTAGCGAGCGCTAGCGTCGTTTCGGTCGCGGCCGTTTGTGGGAAACCCTCCGCAGTGGGAGCAGGACGGAGATTTGTGGCGGCGACCGCCCTCACCGTCTTTGGGCTCGGCGGCTACTTCGCAGTCGATGCGATCGCCGTCGGCGATATCCACGAGCTTACGGTGACGCTCCCATCGATCAGCGTGCCGCTACCCCCGCCACCGCCACCTCCGGTCACGACGACGATTCCGACCGTCACCGTCCCCGTCACCGTGACGACACCGACGCCGCCGCCGCCCCCGCCGCCACCCCGCTCGCCGACGCCGCCACCGCCACCGGTTCTTCCGCCGGCGCCTGCACCGGCAGTGCAGGTTCCGACCTCAGCAACCAGCCTTCCGCCAGCGGGTCGAGCGCCGAGCAGAGCCGGCAGCGCGCGTCGAGGTGGCACGGGGTCGAGTCCGGCCGGCAGTGGACAGTCAGCGCCGGCCCAAGGCTCCGGGGGACAGGGTTTCGCGGGAGCGGGCCATGGGGCGGGCCCAGGTGCAGCACCGCCACCAATTCCCGGGGATGAGGTCGAGCTTCGCATTGGGCGCGCGGGCGCAGGCGGCTTCTCCGCCTACGTCTTCTTCCTCGCCTTCGGCCGCTCTTCGTCGAGTTTCCTCTCTCCCGCAGTCTCGACGCTGGCCCCCGGCGATTGGGGATCGCAGGGCGGTCGGAACATCGGTCGAGCGGCCTCCGAGCGCTGGCGAGGGGGCGCTTTGGGCGTAGCGACCGAAGGGCTGACCCCGACTCCCGCCCCAGGCGATTCTGGGCGCTGGTGGCCCTACCTCATTCTTGCGCTAGGGCTGACCGCGATCGCCTGCCTGGTCATGCTGGCGTACCGGCGGCGGCGTCCCACGCCCGCGTAGCTACCGCCGAACGACAGCGGTCGCGCTGGTGCCTGCGAGATACCCACGGCCGGCCTGCGAGCGAGGCAGGTAAGCGCGCACGCGCGACATCCCTCGCGGCAGAGGGACGTCGAATCGCCGCGGCTTTCGCCTGAGGACGACGCGGCCGAGGTTCTTCCAGCCGTTATCGCCGCGGAGCTGGATGAGCACGAACCGCCCCGCGTAGGACCCGGTCGAGAAGACGCGGACGACCCAATGCCCATGAGCGCGCTTGAGCGCGAGGCGCGGGCGCACTCGAATAGCGAGCGGAGCCGTAGTCTCCCCGAGGGAGCTGGCTTTGTACGACGTTTGGATCGAGGGCGCGATGGTGGTGACCCAGCGGCCGCCCTCGNTCGTGCTCAGGATGGCGGTGGCAGCGTAGGCGGTGTCGCCGTACTCCTTCGCGGACAACACGACCGGGCGATCCGCGAGGCCGTGCGTGAACCGGCCTGACAGGCGGACGTTCTGGCCGAAGACGATCGTCGTGCGTGTTGCATGGACTGGCTCCGTGAGAGGCGCTGCGAGCGCGGCGGGCGCGATTGCCAGTACCGCCAGAAGCGCGAGCCGCATCCGGCGGACTGTAGCCGGTGTTCACTGGCCCTCAGCCGGCGAACCCAAGCCGCTCAGAGAAGCGAGCCACGAAGCTCGACGCGGGGATTTCCGCCGCATGCCGACCATGAAACGGCACGAGTGTCCGCTTCTCCGTACGGCCCACATCGCTGTTTAAGGTATTGCCCCGTGGCCGACGCTCCCTCTCAGCTGATCGACGCGAGAATCGCCGAGCTGGGCGACTGGCGCGGCGAGACGCTCGCTCGAATTCGAGCCTTGATCAAACAGGCCGACCCCGACGTGGTCGAGGAGTGGAAGTGGCGAGGAGTCCCGGTGTGGTCGCACGACGGGATCATCTGCACCGGTGAGACCTACAAGAGTGTCGTGAAGATGACCTTCGCCAAGGGCGCCTCGCTGAGGGACCCCGCGGGCCTCTTCAACTCGAGCCTCGAAGGCAGCACGAGGCGCGCGATCGACCTCCACGAGGGTGACCCAATCGACGAAGAGGCGTTGCAGGCGCTCGTTCGCGCGGCCGTCGAGCTGAACACGTCCTAGACAACAGCGACGCAGTTTGCGCGCGGGGCCCGGCAGGTGGAGAGAGGCGAAGGTCGAATCGCGAGGGATGCAGGAACGCAATCTGGCGAAAGACCTCTCGCTCCTCGCGACGGAGGTCGATTCTCTGGCGAAGGCGCTGTCACTGGCGCAGGCCGAGCGTGGGCGGGAAGCCGAACGGCGAACGCGTGCGGACGCGAAGGCCGAGGAGCTTCAGCAGCAACTCGCGCACGCGCGGCAACGGGCGAAGGCCGCCGAACGCGAGCTTGCGAAGCTCAGCGCGAGCGTCGAAGCCGCAGCGCACGCCGCTCAGTCGAGAGAGCGTGAGCTTCGCGTGCAAGTCGAACAAGCGCAGCAGACCAATGAGGTCCTCAAGCACGAGCTCGAACGGGTCGAGCGAGAGCGTCGGACGCTGCAGCTCAACCTCCGCGAGGTGCTCGGCAACCTCCGGCAGGCGGCGCAAGACGCCGGTGGCTCGCGCGCCGCCGCCGACCAGGCGACGCTTGTTCCGGCTCGGCCGGTCGACAGCGGCTGGTGACCTCCGCCCAGCGCGGCCACACTTGACCCGCGCCGCGACGAACGCTCATCGCCGGTCTTTACCGGTGCCTGCACTCGCCATAGGGTGATTCCAGGGAACCGGCGCCTCTCTGGCGGCGGTCGCGACTAGGGAGGGAACATGCGGAAGCCACTCTTGGCGGCTGTTTTGCTGATCGTGGGCAGCGTCGTGCTCGGCGCGACGGTGCTGCACGAGCCGATCGCGAAGGCCGCTTCACCATTCACGAACGTGATCGTGGGCAACACCGCCGCGAACCCCGTGCCCGTCACGGTTCAGGACGTGGACGGGAACAGCAACATCCGCGTCCACGAGCAGGGGACGGCGGCCGTGCACGAGCAGGGGACGGCAAGCGTCAACGTCACCAACAGCAGCATTCCGGTGACGGGCACTGTGAGCGTCGGGAACAGCAACATCCGCGTCATCCACGTGGCCTCGAATGTGACGGTGCCGAAGAACACGGCCTTCAACACGGGCTTTCAGGACACCTCGGACTGCCGTTCCGTGGCCGCGTTCGTCAAGCCCGGAGGCCTCAACCTCGACAACAGCGACGTCTTCGTCCGCCTCTCCGTCACCGGCGCCACGATCGGCGATCAGCAGGGCAACTCGAGCGGAATCAGGCANGGGAACGTCTGGTACTTCTCCTCGACCGGCGGNGTGTCGTTCTTCGCACCGAAGACCGAGCTCGTGATCTCCAACGGCGACCAGGACGACGCGCAGACGCTCACGGACGCGTGGCTCGTCTGCCAGCGCTAGAGCGAGCGCGGCGGGAGGGCCTGCGGGCTCTCGCGCCGTGGACTGCGTAACGCTGGGCGCTCTTGGCAGACTGTTCAGCGTGACCAAGATCCAGAAAACCGAAGAGCAGTGGCGGGCGGAGCTGACGCCCGAGCAGTACAAGGTTCTGCGCGAGAAGGGGACCGAGCGCCCGTTCTCGGGCGAGTACGACCACACGTTTGAGCAGGGCACCTACAAGTGCGCGGGTTGCGGCACGGAGCTGTTCGCCTCTGACGCCAAGTACGACTCCGGCTGCGGCTGGCCCGCGTTCTCGGCGCCCGCCGACGCGGAGGCGATCGAGGAGGAGACCGACAGCACCTTCGGGATGGTGCGCACCGAGGTCCTGTGCGCGAGCTGCGGCGGCCACCTCGGGCACGTGTTCCCGGACGGGCCGCACCCGACCGGGCTGCGGTACTGCATCAACTCAGCGGCACTGAAACTGGAGGAGGAGTAGTGGAGAAGAAGGCAACGTTCGGCGCCGGCTGCTTCTGGGGCGTCGAGGCGGCGTTCCGCCAGCTCGATGGCGTCACCAAGACCGAGGTCGGCTACGAGGGCGGCACGCTCGAGAACCCGACCTACGAGGCCGTCTGCTCGCACACGACCGGCCACGCCGAGGTTGTGCAGGTGACCTACGACCCGGAGCGGATCTCGTACGAGCAGCTGCTCGACGCGTTCTGGGCCAAGCACGACCCGACGCAGCTGAACCGGCAGGGCTACGACGTCGGCGACCAGTACCGCTCGGTCGTCTTCTTTCACGACGACGAGCAGCGCGCCGCGGCCGAGGGCTCGAAGGCGGAGCTCGACGCCTCAGGGCGCTACCGCGCGCCGATCGTGACGGTGGTCGAGCCGGCGCAGACGTTCTACGTCGCGGAGGACTACCACCAGCAGTACCTCGAGAAGCGCGGCCGCTCGAGCTGCACGCCCGCGCTTGCCGAGACCGCGTAGCTAGCTCTCCAGGAAGACGGCCAACGTGGCGGTGAAGCCGTGCAGGAACGGCTTCCCGCCCACGGGGCCGATCTCGCCGGCGCAGAAGAACCCGGCCAGCGCGTCCTCGCCGAGCAGCTCGCCGACTGCGCGGGCGTCGTGGTCGTGCTCGGCGAACATGTTCGTGCCGCGCCCGTTGCACGTGAAGAGGAGCGCGCCCGCGGCGCGGCCGCCGTTCAGCGCGGCGGCGAGGTTCTCGCGCAGATCGTCGTCGGCGGACTCGGCGTCGCGGACGTGGAAGCGGAGCGTCTGCCCGACGCGGACGGCCTCGCCCACGGCGAGCGCGCCGGTCTCCTCGTCGACGCCCATCAGCCCGCGCATCAGGTAGTCGCCGCGGCGGTACTCGGAGCGGTTCTCGTCGATCACCAGGCCGGCGAGCACGCCCGCGCGGGCGGCGCTGCGCTCCTGGCCGGGCGTGAGCGTGCCGAGGTCGCCCTTCAGCCGCTCGAGCGCCGGCTCGCCCGCGAGCTCGAAGACGACGTTGCCCTCGGCGCTCGTGATCACCGAGTCGCGGCCGACCGGCTCGCACCCCTGCGAGACGACCGTGCGCACGGGCACGCCGCGCAGGACTGCGCCCACCGCGCCTTCGCGCAGGATCTCGCCGTCGAGGAAGAGGGCTTGCGTGTCTGGCTCCCCGCCGCCCGCGGCCAGGCCGCCGACGAGCGGCGCCGCGTCCTCCTCCTCGTTCAGCTTCGTCAGGAAGCCGGCCGCGGGGAAGGTGAAGGGATCGACGAGGAACGCGACCAGGTCGGCACCGTCGAGCTCCGGGAAGCCGCTCACCGCGACGCCGTCGTCGCTGTCGAAGGCCACGCTGTGGAAGGTCTCGATCTGCGCCTCGGGCAGCGACGCCGCCCAGACCGACACGCCCGGCCCGTCCTCGAGCTCGCGGTCGCGGCCGACGACGCCCTGGGCGACGCAGCCGAGCAGGTGGCCCGGCGCGAGCTCGCGCTCGACCGCGTCGACCGTCTCCTCGACGTCCGCGTAGTGCTCGGCGGAGACGAACAGGAACGCCAGGTCGACGGAAGCGCCGTCGAG
>C688J18823_10002967_pt1 | contig 10704 bp, 8 predicted proteins | sample HopSoiMetagenom1_FD_18823 | JGI IMG/M metagenome (IMG submission 18823) | reverse complement strand
CCACGACTGGAGGAGCTATGCGCTCGCGTTCGTCGCCCTGGGCGTCGCGCTGAAGACGGACATCAATCCGCTATGGCTCCTTGGCGCGGGCGGCGTCCTCGGCATTGCGGGGCTGGTGTGAACCCGTGCACACCAACACTGTTCACGGCCATACAGAGTCGCAACAAATCAAGATTTCCCGACGTGCACAAAGCGGCGTGACGATGTATTTGGAAGGGGTGATTTCCCTTTCCGACGCGCTTGTTGCCGCCGTCACTGCTCGCGGGACGATCCTCGCCGTGTCCGAGCTGATCGGCGTGGAGCCGCAGACGATCTATCGATGGATCGCGGGNGTCGACCTGCCGGACGCGAAGGAGCAGGCGAGGCTGATCGCGCTGCTAGAAGCCGCCGCGCTCGATCCCCGCGACATCAAGCCGCACTGACGACGCGTCGCACGGCCGGTCGCCGTAATTCTTTTGAAAATCCAAAAGGCCGGCGGCGCGAAGGGCGCCGCCGGAACCCCGGGGACAGCGAACTTACTTCGTCGTGGCGCTCGGGCCCTGGTCGGTCTTCGCCGAGGCTTTCTGCGCCTTGTGCTCCTGCTTCGCGGCCTTTTGATCGGCTTTCAGCTTCTGCTTGTCGGACTTGGTCTTCTGCTTGTCCGCGACGACGGCGTCCTTGTTGCCCGCCTTGCGGTCCATCTTCGTCTGGTCCTTGTCCTTCTTGATCTGCTCCTTGTCGGCTTTCACCGCGTCCTTGGCGGACGTCGACGGGGCCGGCGTCGTCTGCGCGAGGGCGGAGCCAGCGAAGGCGACGAGTGCAGCGACTGCGAGTGCGTGAAGCTTCATGTGAGATATCTCCGTGTTGTTTACAGCGACCCTCATTCAACGCATGAGGCGCGTCGCCGGATGACACGAGGATGTGTCGGGCGTCCCCAACAGTTGCCACGCTCGCAAAAGCGCGCAGGTTCAGCGCACGAGCGCGGGCCGCTTCGGGTCGAACTTCCAGCCCGGAAGGAGGTACTGCATCGCGAGCGCATCGTCGCGGGCACCCAGGCCGTGCTGCTTATAGAGCTCGTGCGCTGCCTCGACCGCTTCCATGTCGAGCTCGATGCCGAGGCCGGGCTTCTTCGGCACTTCGATGTAGCCGTCCTCGATCTGCAGCGGCTCCTTCGTGAGCCGCTGGCCGTCCTGCCAGATCCAGTGCGTGTCGATCGCGGTCACGCGTCCGGGCGCCGCGGCGCCCGCGTGCGTGAACATGGCGAGCGAGACGTCGAAGTGATTGTTCGAATGCGAGCCCCACGTGAGACCGAAGTCGCGGCACATCTGCGCGACGCGCACCGCGCCCTGCATCGTCCAGAAGTGCGGATCGGCCAGCGGAATGTCGACCGACTGCAGCACGATCGAGTGCGCCATTTGGCGCCAGTCGGTAGCGACCATGTTGGTCGCCGTCGGCAAGCCTGTCGCGCGGCGGAACTCCGCCATCACTTCGCGGCCGGAGAAGCCGCCTTCCGCGCCGCACGGATCCTCGGCGTACGCGAGCACGCCGTGCAAGTCGCGCAGCAGTCGAATCGCGTCCTTCAGTAACCATCCGCCGTTCGGATCCACTGTGACGCGCGCCTTCGGGAAGCGCTCGTGCAGCGCGCGGATCGCCTGCACTTCAGCTTCGCCCGCCAGCACGCCGCCTTTCAGCTTGAAATCCTGGAAGCCGTAGCGCTTCTGCGCGGCTTCCGCGAGACGCACGATCGCCTCGGGCGTGAGCGCCTCTTCGTGGCGAATGCGCGACCACTCGTCCTTCGCGTTGGGCTCGGACGGGTAGGGCAGGTCCGTCTTCTTGCGGTCCGCGATATAGAAGAGATAGCCAAGCACCTGGACCTTGTCGCGCTGCTGTCCCTCGCCGAGGAGCGCGGCGACCGGCACCGCCATGTGCTGGCCGAGGAGGTCGAGCATCGCCACCTCGATGGCCGTCACCGCGTGGATGGTGGTGCGCAGGTCAAACGTCTGCTGCCCGCGCCCGCCCGCGTCGCGCTCGGCGAACCGGTTGTGCACTTCCCGGAGAATGGAAAGATGCCGGCCCAGGGGCTCCCCCTCGACCAGCGAGCGCGCGTCCTCGAGCGTTGCGCGAATCTTCTCGCCGCCGGGCACTTCGCCGATACCCTGCCGCCCGGCGCTGTCGCGCAGGATCACCAGGTTGCGCGTGAAGAACGGCCCGTGCGCGCCGGAGAGGTTGAGGAGCATGCTGTCGCGCCCGGCGACCGGGATCACGCGCATCTCTTTGACGGTAGGAAGGCTCATGATGTTCAGTCGATTTTGATACGGGCGTCGCGCACGACCTTCGCCCACTTCACCATGTCGTTCTTGAGCGCGGCGGCGAGCTGGTCCGGCGTGCCGCCGACCACGTCGGCGCCTTGCTGCGCGAAACGCTCGCGCACATCCGCCGAACCCAACGATTTCGCGAGCGCGCCATTGAGCTTCGCCGGGACGTCTTTCGGCGTACCCGCTGGCGTGAAAAGTGCGACCCAGAAGTCGGCGTCGTACCCCGCGACCGTATCGCCGACCGGCGGCACTTCGGGCGCGACCGGGGAGCGTTTGAGCGTGCTGATGCCAAGCGCGCGCAGCTTGCCGTCCTTCACATGCGATCGCACCGAGGGCACGCTCGCGAAGGCGACCGGTACGCGGCCGCCGAGCATGTCGGTGAGGATCGCCGCCACGCCCTTGTATGGAATGTGCAGCATGTCGACGCCGGCCATCGACTTGAACATCTCGCCGAGCAGGTGATTGGTCGCGCCGTTGCCGGAGGAGGCGTACGCGATGTGGCCCGGCTGTGCCTTGGCAAGCGCGATCAGCTCCTGCACGTTGGTGGCCGGCAGCGAGGGATGGACCACCAGTAGGAACGGGACAGTGGCGACCAGCATCACCGGATCGAAATCCTTCACCGGGTCGAAGCCCGTCTGGGCATACAACGTGTTATTCACCGCGTGGGCGGCACTGATCGTGAAGAGCAGCGTGTAGCCATCGCGCGGCGCCTTGCCGACGGCCGCGGTGCCGATGTTGCCGTTCGCGCCGGCGCGGTTCTCGACCACGAACTGCTGGCCGAGGTTCTGCGAGAGCTGCTGCGCGACCACGCGCCCGAGGATGTCGTTCGCCCCGCCGGCCGCCTGCGGCACCACGATCGTCACCGGCCGGGCAGGGTAGTCCTGCGCCGTTGCAATGCCGGCCAGGAAAAACAGGGACAGACCCCAATTAATCACGGCAGCCATACGAGGCACCTGATTTCACCGAGGCGCCGCTTGAGCGCCGTCCAGGTCTCGCCGCCGTCGCTGCTGCGGAAGAGCTGGCCGAGCGTCGCGGCGGCGAAGACCAGCTTCGGGTCCGCGGGATGCACGGCGAGGAAGTAGAGAGAACTCTCGACGGGCCCGGGCAGGCGCGCGTCCTCCCAAGTTTCGCCGTAATCGCGGCTGCGCCATAGACGGCCGTTCGCGCCGGGCGCGCCGTCGCCATTGGTGAGGAACATCACGCCTTTGCGATCGGTACGTTCCACCATGGAGCGCACGTACTGCCATTCGGACGGGATCTTGCGGAACTGGAAGCTCGCGCCGCCGTCGCGCGACTCGTGCAGGCCCGCTTCCGTGGTCGCGAAGAAGCGATCGCCGCGGCTCACGGCGCCGAAGCCGTGGATGTCCTCGGTGATGAATCCCTGGTTCAGGCGCTGCCACGTCGCGCCGCCATCCTTCGTGCGCCACGCGCCGTCGATCTCGACGCCGGCCCACGCCGAGGCTGCATCGCGCGCGTCGAAGACGATCTGCGTCACGCGGCACCAGTGCTTCACCGTCGCGCCTTCGGCCACGCCGCCTTGGAAACCGATCGTCGCGAAGGGCTTCATGGCCGCTTCCATGCGCCGCCAGCTCGCGCCACCGTCGTCGCTGCGATAAAGGCCGGCGGGCTGGGTGCCCGCGAAGACGATCGTGGGGTCGTGCGGCGAAAAGGCGATTGCGGTGACCAGCAGGTTGTCCATCGGCGAAGCGAGATGGCTCCAACGCCGCGCGGCTACGTGCAGGCGGTAAATGCCGCCGTTCGTGCCCGCATAGAGCACGTCGCTACTCTCCGGCGGCGCGGCCAGTGCCCAGACCTGGCTGCCGCTGTACAAGCCCATGCCGCTGCCCATGCGCGATAGCGTGCCGCCTAGGTCGCTACTTTCCCAGACGGAAAGACCATTCGTGCCGACGTAGAGCCGCGGCATCTATTCGAGCTTGATGTTGGCGGCCTTGATGACCTTCGCCCACTTCGCCTGGTCGCGCCGCACGGTGTCGGCCATCTCATCGGGTGAGCTCGGCGCCGGGTCCATGCCGGCCGTCGCCATGCGGCTCTTCACCTCGACATCGTTCAGCGCCTTGTGCGTTTCCGCCACGAGGCGCTGTACGACCGGACGCGGCACGCCGGCGGCGACATAGAGGCCGAGCCACTGGCGATAGGCGAGCTCCGGGTAGCCGAGTTCGGCGAGGGAGGGCGTGTCCGGCACGATCGCCTCGCGGTTCGTTCCGGTGACGGCGAGCCCGCGCAGCTTTCCTTCCTTCACGAACGTCGCGTAAGGCGTGAACGTGGTGATCGAGAAATCGATGTCGCCGTTCAGCAGCGCCTGCAGCATCGGCGGCGAGCCCTTGAAGGGCACGTGCAGCATGTCGGTGCCGGTGCCGACCTTGATCTGCTCGCCGATCATCTGGTTAACGAAGCCCGACGTGCCCCAGGTCACCTTGCCCGGATTCGCCTTCGCATAGCGCAGAAGCTCCTGGAAATCCTTGCCGGGTGCCTTGGGGTTCGCCACGATGAACAACGTGGCCACTCCCACGCGCGAAACCGGCGCGAAATCGCGCTCCACGTCGTACGGGAGCCGGGACAGCGTGAGCGGGTTCAGCGTGAACGTGCTGTCCGGCGCGAGAAAGAGCGTGTAGCCGTCGGCCGGCGCCTTTGCCACGAACTCGGCGGCGATGACGAAGTTGCCGCCGGGACGGTTGTCGACGACGACCGCCTGGCCGGTGTTCTCCGACATCTTCTGCGCGAGCGTGCGTGCGACGACGTCCGTGATGCCGCCTGGCTGGTACGGCAGCACCATGCGCAAGGGCTTGGATGGAAACGTCTGTGCTTGGCTGGCGATGCTGACGGAAAGAACCGCCAGCGCGGCTGCGATACGCATCATTGCTCCTCCCGCGGCAAGCATATCAGCGGGTAGACTGGCCGCCATCAAAAGGAGAGGCCGTCCGATGCGAATCCTGCTTGCCGCAATGCTCGTCGCCACGGCACTCGCCCACGCTGGTGTCACCAAAGTAGAGATCACCTCGAACGCGCCGTTCGCGGATGGCAAGTCCTTTGGCGACGTCGGTGCATATGTGCGGATCACCGGACGGTTCTACGGCGAGCTCGATCCCAACCGGCCGGCGAACAAGGCCATCGTCGATCTCGGCCGCGCGCCCAAGAACGAGCGCGGGCGCGTGGAGTACAGCGCGGACTTCGACATCCTCACGCCCGCGGACAAGGCGAAGGGCAATGGCACCCTCTTCTACGACGTCAACAACCGCGGCAACAAGCGGCTCGTCCATCTCCTGAACGACGTGCCGGCGAACAACGCGCTCAATGCGCCGGAGCACGCGGGCGACGGGTTCCTGATGCGGCAAGGCTTCACCGTCGTGTGGAGCGGCTGGATTCCTGGGCTGTCCAAGGCCGGCAACGCGCTGCGCATCGATGTGCCGAATGCGAAGGGCATCGAGCAGCCGGTGTGGGATGAGTTCCTATTCAACGATTCGCGCACGGTGGAGGCGCGGCTCTCCTTTCCGATCGCGACACTGGATAAGTCGAAGGCGCGGCTGACGGTGAGAGACCGGAACGAAGACTCGCCGAGCATCATCAACGAGCGGGCGTGGGAGTTCGCCGACGGCAACACGATTCGCCTGCTGCCGAACGGCACGCCGTTCCGCCGCGGCGCGCTGTACCAGCTCAGCTACCGGGCGAAGGATCCGCCGGTGTCCGGAATCGGCTATGCCGCGACGCGGGACCTGATCGCGCTGCTGCGCTATGGCGACAAGGCCAATCCGATTCCCGGCGTCGCCAAGGTGGCGATCGCGCATGGCACGTCGCAAAGCGGGCGCTATCTGCGCGACATGCTCTACAACGGCTTCAACGAGACGGAGGAGGGCAAGCCCGTCTTCGACGGCATGAACCCGCACATTGCATCCGCGAGGCTGTTTCTTAACTACCGATTTGCGCAGCCCAATCGCGCCTATAGCATGGGCTACGGTTTCCTCGGCTATCCGGACGCGTCGTTCCCGCATTCGTATGCGAAGCAGCGCGACCCGATCAGCGGCCGGGAGGATGGCCTCCTCGAGCGCTGCACGGCGCGCAAGAACTGCCCGAAGATCATGCAGACGATCACCGCCACCGAGTACTGGCAGGGCGGCCATTCGCTCAACACCACCGACCCGCTTGGCACGCGTGATATCGCGCTGCCCGAGAACGTGCGCATCTACTACCTTGCAGGCGCCCAGCACGTGATCACGCCGACGATGCCGAGGGCCGTGTGCAGCGGCGCGCCGAACACCGTCATCGATCCCCGGCCCGCGATGCGCGCGCTGGTCCTCGCGCTCGATCGCTGGGTCAAGACCGGCGCCACGCCGCCGGAGTCGACCTATCCGAAGATCGCCGACAAGACGCTCGTGCCGGCGTTCGCGCTCAAGATCCCGGTGCCGAGCGCGATGGTGCCGCGCGGGCCGAACCCGATGCTGCAGTTCGACTATGGCAAGCAATACCGCGCGGGGGTGATCGACAACGCGCCGCCGCCGCTCCTCAAGGCGCGCTATGTGGTGCTGGTGCCGGCGGTCGACGCCGACGGCAACGAGATCGCCGGCGTGCGCATGCCCGAGCAGGCGGTGCCATTCGCCACCACTACCGGCTGGTCGGTGCGCTCGGTCGAAGGCGGCAATGCGGGCGAGCTCTGCTACCTCGACGGGATGGCGCTGCCCTTCCCGCTCACTGAGCGCGAGCGCGAGACCGCGAAGGATCCGCGTCCGTCGCTCGCCGAGCGCTATAAGGACAAGCAGGACTACCTCGCCCGCGTGCGCGAGGCGGCCGTCGGACTGAAGGATCGCGGGTTCCTCCTCGAAGAGGACATCGACGGCGTGGTGGCGCGGGTGGAGAAGACCGTGCGCTTCGAATCCCCGAATTGAGCGTGTAGAGGAACGGCTACACGCACGTTCCGCACTCGCGGCTAGCCGGCCGCGCGTGGCCCGATATCATTCGCGGGCCTGTCTAGGCCAATGCCCGCTAACGTCCGCAAACGCAGCGACTGGACCTATCTCGATCTCGCGCTGATCGGCGGCGCGCTGCTGCCGCTTCTGATCTTCGCCGCGGTCGCCATCTTCACTTATGACCGCGCCCAGGACGAGGCCCGTGCCGACGTGCGCACGCGCGCCGATCTCCTGCGCGCGCACATGTCGAAGCTGATCCACCTGAATCTCCTGCTCCTCGATCGCCTGAAGGAGCGCTACGACGGCGTCGCGGACCGTGCGATTGGCGCAAGACAAAGCGAGCACCACAAATATCTCTCCGCGCTGCGCGCGCTGCATCCGGAGGTGCTGTCGATCACGGTGATCGGCCACGACGGCGTGCCGCTCGCGCATAGTCATCAGTATCCGGTGCCGAAGAGCGCCACCGCCGGCGATCGCGACTACTTCGTCGCGCAGCGCGAGCGCAATGCGGGACTCTTCGTCTCCGCGCCGGTGGTCTCGCGCATCACCAACGAACCCGGATTCGTACTGTCCTTGCGCCGCTCGAAGAAGGACGGCAGCTTCGACGGCGTGTATGCGGCGTCGCTGCGCTCGTCCTACCTCTCCGAATTCTGGGAGGACATCGCGTTCCACGCCCCCGGCGAGGAGACGGTCAGCCTGGTGCGCGCCGACGGCACCGTGCTCGCGCGCTTCCCGCAGTCCGTCGACGGCGCGGGGGCCAAGCTTCCCGCCGACAACCCGCTCGTCGCGTTCATGGCGAGCGGCCGTGGCGCGGGCTTGTGGCAGGCCAGGTGGGGCCTCGACGGTGCCGAGCGCATTTCCGCCTCGCGCAAGATCGAGGGCGTGCCGCTGTACGTGAATTACGCGGTCACCACGCGCGGGGCTTACGCCGCCTGGCGGCGCGACATGACGATGATGGGCGGGGTGACGCTGGCCGCGACGCTGGTTCTCCTGCTCCTCACCTGGCAGGTGCGCCGGCGCAGCCGGAGCCTGAAGCGGGCCTACGCGGCACTGGAGGAAGCGCAGGGGCGCTTTCGCACAGTCGCCGACGCCGCCCCCGTCATGCTGTGGATCACCGGGCCGAAAGGGCCGGAGTTCATCAATCGCTCGGCGCTCGAGTACGCCGGCGTGCGCGATGCCGATCCGGCGCGGTTCCGGTTCGCCCGGCTGATGCACGACGAGGACCGCGAGGCATTCCTCAAGGCCTATGGCGTCGCGTTCGCGGCGGGCGAGCCGTTCGACGCGCTCTGCCGCTTCAGGCGCGCTGACGGCGTCTACCGCTGGATGCGAAGCCTCGGCGAGCCGCAGCGCGGGCCGGAAGGCGAGATCCTTGGCTACGTGGGCGCGTCGTTCGACGTGCAGGAGCTCATGGAAGCGCAGGATTCGCTGCGTGACGCCGACAAGCGCAAGGACGAGTTCCTCGCCGCGCTCTCGCACGAGCTAAGGAATCCGCTCTCGGCGATCACGCTCAGCACCGAGGTACTGGCGCGCGCGCAGATCAAGGATCCGCAGGCGAGGAGCGCGCTGCACATCATCTCCCGCCAGCTCGGGCAGCTGCAGCGCCTGGTGGATGACCTGCTCGATACGGCGCGCGCGACCTACGACAAGCTGGTGCTCGCGCGCCATCCGGTCGAGCTTCTTGGCGTGGCGAAGAACGTGGTGGCGACGCACCAGCAGCAGCACGGCAAGCATCGCAAGATCACCATCGATGGCGATGCGGTGTGGGTCAACGCCGACATGGCGCGGCTGCAGCAGATGCTCGCGAACCTGATCGACAACGCGGTCAAGTACGGCGGCATGAACATCGACGTGCGCGTGCGCGCGACCGAGGAGCTGGCGGAGCTGTCTGTGACCGACGACGGCGAGGGCATCGCGGCCGACGTGTTACCGCGCCTCTTCCAGCCGTTCGCGCAGGGCGCGCAGACTCTCGAGCGCGCGCGCGGCGGTCTTGGCCTCGGGCTCGCGCTCGTGAGCCGGCTCACCTCGCTGCACGGCGGCTCGATCGACGCGGAGAGCCGCGGGCAGGGGCGAGGCAGCACCTTCACCATCCGCCTGCCGCGCGGCAGCGCGCCCGCCGGCGGCATCAGCGTAGTGGCTCCCGTGCAGCACATCGCGCCGCGGCGCGTGCTGATCATCGAGGACCAGCAAGATGCACGCGAGAGTCTTCGCATGCTGCTCGAGCTCGACGGCCACGACGTCGCTCTCGCGCGCGACGGCGCCGAGGGCCTCGACAAGCTCGCCAAGATGGATCCCGACGCGGCGCTGGTCGACATCGGCCTACCGGGCATCGACGGCTACGAGGTGGCGCGCCGTGCGAAGGACCTGCCCAACCGCCGCAACATCCTCATGGTCGCGCTCAGTGGCTACGCCCAGAAGGAAGACCGCGAGCGCTCCCGCGAGGCCGGCTTCGACCTCCACCTCGCCAAGCCAGTCGCGTACGACGACCTCCGCCAGGCCCTCAGCAAACCCCCCGTCGCCATCGCCGCCGTCCGCCAGAATTAACCCGTTTGGGGGTTGCCTCCGTTTAACGATGCAAAGGAGGCATGACCCATGAAGAAAAGCGTGACGGTGTTGGCGGTGGCGGGAGCCTTTGCNTGGATGGATGCGGCGCTCGCGCAGGCGATCAGCCGGGTGACCCTTTATCCGGGCAGCGCGNCGATCGAGCGCGCGGCGAAGGTGCAGCCNGGAATCGGCAAGGTGCANATGAGCGGNCTGCCGGCGAATTTCGATCCGAAGACGCTGCGCGTCGAGACCGACGCCGGCATCCACGTCGGCGAGGTNTCGGTGCAGGACGTNAGCCGCACGGAAGCGGTCGGCAAGCGCGAGGCGGACCTTGAAGAGCGCATCCAGAAGCTGAGGGACGAGAAGGCGGCGCTCGAGGTCGACGTGAAGACCGCCGAGCTGGTGCGCGACTACCTGAAGAGCCTGAGTGCCCGTCCGGCGGATGGCAAAGCGCAGCCGATCGACGCCAAGGCGATTCCCGCGGTGCTCGACGCCATCCGCCGCGGCGGCGCCGACTCATACGCGACGATCCAGAAGATGGACATCCGCAAACGCGAGCTCGATAAGCGCATCGCGGCGCTAGGGAACGAGCTCGGCCGTATCCGCAACGGCGCGCGCGAAGAGCGCACCCTTACCATCAGCTATACGGCGCAGAAGCCCGGCGAGCTGCGCGCCGCGTATCTCGTGACGAACGCCGGCTGGCGGCCGCAATACCGCGCGGCGCTCGACTCCAACACGTCGCGCGTCGAGCTCGAGCGCCAGGCGGCGGTCATGCAGCGCACGGGCGAAGACTGGCGCGGCGTGAAGCTGCGCCTTTCGACCGGCCAGCCGCGCGCCGCGACGATTGTCGATCCGAACACCTGGCAGCTCGTGATCCGGCCACCGGTGCAGCCCGCGCCCCTCGCGGACGTCGCCGCGCAGCGCTATGCACCGGAAATGGCTAAGGCGAG
>C688J18823_10002964_pt1 | contig 10706 bp, 10 predicted proteins | sample HopSoiMetagenom1_FD_18823 | JGI IMG/M metagenome (IMG submission 18823) | reverse complement strand
GCGGCCGATTCTGACTTCCCGGTACGCGGTGATCGACGCGCCGTAGTTGATGAAGGTGTGCTCGCCTATCGAAATATGCGAACCTTCGTGGGACACGATTTCGATCGGTACAACGGTGCCCACTAAGCTAACGCCATCTCCAAATTCCACGTCTCCACCAGCCCTGAAATAAATTCGACCATGCAGGCGTACAGACCATGGCAATCGGACTGCTGCTTTAGCTCGAATTTGAAGCTGAGCGTTGAGAAGAGCGACAGCTAATTGCGGATTGCAAAGGACTTTGAAGATTTTGCGGATAGCGGTCGACGAGCCAGGGTCATCGCCCGCGGTAGAGCGTTCGCCAGCGTGGTCATTTTCCTTATTGCCGTTGTTCTCTGACGGTGTCCGCATTCGCCTTCCGAAAATCGTCGATCGCTATCACAGCGTCGTAGGCATTGATCGGGGAGCCACTTGTGGCGATGGCTCCGTTAACGGCGCAAAAAGAGCATTAGGACAAAGAACGCGACGACCAATCCGGCCGTGGCGATCTGATAGATTAAGTCGTGCTTCTGTTTGTCCATCTCAAACGCACTTCTGCACGAAGCCGCCGAGCCATCGAACGGGACGTGGCGGCTCGGCGCGGCGACTTCGCAGCGCATGCCGGACCTGGGCGGTATGTCCGGCAACTGCGAATCCTAATGGCAAAAGCGTGACGTGCAATCGATTGCCCGAATTAAGCTTGACGTCGCCGCGGGGAGTTAATTCTGGAACCACTGCTGCGGCTGATCGATAGCCGGTGCGGCAGCGGCGCGGCCGCGACGATCGAGCCAAGGTACGCTCGCGTCGCACTCGAGCATCCTACAGCTGTTTTTCAGGCGAACAGATCGACGCCGGCCGCCGTGAAACTTAACAAATGTTCCGCTGTCATGAATTTCCAACCAGCCCCGCTCGATCGCGAGTTTTAATCCCGCGCTGTACTCAGCAGGGGTGCCTCGGTCCACATACAGGAAGGGACCGTTGATCTTCTCAATATAGATCCGGCCATCCTGAATTGGTTCGAATGCGAGCACGTGCTTAAGCGGCAGTCGGAAACTTCCGACTTTCCGTTAAATTTACCGGATAACGCCTAGGACAAGCTGTCCTGAAATTGCGGCGCGGGGCTTTGGTCTCGCGCTCAAAGCCCGCCGTTCATGCTAGCGGGTTTTTCTTTGAGGCTGATTAGAACCATTCGCCGGGTGCGTATTTGTCCAGAATCAAGACTGAGACCGATAGAAGAAGCCCGATCCCGCTGAACAGGGCAACCGAAACGAGACTGTCAAACTTACCGCGGGTCTTCGAAGAGATGGATGAAGCAATCGTTGCCCGTAGAGTGGTCATTGGAAATCCCTTTTGGCTGACGCTAATGCGGGCACGCAAACAGTTATTCGTTTCAAGACGATTTCAAATTTGATCCGAATAACTTCTTTCACGAGAACGTGTGCACAGGCCGCCGGGCTACGGGCCATCAGAAGGTGATTCCCATGCTCCGGAAGGGCTTCGGCGCCCAAGGGATTGCCGCGCTCACGCCGGCCGGTTCATGCTGGCGGGCCTCTTTCTACCGCAGCTCCATGACAGCATGACTGTCGCAATTGGTGCTTGAGGTGAAAGAGGACTCGGAACGGGAACCTCGCAGGAGTAGTTTGTTAATATCACCGCAGGGCTTTAGGCAGTTATCGGTGATGAGAACGCCGGTCGCGCTCCCGCCGTCACAGAGGAGCCAGCGCCATGGCTATCTACAGAATCCTGCAAAACGCCCCATTTGGTCCCGAGGACATAAGGCGCCTTACGGATGCCTACGAACACACATTGCGCGCCCTGTCCGTTAAGGACCGCAAAGATCCTCTGACCGAATTCATTGCCAAGAAGATAATCGAGATTGGTCAGACCGGCCTCAAAGACCCTGCGCAAATTTCAGCGCGTGCGATCCAAGAACTCGCACTCCCGTAGGGCCGCCTCAGTTGGCGGCCTCTTTCATTCCAGTAACCGTGTACTCAAAGGCCACGCCCTCGGGATCGTTTTTCTCGAACCAGGTTGCCGCGGCGTCAGCATTTGCGAAAACCTTGAGGTGATCACGATCGCCAACTTGCTTGCCGGTGTTGACGTAGACAAAAACGGTCATTGGTCTCTCTTCAGCTTGCGCCTGCCCCAGTGAGATTGCTTGCCCGATTCCAGCAAGGGCGGCGGAGGTGGGACCAGGACACAAACGCAACTCCTCAACGAAGCCGCAAACGATCCCAGCGCCCTACAGAACGCAGCGCCGGGATCGCCAACCCTAGTGGCAGGTTTTCCTCCGGCTGGGGGGCTTGGGGGCAAGTGCCAGAGGCAGGGAATCGACTCCGGGGAGAACCCATCGTTCCTGGGACGCCGGGAAAAATATGCAATCCGCGGGTGCAGGGGTAATGAAGGAGCGATACGGATGCCAGAGCCGCTCAAATGGTACGACGAGACGGCGGCCGACAACTCACCGTAGATCGAGGCGCTTGCCGAGCTGAGGCAGCGTGCCACACGTGAAGGCCACTGCTACCAGCACGTCCAGGCGATCACGGTCGGAGTGGGCTGAATTTTGCCGCGCCCATTACGGGTTTGAATCAGACTTGATCGGAGTTTTGTGGATTACCTTGCCGGCTGCGGTCTTCACCACAACATCTTTGAGGGAACCATCCTCCACGTCATTCGCGATCTGCTTGGCCATCTCTTCGGCAATCCTCTTGGCTTGTTGCTCTGTCGGCAGCTCCATGCCCTGAGGATCTTCAATCGTATAGCCGTCAACGATTTCGAAGTAAAACTTCGGCATTTGCGCCTCCTCTCAATAGGAGGAAATGCAAAAAAAGCCGCACTTGTTCCAGCTCCCGCAGACTCGCCTATGCGCTGGCGCCGATCTCATCGAACGCGCAACCGGCAACGGCTTTGCGCCGCCCAGTGACGACAGCTCCGCTCGCAAAAAAGGGCCGCCGGTGTTCGGCGGCCCAAGTCTTGGGAGGAACGCGCCGAGGAGCAAAACTAGCTCGCTCGTAATCGCACTTTCAATATGAAGGGTAATTGTTTCCGGCCGTCTTCGTCCAAACAGGAAAATGGCTGCGGGATCGTTTCTTCGGAACCGAGGCGGTGAAGTCAGTTCACGGGGTCGAGAGGCCCCGCGTCTCATCGCCCTCACCTATCGAGGAAGCGAACCGGAATAAATGGCACGTTGCGACGGGCCATCTCGTCTTCCAGTCCCTGGGCGTGATCACGCCAGTCCTTCGTATCGTTGGTTCGGCAAGGTGGTGGCTCGCCGCGCTTCATCGCTTCAGCATCTGCAGCAATCGCCTTGTGAACAGCGTCATGCATCATCTGAAGGCCTTTGTCCGTGAAATTCTTGTAGTTCATCCCCGCCCCGCCGTCGCTGGGTCCGTCAGCACTCGCCTGCCCGGCTCACGCTGGCGGGCCACACTCAAACAATCTTGCACGCTCTGTTCGCAATTGGGCAGACGTTACCAATTTTCACCGCTTCGATGCTCGCGCTAGGCCGGGCCCCACTCGGTCTAGCGTAGGGAAGCACTCTTGCACGGCCCCGGCGCACGGCCTCGCGCTGGGGCCGTTTTTATTTCCCTCGCAGCATCCAATTGAAACGGCCCCAGCCAGGGGGCTGATCGGCTGGAGCCGTCATTCCAATGCGTCATCGCCGGATAAGCATGGCGCCAGCATCAAACGCGCCTAGCTACCGTCCGTTCCCAGGCTCGCCGGTTCACGCTGGCGGGCCTCTTGCGTGAGCGTCAGTCTGGGTGAATCAGATCACGATTCTCTGGCCAGAGTTTCGTTGCCGCTACGAAGGCGACTACCGAAACCGCTGCAATCGCGAGGATTGCCGCGCCGATGATGAGACTATTCATGATCGCCCCACTGCTAAGGAGGCGAATAAGAATCACGCATTTGCGGGCTTGTCGAAGCTACGGTTTGCGATGCTCACCGTGGCTGGGACCGTGGCTTTTGAATCAACGAAGCAATATTTGTAAGCAGTTTCAAAGGGGTTGACAGGACACCCCTTCCGCCAAGAGGCTGCGCCTAATCGGTTCGGTGGCTGGCATTGCAAGCGCCGTAGGCCTCATATCGGTACATCCAGGCGGCCATCAGCGTGGCAAACGCAATAGCTCCCGCCAAGATTACCTTGCCATCCATTCTGGCTGCCCACGCGAATTAGGGCACTAGCCAAGGCCCGCCAGCGCGAACCGGCGCGGGCCTATTTGAATGACCAAGGCGATCTCGGCCGATTCCTTCCAGGGTTTGACGCTTATGCTGGTGTCGCGGGGCCGGTCCGACAATGCTTGGCGCGGATCGGGTCGTAGGTAGATCTGGGCGAAGACGAAGCAGCAACTCGCCTTACGACCGATATGCGTCGAGAGCATGGGCCACCAAGATGCCAACGCTAAGGATCAAAAAAAATGCTGCGACCGCTTCAAAAAGCATGGGTCAGCCCTGACGCTGCAAATAAGGGATTAATGCGATGGCCTAGTAAAAAACCGGCCAGTACTGCACAGTCAAAAATATTCGAATCCGGCGCGCTGATTCTGTTGCTGCTGATGATTCCGGGCAACGGTTGCCGCCGGCTAAAGGGACGCAATTGCGATAGTCCAGCCTTGAAACCGAGCTTAAGCTCCAACAAATGATCAGTTTGCGCCTTGCTATTCCTGCGGTTCTAACCGCTGCCGCCGTGGCAGGATGCTTCACCTATTTCGTTCAACAACCGATCGCTCCGGTCGAAGGCGACCAGCGACTGCCACCGGCCAAGCTCACCCTGATTGGGCCTGATACGACGGCTTCAACAAGCGCCTACAAGCATCCAGGTGCGGATGAAAAAGCAGCGATAGCCTACTTGGAAGCCGCCCAGGCAATCCTGAGGCGAGCACCGAGCGCGCAGGCATCCGCGAGTAACGATGAGCTATCAATTACGGGGCGTATCCCGCTGCCAAGAAAGCGTCCGATACCGCGACAATGACGGAGGTGGGAGACCTTAAGGTCTTTGCGAATACCGATGCCGCGACCTATTGGAATAGCATACCCGCCGCCGACCTTCCGTTCGGGAGGCCCTCATCTTTTCTGCAGTGACTGCTGGCTGCTCTACGCGGTCTGGGGCCCATACTGATTTAGCGGGTTTTAGTTGGTGACCAACATGGCGAACTGCCATGTGGCCAGTACCACACCGGCTGCGCCGACTAGCCAGTAAGCAGCTTCCCCTCTTTTCGATTTCAGCATTTTGCTCTCCGGATACGCACGTCGGTACATCATAAACTGCGGACTTACGCCGCAGTTCCCCCTCGGCCCGTCCAGGGCGTTATCTTTGAAAAATTTGACGATAACATGAGACACACGTCAGGACTGATGTCCTAAAAATCGCTCTCGGAGCAAAGCTCCGTTCCCGTAACGCCCGTTGCCCCGCAATGGCGATGTTTGCATACGAACGGTGTCATGGTCATGCCAAACGGGTAATCCCGCCGCGACGGAAGCTTATTTGCCGATTTTTTTTGCTGCGCCGCCCGCTCGCGCGCCTGACTATTGACGCGCGCGCTGAATTAATTTGCCCGTCGCAGACCGCCTTCGGCCGCGGTCTTTTGTTTGTTGAAGCAGCCTTGCCATGCCGCTAGCTCCGGGTCGTTGACCTCGTTGCCATCGCCGTTCCACCGAAATACTACTGCTGCATGAGCGACGATGTACTGCGTGTGGTGGCACTGACGATTGCCTGCCTGTTCGGTCTGTGGACCGCTGTTGCCTGCCGACGGGCCCAACACCACGGCTTGCCAGGCTCTGACGCGCTGATCTGGGCCGGATTATCGAGCGCGTTTTTCCTGCTATCCCTGCTGAAGACGGCGCGTGGCCTCGGCTTGCTGCGAGGGTTCGGAGGCCTCTTGCGCGACATCTTCAAGCAACGGGGCTGGTACGAAGACCGCCGAAGCTTGCAGATTGCGGCAAGCATCGCCATCGCCGTCGTCGTCATCGCTTTGATCGTTTGGGGCCTAGTGTGGGCTTGGCATTACATTAAGCGCTATCGCCTCGCCATCGGCTTCATGGGCCTGACTTTAGGCTTCGCGATCATTCGCTTCATCTCTCTGCACGAAGTCGACGCATGGAATGCGAATGCGCCATGGGCGCGCACTGCCGTCGACCTCGTCGCCGCTGCGGGGGTATCGGCGGTAGCCATCGCCCGGCTCTGGCAGCTAAGGGCTTTTGCTCTGCAGAGAGCCAGGATTAAAGCGTGAACTGAGGTCGCTACCAGCTTCGGCCGCTAAAGGCTGTCACATCCGCCTGGCCTTCTTGATCCCAACCTACCGGATGCTGCTGCATTCGGCTGCTTCAGGCGGGCTGACATCACGCCGATTCAGAATGGTCACAACCGCGTTGAGTGGAAATGCCTCACCGAGGACAAGGCAGTCTTCTATTCGTTTTGCGGTCACGCTGGCATTCCCGCTCCGGAAATGCTGGCCGTTGTTGGCAAGGCCGGAGGCTGAACGGTTAAAGGAGCGAGCCCATCATCGCGGGCGGAATAGAAACGCTATTTTGCTAACGACCTTCCAGCGGAGTTTGTCGTCAAGCCGACACTCGGCGCGCACGGCAAAGGCTTCCGCCTCTGCCGCACAGACGCCGCCGATTTCTCAGTCCCCGTGCTCTACGACCATCTCACCAAATCTTCTGAGTGGGATAACTTCGTCATCCAGCGCCGCATACGCAGTCACTCAGACATCGTACAACTAACCGGGAGTGACCGCGCGCTCCATCTCGTTAATGTTGATCACTTAGGTTAAAACGGCTTCTGAATTGCCCGCCTGCATTACGCACAATACCATTTCATCGTCCTGTAATCTGGCGTTCCATTAGACAGCGCGGGACCGCTTTGGCGGCAGGACACGGGCCGCTGGTCTTTGTCCCCACGAAGGCCGGCGGTCCACATGCGCAGGAACCACGCGCGCTGCTCAAATCTTGGTCTTGTCTCTCTGCAACCACTTCGCTTCACTTGGCATGCAGGCCATTGCGGGCGACATCGGTCCAGGTCACAGACTGCCCTCGCTCCATACCCTGTTCGCCCCCGTCGTCTTCTCCAAGTTGCGGCGGGGGCGCCCTGTTCAGGCGATACCCAACGGTTGATAGTTGAGCCGGCGATTGAAACCGCCTCCCTGCTCCTTATGCCACGCCTCCAGTTTAAGCCGCCCGCCAATGCGGCGCGTAGTTGGCCCGGCGCACGACGGGTTCCGGACGACATGTGCCGGGCCATAACCACCACGGGTGTCACCCCCGAAATGGCTTATGCACGCTGGGTCTGATTCTTGGCGGAATTTGGCACCATGCTACGACAACCTAAAATCATGATCGAATAGGCGACTGGCGCAGCGAGAAGCCCGACAACCGGCCTGGCTGCTACATCCCGGACTATGGCGCTCGCGCGGCGTCCGGCCCCTGCCCCGGGGCATGGTTCTCAGGGAAAGGCTCATCATCGGCGATCGCGCGCCAGCCGGCCCCTTCGAGGTCGTCGTACTGGCCGTTCTTAAGCGACCAGAGAAAACCCATCAGGCCGATGGCGCCGAGTGTTAATGCTAGCGGCACCAGAAACACCAGAACTTCCATCAGCAAAACTCCCTCGCGCCGCGATGCGCGCGCAATGCGTTCAAGATCACCAGCAGTGACGAAGCCGACATGGCGGCGGCAGCGACCAGCGGCGTTGCTAGCCCCGCAATCGCAAGCGGCACGGCAAGCAAATTGTATCCCGCAGCCAGCCACAGGTTTTGCCGCATCAGCCGCAGCGCTTTCCGCGAGAAGCCTATGGCAGCGACGACGGGCGCGAGGCGATCGCCGAGGAACACCAGGTCGGCGGTTGCCTGGCTCAGATGAGTGGCGCTGACCGGTGACATCGACACGTGCGCGGCAGCAAGCGCCGGCGCGTCGTTCATGCCATCGCCAACCATCAGGACCTTGACGCCCCGCCGCTTCAATTCCTCGATGCGGGCAATCTTGTCCGCCGGCGTGACGCCCGCGCGCCATTCATGAATTCCAAGCGTCTCGGCCGCATGACGCACGGCAGGCTCGCGATCGCCTGATAATATCTCGACCTCGATTCCGGCCTTGAGGAGCGTGGCAATGGCGCCGGCCGCATCGGCGCGCAGGCGCTGCCGGACCGCAAAGACATGCAGCGTTTCGCCATGACGGAAGGCGACGACGGAAGCCTCGGGATCCCTGCACAGGATCTCGTTGGCGATCTGGTCCGCGCCGCAAAACGACGGCCGGCCCAGCCGGACTTCGAGCCCGTCGACGAAGCCACGGACGCCCTGACTTGCGATTTCCTCGACCCCGGCCAACGGCGCCTTTGCTCCGGAGGCCCGGGCCACCGCGGCGGCGACGGGATGATGGCTGGCTAGTGCGAGCCGCCCGGCGAGTGCGAACATGTCTTTCGGGATATCGGCGGCATTGGTGACGTCGAGTTCCGGCAAGGTCAGCGTGCCCGTCTTGTCGAACACGACGCGGTCGACTTCCGCGAGCCGCTCGATGGCGTCGCCGGAATTGAGCAGCACGCCGGTCCGGAACATGGCGCCCGCGACGACGGTCTGGACCGCCGGGATCGCCAGTCCAAGCGCACAGGGACAGGTGATGATGAGAACGGAGATCGCCGTGACGATGGCATCGTGCCAGGTCGCGCCGGTTGCCGCCCAGCCCAGCATGGTCAGAAGCGCCGCCGCATGCACGACGGGGGCATAGAGCCGTGAAGCGCGGTCGGCGAGTTGCACGTAGCGGGAGCGCGCCTGCACGGCATTGTCGAGCAGCCGGCTGATCTCCGCCAGCAGCGTGCCTTCGGACGCCGCCGACACCCGCACCCGCAACGCGCCCGACAGGTTGAGCGTACCGGCGTAGACGGCCGTGCCCGGCCCCGCCTTCACGGGCAATGTTTCGCCGGTGATCAGGCTCTGGTCGATCTTGGACTGCCCCTCGATCACGGAGCCGTCGACAGCGGAGCGCTCGCCCGGGCGCAGCAGCACGATGTCGCCGGCCTGCACGGCGGCAATCGGCACGACGCTGATTTCATCGGCGCCGACGAATTTCGTCGCCGTTTCTCCCTTGAGCGCGGCGAGATTTCCGGCCACCGCCCGCGTCTTGCGGCGCATGCTTTGATCGAGATAGCGCCCGGCCAGCAGGAAGGCGAGCAGCATCAGCGCGGCGTCGAAATAGGCATGTTCGGCGTGGTGAATCGTCTCGGCAACCGACATCGCGAGCGCGAGCACGATGCCGATCGAGATCGGCACATCCATGTTGGTCGTGCGCGCCCGCAGCGCCCGAAGAGCGGACCGGAAGAACGGCTGCCCCGAATAGGCCGCGGCGGGCAAGGCAATCAGCGCTGACAGCCAGTGGAAGAAATCGCGCTGCTCCGGAATCATGTCGCCGACATTGCCGGACCATACGGGGATCGACAGCATCATGATGTTCATCGCGGCAAAGGCGGCGACGCCGAGACAGCGCAGCAGGAAGCTCGCCCTCTCGGTCTCGTCAGCTTCGGCACGGACCGGCTCGAACGGATAGGCCTTGTAGCCGAGTTCGGCCAGCCGGTCGATGAAGCGGGCCGGGTCGAGCGTGCCCTGCTTCCATTCCAGCGCCACGCGGCGGTCGGTCAGATTGACACGCGCCAGCGTCACGTCGGGAAGCGCGGAAAGCCCGCGCTCGATCTTCGACATGCAGCCGGCGCAACTGACGCCCTCGACCGCCAGATCGATATGCGACAGCCCCGATTCGAGATGCCGGACGTAATGTGAAAAGTCTCGCGTCGCCTGCATGGTCCGGCTTCCTAATTCAGCAACACGCGGTTCTTGGACAGAAACAGCCGTTGTCCCGCCGCGACACCTTCGAGCACCAGATCCCATTGGCCCGGCGCGATTGTCTCCGCGCTCCCGCGATAGATACCGATCCCGACTTCGGCGAGCGCGACCGGCAGATCGGCGCGTCGGTCCGTCGGCCGTTCGAATCGGCCCTGAAAGATCAGGCCGGACATCGGCCGACCATCATTGTCGCGCGCCTCGACCTGCAGCGTGGCGCCGCCCTGCCCGCTGCGCTCGACATGGGCGTCGACCTTCCAGTTGCGCGCGCTCTGGGCGCGTGCGGTGGCGATTTCCTTCTCGTAGGCGAGGCTGGCGCTGTAGGCGCTATCGACCTCGGTGCCGGGCAAGGTCTGGATCGCAAGCCGCATCATGATGAGGTTGACCCCGATCACGACGGCGAAGAAGGCCACCATCATGAAGACCACCATGCGTCCGGTGATGGGGCGGTTCGGTTGTGTGTGGCTCATGTGAACCTCCTCGGCCGTGCTATGGCGCCACGAAATGATCGGTGACGCTGGCAACCTCGCCGAGGCCGATATCGGTGACGCGGAAGCGCACCGGTGTGGATTTGGCGGGATTGCTCTCCGCGGGCGCCGTCACCAACAGCCGCAATTCGGTGGTGGTGTCGCGCGCCAGCACGATCATCGGCCGGTCCTGCGTCACCGAATCGGCGCCGACGACATGGAGCGCGGCATTGACCGGACCATCGACGTCGATCGCGATGACCCGGTCGAAACCGCGCTTGTTCAGGAGACGAGCGGTATAGGCATTGCGGATCGATCCGTCGGCAAGTTTCACCGCGACCGGATTGCGGTCGTGCAGGACGTTGATGTCGAGCAGCGTCCGCGTCAGCATGGCATAGAG
>C688J18823_10002963_pt1 | contig 10708 bp, 12 predicted proteins | sample HopSoiMetagenom1_FD_18823 | JGI IMG/M metagenome (IMG submission 18823) | reverse complement strand
CCGACGAAACGCCACGCACTGTGCTTGGTACGGCTCGACTGCGCAGCACACGAAGCGCAATTGATCGTCGATGTGGGAGCCGCACGCTTTGGCGACGATCTGCTGCTGATCGTCGATCTACCGAAAGAGGACAGCCAATGAACAGGGAACAGATGGCAGGCAAGTGGCAGCAGGCGAAGGGCATGGCGTGCCAGTACTGGGGCAGGCTGACCGGAAATTACGTCTGCGTCGTCGCCGGCTTGCGCGAGCGCACGCTGGGCAAGACCCGCGCCGTGCACGCTATCAAACAGCGGGCCGATGAGCAGCACCTCGCCGAATGGCGCCAGCGCCAGCACAAGGTCGATCCGATCCACAAGTAGATAACTTGAAAAAATGGATCTTGGCGCTGAGCTTCGGCGCGCCGGCGGGCGCGATGGCGGCCGAGGGCGACTGACTCCGCGCGGGAGAGCGGGCTCGATAACCAGCTCAACCTCGGGCTGGGCCTCAACTACACGGTCAGCGACAGCGAGCGCGGCGGTGCAGTTCGCCGAGGTGGGCGTTTACCGCGATTCGGGGAGCCGCCTAGCGAAGCTCCGCATGGGATACCAGACAAGGTCGGCATACCAGTACAAGGTCGGCAGCCGCTGGCGGCTCGGTGGCGCGCTCCTGCGGCTGCAGAGCGACACCTATAACGGCGGTGCACCGTTCATCGCGCCGCGTTCGGCTTCTATGTGGGCTTGCGGCTAGGGCGATAAGCGGGGCGGCGGACGGTGAGCCGGCGCCGCGATGGCGTTGTCGGCACCGAGCTCGCCGTGCACGACCCACGATGGCCTGTGTTCCGCGACGATGAACACCTGACGCAAATAATCGTCGACGCGCCGATGCAGCCGGAAGCGTTTTGCACCGCCGTCTTTGCAGCGAAGCGTCAGGTCCACGGCGTCGCAGGTACGCTCATCGAGAATCGCCGCCACCACCGTGGCCGGGCTGGCGGCGCGCAGCAGCGTGCCGAGCGTCTTACCTGCGAGCTCGCTGAGTGCGTAGCCCAGCGCTTTTTCCCACGCCGCTGTCAGGAGCTCCAGGGTGCCGTCCGAGCGGGCTCTGGCAAGCAGCACCTGCGAGCACTCATAGGTATCGCCGGCAATAACGTGCACGGCCAGCTTGAGGTCGGCCGGGCATGGCTTGATCGGGTGCGTCTGATTTTTGTGCATACACCACGGTAAACGGCGCACCGATTCCGTTCTGTACGAGTGCGCACATTGCCAAGCATTTGATCCGTCGGTCTTTCCCGACAGGCTCAGCGGTGCGCGACGATTAGATAGATGATCAACACGAGCAGCAGAATGAGGATCAGGCCCTCGCCGCCGGCAGGCAGCGCGTTGATCTTCCCGGCGAGCGAGCTCACCTCGGCATCGGTCATCGCGGCGACGCGATCCTGCGCTACCTGGGGATCAAGCCCGAGCGCATGCAGCTCGCTCACGGTTTGCGCGCGGGTGAGAAAGCTCGAGATCTGGTTGCGATCGGCCTGGACGCTCGCCGGTTGCGCCGCGAGGTCGGTGCCGATCATGCTGGCCTGACCGGTCTGGTAGGGCAGGAGCATGAGCGCGACGGCGAGAAAGCGGCAGAGCGATTGCATCAGCGCACGGTTCATTGGGCTGCCTGTTTCTTGTGGGCGACCGGGCCGAGCGTGGTGTCGCCCGGCTGGGCGTTTTCGAGTACGCGCTGCTCCCACTCCGAGAGCTGCTTTCGCGTCTTGTCCTTGGAGATGCCGTAGAGCTCCTGGATCCTGCCCTGCAAAAGATCGCGTCTTCCCGCGATGACGTCGAGCGGGCCATCGGTCAGCAAGCCCCATTGCTGGCGCGCGTTGCCCTTCAGTTGCTTCCAGTTGCCTTGTATGCGGTCCCAGTTCATGTTCGTCCCTGTCGGTTGCAAACCGAGAGGTTGCGCCCGGACGCTGGCGGCGTCGGTCTGGCAGCGCGCTTAGTGCTGGGCTACCGGCTGCTGCAGCGCCTGCCGATGGCGTACATCCGACAGCAGACGCTGCAGTTCCTTCTTCACCACGGAGTAGCACTCGCAAGCGTGGCGCTCGAGTCCAAGCCGCTCGAGCACCGCTATCTGGCCGCGACGATAACGGATAAACCCGGCATCCTGCAGCTTGCCGGCCGCCTGCGTTATGCCCTCGCGGCGTACGCCCAGCATGCTGGCGACCAGCTCCTGCGTCATCACGAACTGGCCGGAGGGAATGCGATCGAGCGTCACCAAAAGCCAGCGGCACAGTTGCTGTTCGACCGAATGGTGACGGTTACACACGGCGGTCTGGGTGATCTGCGTGATCAGCGCCTGCGTGTAGCGCAACAAAAGCCGTTGCAGCACTCCGCCCTCCTTGAACGCCTTCTCGAGGCGGCGCCGGTCCAGGCGGTAAGCGTGGCCGGCGGTCTGCACCACTGCGGAGCTCGGCGTGGTGTCCCCGCCCATGAAGAGCGAGACGCCGACTACGCCTTCGTTACCGACGCCCGCGCTCTCGGCGGAGGCCCCGGACTGCATCACATAATGCAGCGAGACGATGCAGGTGGTCGGGAAGTACGCGTGGTGAAGCTGCTGTCCCGGCTCATAGAGCACGTCGCCCAGCGGCATAGCGACCAGCTCGAGATGCGCGGCGAGCTGCGCGAATTCCGCCTCCGGCAGCGCCGCCAGAAGGTGATTCTGGTTCGGATCGTGCATCGGGATCATGCGGCAGCGGAGTTCCGGGCGTTGAGCTCGACGCCGATGCCGCGGTAGCCGATGAACCGGCACGATTCATTGAACATCGGCTGGCCGCTCACCTGGAACCGCTGCGTGGAGCCGTCAGCGTCGACGCGACTGAACACGAAATCCAGAAATGGCTGTCGAGCGGCGATGGCCGCCTGCAGCACCGCGCGCTCGTTCTCATTCCACCCCGTGGTCGGCGCAACCGTCGCATCCGCGTCGAGGGCGGCGACCCGGATGCCGAGCATGTCGAGCACCGGCCCTGAAACCTTGGTGAAGTTGCCCTGCTCGTCCTGCTCCCAGTACCAGTCCGAGGCGAGCTCGGTCAGGCTGCGATAGCGCGCTTCGCTTTCTCGCAGTTCCGCGGTGCGCTCGCGCACCGTGAGCTGCAGTTCCTCGTTGAAATTGGCGAGCTTCCTGTAAAGCAGCCGCACCTCGAGCATGTTGCGGATGCGCGCCCTCACCTCGACGAGGTCGAACGGCTTGCTGATGAAGTCGCGCGCGCCGGCCTGCAGCGCGCGCAGCTTGTGGCCGGGCTGCGCGGTGATGACGAGCACCGGCAAGTAGCCGTTGAGCTCGTTGGTCTTCAGGCTTTCCATCACTTGGAATCCATCCATGGCGGGCATCTGCAGGTCGAGCAGGATCAGGTCGTAGCCGTGCTTGCGATGCAGAGCGCAGACGTCGTGCGGATTCAGGGTCGAGCTGACGCCCGTGTAGCCGGCCTCGCGCAGCGTCTGCTCCAACAGGCTGACGTTGGCCTCCTGATCGTCGACGATCAGGATGCTCGCATCCAGGATCTCGGCCTCGTTGAGGGTCATGCAGCCTCCTTGCTGGCGCCGTATTTCAGCGCTGCGTCCAGTGCTTCCATGAACCGGTCTACCCGGATCGGCTTGGTGAGGTAGTCGAAGAATCCGGCTTCGAGGCCTCTGGCGATGTCATGCGGGACCGCGTTGGCGCTGAGCGCAAGGATCGGGATGTGCGCGGTCAATGGATCGGCGCGCAGGAGCTGCATCGCCTCGATGCCGCTCATGCCGGGCAGGTTGATGTCCATCAGGATGAGATCGGGGCGATGTGCCCGCGCGAACTCGACGCCGAGCTCGGCGTCGCCGGCACAGAGCAGGCGCAGGTCGGACCTTCGCGCAATGAGTTGCTCCACGAGCTCGAGGTTCGCCGGATTGTCTTCTACGTAGAGCAACGTGCGCACCGGCCCGGCCGGCACGAGCGGCCGCGAAGCCGGCGCGTGCTCGGTCTGCGTCGCCACGAATTTCGGTGCGGCGCAGCGTCGCAACTCGATCCAGAAGGCGCTTCCCACACCGGGGGTGCTGTCCACGCTGATGACGCCGCCCATGAGCTCGACGAGCCGCTTGGTCACGACCAGGCCGATGCCGGTGCCTTCCTCCGCGCCCGCCGCCTTGTCGAGACGATTGAACGGCTGGAAGAGTTGCGCCACCTGCTCGGCGCTCAGCCCCGGCCCGGTGTCGCGCACGGTCAGCCGGATCGTGTCCTCATCGTGGGGCGTGCATTCCACGCCCACCGTGCCACCGACGCGGTTGTACTTGATGGCATTGAAGAGCAGGTTGATGAGGACCTGCTTGAGCCGCACGCGGTCAGCGTTGACGAATACGGGCGCGGCGAATCCTGGGAAAGTCATGCCGATGCCTCGCCTTTGCGCCTGCGGCTCGATCATCGCCCGGCACTCGAGCATCACCTCGGCGAGCGATAGCGGCTCGCGCGACAGCGTCACCTTGCCCGACTCGATCAGCGCCAGGTCGAGCACTTCGTTGATCAGCTCCAGCAAATACCAGCCCGCCTTGAGGATCTGGTCGAGGCTGCGTTTCTGCGCGGCAGTGGGCGCCGGAATGCCGGATTCCACCAACTGGGCAAAGCCGAGGATGGCATTAAGCGGCGTGCGTAATTCATGGCTCATGCTGGAGATGAAATCGGTCTTCGCGCGATTGGCTTTGTCCGCGACCGCCATCGCGTCATGCAACTTCGATTCGACCAGCTTCCTTACCGAGTTGTCGGTGCCGATCAGGAGGTAGCCGATGATGCGATCGTCTTCGCGCAAGGCGGTGATGGACACCACGGCTGGAAAGCGGGTGCCGTCCTTGCGGATGTACGTAAGCTCGTAGCTGTCCTCGATCTCGCGAGACGCCTTGAACGCGAGCGCCTCGAACCCCGGNGCGATCCGNGTCTTGAGCTCGAGGCTCAGCATCTNGGCGCGCTCCATCACTTCCTGCGGATCGTGGATATCGCTCGGGCTTATGCGATTGACNACTTCCTCGGCCTTGTAGCCGAGCATGCGCTCGGCGCCGCGGTTGAAGATCTGGATGACGCCCTTTTCATCGGTGGCGATGATCGAGAAATTGGCGCTTTTGAAGATGGCGTCTTGCAGTGCCGCAGCTTTTAGCATCTGTTCTTGTAAAGGCGCTCGGGAGGCATGTCTGTGCGCTAGCGCACCTAGTCGGGCCAGCGCGGGCTGTCGAGCTCGAGGTGCCATACGGGGCCCATGGCGTGCAGCGGACCCACGTAGCGCACAAACGCGGGCACCTCGTCGGTGAGGATCCACGCGTGCGAGTCGGGCGGCATGCGCCCGAGCAGCGTGGAAATCGCGGTCAGCCAGGCGCCGGGCTTCGGCTTGAACACGTAGTGCGTGGCGCTCTTCGCCAGATCGCCGACGAGCACTTTGTGCTCGCCTGCCGGCGCGACCTCGAGCTCGATCAGGCGTGCCGTCGGCGTGAACGCCACCATATGTACGCTCGCCGTCGCGCCCGGGCGCAGGTTCTTCGCCACGTTGAGGACCATGCCGTTATAGGTGTCGGGCGGCAGTACCACCGTGCCGTCGAGCACGGATTCCTTGCCGTCGCGCGCGGTGGTCTTCACCTGGTATTTGCCGGACTTGCGCTCCATCGAGATTTCGGAGTCCTCGTTGAACACCGGACCCTTCTGCAGCAGCCGGTAGCTCTGCAGCGTGAACACGCGGTCCTGCGTGAACACCACCGTCTCGTCGAGCAGCGAACCGTCCTTGAAGCGAAACACCATGCGGCTCTCGACCGCGCCGCGGCGCACGACCTGCATCAGATCGCCCGACGCGACGAAACCTTTGTCCGGCGTACGCAGCGCAAGAAAGCCGTGCGTCATGCCCTCGGCGAAGCGCACCGCGACCGGATCCGCAGCGGCAGGTTGCACGCAGGTTACGAATAAGGCGAGAAAGTAGCGCATCGGTTCTCCCGATCGTGGCGCACAACAACTGCGAGGTATGTACGCGAACGCACGGAATGTTCCGCGAGCGAAGACGATTCTCGCGGCAAGAAAAGCGCAGAAGCGATTTCGCGAGAACTTCGCGTGCGTACCCAACCAGCTGAAAAGGGATGGTGAAGCAATGAATTCACGTCAACAGCGTTTGTCCATGTGTTTGCTTGCAACGGCCGCTCTGCTCGGCGCCGCTTCCCCTGCGTGGTCGCAGGCATCGAGCTTCGCGGTGCTCGGCTCCGCGGCGATGAGTTGCACGGACGGCAACGTTCTCGGCCAGGTCGGCACAAATGAATCCGCTGGTACCGTCGCTCTGGTCCGCTGTCCTACGAGTGGATCTCACGTCGGAGATCAGGCCGCGAAGGATGCGTACGGCGCCTTCCTCGCGAGATACGACGCCGTGAAACCGAAGGCGAACGACGTCTGCACGACGTTGACGGGCACACTCAGTAACGTGACGCTCTCGCCGGGGTTCTATTGCTTTCCCGCAGCGGCAGCCCTGACCGGCGTGTTGACGCTCGACGGCCCGTCCAACGCCACCTGGACGTTCAAGATCGGGTCCACGCTTGCCGCGCCCGGCGCGCTTCCGACCGGCGCCCTCACCGGCACGAACTTCTCGGTGGTGATGGCCGGCGGCGGGCAGGCCTGCAACGTCACGTGGTGGACCGCCGAGGGGGCGACGATGACGGATTCAAACCTGGCCGGCACGATCCTCGCCGGCGCCGCCATTACGGAAACGCGCGGCACCCAGAGCGGCAGTGCCTTCGCCAAAGCAGCGGCGAGCATTACCGGCACGGCGATCGTCGGCTGTGCTTCCGAGGCAGGCCCGGGACCTGGACCCGGCCCGGGACCCCGCGCATGCACGGATAAAGTCACCGGCGGCGGCACCATCAAAGTAGGCCTCTACGGTCAGGCGAACTTTGGCGTGGGTGCAGGCATCAGGAACGCCACGCCTCGTGGCCACCTGACCTACCTCGATCACGCCACCGGCATGAAAGTGAAGGGAACCGGCGTTATTGCCTACGTCGCGCTCGATGCGAGGAGTCGCCGCATCGGCGGCACGGCGAAGGTGAACGGCCAACCCGGCTTCACCTATCAGGTCGATGTCGCCGACAACGGCGAGCCCGGCAGGAACGATAGCTTTGCGATCAGGATCTCGGATGCCGCCGGCTTCACCTACGCCGCATCCGGCAAGCTCGCCGGCGGCAACATCCAGCTCCACAAGCGCGACTGCGACAGGAACGGGCACGACCGCGACGATGACGAAGACGACCGCGACGACGAGCACGACGACGATGGTCACGGCAAAGGCAGGTGAACACAGTGGGTCGCAATTGGGAAAGGACCCGCAAGGGTCCTTCTTCTTTTGTGCGCTCGCAAACATAGCGATAAGTACGCCAACGCACAGTGCGCTCGGCGCCGAAGGCGGATAAACCAGTACCGACCGGAAAGTCCGTCCGGCCAAATTGAAAGAAGAGGGAGATGTCGATGGTCAAGTTCGAAAAAACATTCAAAGCAAGGCAACTCTTCATCGCCTCGCTGCTTGCCGGCTCCGTCGCCGCATGCGGTGGCGGTGATGACAGCAAGCTTTTCGGCGGCTCCGCCGGTGCCGGCGGTGTAGGCGGTTCAGGTAGCCCCGGCCCAGCGGGCGCAGTGCCGGCTCTCGGTGCGGCGGGCGCGTTCGGCGGTTTCGGCGGTGGCGCCGGGATGACCAACCAAGGCACGAGCACGGTGATCACGGGCGCACAAGGCCAGCCTGTCTCAATCGGTACGACGGGTGCTTCGACGACGATGACCGGATTCCACGATACGTCGGTTGCGTATGTGCCGCCGCCAGGCGGCTCTGGATGTACTTACACCGAGACGACGTCGAACATCGGCACCGTAAACGGCAAGATCATCACCGATGCCCCGCCACCGACCTTGTCGTGTCCGCTAGAGGGCACTGCGTCGACCAAGGCGCAGGCAGATGCGGCCGCACTGGCGGCGCTCACGGCATTCAACGATCTCGCCGGACGCCCAGGTGCGACTGATCCCGGCGCGAACCTGGGTGGTCTGACGCTGGCACCGGGCATTTATAAGACCGCCGGCGGCGCCATGCTCCTTACCGGGTCGGATCTCACGCTCGACGGCGGAGGCAACGCCAACGCCGTTTGGGTGTTCCAGATAGCAAGCACGCTCACCGTTGGCGCCGCTGGAGCGCCGCGCAGCGTGATCCTGGCGGGTGGCGCTCAGCCGAAGAATGTCTTCTGGCAAGTCGGCAGTTCGGCGACGATCAACGCCGCCGGAGGCGGCACCATGGTCGGCACGATCATCTCGTCGGCTGCCACCTCGTTCTCGACCCCGGGCAACGCCGCGATCACCACGCTCAACGGACGCGCCTTGGCTTTGAATGCCTCGGTGACGATGGTCAACACCGTTATCAACGTTCCTGCCCCGTAAGGCGCACGAGCTCACTATGGAGAAGAAGATGAAACTAGTCAGAGCCGTGGGGGCCTTGGGCCTCGCGGGAATCGCGGCGGTCAGCGCTTCGGCCCTCGCGGCCGATGAAGGTTGGTACGTTGGAGCGGGCATCGGCCAGTCGCGCGAGGAGAACCATCACGATCGCATCACGCAGCAGCTCCTTGGATCCGGCTACACCACCAACTCGATCAGCGACGACAGCCAGGACACCGCCTGGAAGCTCATCGGCGGCCGCAAGTTCAACAAGAACTTCGCGCTGGAGGCGAGCTACTTCAACCTGGGGGAGTTCGGATTCACGGCGCAGACCACGCCGCCGGGCTCGCTGTCTGGCCGGATCAAGCTGCAAGGCGTTGGGGTGGATGCGGTGGGCATCCTTCCCCTTGGCAACCAGTTCTCGGCGTTTGCCAAGCTCGGCCTGCAATACGCCAAGGCGGAGGACACGTTCACCGGAACGGGAGCGCTGGCGGCAACCAATACCCATCCGAGCAAGAGCAGCGGCGGCTACAAGGCGGGTCTGGGCGTGCAGTATGACTTCACGCGCTCGCTCGGCCTGCGCGGAGAGTGGGAAAACTACCGCGTCAACGACGCGGTGGGCAACAACGGCAACATCAACACGCTGATGGTCGGGCTGGTGTACACGTTCGGCGCCAAGGCGGAGTCCGCGCCGCGCGCCGTAGCGCCGGAGCCCGTTGCCATGGCCGTCGCACCGGCTGCCCAGCCGGTGCTGGTCATAGTGCCAATCGTGGCAAAGACCGAGCAGTACTGCAGCATCCTCGACATCCAGTTCGAGATCAACCAGAAGACCGTGCAGCGGGAGTCCGAAGAGAGGGTCAACAAGGTCGGCATCTTCATGAACAAGTATCCGAAGACCACCGCGGTGATCGAGGGACACTCCGACGAGGTCGGCACGTCGGCGGCGAACCAGGCGCTTTCCGAGAGTCGCGCCGCGAGCGTGGTGACTTATCTCGTGGATAAGAGCGGGATCGCGCGCTCGCGCCTGAAGTCCGTCGGCTACGGCGAAACGCGCCCAATCGCCAGCAACACCACCGAGGAAGGTCGGCGCCTGAACCGGCGCATCAACGCCATCATCGCCTGCGCAACGGATATCGAAGGCATCGAGGCGGTACCCGAGCGCATCACCATGGCAATGGAGATGGAGTTCGACACCAACCGCGCCGAGCTGCGGCCGCAATATCGAGGCGAGCTGGCGAAGGTAGTGAAGTTCATGCAGGCCAATCCGCGTGTCAACGCCACCGTAGAGGGGCACACGAGCGCCCAGAACGGCACCGCGGCGCAGTCGATGCAGCTGTCGCAGCAGCGCGCCGAGAGCGTGGTGAAGGCGATGGCCGACATGGGCGTCGATCGCGGGCGCATGACCGCGGCGGGCTTCGGCCAGACGCGGCGCTTCGCCTACAACACGAGCATCGAGGGGCAACAGGAAAACCGCAGGGTCAACATCATCCTGGACTTCCCGAAGCAGTAACCGGCCATCGCCGGACTCGAAAAGGACCCGCCAGGGTCCTTTTTTTTGGGGCCGTCAACGGCGGACGGCAGCACCCAATCGAATGTAGGGAAGAGCGGTCGACTTGACTAGATTGTGAAACGCGCAGGCTTGAGGATGCCGTAGCACCCGCAGCACGCCTTCTCGAGCCCGATGGCATCGAGTATCCGGATCTTGCCCCGGGTGTACTCGATCAGCTTCTGCCGCTGGAGCGAGGAAGCCGCCTCGGTCACGCCAACGCGGCGCACGCCGAGCATGTGGGAGAGAAACTCATGGGTCATCCGNAAAGACCGCGAGCGCATGCGGTCGCGCGTCATCAGCAACCAGCGCGCGAGGCGNGCCTCCACGACATGGAAGCGGTTGCACGCNGCGGTTTGGGTGATCTGCTGCATGAGCGAGTGCACGTAACGGTTGACGCTGCGCTGCAGGNCGGGATTCTGCGCGAGCTCGCGGCGAAAGCGCGCGGCGCTGAGGCTTAGCGCCGTGCCGGCGCCTTGCACCAGCGCCTTCACCGGCGAGCGTGCGATGCCGAGCGCGAGGGATGCGCCCAGCATGCCTTCGCGTCCGACCAGTCCCACCTCGACGTCGAAGTGGCTCTCTACCGGCACGAGAAGGGACACCATGGACTCGCAGGGAAAATACACCTGCGCGATCGGCGCGTCGGCCGCGTAGACCACATGGCCGAAGGCGAGGGTCACCGGGACAAGCGCCGGCGCCAGCGCCTCGTATGCCTTGCGCGGCATCGCCGCCAGGAGCTCGTTCTGGATTACG
>C688J18823_10002962_pt1 | contig 10709 bp, 10 predicted proteins | sample HopSoiMetagenom1_FD_18823 | JGI IMG/M metagenome (IMG submission 18823) | reverse complement strand
TGGCTCCGGAATCTGCTTCGTGTTGCGCTCGGTGAGGATCGTCTCGGGCGCGATGCAGTTGGCACGAACTCCGAACGGGCCGAGCTGCAACGCCACCGTCCGGGTCAGGAGCTGAATCCCTGCCTTCGCCGCCATGTAGGCAGCGGGCGAATGGGGGCTGGGGCGCCGCGCGGCGGCGGACGACAGCGTCACGATCGCGCCGCGCCGTCTCTGCTTCATGCCGGGCAGGAAGCTCTTTAGCGTCAGAAACGTCGCCGTAAGATTCGCGTCGACGACTTCGCGCCAGCCGCTCTCAGTCATTTCCTCCACCGGTCCCGGCGGGACGGCGTTGCCACCGGCGTTGGCGACGAGGATGTCCACCGCGCCCAACGCTTCTTCGATCTCCATGCGAACGCGCTCGATGTCGTCGAAGCGCGTGGTGTCGCCGGTCACGACCATCGAGCGCCCGGGACCCACCTTTGAATCGATCGTGCGCTGGACCTCGCCAAGCGCGTGCGCATCACGGCCGTGGAGCGCAACCCCGGCGCCGTGCTCGGCGAAAAGCGTCGCGATCGCGGCACCGATGCCCCGCGAGCTTCCCGTCACCAGTGCGATTTTCCCACTCAGCGTATCCATGCGATCTCCTAGGACCCCGGCTTGAACACCATCACCGTGATAACGGCCGCCATCAAAAGCAGGTAGATCCAGGATACCGTGGTGGCGCGACGTGCCATCGCGGAAAAGCGGGTGTCATCAGCAGACTCCGATGCGAGGCGTCCGAGCTGCGTCCACGTCCGCCGCACCAGAGTGGCGCCGAGGATGAAATGAAGCAGGATACCGGCCATGCCGAGCTGGACCCACAGCGTCTGGCCGACGTGACCGATGATGGCCATCGAAATGCCGGTGATGAGAACGACTATCGATGCCGGTCCCGCTACGCGCTGGCCGTAACGGGTCACCCCGGGGAGGATGGCGGCCATCACGGTCCGGTTACCAGCACGAGCGAGACGCAGAGCCATTGTCCATAGCGCCGCGACTCCGCCGATCCAGATCACCACAGATAGCACGTGAAGCACTTTGAGCAACCCGTACATGTTCGTCATTCCGTCCTCAGTCAGAGGTATGACCGGCAATATAATTGAAGAATATCAATAATTGATACGATTCAATGATCCCGCCGGTTTCAGTCATCCTGTAGAGGTTGTAGATTGCTCCTCTCATGACTCGCTCACCAAAGAGCAAGGCCAAGCTCGCCGCCGAGGTCTGGCGTCGGCTGTTCGACTATCTCATGAGCAGCAGCGAGCACCGGCGCAGTGTCCTGGCCCGCAACGGACTCACGCCCAACGATTCCCGGGCGCTCCACACGCTCGACAGGCGGGAGGGTCGCACCATGCGCGCCCTGGCCGACGCATGGGCGTGCGATGCTTCGAACGCGACCTGGATCGTCGATCGCCTCGAGGCGCGGGGTCTGGCGGAGCGCCGGCCCAAGCCCGGTGACCGGCGCGTGAAGCTCGTGGTGCTGACCGCCGCCGGGGAGAAAACGGCAAAGCGCGTCCTTGAAGCGATGTACGAGCCGGGCCCGGAGCTCCGCGCCCTTCCGCTCGATACACTCGAGGAGCTAAGCAGGGCGCTGGAGAAACTGCCCCAGCCGAGCGCTGAGAAGCCGCACCGTGTCTAACGCCTGAAGACTCGGAGACACCGGCTTACACATTCTGCGACAACTGCCAATGACATCGGTTGTGCGACCCACTCGCCTACAGGGTCCGAACTCGCTTGGTTTGGCCGCCTGGCGGCACAAATCCTGACCCAACGCATCCCGGGCTGCGATTGATGTGCGCTAACACACGCAAAACGCCGAGGGCCGGGAATGATTTCAATCGTACTCATCGAAGACAATCGCCTCGTCCGGGAGGGCATCGCGGCGATGCTGAACAAGACGAGTGATTTCCGTGTCGCGGGCGCGGCATCGAGTGGTGATGCCGAGCTGCTGCGGGGCAACCAGCCGCAGGTGATCCTTCTGGACCTGGGATTGTGGGAGGATGACAGCCTGGGCGTTGCCGAGCTCATCCTGAAGGAGTCGCCTGACTCACGGATCATCATCATGGACCTGCTTCCGGTTCACGAAGAAATAGCGGAGTTCGTGAATGCTGGAGTCTGGGGCTTCATAATGAAAGATGCTACACTCGACGATCTCGTCGGCACCATCCGCGCCGTCGTCGCGGGCACCAAGGTCCTCCCGCCACAGATGACGTCGAGCCTGTTCTCTGAGATCGCGAGAGAAGCGATCGAGTCGGGACCGTCGGAGGCCATTGAATCTGTCCGAATGACCGCACGGGAGCGCCAGGTGATCGACCTCATTGCCGAGGGTCTGAGCAACAAGGAGATCGCGGCGCGGCTCGAGATCGCGGCCCATACCGTCAAGAGTCACGTCCGCAACATCATGGAGAAGCTTGCGCTGCACACCCGGCTCCAGATTGCTGCCTACTCGTACCGCTCTCTCACCCCTTTGAGCGATACGAATGGCCAGTGATGTGCGCTAACGTTAGACATGAACCCCAACGTGCCGAGAGTCCCTTTTGCGTCCTAGCAGGTTCACGGAGGACCAGATCGTTGGGGCCCTTCGACGGGTCAAATCCGGGACGCCCGCCGTTGAAGTGTGTCGGAAGTTAGGAATCACGGAAACAACGTTCTATCGCTGGCGCAACAAGCGCGATGGAATGGACGGAAACAACAACGACGAAGTGCGCTTGCTGCGAGACGAGAACCAGCGTCTGAGGCAGATCGTCGCGAATCTCCTCTTGGATCAGCAACGAACCGTCGAAGCCCGAGCCCGGAATTGACGCGAGCGCGATCCCAAATCCCGACCCGAGTCTCAATATGAGCGCAGCCAACCCTTCATTCGTCGATCGCATTGCCGCCATGCGCGGTAAAGGCAGAAGAAATCGGCGACAAGCGGAGTCGCTGCTGCGGACGGGTGCGCTGCAAACCGCGATTTTCAACAGCGCCAATTTTTCGAGCATTGCGACCGATGCCAAAGGCGTGATCCAGATTTTCAATGTCGGCGCCGAAAAAATGCTCGGCTATGCCGCGGTCGAAGTGATGAACGTCATAACACCGGCCGACATCTCGGACCCGGAGGAGCTGATCGTTCGCTCCAAGGTGCTGAGCGCCGAGTTCGGGACGCCGATCACACCCGGGTTCGAGGCGCTGGTGTTCAAGGCGTCTCGCGGAATCGAAGACATCTACGAGCTGACCTACGTCAAAAAAGACAAGACTCGGCTCCCGGCCGTGGTGTCCGTGACGGCCCTTCGCAACGCGGACGGAGGGATCATCGGATACCTGCTGATCGGCACCGACAACACCGCCCGCAAGCAGGTAGAGGCGGAGCGCGTAAAGCTCGAGCAGCGCCTGCAGCAGAAAAACGTCGAGCTCGAAGAAGCCAGTCGGATGAAATCCGAATTCCTCGCCAACATGTCGCACGAGCTGCGAACCCCACTCAACGCCATTATCGGCTTCTCCGAGATTCTTCGCGATGGTCTCATTGGCGAACTGACCGAACAGCAGCAGCGTTTCATCGGCGACATTTTCAGCAGCGGCAATCATCTGCTGTCACTGATCAACGACATCCTCGACTTGTCGAAGGTGGAAGCCGGCAAGATGACCCTCGACCTCGAGTCGGTCGAAGTCTGGTCACTGTTCGCCAACAGCCTGTCGATCATCAGGGAGAAAGCGGCCGCCCGTCACATCGAGCTCAGCATGGATGTGCCGAAGGAGCTCGGCTCGATTCAGGCAGATGCGCGGAAGGTGAAGCAGATCGTCTACAACCTTCTTTCAAACGCCGTGAAGTTCACTGTCGATGGCGGCCAGGTGAAGCTTGTGGTCAACAAGGTGGCGCGATCAGAGGTAGGGCGCGTTGACGGGGCATGGAATTCCCGAACTTTCCCGTTGGCCGACAGCGACTTCGCGAACTTCCTGAGGATCAGCGTCAGTGACACCGGGATTGGCATCTCGCCGCAAGGACTCGAGCATCTGTTCAATCCCTTCAGCCAGATCGACAGCGGTCTCGCTCGCAAGTTCGAGGGCACCGGACTTGGTCTGGTGTTGTTGAAGAATCTCGCCGAGCTGCATGGCGGGTCGGTGGCGACCGAGAGTGCGGTCGGCGAGGGATCGTGCTTTACCGTGTGGCTGCCGCTGCGCCCGCCCAAATCCTCAGGCCGAACGCCGGCCAGAGTTCCGGTATTCAACCGCATCGCCGGCGCCACCGCGGTTCGCACGGCCCTCGTGGTAGAAGATGATTTCAAGTCCGCCGATCTGGTGCGCGTGCAGCTAGAGGCGGAAGGCTTCGAGGTGCTCCATGCCGCATCGGCCGAGGCGGCGCTGGTTCTCGCGATTCAGCAGCCGCTGGCCCTGATCACACTCGACATTATGCTGCCCAACATGGACGGGTGGGAGCTGCTCAGCAGACTCAAGCAGGTTCCGGAGCTTCGGCGGATTCCCGTAGTGATCATCTCGATTGTAGCGGACCCGAGCAAAGGGTTCTCGCTCGGCGCGGCGGCGGTGATGCAGAAGCCCATCTCGCGACAGGAGCTGCTTGAATCGCTGGGAGATCTCGGGCTGCTGGCTGTCGCGGATGGGCAAGGCTTCAAGGTTCTGGTCGTCGACGACGACCCGAAAGCCGTTGAGGTCGTGGCGCTCCGGATCACCGCAATGGGCAGTACCGTGCTGCGTGCATACAACGGACGCGACGCCATCGACATCGCGCGCCAGGAATTGCCTGACGTAATCGTTCTCGATCTCACCATGCCGGAGGTGAGCGGCTTCGATGTTGTCGCCGCGCTCAGCGAAACCGCGGAGACCGCGAGCATTCCGGTGCTCGTCGTCACGGCGCAGGACATCACGGACGCCGAGCGCGCCCGGTTGAGCGGCTCCGTCACCGCAATCATGGAGAAGGCGAGCTTCAATCCGGAAGACCTGACGTCGGAGGTTCGCCGGGCGATGGCGGGCCGACGGGTGTTGGTCTAGGATGGCAACGGTGCTGGTGATCGAGGACAATCCGGCCAACATGACGCTCGCCGCATTCCTCCTCCAGTCCAAGGGACACACCGTTCTCAAGGCCACCGACGCGGAAGCCGGCGTGACGATGGCGCGCGAGCAGCAACCCGCTCTCATTTTGATGGACATCCAGCTGCCGGGGATGGACGGGCTGCAGGCGACGGGTCTGCTCAAGGCAAACGCGTCGACGTCCGCCATCCCGGTAATTGCACTTACAGCGCTCGCGATGAAGGGCGACGAAGAACGCATTCGCGCAGCGGGGTGCGACGGATACATCGCCAAGCCGATCCGATACAAGGATTTTCTGGCGGCAATCGAGGAGACCCTTGCAGTCAGTTGAGACCCGTGTCGCGCTCTCCGAATTTATTGTCGCCAACCGCGAGCCGATAATGGCGGAGTGGGAGGCTTTCGCCCGGACGTGCGCGCCGGCGAGTGGGTCGATGGACATCGACGCTCTCCGCGATCATGCCAGCGAAATGCTGAGCGTCATCGCGAAGGATCTGGACACGCCGCAGAGCCACCTCGAGCAGTCCGAGAAGTCAAAGGGGCGCGCCCCAGCCGAAGGCGGCAAGACCGCCGCGGAGCGACACGGCGCCGACCGGGCGGAAAGTGGGTTCACCACTGAGCAGATGGTGTCCGAGTACCGCGCGCTTCGGGCAAGCGTCATCAGGCTGTGGATGAAGACGAAGGACGACATGACCCGACCCGATGTCGACGAGCTCACGCGCTTCAATGAGGCGATCGACCAGGCGCTGGCTGAATCGGTGGTTCGCTACACCCAGGATCTCGAGCATTCCAAGGAAATGTTTCTCGCCATACTCGGCCATGATCTCCGCACCCCAATCGGCGCGGTGATGATGTCATCTGAGTTCATGCTCGAGACGGGCGAGCTGCTCGAGCCGCATTTGACACTGACTCAACGCATCGCCAGCAGTGCGACGCGGATGAACCACATGGTTGGGGCGCTGCTCGATTTCACGCGCAGCAGGCTCGGCGGCGGAATTCCGATCGAGCGCGCTTCGATGAACATGGGAAAACTGGCGCACGATGTCGCCGGCGAGATATCAGCGGCGTATCCGACTCGCATCCTCGAAGTCGATGCGCGGGGCGCTCTTTCGGGGGAATGGGACTGTGCTCGCATGAGTCAGGTCTTGAGCAATCTCATTGGCAATGCGCTCGAGCACGGATCGCCGGCAGGACCCGTGCTTGTCGTGGTGAAAGGGGACGACCAGGAAGTCATACTCGCGGTGCGCAATGAAGGGCCGAAGATTCCGCTCACTCAGCTGAACGGCATCTTCAATCCAATGAAGCAAAGGGAGGCGAAAACAGCTTTGCCCGCGAGCGGGCCCTCAGGAAATCTGGGTCTCGGTTTGTACATCGCCGAGCGAATCGTGGCCGCACACAAGGGAAGAATAGAAGTCGACTCCTCGGCGCAGGGCACGACATTCACCGTACGGGTGCCGCGCGGCACTGCTGATTCCCAGCGCCTGACGGTCGTCTGATTCACGGGACATCGCCAATACGAAGCGGATTCGTGCAGTGAGTCAAGGCGGACCGCTGATGAATCGCGACGCGTTGAACGCGATGCTCGTCGCGGCCAAGGCGAGAGCGGCTATCAAGTCCAATTGATCCGCGACCAGCCATCGACGATTACCGACCCGGCGACACGAAGTCGGAGGCGTGGAAGTGGCTAATTAGCCAGCTGTTGCCGACCCGGCGAAATACGAACGTACGGCGACGCGTCATCCTGGGCGACGTCTCGTGGATCTGGAACGTGACGACAGCCAGCGTCGGGGAGGCTTCGATGTGCTCCTCCTCGGGAACCAGATTGAGGCGCGGAGTCGTCGCTCGAGCTCGATCGGCGAAGGTGCGGAAGATCTGGGTCACTGCCGCGCGTCCTACCGCTTCGTCCGGCTGCGCGAGGGGTACGAATGCCGTCACGTCGTCCGTGAATGCTGCATCCATTCGTGCTACATCGAGGCCGTTTAGCGCGTCCATGAAGCGCGCCATCGCCTCTCGGACCGCGGACTCATTATCCGCAGATTGATGTGCCAGCGAAGTCGTCGCGCACCCGGCGCAAAACAACGACAGCAGCAGGAGGCCGTAAATACCACTCTTTCTTTTGGTCATATCTGTTTGGCACCCAGGGGGTCGATAAGGGTGCACGAAGCCTTCCACACCGGAGGAAGGCCACCACCGTGACCATTGGATGCTCCGACCCGTCACCGTATGTGGGAACGGAGTTCACTACAATAGAGAACAGGCCGTGAAGGCTAGGGGACGCGTTGCTCGATATTCTGCTGCTGAGTGCAATGGCCCTGGCTCATTAAGGCTTAAACCGAGCGCCAATGCTGATCGCTTTTCTCATAATTCTCGCCGGCGTTTCCTTCGGCTTGGGCCTTCGGGTGCTCGCGCATGCCATGCAGCACCTGGCTCCGGGAGCGTCACTCGAGGAAGTGCGAGCTCTCTCCAAAGCCCTGAGCCCGCGGGGAGCTGCGGCGCGCAACCCTGGGGCAGGGGACCGCTTAAGGTCACTCTTCACTCCACGCGGATGGCAGCTCCGGCAACTTGGCTTTCTGCTCCTCCTGGTCTGCGCGGTGGCCATGGTGTTCCTGGTCATCCAGGTCGTGTCCCTCATGCCTTCCATCTGGCATGCGAATGTGGCTACTGACGCGACGATGGTTTTGTGGAGTGTTGCCCAAACCAAGCCGAGCATCTTTCTCGCCTGGCTTGCAGCGCTGGTTCTCGCCTGGCTGGGATTCGTCGGCGCTCGATTCAGTCCGTGGTTGGTCGTTCCGCTCGCCGCGGCGATAATAATTTGGTCGCACTATCTTACCGGGATCCTTCCTTCCAGGCACGCACATATAGTCGGGACGCCTGCGGAGCGGTCCTATGCAAGGCAAGTCCTGCTCGGTACAGTTATCGGGCTTTTCGCGACAGCTCAGGGCATGAGATCCTGGATGGTGCGAGCCAACAAGCGAGCCGAGGGGATGGCAGCCGGCGTTTAGATGGACGCCATGACCAACGCACGCCGTCTGATTAGCCACCACTCCTTCGTCCCATGACACAAGTTGCCAGCGTCAAAGCCGATCCCGTCAACGAGATCGTCGTGCTCGTTCGGTCGCGCCTTGGCTTGATCGCGCTCGACGCCGACGACCCGGCGCAGGGGCGCGAAGTATTGGCTTCGGCCGCGGCGCAGCTCGGAATCCCGCTGTTCTTCTGGACGCGCACCAAAGGATTGGTGCGCAAGAACGGCGGTCCGGCGATCGCCTCGACCGCTGACATCGTTGGCGCTCTCGCTTACGTCGAGGCCGCGGGCGTCTCGGGAATATTCGAGTTCGAGGGACTCGGCGCTGACCTTACCGACCCGACCCGCGCCCAATACCTGAAGGATGCGATCGCCGGCCTGGAGGGGCTCGATGCAGCAATCGTCGTGATCGACAGCGCCGAGTGTCTGCCTGAGCCGCTGCGAAAGTTGGCGGCGCTGGTCACGCTTCCCCCTCCGGAACGGGCCGACTACTTCGCGGTCATCAAGCGGGTCGTGCAGCACCTTCACGAGCGCATACCGGTCCGCTCCGAGCTGACTCAGGACGAGGGGGAGCGCTTGATCGCCGCGCTTCGCGGTTTCACGCTCTCGGAAGCGGAGCGCGTCCTTACGCGCGTCATCGTCGACGACGGCATTCTCAGCGTGCAGGACATCGCGCAGGTAGTGGCGGCCAAGAACGCCGACATGAAGGCGGCGGGCCTGCTCGAGTTCTGCCCCATTGAGGTAAAGCTCGGCGACATCGCGGATCTATCTTCGCTCAAAGCCTGGCTCGAGACGCGCAAGGCAGTCATTGCCGCGCCGACCAAAGCCGCCGCGGCGGGATTGCCGTTCCCGAAAGGGATGCTGCTGGTTGGTGTTCCCGGCTGCGGCAAGAGCATGTGCGCAAAGGCCGTTGCCGCCGACTGGCAGCTGCCGCTGCTCAAGCTCGACACATCGGGGATTTACGACAAGTTCGTCGGGGAAAGCGAGAAACGGTTTCTGGCCGCGATTCATTCCGCTGAGCGCGCGGCGCCCGCGGTGTTGTGGATCGACGAGATCGAGAAAGCATTTTCCGCCGGCACCGACAACGATGGTGGCGTGTCGGTTCGAATCCTGGGAACTTTCCTCTCCTGGTTGCAGGAGCGCCGGGGCGACGTCTTCGTTGTTGCCACGGCAAACGACATCGGACGCCTGCCACCCGAGCTGGTGCGCAAAGGCAGGTTCGACGAAATATTCTTCGTCGACTTGCCGACCCCTGACGTGCGCGAGTCCATTTTCCGACTGCATCTCGAGCGCCGAAGACAGGCAATTGCGGGATTCGATTTCCCTGCGCTGGCTGCGGCCTCCGAGGGTTTCAGCGGCGCAGAGATCGAGCAGGTAGTGGTATCGACCCTTTATGCTGTGTTCGCAGCGGGTCGAACTCTCCGCATGGAAGATCTGAGCGCCGAGATCGCTCGCACGCGCCCCCTCTCCACGACCATGCAGGAGCGCATTCAGGCTTTGCGTGACTGGTCACGTGGTCGGACGGTGTCCGCACACTAGCGCCCGCTGTTTGTTGCGCGTGGCTTGTCGCCAACGTCTTTCTCCATACCACGACAAGAGGAACGATCGATGAATTGTCCGGCCTGCGGCACGGTGATGACAGAGGTAACGGCTGGGGACGTGAAGGTTCAAACGTGCAAGGGCGGCTGCGGAGCACTCTGGTTCGACGAATGGGCGCTGCGCAAGGTCGATGAGCCCGGCGAGGCGGCCGGCGAGGCGCTGTTGAACGTCGAGCAAAACCCCGCAATCAAAGTCGATCGGAACAAGCGCTACAAGTGCCCGCGAGATCCCGAGATCGTGATGATGCGCCATTTCTGGAGCGTGAAGCGCGACGTAACGGTCGATGAATGCCCCAAGTGCGAGGGAATCTTCCTCGACCCGGGCGAGCTGGCTCAGATCAGGGGCGACTATAAGACCGATGCCGATCGTCACGCCGCCGCGAAAGCGTACTACGGCGAGATGTTCGACGAGCAGATCAAGGGAATCGTCGAGAAGGACAAGGCCAAGGTGGCCAGCGCCCGAAAGGTCGCCAATGCCTTCAAGTTCATCAGCCCGAGCTATTACATCCCGGGCAAGCAGGCGTGGGGCGCGTTCTAGGCCGCACGTAGACCATGACCGCGAAACCCGCCTCCGCGGCTCCGGGCCAGACCCGTCCGCCAAGATCTGCGGCCGTCCAGATCATCCGCGGCATTGGGGCGCTCGCGCTCCTAATCCTGGTGCAGTCATCATGGCAGTGGGCGCTCTTACACGCCACTGGGAGGGACTACCTCATCGTCATGATTATCGCCGCGGTTGTCGTCTTTGCCTTCGTACGCGTGCGGAATGGGTTGGGCCTGAGCGCACCGCCGCTCTTTACGCTTGCGGTGTGGTTCGTCGTGGCGACAGGAGGCGTCGGTGGAGTCCTGCTCTTCGCGAACGCATACCTCGACCCTGGACCAGCTCGTGAAATCACTACTCTCGCTGCCGGCGAGCATTGTGGCGGGCGAAGTTCGGACATCAGCGTAAGGGGCGCGCCGGGTGCGCCGGCATTGCCGGAGGGTGGCACGATGCGGGTCGGCGTGGGCAACCGCACGTGTCGGGCGATGCGGGACGGCGATACTGTCTTAATCGT
>C688J18823_10002961_pt1 | contig 10709 bp, 8 predicted proteins | sample HopSoiMetagenom1_FD_18823 | JGI IMG/M metagenome (IMG submission 18823) | reverse complement strand
GAGAACTCCGCGAGACCGGGAAGAATTCCCACGGTCGACACCGTGATGTGCCGTGCCCCAATACCCAGACCCAGCTCGCCGTTCAAGATGCTGAGCGCCGTATTCACGGCCGGCCAGTTCAAGAGCGGCTCTCCCATCCCCATGAACACGACGTTGGTGGGTTTCTCGGCGGCTTGCTCCAGGACGACTTCGCGCACCTGACCGGCGATCTCGAAGGCACTGAGGTTACGCCCGAAGCCCATGCGCCCGGTTGCGCAGAAGGTGCAGCCCAGGGCGCAGCCCGCCTGAGACGAGATGCAGAGGGTGCGACGTCCACCTGACGGGATCAGCACCGACTCAATGGCGTCTCCGTCGTGCAATCGCCACAAATATTTGCGAGTGCCATCGGCAGACTGTTGGCGGGTATCCAGCGTAAGGCGGGGTAGGGGGAACGCGAGCTCGAGTGCTGCACGAAGTGGAATCGGCAGCTCGGTGGCCTGGTTCCAACTGACAACCGGATCGATCCAGAGCCGCCGAAGGATTTGGGTCGTCCGATAGGCAGGCAGGTTCTGCCCAGTAACCCAGCGCGCGATCTCGTCCCGGGCTGCATTGGGGGCAAGGTCGAGCAGGTTGGTCACGGTCGAGCTGGCCGGTGCGGTAGTAATCGCCATGCTCCAAAATAGCAGGCCGGCCCGGTTGATGTCCGAGGCACGCGATCTCCTCGACCGGTGCTAAGCTCAATCGCAATAATGCATTGCCGGGCCACTTGGCGGCGTATAGGTTTGACCTCATGCCGCCTCAGGTTACGCAGTGCTCCTGACCGAATTGCTCACACCAGATCGGGTCGTCGTTCCATTGGCTGCCCGCGACAAGGCCGGAGTCATCGCGGAGCTCACGCGCCATCTGGTGGCCCGCTCGGGAGGAGAGTACGCCGACGTGCTCGAAGCCGTGGAGGAGCGGGAGAACGTGCTGTCCACCGGGATAGGATTTGGAGTTGCAATTCCTCATGCCCGGTCCTCGGCCGTGCGGGAGCTGAGCGTGGTCTGCGGCCTCAGTCCCGTCCCGGTTCCCTACGATTCAATCGATGGTGATCCGGTGCGGCTCTTCTTCCTGATCGTGGGCCCCGAGGCCGCAGCGGGAGAGCACGTCAAGGTGCTGAGCCGGATTGCCCGGCTGGTGCGGAGAGACAACCTCCGGCAGCAGCTCTGTGAGGCTGGGACCGCTGATCAGTTTTATTCCGCCTTACTCGATGCCGAGGCGCGTGCCTGATGGGAGCGACAGCATTACGCAGCCACCGCGGCGGCGCTCTAAGCCGGGAGCAGCTCGGTCAGGAGGTGCGACTGGGCGGCTGGGTGCACCGGAGGCGCGATCTGGGCGGCCTGGTTTTCGTTGACCTGCGCGACCGATCCGGACTGGTACAGCTCTCGTTCAACCCCCAGTGGACTGCACCAGACGTGATGGAGCGGGCTGCGGGCCTCGGCGCCGAGACGGTGGTGCTGGTCCGCGGCAAAGTCGCGCTTCGTCCTGAGCCCTCCCGTGATCTCCAGCTTACGTCGAGGGAAGTCGAGGTTCACGCGACCAATCTCGAGATCGTGGGACCGGCGCAGACGCCCACGATTCCGGTCGCGCGAAAGGAGAAGGAGGAGCTGCCGGCAGAGGAGCTGCGGCTCCGGCACCGGGTGCTGGATCTCCGCCGGCCGGAGCTGCAGCGGAACCTGATTCTGCGCCACCGGCTGATGCAGGCAACCCGTCGCTACTTCGACCAGCACGGATTTCTCGAGATCGAAACGCCGATTCTCACCAAGCCCACGCCTGAAGGCGCCCGCGATTACCTGGTTCCCAGCCGGGTGCATGCCGGGGAGTTCTTCGCGCTTCCGCAGTCACCCCAGCTGTACAAGCAGCTTCTCATGGTGGCCGGCCTCGACCGGTACTTCCAGATAGCTCGCTGCTTTCGCGACGAAGACCTCAGAGCCGACCGGCAGCCGGAATTCACTCAGATCGACATCGAGGCATCGTTCGTCGGAGTTGAGGACGTCCTCGCTTTTGGGGAGGGTATGGTACAGGCCCTCTGGTCAGAGGCCGGCCACCAAGTGTCGCTCCCGATCCCGAGGATGCGCTACGCCGATGCGATGGAGCGGTATGGGAGTGACAAGCCCGACCTTCGCTTCGGGCTGGAAATCTTCGATGCCACCGAAGTATTCCGGGGGGCCGAGTTCTCCATTACCCGGACTGCGATCCAGGCTGGAGGCAGGGTGCGTGGCATCCGGATTCCTGGAGGGACGGCGCTCACTCGGAAGCAGGTCGATGAGCTGGAGGCGACCGCCAAAGCGCTGGGCGCCGCGGGATTGTTGCGTCTCAAGGCGAGTGGCGGATCACTGGAAGGCCCCGCCGCGAAGTTCCTGCCGCCGGACGGTGCGGCGCGGTTGCAGCTCCAGGACGGCGATCTCGGCCTGTTCGTGGCCGGCCCGGATCGGGTCAGCAGTCCCGCGCTGGATCGGGTGCGCCTGGAGACCGGCCGCCGGATGAACCTGATTCAGGAAGCCGAAAACCGGTTCGTCTGGATCGTCGATTTCCCGCTGTTCGAGAAGAACCCCAGCACTGGCGCTCTCAGCGCAGTGAACCATCCATTCACAGCGCCCCATCCCGACGACCTCGTCCGACTGGACAGTGCCCCAGAGCGAGTCCGGGCGCTGGCCTACGACATGGTTCTCAATGGGACCGAGCTGGGGGGTGGTAGCCTGAGAATCGCCGATCCCGCGCTTCAGCGCCGGATCTTTGCCCTGCTGGGAATCCCCGAAGCGCAGGCGGAACAGCGCTTCGGGTTTCTGCTCGAAGGTCTGAGGGCGGGTGCGCCGCCCCATGGCGGCTACGCGTTTGGACTGGACCGCATCGTCATGCTGCTGGCCGAGTCCGACTCGCTGCGCGACGTGATCGCGTTCCCCAAGACCACGGCTCAGCGAGCCCTGTTCGAGGGAGCGCCGACCGAGGTGGACCCGGCAGACCTGCGCGAACTTCACCTGGAGGTCTCGAGTGAGAAGTAAGCACCTCTTACCTTCAAAACATGGCTGACGACATCCAGACCAGAATGTCCGCCGAAGGGGCGGATCCGTTGCTGTTCGCCGGCGTAAACGACAGCAACCTGCAGGAGCTCCAGCGCGCCCTTGGCGTGCGGGTGATTTTTCGCGGCGAATCGGTGACCCTCTCCGGGACGCCGGAGCAGGTGGAACGAGCCGGGTCGGTGGTGCAGGGATTGCTCGACCTTGCTCGCATGGGCGAGACGGTCACTCCTGATGATGTCTCCCGCCTTGCTGCCGAAGGGAGCCAGGGCGAGGTGCCGGGCCAGGTGACCGATGGCAAGATCGTGCTGCCGGGCCTGCGTCGGGCGATCGTTCCGAAGACCCAGGGTCAGCGGGACTATCTCCAGGCGATCAGTAACCATGACATCGTGGTGGGCATCGGACCCGCCGGTACCGGGAAGACCTATCTCGCAGTGGCCAAGGCGGTGGAGGCACTGGCTCGAAAGCGGGTAAAGCGGATCATCCTCGCGAGACCGGCGGTGGAGGCCGGCGAATCGCTGGGCTTCCTGCCGGGAGATCTCCAGGCGAAGGTGGATCCCTATCTCCGACCGCTCTATGACGCGCTGGAGGACATGATGCCGCACGATCGGGTGCAGCGCGCTCTGGAGACCCGGACCATCGAGATCGCCCCGCTCGCCTACATGCGGGGGCGTACCCTCGCCGATGCGTTCATCATTCTGGACGAGGCGCAGAACGCCACCGGCGCCCAGATGAAAATGTTCCTGACCCGTCTGGGCGTAAACAGCAAAACGGTTGTGACCGGGGACAAGACCCAGATCGACCTGCCGCAGCGGGAGGACTCCGGTCTGATCCAGGTGGAACGGGTGCTTCCCGGCATTGAAGGCATCGCCTTCTGCTATCTGCACGAGACCGATGTGGTCCGGCATCGTCTGGTACGCGAGATTATCAAGGCCTACGCGGAGGATCAGAGCGGCTGATGGCGCGACGGTCGCACCCTCGAGTCTGGGAGAGCTGGGGAGGCGCAACCCTCAGGGATCGCGCCGGATTTCATCTCGCCCGCTGGGCGCCGCTTCTGGCGGTCGCCTTTCTCACCTATCTCGCCTTTCCGCCCCACCTCGGAGTCGGAAGTCCGGTCCCCTCGGTCGGCCAGATCTCGAAGCGCGCCGTGGTGGCTCCCTTTGCATTCGATGTCCGCAAGACGCCGGAGGAGATCGCCCGTGAGGGCGAATCTCGGGCGCTCACCGCGCAGCCGGTCTATCGATTCAGTCCCACCGCGTACGACTCTTCGCTGACAGCCGCGCGGGCATTCTTCGCCGACCTCGAACGCGCCGATAAGGCAGGAGGTCCCGATTCGGTCTCCGCAGTGGTGGGCGCGGAAATTCGGCTGGGTCCGGAGGAGACCAAGTTCCTCACCGACTCCACCAACCGGCGCCAGATCCAGGAGGTCTTCACCCATTTTCTCGCGGAAGCGTTGTCTCGCGGCGTGGCCGACGCCGGCGGGATCAGGGGAGAGATCAGCCCTGTCATCGCCCTTCGCCGTGGGGAGACCGAGCGCATCGTCCCCCGCGACTCGGTTGCCACCTTTGCCGACCTGATGGAGCAGGCCGAGGCCGCCGGCATCAATCTGCCAACCGCGGTGGGACAGCGGACGCTGCGGCGACTGGTCGGCGCGTTCTACCATCCGACGATCGTGGTCGATCCGCTGGTCACCGCCTCGCGCCGGGAGCAGCTCCGCGGCAGCGTCGATCCGATCAAGTACTCCGTGAGAACCGGCGAGAGAATCGTCGGAGCCGGCGAGCCGGTCACCGAAGAAGCGCGCGCGAAGCTGCTCACTCTCGTGGAGGAACACGAGCGGCGGGGCAGTGGAGTACTGGTGGTCCGAAGCACCGCCGGTGCGTTGCTCTACAACGTGCTGATCCTGAGCGCGTTTTGGCTGCTGATCCTGTTCTACCGACGGGAGAGCTACGCGCACCTACGGGAGATGATCTTCTTCGGCGCTCTGTTCGCGCTGGTGGTCATCATGACCGCTGCGCTCGCCACCGTCATACCGGACCGCCCCGAGCTGATTCCCATCCCGTTCGTCGCCATTCTGATGACCATGCTCTACAACGGGTGGGTCGGCGTCTTCGCCGCGGTCACCCTGGCGATCCTGCTCGACGGGCAGTGGGCGCTCAGAGAGAGCAACGTGCTGTTCTTCGGCATCGTGGGTGGTGTTGCCGGTGCGGTCGGCATCAGAGTGGTGCGGCGGCGCCGCCATCTGTACGTGACCATCGGTGTGGTGGCCGGGGCGGGAATTCTGGCGACGATCGCCGTTGGGCTGAGCCAGGGCTGGACGACCAACGTGATCGTCGGCAGCTGCCTGCTGGACGTTGTGGTGGCTCTGGTGAGTGCTGCCCTGGCCATGATCGTCATGCCGATGGCGGAATCAGCCACTCGGATCACCACCGATCTGACCCTGCTCGAGCTCTCCGATTTGGGCCGGCCCTTGCTCCGCCGTCTTGCGGTGGAGGCGCCCGGCACCTGGGCCCACAGCCTCGCCATGGCCAGCCTCTGTGAGTCGGCCTGCAACATCATCGGGGCCAACGGCCTGCTTGCCCGCGTGGGTTGCTATTACCACGACATCGGAAAGCTGGCCAACCCGAGTCATTTCATGGAAAACCAGGGCGGCGCACCCAATCCGCATGACCTCATGAGCCCCCAACAATCGGCCCGGATCATTCAAAGCCACGTCGCGGATGGCATAGCGCTGGCCGAGGCTGCTGCTCTGCCCGAAGTGGTGAAAGCCTTTATCCCAGAGCACCATGGGACTACATACATTACCTACTTTCTGAGCAGGGCACGGGGTAACGACCCCGATGGCAGAGTAGATCCCGCTGATTTCCGCTACCCCGGTCCGCGCCCCCAGTCGGCTGAGACGGCGGTGGCGATGCTGGCCGACTCGGCGGAGGCGGCGGTGCGGGTGCTGGGCAATCCAACCCCGGATGCGGTGCGCAGCGCCATCGAGCATCTGGTCCAACAGAAGGTCGGATCGGGGCAGCTGGACGATGCCCCACTGACCCTTCGTGATCTCGATCGAATCAAGCGGGAGTTCGCCCGCGTCATGTCGGGTACCTACCACAAGCGAATCGGCTACCCGCGGGCGAGCGGCGGCGTAGCCCCGGAATTCCAATCGGCCGAGCGTGAGTGAGGTCCGAGTCAGCGGTCGCCGTCTTCCGCTTTCGCCCGTGCTGGTCCGTCGGGTGATCGAGTCGGTGCTTCGGTCTGAGCGGCGCGAGGCCGCGATCTCGGTGACCTTCCTCGGGCGCGACGCTATGCGCCGGCTCAACGCGGCTCACATGGGACACGACTATCCCACCGACGTCCTCAGCTTCACGCTCCCGACGCCAGGCGCAGAGATCGTGGGCGACATCTACGTGTGCTCCTGGGTCGCCCGCCAAGAAGCCGCCGCGCGGGGAATCTCTCTGCGCGAAGAGCTGATCCGGTTGTTGGTCCATGGGACACTGCACGTCTTGGGGCAAGATCACCCAGAAGGTCCCGCCCGCACCCGCTCGGCGATGTGGCGGCGGCAGGAGCGCTACGTGGAGGCGCTGGCATGATCGCGCTGCTGCAGCTGTTCATCGCTCCGCTGATTGCGGCGCTGCTGACGCTGTGGGCCGCCTGGCTTGCCCTGGCCGCGGAAGCCGATGCCGAGCTGCCTCGCACGCTGAGCGGACAGCTGGGACCGGTTGGGAGGGCAGGAGCGCTCTCCCGCGATCTCCATATTGCCCACCTTGCCCTCCTGATGGTGGCGGGCGCGGCAGCGGGGGGCGCCGTGGCCTGGTGGGCGTGGTCGGCTCCGCTGGGGTTGGCGCGGCTGTTTCTCGCCATTCTGCTGGTCTGGGTCATCGGCGATCTCGTCCCGCGACTCCTCGCGGCCGTGGCGCCGGAGATAACCCTGCCGGTGCGCCGTGCCGCCGTGGCGACGCTGGTCCCCTTCCGCCCACTGCTCCAGCTGGCAAGCTGGGCCGACGAGCGGGCTCGGGCCCGGGCGCCGGCGCGCACCCCCTCGCACTCGGGCGAGGCGCAGCGGGACATGCTGCTGGGGGTGTTCGCCCTGGCGGATACAACGGTGGCCGAGGTGATGACACCGCGGATCGATATCGTCGCGGTGGATACATCGGCCGATCGGGCCGAAGTCGTGACCACGCTTCGAAGCTCCGAGCACGCGCGGATCCTGGTATACGACGGGAATCCCGATGCGGTCGTTGGGGTACTCTATGCCAAGGACATCCTGGCGATCGGCCCAGAGGACCCGCGCCCCTGGCACACCCTGATCCGTCCCGCGGTCTTCGTGCCGGAGGGGAAGACGCTCGACCGCCAGGTGCGGGACTTTCAGCGAGGCCCCAGCCATCTCGCCGTGGTGGTCGACGAGTTTGGCGGCACGGCAGGGATCGTGACCCTGGAAGACATTCTCGAGCAAATCGTGGGTGAGATCCAGGATGAGTACGACACCGATGAGGTCGCGCCGATTCAGGTAGTCACCGAGGATCACTGGCGAGTTGAGGGAAGCGTCTCTCTATCCGAATTGGAATCGGCGCTGGGACACAGCTTCGACCGCGATGACGTCAGCACCGTCGGGGGCCTGGTGCTCGCGGAGTTCGGGCGGGTTCCCCGGTCCGGCGAATCGATCGACGTCGAAGGCTTTCGGCTCGCGGTCGAGCATGTTGTTCGCCGTCGAGTCAAGCGGGTCGGGGTGCACCGCCTGAGCGTGGAGGCGTCGGTCGGCGGCGCGCGGGAGGAGCGGTGATCTGGCTCGCCGTTCTGCTCGGTGTTGCGCTGACTGTTTTCGGCGCTACCTCGGGTGCCGCCCTGATTACCGTGAGCCGGGCCGAGCTGGCCCGCGCCATTGGCCGCCGGCTGCGGGGGGCAGCGGCATCGCTCGCCGGCCTGGCCCAGATCGATACCTATCTCACCGCGGCATCGGCCACCACCTCGCTGGGCGTCCTGCTGCTGGGTGCTGCGGTGCCGGGACTCCTCGCCGGGACGACGGCCCCACGATTGCTGGTCGCGGCGGTCCTGCTCGCGGTTCCGCTCGTGCTCTTCGCCGCGTATCTGGTACCGCGGTGGTTGACGCAGCCCAGAGCTGAAAGCGTCGCCGATCGGGTGATTCCCATCCTGCGCCCGTGGTCCCGGGTGCTGGGACTCCTGCTCCCCGCGCGCACTGCTACCCGTCCCACCGATCTCCGCTCGATCTGGCGCGAGGGTGCTGCCGTCGGCGTGGAAAATGATGACGAGCTGATGATGGTCGGTGGGGTGATGGCCTTCAGCGCCCGGCCGGTTCGGGAGGTCATGACTCCGCGAACCGAGATCGTGGCCATCGAAGAGAATGCGCCGCTGGAGGAGATCCGCATGGTGTTTGCCGGCAGCGGCTACAGCCGGATCCCGGTGATCCGCGGGACGCTGGACGACATCATTGGAATGCTCCACGCGTTCGACCTGTTCAAGCTGAAGCCGGGGGACCCCCTCCCCGTGCGGCCGGTCGCCATGACGCCGGCCAGCAGGAGCTGCGGGGACCTCCTGCTCGATATGCAGCGGGAGCGGCGCCACCTCGCGGTCGTGCTCGACGAATTCGGCGGGACGCTCGGCATCGCCACACTGGAAGATCTGCTGGAGGAGCTGGTGGGTGAGATCTTCGACGAGCACGACGAAGAGGTGCGCCAACCGACGGCCCCGACGCCCGCGCTGTTCGAGACCGACGGCAATGTCTCGATCGAGGCAATCGAGGAGCGCTTCGAAGTGTCGCTACCTTCTGGCCGGTCCACCACGATCGGTGGCCTCCTCGTCGAGTGGGCCGGGCGAATCCCCAATGCCGGCGAGCGGTTCTTCGTCGGTGGCCTGGAATTCGATGTTCTCGAGGCATCGCCCACCCGGATCGAGCGTCTGCTGATCCGCTCTGGTGCCACCACCGCGGTGCAGCTGCACCCCACCAAGCCATGAGGAAGCTGCTCGACAGGATGGTCGACCTGGTCCGGCGGGGCGAGCTGGCTCTGTTCACCCGTCGGGCCCACGACTTCGAGCCGGCCGACCTCGCTGAGGTGCTCACCGCGCTCGACGAGAAGGAGCGAGTGTCGGCGGTGCAGGCGCTGCCACCGGAGCTGTCCAGCCAGGCCCTCGCCGAAATGCCGGAAGAGGCGCACGCCGAAGAGACGCTCGCCGCCCTGGATCCCGATCTCGCTGCGGAGATTGTCGGGGAGTTGGATGACGACGATGCGGCCGACATCCTTGGCGAGCTCGATCCCAAGCGCCAGGAGCAGATCCTCTCGGCGGTGGAAGACCGGTCCGAGGTCGATCAGCTCCTCCGCTACCACGAGGAGACCGCCGGTGGTCTGATGACCACCCACATGGTCACGGTCACCGACACGTCGACGGCGGAACAGGCGCTGGAGGAGATCCGACGCCAGGCGGAGGAAGTGGAAGATTTCTATCAGGTCTTCGTGGTGGACTCGGACAACCACCTGGTCGGCACCCTGCCCTTCAAGGATCTCGTGATCAGCCGACCCGAGCGACCGGTGCGCTCGTTCATGACCGACGCAGACATCTTCGTCACCCCCGACCTGGACCAGGAGGAAGTGGCCCGCCTCATGGCGCGCTACAATCTTCCCAGTGTTCCCGTCGTCGATGGCCTGGGACATTTGCTTGGGCGCGTCACCTTTGACGACGTGATCGACGTCGTCGAGGCGGAGACCACCGAGGACCTGCTCAAGTTCGGTGGCGTGTCACCCGATGAAGAGCTTGGCGCGGGCTGGGAGACCGCAGTGCGCAGCCGGTTGCCCTGGCTCTCGATCAACCTGCTGACGGCCTTTCTCGCCGGCGGCGTGGTGTACTCGTTCCAGCACACGATCCAGCGCACTCTCGCGTTGGCGGTCTGGATGCCGATCATCGCCGGGATGGGCGGCAATGCAGGAACCCAGGCCCTGGCCGTCACGGTACGTCGTCTGGCATTGGGCCTCCTGCCGGAGAAGGGCTTTACCCGGGTAGTGGGGAAGGAAGTTCTGGTGGGGATCATCAACGGTCTCGCCATCGGCACCGTGGTAGGGGTGGTAGCCGCATTCATGGGCGAGGGTCCCCGGCTCGGCCTGGTTGTCTTCCTCGCAATGGTCGGAAACCTGATGGTGGCTGGGTTCGCTGGGGCCTTCATTCCCATCCTGCTGGAACGCTCGGGTGTGGATCCGGCGGTCGCATCATCGATCTTCGTCACCACCTTCACCGATGTCTGCGGGTTCCTGCTGCTACTCGGCCTTGCGGGAATGCTGCTCCTCTAAAAAGAAACGCCCCTCGTGGAGAGGGGCGGGGTAGTGCAGAGAGTACTGCGGGGTGTTCGTTATCAGCTAGAGCTAAGCCGGGTAAGCAGGCTGTCGCTCAGCTGCCCGGTGACCGGCAGCTTGTTGGCCTTCTGATATTCCTTCACCGCCTTCTTGGTCTTCTTCCCGTACACGCCATCCGGTGTTGCCTTGAAGTAGCCTGCCTTCTGCAATCCCGTCTGAGCCTCCTTGATCTGCTCCTTGCTCCACTTCGGCTTGGTCGCGGTGCTGCTCTTCACGCTGGCCGAGTCATGGTGGGCCTTGGTTCCGCTGGACTGACTGTGCTGCATGCTGGATGTGGGACTTGGCTTGGCGGGAGCGGTGGACTGGGCCGCGGCGTTGTGCGCCGCCA
>C688J18823_10002960_pt1 | contig 10710 bp, 7 predicted proteins | sample HopSoiMetagenom1_FD_18823 | JGI IMG/M metagenome (IMG submission 18823) | reverse complement strand
GGCAGCTGGTTGAACGGCGGCAGCGACGCGAGCTGCGGCGGGATGCCGGTTCCGCTGAGGAGCTTGGTCGCGGACGGCAGCAGCACCGTCGAGCCGAGCGGCAGCCCCGCGGGCGCGCCGTTGACGATACCGAACAGCGGGATCGGCTGGCCGTTGTTGAGCACCGGCTTTAGCGTGGTGTCGAGCACCACCGCCGGAATCAGCGACGTGTACGGCATCTGCGTGAAGACGGCCGCCGGGAAGTCGCCGACGACGAAGCCGGCGTTCGGATTCGCCGCGATGATCGCGTCGAGCACCGCCGCGTACTGCGTCTTGAACTGATCGACCGCGGTGAGGCACTGCACGAAGGGAGGCGAGGTACCGCAATCCTTCGCCGAGCCGCTGGTGGCCGCGAGGAAGAAATCATCGCCGCCGATCCACGCGAGAACGAACGTCGGATGCTGCGCCGCCGCCTGAGCCGTCGCGCTGCCGAGTCCGCGCAGGATGAACTGCGGATACGGCGTGCCCTGCTCGAACGTCACCGGCTGCGTCTCGGTGCCTTTCGTGTTGAGGATGTCGTACAGCATCGCGCCGGGGACGGCGAGGTTGTTGTACGGACGGCCGAAGCCGGTCATCACCGGAACGCCGTTGCCGGGTGCCGCGACGACGCCCGTCAGCGACGGCGACGTGAGCTGCAGCTCGCCCGGGATGCCGGGCCAGGTCACGAGCGGCTGCGCGAAGCAGTCGGTCGTCGCCGTGGCGTTCGGCTGGCAGAGGGTTGCGCCGGTCTGCTGCGCGAAGATCGCAGCGGGGCCATAGATCTGATGGCGCTCGTTGAGCGAGCCATTCGAAAACCCGGCGGTGTAACTGTCGCCGAGGGCGACGATGTGTGAGAAATCGGCCGTACCGTGCGCGGCGAAAACCGGAACTGCCGCGACGAAGGCGAACAGCAGTGCCGCTGTAATGCGTGCGAAGCTTCTGTTGCGCGTCATTCGTTTCTCCTTAGGGTTAGAACTTCCAACCGAGGTTGAATCCGATCAGATTCGCGTCGGTCTTGTACGTCCCGTTGAAATTGTCACTGCTGATGCCGACGCCATCGACGACCGTGCTGCGCCTCTTGAAGTGCAGCACCATCTCCGCGAGGTCGACGGAGAACGGACCGTTGTGCCAGCCCAGGCCGAAGCAGAGCGCTTCGCGGTCCGAATCGGGGAGGAGCGGACCGACGCCTTCGGTCGGCTGCGGGTTCTCGTCGTAGATCACGCCCATGCGCAGGTCCCAGTGCTCGGCGACTTTGCCGTTCGTGCCGAGGCGGTACGAGAAGGTGTCCTTCCAGTTCTGCGGGCGCACGAGGTTGGCGGCGGGTGTCGTCTCGAAGTTGATGTTGAGCGTTTTGAAGCGGCTCCACGTGGTGTGCGTCACGTCCGCTTCGACGTCCCACTTGCCCATCGTGTGCGCGATGCCTCCGACTGCGGTGGCCGGAAAGTTGATCGAAGTATTGATCTTCTGATTCGGCGGGAGCTGGGCCTTGACCCCCGCGTCGACGAACGGAATGCCGGTCGGGATCTGCGTGAAGTTCGCATCGCCCTTGTAGTCGATGGTCATCTCGGCGCGATACGACGCACCGAGCCGCCAGCTGTCAGTCGGCTTGAAGAGGATGCCGACGTTCCAGCCCCAGTCGTTGTCCCAGTCGCTGTTGAGATGCGCGCTGGCGACGTCCGCAATGCGCTGCGTGACCGGGTTGAATGCGCCGCTGTTCCGGTCGAGGATGATGTGCGAGCGGCGATACTCCGCGCCGATGCCCAGTGCCAGACGGCCGTCATCGGTCTGCCAGGCGAGTGCCGGCTCGACGGAGATCGTCTTCACGTTCGCATCGCGCGAGATGAAGCGGCCGATCCACGGATCGTCCCAGTTCGTCCGCAGGCCGTACGCGGCGAACGTGCCGATGCCGAACGTGATGTTCTTGCCGAACGGCACGACGGCGTAGGCGTTGGGCGGAATGAACGTGTGGTGCCGGTACTCGCCGACGGAGCCCGAGGTGAACGGGTCGTTCGCATCGCCGCGGAACTCGTTCGAGAAATTGATGGCTGTGCCGCCCACGTTCACTTCTGCACGGCGCAACTGTGCAATACCAGCTACGTTGTAGAAGATCGCGGTCGGATCATCTGCAGTCGCGGCAAACGCACCACCCATCGCGGTCGCTTTCGCCCCCTGCTCGAAGATCGAAAAACCGGACCCGTATGCCACTCCACTTACTACCAGGGATGCTGCCGAAATCAGTAACAGAAGTCTGAAACGACGCAAGGTAACCTCCTCAAACTAGACGATCTACAAGGGGCTTGAAGCTGCGATGAATTTGCGGCGAATCATAGCACTGGAGATGCACATGAAAAGCACGCTGATTTCAGCGCTTATCGCTCTCGCCGCGCTTCCTGCGACGGCCGGTCTCACCTATGACTTTCACACCTCGACGACCGGAATGCAGGCCTCCGAACAGCGGGGTCATGTGAGCGTCGACGGCGCGAATGTGCGGATGGAGTTCACCGCCGGCGACGGCGCGATGATCGGCAACGGCGCGGTGATGCTCACGCACAACGGCGGCACCACGATCGCCGTGCTCGATCCGGAAGCGAAGACGTACTGGGAGGTCGACGTCGCCAAGCTGACCGCCGGCCCGCTCGCCAATATGCTGGCGATGACGAACCAGAAGGTGAACGTGAAAGATGCCGGCGACGGCGGCGCGCTGGAAAGCTTTCCGACGCGGCACAAGATCGTGACCGCGAGCGCCGACATGAGCATCGGCGGCGGCCCTGCCGCGATGCATTTCGAGCTGACGATGGAGTCGTGGGCCACCGAGAAGATCCCCACCGATGCCGCCGCCTTCCTCCAGCGCCGCCTCGGCAACACCGGCCTGCCGATGCTCGACAAGCTGATCGCCGCGCAGAGCGAGTCGGTGAAGGGCTTTCCGCTGAAGCAGATCACCTACATGAAGGTGACCGGCCCGGCGAGTATGGAGATGACGTCGACGACGACGGTGTCGAATGTGAAGAAGGCGACGGTCGCGCCGGCACAGTTCGAGATTCCGAAGGATTACAAGAAGACGGAGAGCCCGCTCGACAAGATGATGCCGCAGTGAGCGGTGTCATCCCGAGCCGCGAAGACGGTCGAGGGATCCCCTGCCGACGGAGCGCGTCTCGTGCGTCGGCAGGGGATCCCTCGACTGCGCTCGGGATGACACGCTTACCCGCCCAGTAGTTCTTTCAGAATCTCGTTCGCCAGCTCCGCTTTCGCTTTGCCGCGCGTCTCCTTCATCAACTGACCGACGAGAAATCCGAACACCTGCGTCTTGCCGGCGCGGTACTGCTCGACCTGCGCAGCGTTTTTCTCGATCACCTTCTGCGCCGCTTCGCGGATCGCATTCGGATCGCTGACCTGCGCCAGTCCCTTGCGCTCGACGACGCGCTCCGGATCGTCGCCGCTCGCGGAGACTTCCTCGAACACTTCCTTCGCCACCTTGCTCCCGATCGTGCCGCTGTCGATCAGCTTGATCAGCTTCGCCAGTCCTTCCGGCGCGAGCTTGTACGCGATGCCTTCGTTCTGCACGCGCAGCACATCGTTGCGGATCCAGTTCGCCGCCGCGCGCGCGTTGCCGCTGGCCGCGACCGTCGCGTCGAAGTAATCCGCGATGTCGCGGCTGGCCACCAGGATCTCCGCGTCGACCGATGACAAGCCATGCTCGCGCTGATAACGCTCCACGCGCTGCGCCGGCAATTCGGGGAGCGATCGCCGCACCTCCTCGATCCACGCTTCGTCGACATCGAGCGGACGCAGATCGGGCTCGGGGAAGTAGCGATAGTCGTGCGCTTCTTCCTTCGATCGCATCACGCGCGTCTCGCCGTTGTTCGGATCGAAGAGGCGCGTCTCCTGATCGATCGTGCCGCCGCTTTCGAGCACATCGATCTGCCGCGCGATCTCGAACTCGATCGCCGCGCGGAGAAAGCGGAACGAGTTGACGTTCTTCACTTCCGTGCGCGTGCCGAGCTCTTCGCCCGTGCGGCGGACGGAGACATTCGCGTCGCAGCGCAGCGAGCCTTCTTCCATGTTGCCGTCGCACACGCCTGCGTACATCAGCGTCTGACGCAGTCTCGTCAAATACGAATCGGCCTCGGCAGCCGTACGTATGTCAGGCTCGGAGACGATCTCGATCAGCGGCGTCCCGGCCCGATTGAGGTCGACATGCGACACGTCGCCGTGATGAATCAGCTTTCCGGCATCCTCCTCCATGTGGATTCGGCGGATGCGGATGCCGTTCACGCTGCCGCCTGTGGCGAGCGGCTGATCGAACTGCGAAATCTGGTAGCCCTTCGGCAGATCGGGGTAGAAATAATTCTTCCGGGCGAAGATGGAGCGCTGGTGGATCGTGCAGTCCGTCGCGATGGCCATCCGTATCGCCAGCTCCACGGCCTTCCGATTCAGCACCGGCAAAGCCCCTGGATAACCAAGACATACGGGACAAACCTGTGTGTTCGGAGGCGCTCCGAAGGCGACGGCACAGCCGCAGAAGATTTTCGTATTGGTCAGAAGCCGGGCGTGGACTTCCAACCCGATGACGGGCTCCCAACCGGCCGCCCGTGCTGAGTGCTGAGTGCTGAGTGCTGAGTGAGACAAGCGCGGCGATCTTATAGGACTCAGCACCCGGCACCCAGCACTCAGCACCGCTCTTAGTTGTAAAATGAACACTCTCGCCGACGCCCAGACGTATGTCCCGTTCAGCCCTTTATCGCAGCTGGCAGATCGCCGTTGTCGTATTGACCGCGGTCGCCGTCGCATGGGTTTTCGCCACGCACGACGCGCCGTTCGCGGGCTACGCGCTCTTCTTCGCCGGACTGGTGCTCGCCGCGTCCTTCTTCCGCATCGAAGCCGGTGAAGCCTCGGTCAGCTTCGAAGCGTCGGTCGTCTTCGGCGCGATCATCCTGTTCCACAGCGCCGGTGTCGCGCTCGTCGCCGTCGCGATCGGAACGCTGCTGCACGCGGTCTACCTCTTCCTGCGACAGAAGAACGTCCGCCTCGAGCCGGTCTACAACGGCACGCAGCTCGCCGCGTCGTACGCGATCGCCGCGCTGCTCTACACGTCCGCGGTCGCGAAAGACGCGCCGCTGATCGCGAAGTTCTCCGGCTTCATCCTGCTGCTCGTCGGCTACCTCATCTTCCACCTGCTGTTCGCATCGCTGCGGCGCTGGTTCGAAGGGGACGCCGATCCGCTCGACTTCCGCCGCGTCGTGATGGCGCAGGGCCGCATGCTGATCCTCGGCAGCCCGGTGGTCGGGATCGAGATCATGCTCTTCTCGACCTACGGCATCGCCGGTTTCACGCTCGCGGTGTTGCCGCTGCTGCTCGTCGCGTACGCCATCCGCACCGAGTCGGAAATGCAGCTGCAGAATACCGATCTCGTACGGCGCAATCGCGAGCTGTCGATCCTCACCGAATCGTCGACGCAGATCCTTTCGGCGGAAGGTGATCAGGAGACGCTACGCCGGTTGATGAGTCTATTGACGAGGCTCTCGAAGCTGCAGGCGTGCGCGGTCGTGACGTGGGAAACGAATCCCGACATGCCTGGCACCGTGTATCGCTTCGGCGAATGCCTGCCGAGCGATCAGGAGATCCTGAAGTGGGTCGAATCGGCCGGCTTCTCGCAGTCCGCGCCGAGCCGCGCGTTCGTGTTCCAGGCCGACATGCGGCGCTTCCCGCTGTCGAGCGGAAAAGCGACGCAGGTGCTGATCGGCATCCAGACGCAGGAAGTCATCTACGGAATCCTCATTTACGAAACGGAAGATCCGGCACTGTTGAAGAGCGGCAGTCTCAACCTGCTCACGCTGCTCGTGAACCAGACCGCACTATCGCTGCAGGATCAGTTACTGCGCCGCGAAATGCGCGACAAGACGGAACAGCTCGAGAAGCAGGCCGTCACCATGTCGACGATTCTCGATGTGTCGAACACGCTGATCGGATCGTTCGACATCGACGCGGCACTGACGCGCATCGCGCAAGGCATCCAGTCGTCGCTCGGATTCGAAGTCGTCGTCTTCGCCCTGCACGATCCGAAGCACGGCGAATACGTCCGCCGCGCGCATGCGGGACTGGACGAGATTTGGGAAGAGGTCCGCAAGAAGAAGGTGTCGCCGGCGGAGATCGAGGCCTTCTTCAACCCCGAGTTCCGCGTCTCCAACTCGTACTTCGTGCCGCATACCTCGCTGCGTCAGAGCGAGCACGATTTCTTCGTCGTGCCGGAAGACCAGGGGGTGTTCCTGCCCGATGACTGGCACGAGAACGACATGCTGATCGTGCCGCTGATCAGCGGCGAGCAAACGGTCGGCTACCTCTCCGTGCGACAGCCGCACGATCGCAAAGTTCCGAATATCGAGAAGGTGCAGACGCTCGAGATCTTCGCCGTTCAGGCGGTGACGGCGCTGCAGTCGGCGCGGCAGTACGAAGAGATCAAGCGCCTCACCTTCATCGACGCGCTCACGCCCGCCTACAACCATCGCTTCTTCCAGGAAGCGCTGGCCAAAGAGATCCACCGCCACGCGCGCAGCGGCAACGAGTTCGCGCTGGCGATGCTCGACATCGACAACTTCAAGCGGATCAACGACACGTTCGGTCATCCGATCGGCGACGAAATTCTCAAAGGGCTGGTCGACGAGCTGATTACGAATGCGCGCGACAGCGACATCGTGTCGCGCTACGGCGGCGAGGAGTTCGCCATCATCTTCCCCGACACGCCGATGACCTCCGCACGCGATGCGGCGAATCGTCTGCGCGAAGTGGTGGAGCGCCGCGAGTTCCCGATGACCGCGATCGGCCGCACGCTGCGCATCACCATCAGCGTCGGCGTGTCGGTCTATCCGCGCGACGGCAACAACGCCGCCGATCTGGTCGCGCGCGCCGACGCCGCGCTGTACTACGCCAAGAAGAACGGCAAGAACATGGTGGCCATCGCCATCGACGTTTTGGCCGAGGGCCAGATGGCGTTGTAGTCTGCGCGGATGCGCATCCTGCTCGCATTCCTGCTCGCTCTTCCCCTCTTCGCTCAATCGATCGACGATCGCATCTCGAAAGAGCTGCCGTCGCTCGTCGATACGTACAAGACGCTGCACACTTCGCCCGAGCTTTCGACGCAGGAAGCGAAATCGTCCGCGCTCGTCGCGTCGGAGCTGCGCAAGCTCGGATTCGAAGTGACGGAGCGCGTCGGCAAGTATTCGGATACCGATGCGACGTGCTACGGCGTCGTGGCGGTGATGAAGAACGGCAAAGGTCCGGCGCTGGCGATTCGCAGCGACATGGACGCGCTGCCGGTCGAGGAGCAGACGGGACTTCCGTACGCGTCGGCGAACAAAGGCGTGATGCACGCGTGCGGACACGACATCCACATGACGACGCTCATCGGCACGGCGCGCGTGCTGTCGCAGCTGAAAGACAAATGGCACGGCACGCTCATGCTGATCGGACAGCCGGCGGAAGAAGTGGTGAAGGGCGCGAGCGCGATGCTGAGCGATGGCCTGTACGAGCGTTTTCCGAAGCCCGACTTCGTCATCGCGGTGCACGACAACGCGAGCCTCGCGGCGGGGACGATCGGCTACACGCCCGGCTACCTGATGGCGAGCGCGGACTCGGTGAACCTCACCATTCGCGGCGTCGGCGGCCACGGCGCGTCGCCGGAGAAGACGAAGGACCCGGTGGTGATGGCGGCGGAGACGGTGCTCGCGCTGCAGACGCTGGTCAGCCGCGAGAACTCGCCGCTCGATCCGGTGGTGGTGACCGTCGGCTCGATCCACGGCGGTACGAAGCGCAACATCATTCCGGACTCGGTGCAGCTCCTGATGACCATCCGCACGTACAAACCGGAAGTGCGGAAGCGCGTGCTGGACGGCATTCAGCGCGTCGCGCGCGGCGTGGCGATCGCAAACGGTCTCCCCGACGACAAGATGCCGGTGTTCGAGTGGTTGAAGGCCGAATCGATCGGCGCGACGTACAACGACCCCGCCCTGACCGAGCGCCTCGCCACCGCAGTGTCAAAGGAGATCGGCGCGTCGAACGTGATGAAGATCGATCCCCTTATGGTGAGCGAAGACTTCAGCCTCTATTCGCTCGATCACAAGATCCCGAGCGTGATGCTGAACGTGGGTGCGGTGGACCCGCTGAAGGTGGCGAGCGGAGAACCGTTGCCGTCGTTGCACTCGTCGAAGTTTGCGCCGCTGCCGGAGGCGACGATTCGGACGGGTGTGCGGGCGGTGGTGGCGAGTGCGCTGGATGTGCTCCGGTAGCTACTTCTAAATTCTGACTCTGCGTTCTGCGTTCTGCGTTCAATCCAACGCGCGTGGCTCGAGCCATGAACGTTGGATTGAACGCAGAACGCAGAACGCAGAGTCAGAACTGAGAATCAGGACGAACGTGCACGATCTCGCCATCGACCCCCGCGAAACCGGCTTCACCAAACTTAACCTGCAAGAGCTGTTCGGCAACCACCACCCCGTCATCCTCGAAATCGGCTCCGGCAAGGGCCGCTTTCTCATCGCCACCGCCGTCGAACATCCCGAGCTGAATCTCATCGGGATCGAGAAATCGCTGCACTATCACCGCGTGATTCGCGAGCGGGTGATCAAGCGCAATCTCACGAACGTCCGCCTCATCAATCACGACGCGTTTCTGGTGATGCGGGACATGCTTGCCGACGCCTCCATACAAGAAGTCCACATCTACTTTCCCGATCCGTGGCCGCGCAAGAAAGAGCAGAAGCGGCGGATCATCCGGCCCGATGTTCTCGAGCAGATCGCTCGCGTGCTGGTGCCGGGTGCGTGGGCAATTTACGTTACCGATCATCAGGAGTACTTCGAGGCCGCGGCGCCGCTGATCGAAGCACGATTCGAGTCCGAGCGGTGCATTCCCGGACCGGACGATCCGCCGCGCACGAACTACGAAGCGAAATATCGGGAACAAGGACGGCCGATCTACGAGATCCGGTTCCGGAAGTCGCTACAATCGAACGCGTGAGGATTCTCGGCGTCGACCCCGGCTCCATCATCACCGGCTTCGGGGTCATCGACTACGAGCGGGGGAGGCTGGCGCTCGTCGAGCAGGGGGCGATCGGAACGCGTCGCGGCGCCGAGCTCGCGGAGCGGCTGCAGAAAATCCACGAAGGACTTCTCGCCGTCATCGCCCGCACGCAACCCGAAGCGATCGCCGTCGAGACGCCGTTCGCCGGACACAACGTCAAATCGCTCGTGCAGCTCGCGCATGCGCGCGGCGTCGTGCTCCTCGCGGCGCAGAGCGCGCGGCTCGAGATCTTCGAATACGCGCCGCGCTCGGTAAAGAGCGCGGTGGTCGGTTACGGCGCCGCGGAAAAAGAGCAGGTAGCGAAGATGGTCCGGATGCTGCTGCCGGGATGTTCCGCCATGCAGCTCGCCGCCGACGCCGCCGACGCACTCGCCATCGCCATCTGTCACGCCCACACAGCCGGACGCAACATCCGGCTGAAGGTGAGTGCGCGCGCATGAGCTCGTCGCTGCCGCAGGAAGAAACGATCGAGTCGGAACTGCAATCGCCGCCGCAGGGCGCATTCGCCCGCACATTCAGCGCGCTCCGTTATCGCGACTTCCGCCTGCTCTGGTTCGGTGCCTTCACCTCCACCACCGGCACCTGGATGCAGACCGTCGCGCAGAGCTGGGTCGTCCTCTCCATGACCAACTCCGCCTTCCTCCTCGGCGTCGACGGCTTCCTCGCCACCGGCCCGATGCTGCTCTTTTCACTCATCGGCGGCGCGCTCGCCGATCGCATCGAGCGCCGCCGCATCATGCTCCTCTCGCAATACATGCAGATGAGCTTTGCCCTCATTCTCGGATTTCTGATCTGGACGAAGACGGTAAAGGTCTGGCACATCTTTCTGCTGTCGTTCCTCACCGGCAGCGCGCAATCGGTCAGCGGCCCGGCCTACATCTCTTTATTGCCGCTGCTGGTGAAGCGCGAGCACGTGCCGAACGCGGTGGCGATGAACTCGATGCAGTTCAACCTGGCGCGCGTGATCGGTCCGATCCTCGCCGGTTTCGCGCTGACCGCATTCGGCGCCGCGATCTGTTTCGGCCTGAACGGACTCTCGTTCATCGCGGTGATCATCGCGCTGATGCTGATCCGCTCGCCGCAGGTCGCCGGCGCGAGCGATGAAAAGCGCGGCTTCTTCGACGAGATGAAGGACGGCTTCCGCTTCGTCTGGCATCGCAAGTCGCTTCAGCTCCTCACCTTTCTGGCCTTCGCCGGCACCTTCCTCGGCATGCCGATCGTGACCTTCCTGCCGGTCGTCGCGCGCTCGATCTTCAAGCTCGATGCGCGCGGCTACTCGTGGCTGCTGACCGCGTACGGACTCGGCTCCGTCGGCGGCGCGATCGTGGTCGCGGCGACGGGACACGCAGCGAAGAAGGGACGCATCGCGCTGACCCTGCAGGCGGCGTTCGCCTGTCTGCTCTTCGCGTTCGCGTTCTCCCGCACGCTGGCCATCAGCATGGCGATCGCGTTCTTCGCCGGCGCGTGCATCGTCGGCGTGATCTCGATGTACAGCTCGCTCGTGCAGCTCACCACCAGCGACGCGATGCGCGGCCGCGTGATGTCGATCTTCATGCTCGCGTTCCGCGGCGGCATGCCGCTCGGCAATCTGATCGCGGGCTATGTCGCGCAGCGCTGGTCGAT
>C688J18823_10002959_pt1 | contig 10715 bp, 10 predicted proteins | sample HopSoiMetagenom1_FD_18823 | JGI IMG/M metagenome (IMG submission 18823) | reverse complement strand
GCTACGAGCGCAGCTTCTGCGAAGGCATCCAACAAGTAGATACGCCGGATACAGCCCTTGCTGACGAAGACCACATCGGCCAGAGCAAGGCCAGCCGCCGAAGCCACCGCAACTGTCTGTAACTCCGCCGAAACAGCACCGGGTCGCCGCAGATTCTGGGCCAGACCGAGCCCGATCGCCCCGACCAGGACGCCCACGGTCTGCGCCAACCAGAAATCCTCCTTCGAGCCAGTCACTTTCTCAAAGGTACGGCGAGATACGAGCGGCCAGACCCCAGTCAGGACGTAGTAGCCGGCATGCGCCACGAGCAAAAGTTGTCGACTTCGCAAACGGTCCCTCCCCCTCGCCCTCGATTCGACGGCACCCCACGGCGGCACAACGGAACACAAATCGCGACCGCACGATAGCGGTCGACGACTGACGGAAGCGAAGCCGTAGCTGCGCGCACCAGCGGAGAACTACGAGCGCCTTTTCGACCGCTCATCGTTTAGCCGAGCGGTTCGACCGGAATAGATCGACTGACTGTGGCAAGAGAAGAGCTGAGGAACGCGCAGATAATGGTCATCGCGCTCGAACAGACGATCGCCTCTCTCCGGGAGAGAGGCGAAGCGGAATGGGCAGATGAGATCGAGAAGCTGACCGAGATGCGCGAGGCGACGGTGGAGAGAGCCCGAAAGATCGACCCCACCGTTCGGTTCGAAGTGCCAGGGGCAGGCGAAGAACACAGAGAGGAAAAGGGACAGCTCGAAGGCCATGGTGCCTAAGGCGGCTCGACCGAGCTTACTGGGGCGCTCCCCTCAAGGGCGGGCGCTATCCCGCGTCATCCGTTGGTCAGCCGAGATCTGCGACGAGAACGAGCCCAACTCGAGCTCCCAAGTCGTTCCGGAACACATCGGACAACGCTCAGGGGCCATTCGCCGACTCGCTCCGTAGCCACAGCCGGCACAACGGAAGCGAGGGAGGATTCCACTCCGATTGTCTGCGCGACTGAGGTTCTGCGGTTCCAGGATTGTCATTACGCCGAGCTCGAGCTTGCGTGTCGGTGTTCGTCGGACCGGATGACGTTCGCGGGGACACCCAACGGCTCGACGACAAGAAAATCGGCCTGGGTCTCAACAACCCGTTCACCGTTGAGGTCGACGTGGCCTGCCCTAACGATGTACCTCGTCGGAGATCGACGAACGGCTTCGTAGTCTGCCGCGGCCAATTCGACTGGCTCGGTGCAAGCCTCGCGGCCACACTCGCAGACGAAATCAAGCTCGCCCTCGGCAAGCCAGGATTTGGCGACCTGCAAGATCTGCTGGTTGACCGCTCGAAAGAGGATCCTTCTTGCGTAGACGCGCTCCGCGCGAAGCGCCTGATCGGAAGGTTGCGGGGGAGCAACGGACACTGCGAGCCTCCTCGACTTCGTTGTCAGAAGCAAATCGAGGGTTCGTCCGTGGCCCCCGAGGAGCCGCCCCGCGCCCTGTTCTAGGTGGCAACTGCACACGCCCGGCATGTGCGAGCCGCCCGACCACTTTATCACTCGTAAGCCGTAGCGCCAAATTCCATTTGCGCTAGCCTGGTCAGGCGCAAATCCGTCTGGTCGAGCCAATCCCTGCTCCTACGTCCTCTCGGATCCTGACCTGTAGGAGCGGACGAGGGGATTGCCACAGATGCCTAGCGACACGAGCGAGAACGGCCGCCAGGCACTGGCGATCGGGAACGCAATCACGCATCTCCACCGCGAGTACTACGGCCGTGGAGCGACCACAACGCGAACCGTCATGCAACGAAACTACGTCGTTGTTTTTCTAGAAGACATCTATACGCCACTCGAGCGCACCCTCATCGAGGCCGGCGACATAGACAACGTTAGAGATACCCGACAAGCGTTCCAACTCGCGATGCGTGAGCGCTTCACGGAAGCCGTCGAGGGGATCGCCAAGCGAAAGGTCACGGCGTTCATGTCCCAGGTGCACATAGATCCGGACATGGCCGCAGAAATCTTCGTGCTCGAACCGCAAGACACAGACAATTCACCCTAGAACACGCGGAAGCGGCCACCACAGATACTCGGACGTGGCGGCAGACCCAAGCCTCGGGCCTGCCGCCCGTACGCGAGTAAAAGTGGCGCTATCGCTTTGTCTTCGCGGCCAGCGTGTCCATCAGATCTGCGGATTCCTCGGACACGAGGCCAAGCGGCTCGTCGGGAAGGCCGGCCTGCTTGCGGAGCTTCTGTGCGATCTCTGAGATCTCCTCCGGCGCGTAGTCCGGCGCGAACACCGCGGGCTGTGGCGGCAGGTCGTGTGCCGGCGCCCCGACGGGATGCGGGACGTCGGCAACCTGGAGCTCCTCGCCTGTCTCGGGATGCGGGCCGTTGAAGACCGCCACGACTTCCTGGAAGTCTTCCTGCGAGAAGCGGTACAGACGAAGGTGCTCGCCTCGCTCGATGTGCTCCCTCGACTCCGGGATCTTGTCCGTCGGAATCCGCGGGGATGGGAAGAGCTTCATCAGGTTCGCACCGGTGAGGTGCTCTACGGCACGTGCATATGCGACCTGGTGGAGACCGCCGCGCACGAGCAAGAATCCGGTCAGTGCGCGCGCCGCGGGATGGTCGACCATCTCGTACACCTTCAGCTTGTTGTTGCGGGCACCGGTCTCGAGGAAGAAGTTGTGCGTCAGATCTTCGACGAGATCGCCCGACGAGAAGACGTAATCGCCGTTCCAGGGGCGGCCCTGCGAGTTCTGCGGCAGTGCGCCTTGGCCGCCGGCAATGAAGTGATGCGGATTGCCGATGCCGAGGACATCGGTGAGGCTGTCGCTCGGTGCCTTGCCGTCGTTGATCGGCGTGGCGCCCGTGAGCATCGTGTTGATCGTCGCGCAGACAAGCTCGACATGGCCGAACTCCTCCGTCGCGATGCTCGCGAGCAGGTCGAAGAAAGGCCGAGCGCCCTGGCGCGCGCGGAAATTAAAACTCTGGAGCGTGTAGTTGAGCCAGGTCGACATTTCCCCAAATTTCCCGCCGAGCAACTCCTGCACTGCAGCAGCGCCGGCCGGATCAGGCTCGGATGGCGGTGGCAAATTCACCTGAACTCGGTCGAGGCGAAGAATCATGGGACCCCCTCTCGCTAGCGGACGGTGGTGCCGTTTCCGATCATCGGCCTGATAAACAAGCCAGGCTTCGGGGCGAAGGCGATCGGCTCGCTGGCCTTTGGTTTCGCGCGAGTGATTTCGGCAAGAGAGCGGTGATGCGTGTCGTCGTCACTGGCGCAACCGGCAATGTGGGCACGAGCCTTCTCGGCGCACTCAGCGGCGATGAGGTGGTTCAGGAAATCGTTGGCCTCGCCCGCCGCAAACCGGCGCTCCACGTGCCGAAGACGACCTGGGTTTCCGCGGACGTCGAGTATTCCGACCTCGTCTCGATCTTCCGCGGCGCCGACTGCGTCGTGCATCTTGCCTGGCGTATACAACCGTCGCACGACATCACGGCGCTGCGGAAGACGAACGTCGCCGGCAGCGCTCGTGTCTTCGACGCCGTGGCGGAGGCTCGCGTGCCCGCGCTCGTCTACGCCTCGTCTGTAGGCGCCTACTCGCCTGGGCCGAAGGAACGCCCCGTCGACGAGAACTGGCCCACGGAAGGCACTCCGACGAGCTTTTACGCCAGACACAAGGCCGAGGTCGAGCGGCTCCTCGACCGCTTCGAGGTAGAGCATCCCGACGTGCGCGTCGTGCGAATGCGGCCGGCGCTCATCTTCAAACGCAGCTCCGGCGAAGAGCAGCGACAGTACTTCCTCGGGCACCTCTTCCCCCGCGCACTAGCACGGCCCCGTCTCGTTCGGTTGGTGCCCAGCCTGCCGCAGCTGCGCTTCCAGGCTGTCCACGCCGACGACGTCGCCGACGCATATCGGCGCGCAATCCTCGACGAGGGCGCTCACGGGGCGTTCAACCTCGCCGCCGACCCGGTCCTCGAAGCCACCACCCTCGCGCGCGCACTCGACGCCCGAACGCTCCCGCTGCCGGCCTCCCTCATACGCGGCGCGATGGCTATGACCTGGCGCCTGCGACTGCAACCGACGCCTCCTGGGTGGCTCGACATGGGACTTTCCGTCCCGGTGATGGACACGACTCGCGCACGGACCGAGCTCGGATGGGAGCCGCAACACTCGTCCGTCGCCGCGCTCCTCGAGCTCCTTAGCGGGATCCACCAGGGCGCGAGTGGCCCGACACCCGTGCTGCGACCGGCCCCGGCACGAGAGCGACTGAAGTTGTGGCAGTGATCCCGCGGAGACCCGGGGCGGCCTCCTAAGAGCCACCAATCAGAGTCATGGCGGTCCTTCGATTACGTTCTTAGGGGCAAGGGCTCGTCTGCCGGCTTGTTCGTCGTGGAGACGATCTCAGCGGCAAGGTCGTGCAGTTTCCGTCGCTCACTACGAGCCTGTCGACGAATCTTCTCGAAAGCCTCATCCGGGCTGATCGAATCCTCTTTGGCGATGATGCCCTTGGCCTGCTCGATCAAGACTCGCGTATCCAAGGCGGTTTGTAGCTGGATGGTGCGCTCCAGCAGGAAGGCTGTCGGATCGTTCGTTTCTCCCGACTTTGCGGCGAGCAAGGTGTAGGTCCGATCACCGAATCCGATCTGGCAAGTCTCTAGGCCACCCTCGGTCAGCCAGCGTCCCAGCAGGTCGAACAGCTCGACCAGCTTTGTTGCGGTCTCGGTATCGAGTTTCAGTTCCACTTCGGTGGACGGATCGCCTCCATCAAGGCTGACGGCAAAGCCCCCGTCTACTGAGCCGAGCAGACGTTCAGCGTGCGCCTTACTGGGTGCCCGGACCCTGATGACATCCATGCTCGTCCCCTTCGCAATTACTTGCATCTCCGCGCAGAAGCGGAAGCGTGCGACAGGAGCGGGGTCTAGGGCTCGCTGGGCGCGACTACCAAAGAGCGGCCACCACCCACAATAGCCTCTTCAACCAAAGTCGCGAAAAAAGAGGCCGGAGGCGGGGTCTCGGCCTTCCAGCCTCCACCACGCTTTAGCCGGCCCCGTGCCTTTACTTGTGCTCACGGGACCGAGCGCGAAACACGAACCTGCTCGAGGCGCCCCAAGACGGTCCGGCCGAATCGAGAAAGTGCGAAACTACACGTGGGTTCTTGTGCAAGAGCGTTCGCCTCACTGTGCCGGGCAAAAAGGCCGCTTCGGCCTTGGCCTCGTCTCGGTCGCGGTTATAGGAGGCGCGCTCTTCGTGCCTGCGAGCTCGGCCCACGGACTACGGCAGCTCGATCGTCCCAACCCGGCGCAGATCGGCGCGGCCATGGCGATCCCTGAAGGGAGGCTGCGCTCGGCTGGGCCGCCAGTGGGATTTTGGGGCGGGGATTACACAACAAGCTCAAATGAACGCGTCACGATCTACACGTCGTCGAGCTACAAGGTGGACGAGGCCGCGAATCAGCGCTGGGCTGATTTCATGGGTCGGCTCTTGCACGGGTCGGAGCTCTCACGGGTAACGGTCTTTCTCGCAACTCCGTTCGAGACGAACCGGCTCTGTACTGGCGCGGCGGACCTCGTTCACGACGTTCTCGGCTGCTACGGCTCGAACACGATAATCGCGCCCGGTGAAGACACCACGAAAGTGAGCGCCGAATCCGTGCTGACACACGAGTACGGCCATCACATCGCGGCGAATCGGAGCAACGCTCCATGGCGTGCGCTTGACTGGGGCGCGAAGCGTTGGGCAACGGCAATGAACATCTGCGCGCTCTCAAAAGCGCATGTCGTCTTCCCGGGGGACGAATCGCTGCTCTACCGGCTCAATCCGGGAGAAGGATTCGCGGAAACGTACCGAGGGCTCATTGAGCGGACGGAGGGGCACCACATCGGCCCTTGGGGCGTGCTCGACACTGCGCTGTATCCAGGTGCCGACGCAGTCCCGGCGATCGCGGCTGATGTTCTCAATCCGTGGACGGGGAATCACACCGAGTCGTTCGGTGGACGCTTTACCGCCCAGGGGCCCTCCGTTGAGACGTTCACCTTCAAATCCAGGTTTGACGGGACCTTCAGCGCCTCGGCGACGAGCCACGCACGCATTCGGATCGCCATCCTCAACTGGCGAACGGTCGTCGCTCGAGGCCGCGGATCGGCCCACACGACGCTCTGTGGTGGCCTGCGTGAACGGGATGTGCGAGTGATCCGAACACGCGGGAACGGCTCGTTCACGCTCACCGTATCTCTCCCCTAGACGAAGCACCGGCAGAAGCATCATGCGCGCTTTCAACGGTCACAGATCCCTTAGCTGTCGTGCCGCCGCATCAAGCTGTCCGAGGAGCGTGTCCCTCTCGATCCGTTCGTATGGCGCAGCCCCCGCGGACTCTTCGAGCGCCCGGCGGGCAATGGCGAAACCCACGCGCGCCGCGGCGTCCTGGTGTGGGTGAGCCTGCCAAGCCCTCACCAGGGCGTCACTTGCAGCGAGGATCGGTCGGCCCACCCGCCACCCTTCTGCACCCGTGTGCTGAGCGACGAACGCCCGGGCCTCGAGCAGTAGCCCGATCGCGAGCTCCGTTTCGTCGACTGGGATGCCCATCAGGCGTGCCGAGCCATCTGCGGCCGCTTCCGTTTTAGGCGGCCCGTGCAGCCTCGCGACTTCGCATGCTGCGATCACCCGGGAACGGATTGGTCGTGCCCGCCGCAAGCAACTCTCCGGCGCCAATCAGAACAAAGGGCAGCCAAGCGTTGACGCCGTTGTCGGCGTATCCGAACAGCCAGGGCGATACCACAAGAAAGACGCCCATGATCGCGTCGGTGACGAGGTGCGCGCGCATCGTGACCGCCTGCGCGAGGAACCCGCCTTCGTAGTTCGTGACCATGCTGAGTCCGAGCAGGGCGATGCCCGCGACCACCGANACCCATGTTCCNGCNGTCGTCTCGTCGGCAAAGCCGAAGATCCAGGGCCCGGCGATCAGGACCAGAGCGACGAGGTAATCCAAACCTGCGTGGGCCTTCGTCGGAATCATTCGTACAAGCATTGTCGGCTCCCTTCCGGTTGAGGTGACGGGAGACTCCCCTTGTAACGTGGCGTAAAACCAGGGGTTGCTTGACCGCCTAGAAGCCGTTCGAGAACAGTTTCCGGCCCGGGCCGGGGCGCTGGCCGGAGCCAGCATGTTTTGCGCCCATTCGCGGTGGAATGACCTTCGACGGCGCCAGGACCTTGCGCGCAACGCGACGAAGGAGACCAGTGGCGACCGAGAGCCTTTCAAACGACATTTCGGGTTGGTGATGAATTCCGACGAGCTGATCATCCTCGATGGGTGCACGTTCTTTTACTCGGCGGCGAACGCGGATGTTGAGGCCAGCAACGGCCAAGGCTTGTTCTACCGCGACGTGCGGCATCTGTCGCGCTGGACGCTCCGGGTCGACGGTTCGCCCATTGAGCCTCTGACGAGCCGCCGGGTCGATTATTTCTCGTCCCGAGCCGTCTGCAAGAAGGAGCAGGACGAGGACGACCGTCCGGCACTCTCGATTCGGCGCGACCGCTTCGTCACCGAAGGCGTCCACGACGACCTCGTCATCGAGAACCTCAGCGGACAGCCACAGCAGATCAAACTCGAGCTCAGCTACGGGTCTGACTTCGCTGATGTCATGGAGGCGCAGGAGAAGGGCAATGGTGCAGGTCGGCATTGGCAGGAGGCCGGCGCGCGGTCCGTGACTCTCTGGAGCGAGCGCGACGGTTACCGGCGAGGAACAGCGCTGACCTTCAGCCGCTCCGGCCGGGTGATGAAAGAACGCGCAACCTTCGATGTGTCATTGGAGCCGGGCGAGGACTGGTCGCTTTGTATCGACATCACGCCGATCGTGGACGGCGAACGCTGCCCCCCGCTACTTCGCTGCGGGTCGTTCCATAAGCATGCAAACAAGATGCCCATCACGCTCGACCAGTGGTTGAAGGACGCGCCGCAGCTTGAGTGCGACGACGCGATCGAGCGCACCTACCGCCAGAGTTTGCTCGATCTCGCCGCGCTGCGCGTGCGTCCCGACGACGTGACGATCAAGTGGGCTATGCCGGGTGGCGGCTTGCCTTGGTTCATGACGGTGTTCGGCCGTGACAGCCTCATAACGGCATATCAAGCGATGCCTTTTCACCAGGAACTCGCGCAAGCGACGCTCGAAGCCCTTGCCGAGATGCAAGCGACAGAGTGGGACAACTGGCGTGACGCTGAGCCGGGCAAGATCTTGCACGAGTTGCGGCGCGGGACACTCGCAAATACGGGCCAGATTCCGCACACGCCTTACTACGGCTCACATGATTCGACCCCGCTTTGGCTGATCGTGTTGGACGAGTACGAGCGCTGGTCCGGCGACACGCAGTTTGTGCGCCGCATGGAACCTCACGCGCGCGCGGCTCTCGGATGGCTCGAGGGACCGGCAGACCTTGACGGCGACGGATACATCGAATATCGCAAGCGCTCACAGTCCGATAAGGCTCTTGATAACCACTGCTGGCGAGACTCGCACGACTCGATCCTGTTCGCCGACGGCCGCAGTGCCGAGCCACCGATCGCCGTCTCCGACCACCAGGGATACGCCTACGACGCGCGCATTCGCATGGCTCGGCTTTTGCGAGAAGTCTGGGAGGATGAGGAGACCGCGGAAAGACTTGAAGACGACGCCGCAGCGCTCAAAGAACGCTTCAATAGGGACTTCTGGAGTACGAAGCGCCGGGCCTATGTTCTCGCTCTCGACGGAGAGAAGCAGCAGGTCGACGCTGTGACGTCGAATATCGGCCACCTACTCTGGACCGGGATCATGGACGAAACCCGGGCCTCCGCGATGGTGCGGCTGCTCATGCGCGACGACATGTTCAGCGGCTGGGGGATTCGCTCAATGTCGGAGCGTGATGCCGGCTATCACCCGCTCGCCTACCACGCCGGCACCGTCTGGCCGCACGACACCGCGATCGTCGCCGAGGGGATGCGGCGCTACGGCTACCGCGACGAAGCCGCCACGGTCTGTAAAGCACTCCTTGATGCGGCAGAAGCGTTCTCGAATCAGCTTCCTGAGGTGTTCGCGGGCTTCAAGCGTGATGACACAGGCGTGCCGATCGAGTACCCGGGCGCACTCAAACCTCAATCGTGGGCCGCGGGGGCCCCGCTTCTTGTCCTCCGTACGCTGCTCGGGCTCGATGTCATCGACGGACAGCTGCGCTGCCAGCCGCACCTGCCGCCCGAGCTCGAGGCGCTGAAGTTGTCGCGGATCGGCCTCCGAGGCCGATACGTCGACATGCCCTGAGCAGCTGTCAGGACTGGATAAGGCGCCAGGCCGCAAAGCGCTCTCCGGCGCTGCGATGTCTATGCCTGTCGAACCGGGACCTACGTCCCGTGATTGGACCCCCGGGCCCGACGCTATGCCTCTGCGTGCCGCTCGGCTCCTGTCGGCTCGAGCGTGTCGTGGATATGTTCGCCGACCTTGCGGTCGGGCCGCGCGCTGAAGAAGTAAAGCGCGCCGATGAGGGCGATGATGACCATCACGAGCAGCGTGATCCAGTCGAGGTTGAACAACGCGCGCCCGCTCGACAGACCCGTTGGCACGACCACGTTCAGCAGCATCAGACCGAGATACGCGGCGGCGATGATCGTCACTGTCCAGCCCCAGCGTCCGAGCCTGAACGCGCCCTCGGGCACCCAGCCGCGGCCGCGCGCGATGATCGCCGCGATCACCGCGAGCAGGAACGAAAGATAGATGCCGCTCACGCCAAACGAGACCAGTGAGTAGAGCGCGGTGGTGTTCGCCGGGTACGTGATGAACCCGAGATCGACGTTCTTCGTCGGCTGGTAGTAGACGAGCAGCACGAACAGCACCGAGACCAGGGCTCCTGTGATCAGCGCGTTAACCGGCGTCCGGAACCTCGGGTTCACCCTGGACAGAAACCCCGATCCCGGAAGCGCGCCGTCCCTGCCGAACGAGAAAGCTAGGCGGCTGCCCGCGCCCTGCACTGCGCTCCCGCACGAGAAGAACGCGAAGATGATCAGCAGGAGCAGGAAGTCCTGCATCCCACTCGAGAGCTGGCCGAGAATCGCGGGGACGCCGCCGCCGTCGAACGTCGCCTTGATCGGGTCGTTCTTCGGCATCGCGAGGAGAAGCGCAGCTGTGAGAATGAGCGACCCGATGCCTCCCCAGATCAGCGCCCAGCGCATCGCCTTCGGAATCTTCGTGCCTGCGTCCTTCGTCTCCTCGGCGATGTCGCCGCAGGATTCGAAGCCGTAAAAGATGTAGACGGGCGCGAGGACCGCGATCAGCGCCGCGGAGAGCCAGCTCCCGCCGAAGCCGACGCCGTAGACGTTCGACGACGCATGCGTCGCGCCCTGTGTCGAGAACAGGAAACCGAGGCCGTGGTGGAATCCGTGGATCGCGAGGATGAGCGCGATGCCGAGAGTCCCGAGGATCTCGACACCCACGCCGAACTTCGCTACCCAACCCATTACCTTCGTCCCTGTGATGTTGAGCGTCGTCTGGATCGCGAGGAGCGTGAGGGTGATCAGGAGGATCGTCGTGTGGTTCGTCGGATCCCAATTCGTCCCGAACCAGTTGTGGCTCAGCGCCGAGACGTAGCCGACTGAGCCCGTGTCGACCGCCGCGACCGTGACGAGCAGGGCGATCCCGTAGAACCAGCCGACGAACCAACCGTACGCAGGCCCGACCGAGAACTTGCTGTACTGGTACAGCGCGCCCGCCACGGGGTAATGGC
>C688J18823_10002958_pt1 | contig 10715 bp, 9 predicted proteins | sample HopSoiMetagenom1_FD_18823 | JGI IMG/M metagenome (IMG submission 18823) | reverse complement strand
CAGCGCGAGACCATCCTGGCGAAGGTTCCTGCGGCGCGGCTGGGAACGCCGGAGGACATCGCCGCGGCAGCCGTCTATCTCGCCTCCAACGAGGCCGCCTACGTCACCGGCCAGACGATTCACGTCAACGGCGGAATGGCCATGTTTTGAGCCAGTTATCGCCCGGATCGGCGCGGCCTGAGGCCGCGTGCCGGGCGGTTGAGGCTTGTAGTCAAGGCTGGGGAAGTATGGTAACCGAACCCCCGACGGATGGGTAAACAAGGCCATTGCAGGATTTTGAAACCCTGTATATTGGCGTGGCGACACCTGCCGTTCGCCGGGGCTTTGTCGGCTACCACCGCCGAATCAAGACTATGCGCGATAGCGAAGGAAGTTTAACGACCACGATAGCTCGTAGCGTCTCTATAGCGTCTTGGGGTCGGGTCCAAATGGAACAAGGACGAGGTTGAACGATGAGTGAGATTGGCGAGCGGGTTAAGAAGATTGTGGTCGAACATCTCGGTGTTGAACCCGACAAGGTTGTCGACAACGCAAGTTTCATCGACGACCTCGGCGCCGACAGTCTCGACACCGTCGAGCTTGTGATGGCATTTGAAGAAGAGTTTGGTTGCGAGATTCCCGATGACGCGGCCGAGACGATTCTGACCGTCGGCGACGCTACCAAGTTTCTCGAGAAGAACGCGAAGAGCTGACGTCCCGGGCGGGGTAGAGACAGAGCCGGACGGGCCGTCATCCTGCGGCCCCCCGGTTTCTTGTTTTGGGCCGACGTTTTCGGGATTGGAGTGCTGATATGAGACGGGTTGTCGTCACGGGGCTGGGCATGGTTACGCCGCTCGGCTGCGGTGTTGACACAACGTGGACGCGTATCCTCAACGGCGAGAGCGGCGCCAGGAAGATCGATACATTCGAAGTCGACGATCTGGCGAGCCGGATTGCCTGTGTGATTCCACGCGGCGACGGCAGTAACGGCACCTTCAATCCCGACCAGTGGATGGAGCCAAAGGAACAGCGCAAGGTCGACGACTTCATCATCTTCGCAATGGCCGCGGCGCGCCAGGCGCTCGACGACGCCAACTGGCATCCCTCGACCGAAGAAGACAAATGCGCCACCGGCACCCTGATCGGTTCGGGCATCGGCGGACTGTCCGGGATCGCCGACACAGCGCTTCTTCTGAAGGAGCGCGGACCGCGGCGCGTGTCGCCGTTCTTCATTCCAGGAAGGCTGATCAATCTCGCTTCGGGCTACGTCTCGATCGAGCACGGCCTCAAGGGTCCTAACCATTCCGTGGTGACGGCGTGTTCGACCGGCGCGCATGCGATCGGCGATGGCGCGCGCCTGATTGCGCTCGGCGATGCCGACGTCATGGTCGCGGGTGGAACCGAATCGCCGATCTGCCGGCTGGCGATGGCGGGCTTTTGCGCAGCGCGCGCGCTCTCGACCGGCTACAATGACACGCCGGAACGGGCATCGCGGCCCTACGATAAGGATCGCGACGGATTCGTGATGGGCGAGGGCGCCGGCGTCGTGGTGCTCGAGGAATATGAACACGCGAAGAAGCGCGGCGCGAAGATCTATGCGGAAGTGACAGGCTATGGCCTCTCCGGCGACGCCTTTCACATCACCTCGCCGGCGCCGGACGGCGACGGTGGTTTCCGCAGCATGAGCGCGGCGATCAAGCGCGCTGGCATCTCGATATCCGATATCGACTACATCAACGCTCACGGCACCTCTACGCAGATCGGTGACGAGATCGAGCTCGGCGCGGTGGAGCGGCTGCTCGGCAACGCCGCTTCCAGGGTGTCGATGTCGTCGACGAAGTCGTCCACCGGACACTTGCTCGGCGCGGCTGGTGCGATCGAGGCGATCTTCAGCATCCTCGCGATTCGCGACAATATCGTTCCGCCCACCATCAATCTTGAAAATCCGTCGGTCGAAACGGCGATCGATCTGGTGCCGAAGACGGCGCGCAAGCGCGAGATCAACGTTGCGCTGTCGAATTCCTTCGGTTTTGGAGGCACCAACGCCTCCGTCATCGTTCAGCGCGTGCCCGACTAGCAAGTGTTTCGAACTACTCCACCGTTTTGCCGTATTCGGCGATGACTTCTACATGCGGGCGCGTATGCTATCGGGTGGACAAGGGGAATTGTCCGGCCACGATTGAACCGACAGGATTCAGGTTGCATCGATGAGTGAGAGGCCGCCCATTTCACCGCGAAGTCCGCGCGCAGCGCTGGAGCCCGAGCAGGTGCCGCCGCCGCCGAGGCGGTCGGAGCGTGCCCGCAATCCTTTCGTGGTGGTCGGCAATGCCATCATCACCATCCTGATCATTCTGATGATCGGGGCAGCAACGGTGTACTATTACGGCCGGCAGATGCTGGAGACCCCGGGCCCGCTGCAGGAAGACAAGATCGTCAATATTCCCTCGCGTGCCGGCAAGCGCGACATCGCCGACGCGCTGCTGCGCGAGGGCGTGATCAACGTCAATCCCTGGGTATTCATCGGCGGCGTGTTTGCGCTCAAGGCGAGTTCCGACCTCAAGCCGGGCGAATATTCGTTCCAGAAGAAAGCCAGCCTGCGCGATGTCATCGCCACCATCGTCGAGGGCAAGGTGGTGCAGCACGCCGTCACGATTCCCGAAGGTCTGACTTCCGAACAGATCGTGGGGCGACTCGTCGACAACGACATCTTCGCTGGCTCGGTACGGGAAATGCCGCGCGAAGGTACGCTGCTGCCGGAAACCTACAAGTTCCCGCGCGGTACGACGCGCGAGCAGGTGATCCAGCGCATGCAGCAGACCCAGAAGCGGGTGCTCGCGGAGATCTGGGAACGCCGCAATCCAGACGTTCTGGTCAAGTCGCCGGAGCAGCTCATCACGCTGGCTTCGATCATCGAGAAGGAAACCGGCCGCGCCGACGAGCGCAGCCGCGTCGCCGCCGTCTTTACCAATCGCCTGCGGCAGCGGATCAAGCTGCAGTCCGACCCGACCATCATCTATGGCCTGGTCGGCGGCAAGGGAACGCTGGGCCGGCCGATCAAGCGCTCCGAAATCACGCAGCCTTCGCCCTACAACACCTATGTGATCGAAGGCCTGCCGCCCGGGCCGATCGCCAATCCGGGACGCGCCTCGCTCGAAGCCGCCGCCAACCCGGCGCGCACGCGCGACCTGTTCTTCGTGGCCGACGGGACCGGCGGACACACCTTTACCGAGACCTACGACCAGCACCAGAAGAACGTCGTCAAGCTGCGGGCGCTCGAAAAGCAGATTCAGAACGACACCGTCGAACCGTCAGAGGATGCGCCGCCGCCGACGGCGGCCGGAGCACCGGTCGATACCAATCCAACCGCGACCACGCCGCGGCCGGGGGCGCCGGCGAAAAAGCCACCCGCCCGTCCTGCGGCGCCTGCACCCGCGGCGGCGCCCGCCCGCCAGGGTGCCGCGCAGTCGACCACGACGCCGCCGGTGGTTCAGCGCTGACGCCGGCCAGTTAAGCCGGTGTTTCCGCTACAGCCGGAACGTAATTCCACTTTGGCGGAAATCGGCTTAAGGTCGCGCCGTTCCTTGCGAGTCTCGAAATCCCTGTCTTTCGGAGAGTGTTACGCGATGGCGCTATCGAGCATGACCGGTTTTGCCCGGAGCCACGGCGCCAGCGGGCCCTATACGTTCGAATGGGAACTGAAGTCGGTCAACGCCAAGGGTTTTGACCTGCGCTTGCGACTACCGCCCGGCTGGGACGAGCTGGAGGCCTTTGCCAAGAAACGCGCCGGAGAGGTGCTGTCGCGGGGAACGGTTTACGCCAACCTCAGCGTCAAGCGCGCCGACGCGGTCTCGACCATACGCATCAATGAAGACGTGCTCGCCTCGATCGTGAAGGTCGCGGGCGAACTCGCCGGCAGGATCGACGCGGTGGCACCCAGCATCGATGGGCTGCTCGGCATCAAGGGCGTTATCGAAGTCGTCGAACCCGAAAGCGACGAGGTGGAAGACAAAGCGGCGAGGGATGCGGCGGCCGCCGCGTTCGAGCAGGCGCTTGCCAGTCTCGTCGAGATGCGCCGCCGCGAGGGCGCGATGCTCGGACAAATTCTCATGCAGCGCATGGATGAGATCGAGCGGCTGGCGAAAAGGGCCGAGGCTGCACCCGGCCGCAAGCCGGAGGCGATCAGGGCGCGGCTGGCCGAACAGGTGGCGGCGCTGCTGGAGACGTCCGAACGCTTCGATTCCGACCGGCTCAATCAGGAAGCGATCCTGATCGCGACCAAGGCCGACATCCGCGAAGAGCTCGACCGCATCGCCTCGCATGTGGCGCAGGCCCGTGAGATGATCGGCAAGGGCGGACCGGTCGGCCGGCGGCTCGACTTCCTTTCCCAGGAATTCAACCGCGAGGTCAACACCTGCTGCTCCAAATCGAATGATCTGGAATTGACCCAGACCGGGCTCGAGATGAAGAACGTGGTCGAGCANTTCCGCGAGCAGGTCCAGAACCTGGAGTAACCGATGACGGCTGGAGGTTTCGACGGGGTGGAACGGCGAGGGCTGATGTTCGTGCTGTCGTCGCCTTCGGGCGCGGGCAAGACCACGCTGTCGCGCCTTCTGATCGAACGGATGCCGGACCTGAAAATGTCGGTGTCCGCCACCACGCGGCCGATGCGGCCGGGCGAAGTCGACGGCCGCGATTATTTCTTTGTCGACAAACCCAAATTCGAGGCGATGGTCGCGCAGGGCGAATTGCTGGAATGGGCGACCGTGTTCGACAACCGCTACGGCACGCCGCGTGCGCCGGTCGAGGCCGCGTTGTCGGCCGGTCAGGACGTGCTGTTCGACATCGACTGGCAGGGCACGCAGCAATTGCGCGAAAAGGCCCGCGCCGACGTCGTCAGCGTGTTCATCCTGCCGCCATCGGCTGCCGATCTGGAGAAACGGCTGCACACGCGGGCGCAGGATTCCGATGAGGTCATTCGCGGTCGCATGAGCCGCGCCACCCATGAACTCAGCCACTGGGCGGAATACGACTATATCGTCGTCAACCATAGCGTCGATGACGCGTTCGCCGAAGTGCAGTCGATCCTCAAGGCCGAGCGGCTCAAGCGTGAGCGACGCACCGGCCTGACCGAGTTCGTTCGCAAGCTGCAGCGCCAGTTGGAAAAATAGCCGCCGCGTTCGGCGTCGGTCAGTTCTGCGCGCTACGGGCGAGTCGGGACAGCATTTCCGTCACCTGCAACTCCTGCTCCCGATCATGGGGCACGCGATCCTGCGGCACGTGTCGCCGTTCCTGGGGCGGACGCGGCCGCTCTTGCGGCACGCGCGTCGGCCGCTCCTGGGGTACGCGGGTCCGCTCTTGAGGTGCGCGTGTACGTTCTTGAGGTGCGCGTGTGCGCTCTTGGGGCGCGCGCGTCCGGTCCTGCGGCACGCGCGGATTGGACGCACCTCCAGTGCGCCGCAGCCCGGCGTCCTCGTCGTGGAACATCGGTTGCGGCGAACGCCGCTTTGTCTTTGCGGAATCCCACATCGCGCGGCGCTTGCGGCGCATGGCGCGACGCGCCCGCATGCGGCCGATCCGCACGATCGCGCTTACGGTGAGGCCGGCCAGCGCGAGGGCTGCTGCCATCACCAGCAGCAACTTCTGCAGCGATGCGGTCGGCTTTGCCGCCGCCACGTCGATTGGGGCCGGCGCAATCTGATCGACCGCGGGCTGCTGCATTAGCTCGGCCTGCGGCGGCTGGGCCTGCGGCGGCTGGGCTGTGGGCGGGTTGGCGGCGGCGACCTGGAGATCGCTTGAATTGAGCGAAGTGCGCGTCGTGGTGGGAGCGTCATTCCATCGCATCGACGACAGCGGCGCCGGCGCCAGCACGTTCGGCATGGCTGCGCGCGGGCTATTTTGCGCGGCCGGGGCGGGGACCGCCGCAACCGCTCGTTCGACTCTGGCGGGCGAATTTTGTTCGGCGCGGGGTTGCTGGGAGACCCATTCGGCACGCGCGTCGGCGATCGACTTGCGTGTGATCGTTCGTTGCTGCGGCGACGCCGGCTCCTCTGCTGCCGAAGCTGCGGCTGGCGTCGAGGTTGCGGCTGGCGCCGAAGCCGGCGGCGCGGCGCGTGCGAACTTGTCTTCGGCCGTGTCGCTCTCCTCCCGGAGATACCAGCATTGGCGTTTGGTGACGCGGTCGATGCGATAGTACCAATGGCTGCCCGAGGGGGTCGCGCCCTTGGGCGCGGCCAGGCAACTGTCCGCGCCAGCCTGCGGCGCTTGCGTGGCGGCTTCCGCAGCTGTTGAAATGACCTGGGCCCGGAGATCCGTCATAGCGGCGAGACTGGCTCCCGCCACAACACCGGCAAACAGCGCCGGAGCGAATTTCACGGAACGGTTCGACATACACAACCCCGACGCAACGCAAACACGACTCTTAACCGTCTCTTAACGTCGCCAATCTGGTCAGAGACTTGGGTCGCAATGAGCCGCAATTCCGGATCATATGGGGTATAATTGGGGCCAGTCGGTCGCCTCAATTGAGGCCAGCCTAAGCCCTCGAAAAACCAGCGAAAAACAGCGGCGTGTCGGCCGTTTGCCGGCTACTGTTTAGAAGCCGTCCAACGTCCGGTACATCCGTCCGATCGCACGAACGAACCGGAGCCGCTGCGGGCCGAAAAACGGCCGGTACTGGTCCAGCTCAAACCCTGCACCGATCCCCCGGTCCTGGCGGCGCCGTTGGGGCTGACCGACCCGGAGCTCAACTCGCCCGAAATCCTGCCACCGGAGATGACAAATCTCTCGGTGCTGCTACCGCAAGGCGTGCCGACACCAACGGCAACCCATGAGCCGTCGAATTTGCCGCCGCCACCGCCGGAGCCTTCACCCCCGCTTCGGCGCGATGCGCGGCGCGGCTCGTCGGAGTCGGGCTTGGCGCGATGCGCCGGCTTGGAAGGTTCGGCCGAGCGTGGCTTCTCGCGCGTACCGGACAGCGACTTTTCGTCGTTGCCGATGCTGCCGCCCGCGCTGCCGGATTGTGCCATCGCAAGGCCGGAGCCGCACGCCAGCGGGATCAACAGGACAAGGAGCGAGATCGAACGTCGGACGGCATTTTGCATAAGCAGGTGCTTCCAATATCGCGAACAAAAAATTAGCGGCCGGACCCGTCGGCACAGACCGCGCCAATAATGCGACAGGATTTGCCAGCCTTGCCGCACTCGTCAAGCGCCGCCTTCCTGGCCAGCTGAACGGTGTCGCGCTGAATCAGCGACCACGACGCGTCCGAGATTGCGAACGCGCCGCATCGCGAGCCGTAGAAACTCAACTCCATCGGACATTTGCTCGCGCCGCACTTGCCGCGGGCGTCGTCGATCGCCGCCCGGCGCGAGGCGTGATTCCAGGACATGCCCCATTTGTCGCCGTCCGGGCCGTAGACGATCGAGGCCCACGGTTTCAGATCGTCCATCTTGCGCAGCCGCGTCAGCACGCCTTCGGTGGCTTCACCATTCGGCGTCATCCTGACCTTGTCCTGAAACTTGGAGATCGCCAGCCGCATGCCGTTCTTGCCGTCCAGCGGCTCCGGGTCGTAATTCAGCTCGAACAGTCGGTCGCTCAATTCGCGCAGCAGCACGGGGTCCTTGATCGGTATGCGGTCGGGATCGGGACGCAGCGTCGAGGCCGGCGGGTCGGGCTGTGGCGCGATCGCGAGCTGTTGCGATGNNGCGGCCGGGGCAGGGGCCACGAAATAGAAATTGCCGTCGATCGGCGAGGACGACACCCAGGGCTGTTGCGATCCGCCGGTCTGGCGCTTCACGGCGAGGCCGACCTGGTTGAAGGTCTGGAAGATGTCGAGCCCGGCCTGCTTGATTGTCCCGGCCAGCGCTTTTGTATAGGGGCTGTGGCCGTCGGTGCCGTCGAGCGCGACATTGCCGGGCTGCGTCGCATAGGAGATCAGCGTGCCCTCCGGCGCGCGCATCTGCGCCAGACCGCCGTCGGAGGCGCGCAATCCGCGGGCGCCGAACGGGTTGTTCCGGCAGGCATCGAGGATCACCATGTTGAGGCGCGTGCCCGAGCCCTGCATCTGGCGCAGCACGAGGTTGACGTCGACCATCTGGAAATCGACATCGGCCTCGCGCGTCGGATTGGCGCTGACCGGAACCAGATAGTTGGCGCCGGAGACCTGCACGCCGTGGCCGGCGTAGTAAAACAGCGCGACGTCGGCTCCCTGAACCTGGCGGCCGAAATTCTGCACGGCGATATCCATCGCCGACTTGTCGAGATCGAGCTGGGCGCGGCCGCCGATCAGGGTGAAGCCGAGGGCTGCGAGCGTCTCGGCCATCAGCGCCGCATCGTTGCGGGGGTTATCGAGCCGGGTGACGTTCTGATAGGCGGAGTTGCCGATCACCAGCGCGACGCGCTTTTCGGCCGCGGCGGGTGCGGCGAGGGTGAGCGCCAGCAAGGACGCCAAGCCTGCGATTTTCCAGATTTTCCCGCCGAAATCCCAGTCCATATCAAATAAAACTCATAATGAAATGACGGCAGATTATCAGGCGGCGCGCGCTGCGAAAAGCGGGGCAGTGTCGCAAACAAGGGGCTGACGGGGCAGGGCAATGCCGGTGCTCCGATACGCGTCAGTTGTTTTCGATAGATGTGGGCTGGCGTCTGGATACGACATGACGATCTCGCGGCGCGTGGCGCCCGAAGTTATGCGATCTGCGATGCCCTCTTGAAAATGGAGGGCGCAGGGAAAGCCGGGTGCCCATGACACCCGCAGTCGTGCGCAAGAATGCACACGGCGGACCGCAGGTGCGCCGGAACACCCGGCCTTCCCTGCGCAGTGGTTTTACGGCTTATGCCGTGCTCTCCCCGGAGCCGAATTCCTCTGGCCTCCGTCGCCGACGGATTGGCGATCGATCGAAGGCCCGGTCGGGCCCGACAATCTCCATCAGCTTGACACCAGCAACGGGTGCCAGGACCACACGGTTTTGCCGTCCGCAGCTTCCTCGCGCCATACGCTCCAACCGGCCCGCATGCTGCCGGAAGAAGTTTCGACTGAAGCGTTTAAGCGCCGTTCGTCTGCGCGCCATGTCCGCTCACGGAAGATCCGCCCTGCGTACACACCTCGCGCCCGACGCTGCCGCGTCCACCGCAACCTGTCCCAACGTTCGTGACGATGGCCAACGCTCCTCTTCTCGGGACAGGATGCCGGGAGTTGTAGGTTTGATTTGGGTACCGCGTTAAGTGAAAAATTTTGAGAGGGGGTGAAATATGTTTATTGCCAGGAGGGGCAAATCAGTGAAGAGGCGGCGGAGAAAATCGCGTCGGTGCGAAGCGGTTGTTGAGTGCACTGGCACCGTAATCTGGTGATATTTTGAGCCGTTGATGTCACTTAGTGCCATCCTTCCTGATTTGCTGTACCGATTCAAATATCGGAACGACAACCTCATCGAAATAGGCCGTTACCTTCTGTAGAAGGCAATTCGATAGCTCGACGCCATTGTCGCAGTACGAGATGATCGTCGGATAAGAGCCGGGCGCCCTTTCGATGCCTGCGTAGAATGTGTAAAGGACGACGGCCAACGTCATTGACGCGCAACTATGGGGACCACACGCCACAGTGACATGAAATTGGAGGCTCAATTGCCGAGGTGCGACACCCACCTTTCCCGGGAAACACTGCCTGCCGGATTCTATCGGTACATCGATCCGACGTTCGTGCAATTGCGAAGCGGCAACTGATGCTATCGACCTATTGATGAGATCTCGATCGAACCGCCCCTCAAGCCGGGGATCGGAATTGACTTCGACGACGCTGCAGATCGTTTGGTAACTCAAGAACTCAGACATGTAGGATTTTGCGTATCCCGAGCCGCAGTCGAGCATGGCGACGATGCAGTCGAGCATGGCGACGATAAGGGCAAATACTAGAGTGGCCAGCCTAAGCGCCCGTAACGACACCCGTACTTGCGCTCTGGAGCCGCGGCGGGATTCGCCCGTTCTGTGAGCCGCGACAACGGTAGCGAGGCGATCAGACGGCGTGGGACCAGTCGGCAATCGCAAGCGTCGAGCCGACAAGTAGCTTATCTCATACAATTGTAAGCCCTTGTGGTGAAATACCGTGAACATCGGCTCGCACAGCGCATCAGACTCACGTCCATGGGGGACGACCGCTAAAACCAGGCGAGTTCGCGCATGCGAATTCGTATGTCTATTCGAAATTGCATTCCCAGCCACGCACCGATTCCCGATGCGAGTTTTGAACGATATGCTCATTCGCTCTGTGGTTGCAAATGAAAATTGCACGACAGGTGCGAAGCTGCGAATAGGATTACGGCGACAGCAAGCGTAGCCCGGATGAGCGAAGCGATATCCTGGGCCGTCACGTCGAGCGCTCCCGCATTTCGCTTCGCTCATGCGGGCTACTTGCTACGCAGCAAAGAGCGACGGTGAGATCAAGCGCGCTAAACCTCGTTGCGGCAATTTTGCTTTTTCCCACCGCATTTGCGCTATGGATCGCGTGGCAAGCAAAAGAACCCGTCGACTCCGATCTTGCGTTCGTTGTGTGGCTTTGGTTCGGCTTACCCGGTTTGGCACTTTCTGCATTGCTGTTCTGGCTTGGCAGACCTGATCGCCGGCCGCAGAATGGCGATCAAGCGTCTAGCGGTGGATGATAGCGACGAAGTTGATTGTCGACGGACCACCATGTCTGTAGGCAGCAAGCGTAGCCCGGATGAGCGAAGCGATATCCGGGGTCC
>C688J18823_10002955_pt1 | contig 10717 bp, 10 predicted proteins | sample HopSoiMetagenom1_FD_18823 | JGI IMG/M metagenome (IMG submission 18823) | reverse complement strand
GCAGTAACGACGGGTGGATGGGCAGCTGCGCCCGCCGAGCCGTCGTTACTGATCAGTAGTAACGACGGGTCGGCGTCCGGAAGGCAAGCAGTCCGTCCACTTACGGTCAACACGTCACCCGGGCGGCCCCGATGTTCACAGCTGACTCGGTGGCGTCGTCGCGAGGTACCGCGAGGCTGGACAGTCACGTCGCATGATCGATCTCTCGGCACCGGTCCTGGACGGCACCTGCAACCTGCCGCTCGACGTACCGTTCACCGCGGCCGTCGCTCGCGCGTGCGGGGTTCCGCGGCACCTGCTCACCCTCTGGTGTCAGCTGGGGCTGCTGCGCCAGCCGATCCGACGCGTCTACGTCGCGACCCAGGTCGAGGACTCCTTGATGCTCCGCGCCCAGTGTCTGAGCCTGGTAGCGCCTCACGACGCCGTCATCACGGATCGTCACGCGGGCTGGTTGCTGGGTGCCGAGATGGTTCTCGCGCCCAATGAGCACCTCGAGGTGCTTCCCGTGTCCATGCACCTCCCCACGGGTCGACGGCTCCGCAATGGCCTTTCCCTGAGCGGTGAACGGCAGCTCAGGCCTGAGGACATCACCGAGGTGATGGGCCTCGCGGTCACGACCATGCTCAGGACCGCCTGGGACTTGGGGCGGACCCGCTCCAGGGAGCGTGCGATCAGCGGACTGGATCAGATGCTGCGGCTTCCTGGCTTTCCACTCGAGGAGTTCCTCGCCGGCGTCGAGCGGTTCAAGGGCGAGCGCTGGGTCACCACCCTGCGCGCGCTTGCCCCACTGGCAGACGGCCGGGCCGAGTCCCCTCCTGAGTCCATTCTCCGGCTCTACTGGATCGACGCCGGCCTTCCCTGGCCGGTCCCTCAGCTCGAGGTGTGGGTCGACGGGAAGCTGATCGCTCGGCTCGACATCGGGCACCCGGGCATCTGGTTCGCCGTCGAGTACGACGGAGTCGAGTGGCACACCTCCCCGCTGCAGCAGAAGCATGACCGGGCTCGGCGCGCCGCGGTCCGCAAGGAGGGCTTCGCCGTCGACGTCTTCAAACGCAACAACGTCTTCGGCCACCGCCGAGACGTGGAAGCCCGCCTCGTGGCGGCAGCCGTCCAGGCCAACCGCCTCCGCCGGGTCTATCTCTGATTCCACGCCGACCCGTCGTTACTGATGAGCCGTAGCGACGGGTCGGCACCCATTTCCACCCATCCACCCGTCGTTACTGATGAGCAGTAGCGACGGGTCGGCACCGAGTTGCACGCATCCACCCGTCGTTACTGATGAGCAGTAACGACGGGTCGGCGTCAGCCGGCCTCGAGGAGGACGACGCCGGCGGCGATGAGGACGATGCCGACGACCATGGTGCGGGTCAGCGCCTCATCGAAGAGCACGTGGCTCAGGATCGCGGTCAGGGCCACGCCGACCGCGGTCCAGACGCCGTAGGCGACGCCGATGCCGAGGCCCGCGTCGAGGGCCAGGGCGAGCAGGGAGAACGACGCGACGTAGCCGGGTACGACGAGGGCGTACCAGCGGCGCCGGCCGGCCGCCGCGGCGCGGAGGGCGAGCGTGGAGGCGACCTCGACGAGGATGGCGCCGGCGAGGTAGACCCACTCCGTCACAGGACCTCCTCACGGGAGCCGTTCTCGACGAGCACCACTCCCCCGACGATCAGCACCAGTCCGAGGACCATCACACCCGTGAACGCCTCGTCGAAGATCACCCAGGAGAGCACCGCGGTGGCGGCCACGCCCAGAGCACTCCAGACGCCGTAGGCGACCCCCAGAGGCATCCCGGCCTGCAGCACCTTGACCAGGAGGAAGAACGACGTGACCTCACAGACCACGGTGACGGCGTACAGCCACGGGCGGTCCTGGGCACCGCGAAGCGACAGGGTCCCGGTCACCTCGGTGACGATCGCGCCACCGAGCAGGACCCACCGGTTCACTGCGTGACGCGGTAGGCGTCGAAGACGCCGGGGACCGAGCGCACCGCCTTGAGCACGTTGTCGAGGTGCTTGGCCTCGGCCATCTCGAAGGTGAAGCGGCTCTTGGCCACCCGGTTGCGGGTGGTCGAGAGGTTGGCGCTGAGGATGTTCACGTGCGCGTCCGACAGCACCATGGTGATGTCGGCGAGCAGCCGGGCCCGGTCGAGTGCCTCGACCTGGATGTTGACCAGGAACGTGGACTGGCCGGTGGGCGCCCACTCGACCTCGAGCAGCTTCTCCGGGTGGCTGCGCAGCTCGGCGGCGTTGGTGCAGTCCTGGCGGTGCACCGAGACCCCGCCGCCCTTGGTGACGAAGCCGAGGATCTCGTCGGGCGGCACCGGCGTGCAGCACTTGGCCAGCTTCACCCAGACATCCGGCGCGCCCTTGACGATGACGCCGGCGTCCCCGCCGCTGGGGGACTTGGACCGGCCCCGGCGACCGGTGATCGTGACCGCCTCGGCCAGGTCCTCAGACGCGCCCTCGGCGCCGCCGTGCTCCTCGATGACCCGGCGTACGACGGCCTGCGCAGACAGGTTGCCCTCGCCGACCGCGGCGTAGAGCGCGGAGACGTCGGCGATCTTGAAGTGCGCGGCGGCCAGCATGAGTGACTCGTGGGACATCAGCCGCTTGAGCGGCAGCCCCTCCTTGCGCATCAGCTTGGCGATCTGCTCCTTGCCCTGCTCGATCGCCTCCTCGCGCCGCTCCTTGGTGAACCACTGGCGGATCTTGGAGCGGGCCCGCGGTGACTTCACGAAGGTGAGCCAGTCGCGCGACGGGCCGGCGTTCGGCGCCTTCGAGGTGAAGACCTCGACCACGTCGCCGTTCTCGAGCGTCGACTCGAGCGGCACCAGCCGGCCGTTCACGCGGGCACCGATGGTGTGGTGCCCGACCTCGGTGTGTACGGCGTACGCGAAGTCGACCGGCGTGGCTCCCGACGGCAGCGCGATGACGTCACCGCGGGGGGTGAACACGTAGGTCTCGGCGCGGTTGATCTCGAACCGCAGCGACTCCAGGAACTCTCCCGGGTCCTCGACCTCGCTCTGCCAGTCGAGCAGCTGGCGCACCCAGTTCATGTCGTCGAGGTCGCCGAGCTTCTCGGTGTCGAGCCCGACGCGGCCGTCCTCCTTGTACTTCCAGTGCGCCGCGACGCCGTACTCCGCCCGGCGGTGCATCGCGAAGGTGCGGATCTGCATCTCGACCGGCTTGCCCTGCGGCCCGATCACCGTCGTGTGCAGCGACTGGTACATGTTGAACTTCGGCATCGCGACGTAGTCCTTGAACCGGTTCAGGACCGGGTTCCAGCGCGAGTGGATCACCCCGAGCACCGAGTAGCAGTCGCGGTCATCCTCGACCAGGATGCGGATGCCGACCAGGTCGTAGATGTCGGAGAAGTCGCGACCCCCGACGATCATCTTCTGGTAGATCGAGTAGTAGTGCTTCGGCCGGCCGGTGACGGTGGCCTTGATCTTGGCCTCGCGCAGGTCCTTCTCGACCCCGGTGATCACCTCGGCCAGGAACTGGTCGCGCGACGGCGCCCGCTCGGCGACCATCCGCACGATCTCGTCGTAGATCTTCGGGTGCAGCGTCGCGAACGCGAGGTCCTCGAGCTCCCACTTGATCGTGTTCATGCCCAGCCGGTGGGCGAGCGGCGCGTAGATGTCGAGCGTCTCGCGCGCGACCCGCTCCTGGGTCTCCTGGCGGACGTAGCGCAGCGTCCGCATGTTGTGCAGCCGGTCGGCCAGCTTGATGACGAGCACCCTGATGTCGCGCGACATCGCGACGATCATCTTGCGGATGGTCTCGGCCTGCGCCGAGTCGCCGTACTTGACCTTGTCCAGCTTCGTCACGCCGTCGACNAGCTGGGCGACCTCCTCGCCGAAGTCGGCCCTGACCTGCTCCAGGGTGTACGGCGTGTCCTCGACGGTGTCGTGCAGGAGCGCCGCGACCAGTGTCGGCTCGGTCATGCCGATGTCGGCCAGGATCGTGGTCACGGCCAGCGGGTGGGTGATGTAGGGGTCACCGCTCTTGCGCATCTGGGTGCCGTGCATCTCAGCTGCGGTGTCGTAGGCGCGCTCCAGCAGGGCCAGGTCGGCCTTGGGGTGGCTGGTCCGGACGGCGCGGAACAGCGAGTCGAGCACCGGGTTGCCGGGCTGGGTCCGGCTGGCGACGCGGGCCAGCCGGGCCCGCATCGAGCGGGTGGTCGCGGGGCCCGGGCTGGTCGTGGACCCCTCACCGCGCTCCTCGGCGCGCGCAGCGTTGCGCCGCGTCCGCAGCCGCTCGGCGGGCTTGGGTGGCTGGTCCTCAGCAGGGCCGGCGGCCGGGGCGCGCTCCTCGGTGCGCTCCTCGGTCACCTGCCCAGCCTACGCGCCGGGCCACCGGTCAGACGGTCTGCAGGACGTGCAGGGGCAGGTCACCGATGGTGGCCCGCCCGGGCAGGAAGCTCAGCTCCATGAGGACGGCGACGCCGACCGCCGCACCACCGCAGGCCTCGACCAGCTGCCGGGTGGCGGCCACGGTGCCGCCCGTGGCGAGCACGTCGTCGACCAGCAGCACCCGCTCCCCCGGCGAGATCGCGTCGCGGTGCACCTCGAGGGTCGCCTCGCCGTACTCCAGCGCGTACGACACCGCATGGGTCGCACGCGGCAGCTTGCCCGCCTTGCGCACCGGCACGAAGCCCGCGCCCAGCGCGAGCGCCACCGGCGCGGCCAGGATGAAGCCGCGTGCCTCCATGCCGACGACCTTGTCCACCGCGGTGGATCCGGACTCGTCGCGGCCGGCCGTCGCCAGCGCGTCGATGACCGCCTTGAAGCCGGCGTGGTCGGCCAGCATTGGCGTGATGTCCTTGAAGACCACCCCTGGTTCGGGGAAGTCGGGGACGTCGACGACCAGGCGCTGCAGCGCCTCCAGGGCAGCGCTGCCCGCCGGGTCGGTCATCCCGGGCGCTACTTGCGCTTGGACTTGGGCTGCCGGGTCGGCTGCTGCCGTCCGGAGGCCGAGCTGCGGCCCACCGGCCGCTGCGCCGCCGGTACGGTGCGGCCGCGGCCCATCGCCTCCGGCTCCGGCTTCGGCCTGGGCCTGACGTCCTCGTCGTCGTAGTCGTCGAGGTCGTCGTCACGCTCCTCGACCAGCACCCCACCGGGCCCGGGCTCGTCCGGGTCCATGACCGGCAGGTCGTCCTTGAAGACCGGGACCGACGCGTAGCGGTCGGCCTGGCGCCGCTCGCGGGCCTTGGCCCGGCGCTCGGCCATCACGACCTCGGTCTCGTTCTGCTTCATGTGCACCAGCAGCGGCGTGGCGATGAAGATCGAGGAGTAGGCACCCGCGGCCATGCCGACGAACAGCGCGAGCGCGAGGTCCTTCAGGGAGCTCGCACCGAGCTGCACGGCGCTGACGTAGAGGATCGCGCCGACCGGGATCAGCGCCACCAAGGAGGTGTTGATCGAGCGCACCAGGGTCTGGTTGACCGCGAGGTTCGCCGCCTTGGCGTACGTCGTGCGGCTGGCCCGCAGGTTCTTGGTGTTCTCGCGGATCTTGTCGAAGACCACGACCGTGTCGTAGAGCGAGAAGCCGAGGATGGTCAGCAGACCGGTGACCGTCGCCGGACTGACCTCGAAGCCGGACAGCGCGTAGATGCCGACGGTGATGATGATGTCGTGCGCCAGCGCCACGATGGCCGCGACCGACATCTTCCATTCTCGGAAGTAGGCCCAGATGAAGAGGACGACCAGGATCAGGAAGACGATCAGGCCGGTGATGGCGCGTTTCTTGACCTCGTCACCCCAGCTGGCGCCGATCTGGTCCTGAGAGATCTGCTGCTCCGCGTCGACGCCCATGGTGTCGGCGATCGTCGCCGTGACCTTGGCGCTCTCGGCGGTGGTGAGCTCCTCGGTCTGGACCAGGATCGAGCTGTCGCCGGAGGTCGTCACCACGGGCGCGTCGGCGTTGTGAATGCCGAGGCCGCCGACGGCCTCGCGCAGCTTGTCGGCGCTGTCCTGGGTCACCTCCGACTTGTCCAGGCTGCTGACCGTGAACTGGTTGCCGCCGGTGAACTCCAGGCCGTAGTTGAGCCCCTTCACCGACATCGCGAGGATCGCGATCACCACGATGGCGCCCGAGATGGCGTACCAGAGCCACTTGCGGCCGACGAAGTCGAACGACCTCTCGCCGGTGTAGAGCTTGTTGCCGAGCCGGCTGATCCTGCCCATCAGGCCGTGCCTCCCCCGGCCGTCGACGGGCCGCTCGTCCGGGTGGCGGCCGCCACCCGCGGTCGGTCGGCGGCGATCTTGTCGATGCCGAGCGTCTCCGCGCTCAGGCCGGACAGCTTGCCACCGCTGTTGAAGAAGTGGAGTCGCGCGAACAGCGTCACCAGGGGCTTGGTGAAGAAGAAGAACACCACGAGGTCGATGATCGTCGACAGGCCCAGCGCGAACGCAAAGCCCCGGACCACGCCGGCCGCGAAGATGTAGAGCACGATCGAGGCCAGCAGCGAGACCGAGTCGGCGGCCAGACAGGTCGCCCGGGCGCGCACCCAGCCGGCCTCCACCGCGACCCGCATCGACTTCCCGTCTCTCATCTCGTCGCGTATTCGCTCGAAGTAGACGATGAAGGAGTCGGCCGTGATGCCCACCGCGACGATCAGACCGGCGATGCCGGGCAGGGTCAGGGTGAAGCCGGCGGTCTTCGACAGCAGCAGCACCATGGCGTAGGTCGCCACGCCGGCGACGACCAACGAGCCGACCACGACGATGCCGAGGCCGCGGTAGTAGACCAGGCAGTAGATCATCACCAGCAGCAGGCCCAGGAGGCCGGCGGTGATACCGGCCTTCAGCTGGTCACCGGCCAGCGAAGGCCCGATCGTCTGGGCGCTGAAGTCGGAGAAGGTGACCGGCAGGGCGCCGTACTTCAGGCTCGTGGCCAGGCTCTTGGCCGAGCTCTCCGAGAAGTTGCCCTCGATCTGCGCCTGGCCGTTGGTGATGAGGGAGTTCATGGTCGGCGCCGAGATCACCTGGCCGTCGAGCACGACCGCGAACTGGCGACAGGGCGGCACCGTGCCGCTCGGGCAGACGAGCGCCTCGGAGATCTTGCTGAACGCGTCGGTGCCCGTGCCGTTGAAGTCGAGCGAGACGACGTAGTTGACCTGGTTCTGCGGGACGACCGCCTGGGCCCCGTCGAGATCGCTGCCCTCGATCATCGCCGCGGAGAGCAGGTACTTCTGGGCCTGCTTGGTCTCCGGGTCCCACTCGCAGGTGACGAGCGGCTTCTTGGGGTCGTCCTCGACGTTGACCGCGCTGCCGTCCTGCGGACAGGTGAAGCTGTTGTAGGCGTCGATCGCCTCCTGGTTGGGGGCGTCGATCCACTTCAGCGGGTCACCGACGTCCGGGCCACCCGGAGGGCTGGGGATGACCGGGCTGGTGGAGGGCGTACCACCCTCGGTGGGCGCGGTCGCGCTCTCGGAGGGTTGTGCCGTGGCCGAGTCAGTCGGGAAGGTGGCCGTGCCCGACGGCGACTGGGTCGCCTTGGGCTGCTTGGCCTTGGCCTCCCCGTAGCTCACCGGCGCGCGGTTGTTGCCGCCGGAGGCGCTGGGGCCGCCGGACGGCACCGGCGCCTCGGTGGAGCCGGCGCTGCCGGAGGGCGTCGCGCTCGGCGCCTCGACCCCGGTGCCCGAGCTCGTCTGTGGTGCGGTCGGGTCCTGGGGAGTCGAGGACGCGCCGGCCTGGCAGCGGCTGGGGTCGGAGTCGGAGCAGGCGACCAGCCGGAACCTCAGCTGCGCCTGGCGCTTGACGGTCTCGACCAGGTCACGCCGGCTCTTGCCCGGGATGTCCACGACGATGTAGCGGTTGCCCTCCACCGTCACCTCGGCCTCGGTCACGCCGGTGGCGTTGACGCGCTGGTCGATGATCGAGCGAGCCTCGTTGAGGGACTCCGCGGTCGGGTTGCCCTTGGGCGTCAGCCGGATGCTGGTGCCGCCCTGGAGGTCCAGACCGAGCTCGGGCTTCCAGTTGCCGGCCAGGGCCACCAGCCCGAAGGCGATCGCCAGCCCGAGGAAGAACACCGCCAGGGTGCGTCCGGGCCGGGCGGTCTTGCGTGCCATCTCAGTTCTCCTCCGAGACTTCCCCAGTGTCGGTGTGCGTCGTTTCGGCTGGTGCGTCGGTCGGTTCGTCGGTGCGCTCGGGCTCGTCGTCTCCGACCAGCCGGCCGACCGCGGCCCGGGCGACCCTGATGGTCACCCCGTCGGCGATCTCGACCTGTGCCACGTCCTCGTCGAGGGCGCGGACCGTGCCGAAGACACCCGAGGTGAGCATCACCTCGTCCCCCACCTCCAACGTGGACTGCATGTGCCCGAGTTCCCGCTGACGACGAACCTGCGGCCGGATCAGGACCACCCAGAACAGGAGGGCTATTCCGACGAGGAACAGCACTGGGCCTAAAACTTGCACGAGGGGGGAGTCTACGGTGGGGCCCCACTATTGCCGCATCGGCACAGGGGCGGCGGTCACTCCTCGAACAGCGTCGGCTCCTGACCCACCGGGGCGGCCAGTCCGAGGTGATGCCAGGCAGCTCGGGTGGCGACGCGGCCGCGCGGCGTACGGGCCAGGAAGCCCTGCCGGACCAGGAACGGCTCGGCCACCTCCTCTACTGTCTCGCGCTCCTCGCCGACGGCGACCGCGAGCGTGCTCAGCCCGACCGGTCCGCCACCGAACCGCCGGCACAGGGCGTCGAGAACCGCCCGGTCGAGCCGGTCCAGACCGATCTGGTCGACCTCGTAGAGGTCCAGTGCGGCGTGCGCGACGTCGAGGGTGACCGTGCCGTCGGCCCGGACCTGCGCGTAGTCGCGCACCCGCCGCAGCAGCCGGTTGGCGATGCGCGGGGTGCCGCGCGAGCGTGACGCGATCTCGGCGGCGCCGTCGGACGTGGTGGGTACGCCGAGCAGCCCCGACGACCGGTTGACGATCAGCTCCAGCTCGGAGGCGTCGTAGAACTCGAGGTGGCCGGTGAAGCCGAACCGGTCGCGCAGCGGCCCGGGCAGGAGGCCGGCGCGGGTCGTGGCGCCGACCAGCGTGAACGGCGGGATCTCGAGCGGGATCGCGGTGGCGCCCGGTCCCTTGCCGATGACCACGTCGACCCGGAAGTCCTCCATGGCCAGATAGAGCATCTCCTCGGCCGCCCGCGACATCCGGTGGATCTCGTCGACGAACAGCACGTCGTTCTCGTTGAGCCCGGAGAGGATCGCGGCCAGGTCACCGGCGTGGGTGAGGGCGGGGCCGCTGGTGACCCTGAGGGGTACGCCGACCTCGGCCGCGATGATCATCGCCAGCGTCGTCTTCCCGAGCCCCGGCGGGCCGGACAGCAGCACGTGGTCGGGGGCCCGCTCGCGCAGCCGGGCGGCCTCGAGGACCAGGCCGAGCTGGTCGCGGACCCGCTGCTGGCCCACCACCTCGTCGAGAGTGCGCGGCCGGAGTGCGGCCTCGATGACCCGCTCGTCGGCCTCCGCCTCGGCGACGGTCAGGCCGCTGCGCGTGGCGGACGCAGCTCCGGGGTCCCCGCTGAGGAGCTCGTCCTCGGGGTTCTTCGGTGGGGTGGTGCTCATGTCCGGCTCAGCGTCTGGAGGGCCGCGCGCAGGAGTGCGCCGACATCGGGACGGTCCCCGGCCTGGTCGGCCACCGCGTCCACGGCCCGCTCCGCCTCGCGGGCCGGCCAGCCGAGCCCGGTGAGCCCCTGGTGCACCTGGTCGCGCCAGGCGTCCTGGCCGCGGGCGGCGGATGCCACGACCGCGCCGACCGGGGTGCCGAGCCGGTCCTTGAGCTCGAGGATGATCCGCTGCGCCACCTTCTGCCCGATGCCGGGCACCTTGGTCAGCGTCTTGACGTCGTCGCCGGCCACCGCGACCCGCAGGCTGTCCGGGCTCAGCACCGCGAGCATGGCCTGCGCCAGCTTGGGCCCGACGCCGCTGGCTGTCTGCACCAGCTCGAAGACCGTCTTCTCGTCCTCGTCGAGGAAGCCGAACAGCGTCATGGCGTCCTCGCGCACCACCATGGTGGTGGGCAGCGTCGCGACCTGCCCGGTGCGCAGCGTGGCCAGCGTGCCCGGCGTGCACATCAGCTCGAGCCCGACTCCCCCGACCTCCAGCACCGCGCTGGACAGGGTCACCTGGGCCACGTGGCCCTTCACGAAGGCGATCATCAGGGCATGACTCCTGACGTCAAGGCCGTCGCGAGCGGCGTCCCGCGGGATGCTCCGCAAGGCGCCGGAGCGACGGCATACCGGGGTCGTCTACCGAGCGACGGCAACGCCGCGGAGCGCCCGCGGGGCGTCGCGCAGCAGGCCATGACGTCAGGAGTCATGCCCTTGCTTTCGACATGGCTGCCTCGATCCGGGCCTGGGCGCCGCCGCGCCAGATGTGGGTGATCGCGAGGGCCAGGGCGTCGGCGGCGTCCGCGGGGCTGGGCGTGTGGTCCAGCCGCAGGATCCGCGTCACCATCAACCCCACCTGCGCCTTGTCGGCCCGGCCGTTGCCCGAGACCGCGGCCTTGACCTCGCTGGGGGTGTGCATCGCGACGGCCAGCCCCCGCCGGGCCGCGCACGCCATGGCGATCCCGCTGGCCTGCGCGGTGCCCATGACCGTGCTGACGTCGGACCGCGCGAACACCCGCTCCACGGCCACCACATCCGGCCGGTGCTCCTCTATCCAGGCGTCGATGGCCCGGTCGATGCTCACCAGCCGCTCGGCCACCGGC
>C688J18823_10002954_pt1 | contig 10718 bp, 8 predicted proteins | sample HopSoiMetagenom1_FD_18823 | JGI IMG/M metagenome (IMG submission 18823) | reverse complement strand
TCGCCGCGGGCGCCGTCTCACGCGGCGAGGCACCCGTCAGCGGCACCTCGAAGACGCGGAACGGCGGCCGATCGGTGAAGGTACGCGTGAGCAAAGGCATCGAGACGTTGTAGACCGGCACGCCGTTCTTGGTGGTGCCCTCGAGACGTCCGCGGTGCGCGTGACCATGCACGACGAACGAGACGGGATAGCGCCCGATCGGCTCTTCCAGACGGCTGGACCCGAGAAAGGGGTAGATTTCCACCGGCTCGCCTTCCACCGTTTGTTGAATCGGCGAATAGTGGAGCACGGCAATCAGCTGCGTGGTGCGCAGCCGCGCGAACGACGCTTCGAGCTTGAGCGCCTCATCGACTGCTTCGTGGACGAACTGCTTGATGATCGTCTCGCCCCATGGCCCGAGGGCGTAGCGCCCGAAGCCGCCGCCGAATCCCTTCACGCCGGCGATGCCGATCCCCTGCAGCTCGCACGCGTCGCCGTCGAGCACGCTGAGGCCGGCGGCCGTCAGGATCTGCCGCACCTCGTCCGACTTGCCGGACTCGAGATCATGGTTGCCGAGCACAGCCGCGGCGGGAATGCGCAGCGCCGCCAACTCGCGCGCCAGCACCGCCGCCTCCTCAGGCAGCCCGTAGTCGGTGAGATCGCCGGCGATGACGACGATGTCGGCCGACTCGCTGACGCGAGTGAACAGCGATTGAAACGCGCCCTGCGATGCCCGCGTGCAATGAAGATCCGCGAGCGCGGCGACTCGCACAATCGGTCCGGCCATTGTCGGTTTCGCTACAAAAGTTGAGCCAAGCAGGGCGGATACACGGATGAGCCACCAGACGGGCCGATGTTTGCACAGCTTCCCGCGTGTCCGGCTACCGGCGTCCCCAGCTCGGTAAGCTGATCGTGACCCCATTTGCCACGATCGGCGTGCTGTCGGCCGTCCTGGTATGGGAACTCGAACATGTCGGATCGATTCTGCTGGCGGTGGCGATCGCCGCGGGAGCCGTCGTCCTCGGCGTCATAGTGTCGCGACAGCTAGGGAAGGACATCACTCGCGTGTCGGATTACTACGCAAACCTGCTTCGCGTGGCCGAAGAACAGTCGCGCCAGGCGGAGGCGGCAAACCGGCTGAAGGAACAATTCCTGACGACGCTCTCACACGAGCTGCGGACGCCGCTCAACTCGGTGCTCGGCTGGGCGCGGCTGCTGGCCAGCGGAAAACTGGACGCCAAGCAGTCGGCGAGGGCGATTCAGGCGATCGAACGAGCGGGATGGGCGCAATCCAGGCTCATCGAAGATCTGCTCGATCTCTCGCACATCGTCTCCGGCACGCTCGAGCTGACGATTCGGCCGACCACGCTCGCACCGCTCGTCGAATCTGCGGTCGAATCGCTGCGACATGCGGCTCTCGCCAAGCGGATCGAGATCAGCGTTTCGATCGATTCGGCCCTGAGACCGATTGCCGCCGACGCCGTTCGGCTCAAACAGGTCGTCTGGAACCTGGTGTCCAACGCCATCAAGTTCACGCCCAGCGGCGGATCCGTCGACGTGAGTGTCACCGTCGACGAAGGCGACGTTCGCCTGACGGTTCGTGACAGCGGCATCGGCATCGAGCCCGAGGTGGCCGCGCATCTGTTCGAGCGTTTCCGACAGGGCGACAGCAGTTCGACCCGAGAATACGGCGGCCTCGGACTCGGTCTCGGCATCGTCCGTCACGTCGTCGAGCTGCATGGAGGAGTGGTCAGCGCGTCGAGCGGCGGCGAAAACACCGGGGCGACGTTCGAGGTCAGGCTGCCGATGCAGATCATGGAGGCGCCTGAAGCCGAAACGCTCCCCGCGCAGCCGACCTCGCCATCGCTGCGCGGCGTGAGCGTGCTGGCAGTCGATGTCGATCAGCACACGCTGGATTTCGTCCGCGATACTCTCGAGCGCCACGGCGCGGTCGTCGCGACGGCGTCCTCCACGAAGGAAGCAAAGGCGCGCTTCAGGCGCGAACCGCCGGACGTGCTCCTCAGCGATCTGGTCCTCAACGGAGAAGACGGGCTGTCGCTGATCCGCGACATCCGCCGGCTCGATAGCGAGGCCGGCCGCGCAACGCCGGCGTGCGCGTTGACCAGCCTCGCGCGTACGGAGGATCGGCGACGGGCGCTTTCCGCCGGTTACCAGATTCACGTCGCGAAGCCGGTCGAAGCCTCCGAGCTCGTGTCCACCGTCGAGTGGCTGGCGCACGCCACCACCGCGGTAGCCGCGCAGCGGAACTGATGTCATGAGTGACGTGCCGTCCCCACACCGCTGTTCGGTGCTGATCGTCGACGACGACGCCGACGTCAGAGAACTGCTGCGGATTGCGCTGACCGCTGAGGAGTTTCAGGTGGCGGGCGTCGAGAATGGGCGCGCGGCGCTGAACCATCTTCGCTCGCACGCCGATACCTGCATCATCCTGCTCGATCTATTGCTGCCGGTGATGGACGGCAGGCACTTCAGGGCGGCGCAGCTGCGCGACCGGTCGCTGGCATGGATCCCGGTGATTGTCATGTCCGGCGGTCCCGATTCCGATCGCCAGGCACGCGAACTTGGAGCGCGTCACCTGGTGAGAAAGCCGCTCGATCTCGACGCGGTGAAGCACGCATTGAGCTACGTCGGCTGCTGTCAGGCGAGACCACGCCGCGTGCAGGCGCCGCTTGTCGCGCAGAGGATCCAGGGCTTGCGGCCCGACTGAAACGGCTCTTATGATCGGGCCGGATGAGCGCGAGCGCCGGTCCCTCGGTCTCGTCGCGGCAGCGGATTCTGGTCGTCGAGGACGACCGGGCGACGCGCCAGTTCTACGCCGACGCGCTCGCCGGCGGCGGATATCTCGTCGAGCAGGCGCACAACGGCTTCCAGGCGCTGGAAAAGGCGCTCGGCTTCTTTCCACACCTCGTCATCACCGATATCGCCGTCCCGGGACTGGACGGGATCGAGTTGTGCCGGCGGCTCCGTGCCGACCCGCGCACGTCCCACATTCCGCTGCTGGCGATCACCGGCCACGGCGACCGCCGCTACCCCGATCGCGCGCGACTGGCCGGCGCCGATCTGGTTCTGCGGAAGCCGTGCACCGCTGAGTCGCTGCTGCAGGAAACGCGTAACCTCCTGCTGAAGCGCCTCGTCTAGGTCGCCCATCACCTGCTTGGACTGATCGCGGCTTGACTTCCTTCCTTGAAGCTACTACCTTGTTCAATAAAGGTAGCTTCCCAAGACCATGAGCGTGACGGAGAAATTCAGCGCCATCAGGAAAGGTCTTCTCGAGTTCCTGATCCTCCGCATCGTTTCCGGCGACAAGGTCTACGTCGCCGACATGCTGAAGCGTCTCGGCACGACCGAGTTCGCCACCCAGGAAGGGACGCTCTATCCGCTGCTGAGCAAGATGCGCCGGGAAGGACTCGTCGACTACGAGTGGCAGGAATCGGACGCCGGTCCGCCGCGCAAGTACTACCAGCTCACCGCAAAGGGAAAGTCGCAGCTCGAGGATCTGAACGAGTACTGGAAGTACATCAACACCACCATCAGCCAGCTGGGACGATGACATGCAGAAAGTCGTCACGATCAACTTGAACGGGAACGCGTATCAGATCGACGAGAGCGGCTACGGTGCGCTCGTCGCCTATCTGCAGGGCGCGGACCGGTTGCTGACGGACAATCCGGATCGCGCCGAGATCGTCGCCGACCTCGAGCAGGCGATCGCGGACAAGTGCCGCGGCTTTCTTGGCCCGCACAAGGCGGTGGTCACCGCCGCCGAAGTGGAACAGATCATCCGCGACATGGGACCGGTCGACGCCCCGGACGTCGCCGGGGCATCGTCAAACGCTCGCGGCGGTGGCTCAGCCGCGACCGATCCGCGCGGCACGTCCGGAGCGCCGCGCCGCCTGTATCTGATCGAGGAAGGTTCGATGCTCGCGGGCGTCTGCACCGGCATCGCCGCCTATCTCCACGTCGACGTGACGATCGTCCGGATCGCGTTCCTCCTGCTCGCGCTCGTGACGCGAGGCGGCTTCGGTCTCGCGTACCTGGTGCTCGCCTTCGTCATTCCGCCGGCGGACACGTCAGAGAAGCGGGCCGCGGCGCATGGCGAGGCGTTCAACGCGCGGGAACTGATCGACAGGGCGAAAAAGAACTATGCGGGATTCGCCGATCGCAGCGGCTGGCGCCGCCGATGGCGGCAGGAACAGCGCGCGTGGAGGCGGCGCTGGCGCGATTCTCGCTGGGACCCGCGCTGGGCGTCGAGCAGCGGCTGGCAGAATGCTCCGCCGCCGCCTGCAGCGTATGGGCCGCGGATCGCCAGCGGCCTTGTGGTGCCGATCCTCAGCGTCGTCAGCGTGCTGTTCCTGTGGTTCTGGGTGTGGGCCGTGTTTTCCCTCCTCACAACCGGCCAGGTGCTCGGTGAGCGGCTGCCCGGCAACGTCCCGTTCTGGGTCGGCATCCTCGTCCTCGTCTGCGTCTACCATGTCGTGGCGTGGCCGCTTCATTTCGCACGCCGGCGCGCGGCGTACTATTCGTTCCCCGGTCACTACGGGCTGATCGGCGCGTTCGACGGCGTGCTGTCATTGACCTGCGGCGTTCTCGCGGTGTGGATCGCGTACCACTACATTCCTGAAGTTCGCGAAGTCGTGCGGGCACTGCCGGACGTGTGGCGGAGCTTCGATTGGAACGATATGAATCGCTGATGATGCCGGCAGGGCGCCAGCGGTGAAGGACTTGCTCGGAGAGGAATTCAGCAAAGAGACGGTCTGCGCTGACCGCGACGACGGTCAGCGCAGATGTCTGAGGTGCGGTTCGAATCAGCGGCTCAGCACGACACGCACTTGTGGTTGTTCTTCACGCCCATTCCCTCGAGCAGCTTGATCGTGTCGGGGAAGGGGCTGATGCGCTGGACCGGCCCGTTGGCCATGTCGACCGTCGTCTTGCCCTCGCGGTTCACCTGTTTGACGTCGGCGCCTTTCGAGACGAGATACTGAATCATCTCGTTGTCGCCGCGGGCGGCGGCGTTGTGGACCGCCGTGTTGCCGTCGTGATCCTTGGCGTTGACGTCCATGCCGATCTCTTCAACCAGGTACTTGACCGCCGGCAGCATTCCGCCCGCCGCGTGATGATGATGGTTGGCGGCGAACCCTTCGCCGTAGCCCTCACCTGACGCCGCCAGCAGTGCGGTAATCGCGGGGCCGCCTGGCGGCACGGGCGGCAGCGGCGACACATCCTGTACTTCGCGCGTCACGTCGCCGGTGCGGACGCGGCCGGGGGTGCGCATCGTGCGGATGTAGGGGTCGGCGCCGTACTGCACGAGCAGCTTCATCCCCTCGACGTCGGCGGCGTAGGCGGCGCGGAAGAACGGCGTCGCGCCGCTTTCATCGACGCCCGACTGGTCGAAGTCGTACTGCGCGTACCACACCTTACGCATCAGGCGCGCATTCGGGTTGGCGCCCTTGTCGAGAAGCGCCTTCATCAGATCCAGATAGGAGGTTTGCTGCTGCTCGAACGCGCGCGGCTGCGGATAGAGCGCCTTGTCGGACCACTGGCAATTGAGGGCGGCGTAGAGCGGCGTCGCGCCGTTGGCCTGGGGCAGGTTCGGATCGGCCCCCTTGTCGAGGAGAAGCTTCGCGAGATCGAAGTGGCCGTTCATCGTCGCGATCATCAGCGGCGTGACCGGATCGCCGGCACCACGCTGGTTGACGTCGGCGCCGGCTTCGAGGAGCGCCTTGACCGCCTCGGTCTCACCTTGCCGGGCCGCCAGGTGCATCGGCGCCAGGCCGCCCCAGTACGCGACGAGCTCCGTGTAGTTGTACTGCCGGTTCACGCCGGGGACCTGCGGCCCCTGCGGCGCGCCGCGCCCGTTGCCGCGGCCGGCCGGTCCGCCGTTGTTGAGACCGCGTTCCGCGGCGAACCGCTCCTGCTCTTCCTTCGCAAAGTCGGTGAGATCGACCGCTTTCGTCGTCGTTTTCAGGTCGGCGCCCTTCGCGGTGAGCACGCGGATGACGTCGGCGCGGCCGAAGGCGGCGGCGAACGTGAGCGCGGTCTCGCCCTTGACCGATTCCTTCGCGTTGACGTCGGCGCCGTGATCGAGCAGCGCCTTCACTGCCGCCGGCTTGCCGGCAGCGGCGGCGAGCATCAGCGGTGTGGTGCCGTTGGTCGTCGTCGCATTCGCGTCGGCGCCGGCCTGCGTCAGCGTTTCGATCATCGGCGCGTCGCCGTTCTTGCTGGCGATGAGCAGCGGCGTATAGCCGCCGATGCGCGTCGTCGCCTTCAGGTTGGCGCTGGCGTAGAGCAGTATCTTCGCCAGCTCGACGTCGCCCTTCTGCGCCGCCCAGTGCAGAGCGGTCATGCCGTCTGCCTGGGTGGTGTTGACGTCGGCGCCGTCCTTGAGCAGCGCCCGCACCGCATCGCGGTTGCCGTTCATCGCCGCATCGACAAACGCGGCCGCACCCGCCGGCGCCGCATGGGTCAACGTCGAGAGGCTCAGCGCCACCATCGCGCAAATCGAAAGACCAGTCGTCAGCGCTCTTCGCATGTCAGTCTCCGGCACGGCCTGAAGGCCGCGCCCTACTCAGCCCGATCGCTAGTTCGCAATTCCGAATTCCGAATTCCTAATTCCGAATTCCCGACCCGCCGCCTATCCCTTGGCGTCGGTCGCAACCACCGGATTCGTGTTCAGATCGAGCTCGCCCGTGCTGTCGCCGAAGCTCTGAAGGTCGGTGCGGCCCAGCGCGTGCAGCGAGGTGAGCATCGCGTTCGCCATCGGCGTGCCGTCAGCCGCTTTGATGTGGACGCCGCCCGTCAGCTTGCCGCCCGCGTGCCCCATCAGGACCAGCGGCACGCGCTTGTGGTTGTGGATGTTCGAGTCGCCCATCGGCGAACCATAGACCAGCAGGCTGTTGTCCAGCATGTTGCCGTCGCCTTCCGGCGTGTTCTTCAACTTGCCCATCAGGTACGGCAGCATGCTGACGTGATAGCGATTGATCTTTGCAAAATCCATGATCCGATCTTCCCGCTCGCCGTGATGCGACGCGTTGTGGAAGCCGGTGGTCACGCCGCTTTCGGGGTAGGCGCGTCCTGACGCATCGCGTCCGAGCTTGAACGAGAACACGCGCGTGGTGTCCGACGCAAAAGCGACCGCGATCAGGTCCATCAGGATGTGCACGTGCTCTTCGAACGAATCGGGCACGCCGATCGGCGCTTCCGGCATGTCGCGCTTGTCACCGCTGGCGTTGCGCGCTTCCACGCGCTGGATGCGGCGCTCGATCTCGCGGATGTTCTCGAAATAGTCGTTCAGGCGGGCGCGGTCGCTCGTTCCGAGCTCGCGCTTGAGTTGCGAGGCCTGGCCGGTAATCCAGTCGAGGATGCTGCGATCGGTCGCCAGGTTGACCTTGCGCTCGTCGGCGGTCGCGCCGACCCCGAACAACTGGTCGAAGACGACGCGCGGGTCGCGGACCATCGGCAGCGGCTGCTTCGGCGACGCCCAGCTGATCGTGTCGGTGTAGATGCAGGAGTAGCCGTAGGTGCAGCCGCCGGCCTGGTCGACGTTCTCGATCGACAGCTGCATCGACGGAATCGGCGTGTCCTGACCGAACTGCTGGGCGTAGAGCTGGTCCAGCGACGTCCCGGCGAACACGTCGTTGCCCTCGGTCTGTTTCGGATGCGACTGGGTGAGAAACACGGCGCTCGACCGGAAATGGTCGCCGCCGATTTCCGGCAGCGTGAACGCTTCGGCGTTGTGCACGTCGGTGTTGCTGACGATCGTGACGTACTCACGGAACGGTGCGAGCGGCTCGAGCGTCGGGCTCCACTCGAAGTCGCGGCCGACCTGCGCCGGCGCGAACAGGTTCTTCTTGACGCCGATTGCCGTGCTGCCGGCGTTGCCGTGCACCATCTCCATGCACACGAGCCGCTGCTTCGACGCCGACGCTCCCGCCTCCGTCTTCGCGAACACGGTGCGCGCCGGCACCATCGCGTCGATCAGCGGCAGGGCGACGGCCGCTCCCATGCCTTTGAGAACCGTGCGCCGCGAAATGTGCTTTTTCGAAATGAACATTGGCGTCCTCTATTGTGCGGTTGTCGTGACGGCTTCCGCAGTGCTCATCTGGAAGGCCGGACTATTGACGATGCCCAGGACAAATGACGAGAAGCGATTGCCGTTCTGGGCGGCCTTCTTCGTAATCGCGCGAATCGACGGCTGATCGTAGTACTCGATGCGGCGCCCGAGGCCATAGGACATCAGGTTGTCGGTGAAGTTGCGAATCAGCCCCTCCGAGTGGTTCAACAGCGCCTGACGGAGGTCTGCCGGCCCGTTCATCTTGGTGCCGTCGTACAGCACGCCGTTCGCGTCGATCGCGACGCCGTTGTCCTTGATGCGCCAGGCGCCGAGCGTGTCGAAGTTGTCGAGCGCCAGCCCGAGGGGGTCGATGACCTTGTGGCACGACTGGCACGCCGGGTTCTTGCGATGCTCTTCCATGCGCTCGCGCGTCGAGAGCGGCTTGCCGGTCGCGGTCGCGGCCTTCGTATCATCGAACGGCGGCACATCGGCGGGCGGAGGAGGCGGCGGCGATCCGAGCAGCACTTCCATGATCCACTTGCCGCGCTGAACCGGCGACGTGCGGTCGGCGACCGCCGTCTGCATCAGCACGCTGCCCTGGCCGAGGATGCCGCGGCGCTCATCCGGCACCGTCACCCGCCGGAAGTTTTCGCCGACGATGTTCGGCATGCGATAGACGCGCGCGATGCGCTCGTTGACGAAGGTGTAATCGGCGGTCAGCAGATCGAGGACGTTGCGGTCCTCGCGCACGATGCTGTCGAAGAACAGCTCGGTCTCACGCTTGTACGACGCGGCGAGCTCGTTGTCGAACCCCGGGAACAACAGCGCGTCCGGGTGGATCTTCTCGACGTCCTGGAGCCGCAGCCACTGCGACGCGAAGCGCGTGGACAGAGACTCGGCGCGCGGGTCCGCCAGCAGGCGCCGCACCTGTTTGTCGAGCATCGCCGGCGTGTGCAGCGTGCCGGCGGTGGCGACCTTGACCAGCTCGGCGTCGGGCACGGTGTTCCAGATGAAGAACGACAGCCGCGACGCCAGATCGAGATCGCTCACGCGGTAGCTCTGGCCCGCCTTCGCCAGCGTCGGCGTGCTCTCGAACCGGAAGACGAACCGCGGGCTGGCGAGCAGCGCCTGCAGAGCCGCCTTGATGCCGGCCTCGAAGTCGTGCCCTTTGCGCCCTTCGCCGTAGAACGTCATCAGCGATTCGACGTCTTCGTTGTTCGGTGTCCGGCGGTAGGCCTCGCCGGCGAGGCTCGACAGAATCTTCCGCGCGCACGGGATCTCATCGGCCGTCGACGTCGGGCGGCAGATGAACACCTTCCGGCGGCTCGGCGTGTCGGAGACGCCGGTCACCTTGTACGGACCGGTGATGCTGAAGTCGCGGACGTGCGGCAGAATCGTGATGCCCGCGTTGTCCCCATATTCGGTATCGGCCAGCGTGTATTGAATCGGCGCGACGAGATCGTCGACGACGCCATCGAATTTCTGGATGAAGGCCGCCGCAATGTGCTGCGGTCCGGCTTTGACGTGCACGCGAGGCGTGACCAGGTTCAAACCGGTCTTGTCCGTCTCGGTCATCTTCCAGTCGACGTCCAGCAGCGCCACCCGCTCGCCGTTGATCGAGAGATCGATCTGCTCGTTGCGGCTGGCGACACTGCCAAACAGCTGCCCTGTCGGCGTGCCGTGCAGCATGATGCGGAAGCTGTAGTCGCCATCGGCCGGGAACGTGTAATCGAGCGCGAGGCCGCCGCGAGTGCCCCACGGCGTGCCGTCGACATGCCGCATCTGCGATTCGGTGCGCGGCACCTTGACCGTGAACTCGGACGGGCTGGCGTTGCGATCGCCGACCGCGAGCGTCGAAATTCGTGAGGCCGCGCGCAGGTACCCTTCCATCAGCGTCGCCGAGAACGTCTGCACGTCGGCGATGTTGTCGTAGCCTGCGCTCAGCGTGTCGGGCGGCAGAAACGCGTTGACGTCCACGTCGAGGTCGAGCAGATCGTGAACGGCGTGCGCGTACTCGGCGCGGTTCAGACGCTGAAACGGCCGCCGACCCGGATTCGGACGAGTCGCCGCCGCCGTGTCCACTTTGTTCTCGAGCGACGTGACGAAGTCGGTCAGCACGGCGGCGTCCGGCCGACGCATACCCGGAGGCGGCATCATGCCGAGCCGCAGCTTGTGGATGATCTTCTCCGCGACTTCCGGATTCTGCTCCGCGTGCGCCGCATCGAATGCGACGAGCGACAGGCCTCCTGCCTTGCCTTTGTCGCTGTGGCAGCCGACGCAATATTGTTTCGTCAACTCCGGCTGAGTTGTCGCCGCTGCCGGCGGCTGCGTCGCCTTGTGCGCGACCGCCATCGCCGGTTTGGGCGCGGCTTTCGTGGGCGCCGGGTTTGTCTGTGCGGAGAGTCCGAGGCCGAGGGCGACGATTGCCGTCAGGGTACCCGTGCTCAACGCTCTCAAGTGCTTCATGCGCGATCCCCGAAGGTAGCGTGTTTCGTCACGCAAAACTCTTGAAAGTATACGGGGAGTATTCGCTGGAAGTCGCTCTGTTTCTTGCACTTTATCGTCACGGATGTCTGAGTTTGTCTCGCGTCTTCGCCTTTTTATCGCTGAATCGCGGCAGTGTCGTGATGAAACCATCGATTCTGCTCACCATGGCGTTCCGGGCGGCGAT
>C688J18823_10002953_pt1 | contig 10719 bp, 9 predicted proteins | sample HopSoiMetagenom1_FD_18823 | JGI IMG/M metagenome (IMG submission 18823) | reverse complement strand
TAGACGTAGCGCAGGAGCGATTTCAGCTCCTCCATCATCTCGACGAAGACCGGATCGAGGTAGCCGATCGCCGGCTGGCTCATCGTGGTGAGCACGCGCGGGTGGATCTCCGTCGGACCGGGGCCCATGAGCGTCCTCTGCGGCGGGTGGAAGGACTGGATTCGCTTGCTCGGTGCGTACTGGCTCATGGGATCGCTCTCGTCGTTAAGGCCAAAAGGAACTTCCGCGGACCGTGACTTCACCCGCACGGGATTTTTTGCGCTCGCTTCGTTGATGACATCCAGGGCGCTGATGCGCCCGTCGGTGACTCGCTCGACCTCGCCCGCCCAGCGCGCCGGCACGTAGCCGATCTTCATCCAGTTATGGACGACGGCGCGGTCGAGGTGAAAGGCGCGGGCGACGTCGGCTTGGCTGCCAAACATCTCGACTAGTCGCTCGGCGCAATTCATGGCCGGAGGATAGCTTGTCAAAGTGAGTTTGACAACGGCCATCGAACCGCGACATCCCCCGAGCCGGCCGGCCGGCGTAGCATCCCGCCATGGACCTCGATAAAACGACCCCGCTTCGGCCCGCGCCGAAGGAAGAGTCAAAGAATCAGGCTGAAGTTGAGCCAACGCTCCCGCTAGGGAAGGAACAGCCCAAGGCGCCAAAGGCGCAACCCGTACCGGCCCCGAAGCCCGCCGCTCCAGCGCCGGCCGCGAAAGCGCCGCCTGCAGCGGCCGCAAAGCCGGTTCCTCCGGCGCCTGTCGCGAAAGAGCAGCCCGCCGTGGAAGCCAAACCCGAAACGGCAGCGGATGCGTGGCTTACGCTCCTCGCGGCCCGCGGCGTGGATTACCTCTTCGCGAATGGCGGCACCGACTTCGCGCCGGTGGTCGAGGCGTACGCCAAAGGTCAGAAGCTCGGCTGGAAGCTGCCGAAGGTCGTGGTGGTGCCGCACGAGAACATGGGCGTGGCGATGGCGCACGGCTACACGATGATCACCGGCAAACCGCAGGCGATGATGGTGCACGTCGGCGTCGGCACGGCGAACTCGATGAACGGCCTCATCAACGCGTCGCGGCAGAACCTGCCGATCCTTTTCAGCGCGGGGCGCACGCCGATCACCGAGTCGGGCGCGCTGCCGGCGGCACGCAACAACTACATCCACTGGGCGCAGGAGCACTTCGATCAGGGCGGGATGCTGCGCGAATTCATGAAGTGGGATTACGAGCTGCGCCACGCCGAGCAGGTCGAAACGGTGGTCGACCGGGCGCTCGCCATCGCGCAGAGCGAGCCGCAAGGACCGGTGTACGTCACGCTGCCGAGGGAAGTGCTCGCTTCGCCTTTCCCGAAGGAAATATCGAAGTCGCCGACCATGGTGCCCGCCAGTCCGCCGGCTGCCGACCCGGCGGCGCTCGAGGAAGCGGCGAAGCTCCTGGGCAACGCGCAGCATCCGCTGCTCATCACGGCCAATGGCGGCCGCACGGAAGAATCCTCGACCGCCATCAGGCACCTGGCGCAGGCGCTCGCCGTGCCGGTGATCCACTATCGGCCGCGCTTTCTGGCGCTGTCTACCGAGCACCCGATGGCATGCGGCTGGGATCCGCACGCGTTCCTAAAGGAGGCGGACGTGGTGCTGGTGGTCGACTGCGACGTGCCGTGGATCCCGAAGGAAGGCGGGCCGAAGGCCGACGCCAAGGTCATCCATATCGGCCCCGATCCGCTCTTCGCGCGCTACCCGCTGCGCGGCTTCCGCACCGACCTGGCGTTGACCGGAGCGGTCGCGCCGACCCTCGAGGCGCTGTGGCGTAGCGCGCAGAAGCAGGCGCCTTCGACCAAGGCCATCGAGGAGCGACGCAAGGCCGTGACCAAGATCTCCGCCGACGTGAGAAGCAAGGCGCGCGGCGGCTTCGAGCCCATGCCGCCGAGCATCACGGGCAAGTGGCTGTCGGCGTGCATGAACAAGCTGCTCGATGAGGGCACGATCCTCGTCAACGAATACCCGACGGTGCTCGAGGAGATGACCATCGAGCATCCCGGGCGCTACTTCGGCAATGCCTCTGCCGGCGGACTGGGGTGGGGACTGGGCGCGGCGCTCGGCGCCAAGCTCGCATCGCCCGACAAAACCGTGATCTGCGCACTGGGCGACGGCGCTTACATGTTCGGCAATCCGACCGCCGGCCACTATGTATCCGAGGCGATGCAGCTTCCGGTGCTCTTCATCATCGCCAACAACGCGCGCTGGGCCGCGGTGCATCGCTCGACGCTCGCGACGTATCCGAAGGGGCATGCGGCGGCGATGAAGCAGCCCCCCTTCGCCACGCTCGAGCCGTCGCCGCGCTTCGAGCACGTGATCCAGGCCTCGGGCGGCCATGGCGAACGCGTCGAGCAGCCGAAGGACTTGATGCCGGCCCTGCAGCGCGCGCTCAAGGTGGTGAAGGAAGAAAAACGCCAGGCGCTGGTCAACGTGTGCCTGGAAGTGAGCTACGTGAAGACCAGCTAGAGGTCCTGGATCGTCGGCCCCGGTGCCTTCGTGACGCGGATCGGGTCGGTGAGTAGTTTGGAGTTCGGCACCAGCACGCACTGCGTGCCCGCCGCGAGCTCGGTGTAGCGCAGGTTCACGGTGACCACCTTGCCGGCGAAGCCGCTGACGTCGATGTGATCGCCGACTTCGAACGGTCGATACAGCAGGATCAGCACCCCCGCGAGCAGGTTGGCGATGCTGTCCTTCAGCGCGAAGCCGAGCGCGAAGCCGGTGAGGCCGAGCCCGGCGACGATGCCGGTGATGTTGACGCCGAGCGTGCCGAGCGCCGTGACCAGACCCAGCACCCAAAGCGAAATGCGCGCGACGCTCGCGAGGAGCTCGCCGAGCGGGCCGTGCGCGCGCGTGCGCTGCACGATGCGCAGCACGCCAAAGTGCGCGGCGCGGGAGAGCAGCGAGAAGAGCAGGAAGATGCTGAGCGCCACCAATACCGTAGGCACCCAGACGACGGCCTGGGCCCAGGCCTCACGGCTCAACTCGTCCACGGATTTACTGCTGCTTGACGGGTGCGGAGAAGCGCGGCAACGCGACGCGGCCGGCCATCGGCAGCTTCACGCCCGAGCCGTTGGCGCCGAAGGTGAGGCCCAGGATGTTGAGCTCGAAGCCTTCCACCGGACCGGCCGCGACACCCAACAGGCCGGCGACGGTGAACTGGAAGCCGCTGCCGCTCGGCGCGGTCGAGACGAACTTGCTGCCGAGGTAATCCTTGCCCACCGCGGTGGCCGGCAGGTCGACCTGCAGCTCAGGGACCGTGCGGGCCATCCAGGCGACGAAGGTGTTCGAGTTGGGGCCGGGCCACAGCGTGTAAGTGTTCGCGTACGGATAAGAGCGCGCCGCCTTGTCGATGCGCGCGATCATCTCGTCGACGCCTTCGCCGCGCTTGTCGGCGTAGAGCTGCGCATCGGCGCCGAACCACGGCGCATCCGGCTGCCGCTCGCGGATGACGAGCGCGCTGTCGGACCAGCGCAGGCGCCAGCCGATGATCTCGTAGACGGTCCAGTGCAGCGCATCGGTCGGCTTGACCGCGATCCACGTATGCACGCCGAAGAGGCCCTTGATGCCCATCGTGCGGGCACCGTAGACCTGCACCACCGCTTCCTTCGTCGTGGCCGGGTCCGGCGCCAGGCCGGCGCACGCCTGGAACGAGGCTAGTCCACCCAGCACGACCAGAACCGAGGCGCGAAGAAATTTCATGGAACCGATTCTAGGCGTGGCTCTGTGACGTCAGTCAGGCGCGCAAGCACGCCGTACGTAGGCGCCTCGACCCTTCGGCACGTTGACATGTGCAATAAAGCAGTAGGGTTTGCCCTGTCGCGGCGGCTATGACTGGCATCAACCGCCGTAGATCTTCTTCAGCACTTCATCCTTCATCGGAAAAGCCTGGCTCGGCGACGGAAAGGCGCCGCTGCGCACTTCCTCCGCGTATTGCGCCACAGCATCGCGGATCGCGGTGCCGGCTTCCGTGTAAGCGCTTCACGAAAGTGGGCGTGAAGCCGCTGAACATGCCGACGAGATCGTGGAATACCAGAACCTGGCCGTCACAGTCGGAGCCGGCGCCGATGCCAATCGTGGGAATGGAGATGCTCTCGGTGATCAGTTTCGCCAGCGGCGCGGGCACCAGCTCCAGCACGACGCCCCAGCAACCCGCCTGCTCCAACGCCTGCGCGCCTTCGAGGATGCGGCGCGCGTTTTCTTCGTCCTTGCCCTGCAGGCGATAGCCGCCGAGCGCCGAAGCCGTCTGCGGCGTGAGCCCCACATGGCCGAGCACCGGAATCCCGGCACGCACCAGGCCTTCGACGAGCGGCGCGACTTCCTTGCCGCCTTCGAGCTTCACCGAGTCGGCCCCTGCATCCTTCATGAGGCGCGCACAGTTGACGAGCGCCCCTTCCAGCGTGCCGTACGAAAGGAAAGGCAGGTCGGCGATGAGGAACGCCTGCGGCGCACCGCGCCGCGCGGCGCGCGTGTGGTGAACCATGTCGTCCATGGTGACCGGCACGGTCGAGTCGTATCCGAGGACCACCATGCCGAGCGAATCGCCGACCAGGATCAGGTCGACGCCCGCTTCCGCAACCAGCTTGGCGGTCGGGAAGTCGTACGCCGTGAGCATGGCAAGCCGCGCACCTTTACTGCGGCGCAGCTCGAGGACGGTGGGCTTTTTCACTTCAGTCCGGAAAAATCGAAGAGCTTGCGATCCAAGAGATGCGACGGCTGTACTTCCGACAGCGCGCGCATGATGGATTCGGTGCGTCCCGGATTGCGGCGTTCCCACTCGGCGAGCATTTCGCCGATCACCTTGCGCTGCAGGTTCTCCTGCGTGCCGCACAGGTTGCACGGAATGATGGGAAACGCCTTCTGCTCGGCGTAAACCACGAGGTCTTCCTCGGCCACGTAGGCGAGCGGCCGGATGACGATGTGCTTGCCATCGTCGGAGCGCAGCTTGGCCGGCATGGCCTTCAGCTGGCCGCCGTGGAAGAGGTTGAGGAAGAACGTCGCCAGGATGTCGTCGCGATGGTGGCCGAGCGCAATCTTGGTGGCACCCAGCTCGCTCGCCGCGCGATACAGCGCGCCGCGGCGAAGGCGCGAGCACAGCGAGCACATGGTCTTTCCTTCCGGCACCACGCGCTTCACCACCGAATAGGTGTCCTGCTCGACGATCTTGAAAGGCACGCCGCGCGATTGCAGGTACTGCGGCAGCACGTGCTCCGGGAATCCGGGCTGCTTCTGGTCGAGGTTCACCGCGATGAGCTCGAAGCGCAGGGGCGCCTTCGGTTGCAGCGCGAGCAGCACGTCGAGGAGCGCGTGGCTGTCCTTGCCGCCCGAGAGGCACACCATGATCTTGTCGCCGTCGTCGATCATGTTGAAGTCGCCAATGGCCTCGCCCACCTGGCGGCGCAGGCGCTTGGCCAGCTTGCCGGCCTCGTAGTCGGCCTTGCGATGATCGCGGAGGACTGAAACGGTCATAGGAAGATGGAGCGCCCGCCATCCACGGCGATGATCTGTCCCGTGACATAGGAGGCGCAGGCGAGGAAGTGTACCGCCTGGGCGATGTCTTCCGCCGAGCCGATGCGCGCGAGCGGCGTGGTGCCGACGATGCGCTCGCGCTCCCCAGGATCGAACTGGCCGTCCTCGGGCCAGGCGATGGCGCCCGGCGACACGCCGTTCACGCGCACCTTCGGCGCGAGCTCGAGGGCGAGCGAGCGCGTGAGGGCGGCGAGGCCGCCTTTCGCGATGCTGTACACGGGGTAGCCCTTCAGCGGGCGCTCGGCGTGAATGTCGACGATGTTGACGATGCAGCCTTCGGCGCTCGCGAGGTGCGGCGCGGCCTCCTGGCAGATAAAGAGCGGCGCGCGCAGGTTGCTTCCCACCAGCTCTTCCCAATGCGACGGCTCGACCGCGCCCATCGCCACCGGGAAGAAGCTGGAGGCGTTGTTCACCAGCACATCGAGGCGCCCGAAGGAATCGAGCGCCGCGCTCACCAGGGCTCGCGGCGCGATCGGCGCTAGGAGCTCTGCCTTCACCGTGGCGGCACTCTTCGCGCGGGCGGAATTCAGCTCGGCAACGAGCTTCGCCGCATCGGCGTCGGAATCGCGATAGTGGACCAGCACCGCCGCGCCTGCCGCGTGCAAGCGCCGCACGATGGCGGCGCCGACGCGCCGGGCGCCGCCGGTGACGAGGGCGACTTTGCCAGCGAGCGATTCACTCATAAGTGCTTTAAATTCTAGGCCATGCAAGCGCGCTCGCGGATCGAGGTGGAGATCGCCAAGGCCGGCGGCTGGATCAGCTTCGAGCGCTATATGCAGCTCGCGCTGCACGAGCCGGGCATCGGCTACTACGCGAGCGGCGCGCAGAAGTTCGGCGCGCGCGGCGACTTCGTCACCGCGCCGGAGCTCGGTGAGCTCTTCGGCCGTACGCTGGCCCGGCAGCTGAAAGGTTTCGAGCGGGTCTTCGAATTCGGCGCCGGCAGCGGCGCGCTCGCGGACGTGCTCACGCGCGAGCTCGACTGTGAATATCTGATCCTGGAGACCAGCGCCGATTTGCGCGCCCGCCAGCGTAAGCGGCTCGGCGATCGCGTGCGCCATGTCGATCGACTGCCGCCGGGTTTTCGCGGCGCCATGATCGCGAACGAGGTCGTCGACGCGATGCCGGTCCACGTCGTGCACTGGGCAAGCAATGGCATCCTCGAGCGCGGCGTCACGGCTCCGCTTGCCTGGGCCGATCGGCCGGCGAGCGGCCCCCTCCTCGAGGCGGCGCGCGCCATCGACGTTCCCTTCGGCTACATGAGTGAGATCAATCTCGCCGCGCCCGCGTGGATGCGCTCGCTCGTGCAAACGCTGGACGCCGGTGCGATCTTCGTCATCGACTACGGATTTCCGCGCCACGAGTACTTCCATGCGCAACGCTCCAGCGGCACGCTGATGTGCCACTACCAGCATCAGGCGCACGCCGACCCCTTTGCGCGGCCCGGGGAGGAAGACATCACTGCGCACGTCGACTTCACGGCGCTCGCGGAGGCGGCGCACGCGGCCGGCGCCGACGTGCTCGGCTATACGACGCAGGCGCAGTTCCTGTGAATTGCGGCATCACCGAGGTGCTCGCGGAGAGCAACGTGGAAAATGCCCTGCGCTACGCGCCGATTGCCGCGCAGGCACAGCGCCTCCTCTCGCCGGCGGAGATGGGCGAGCTCTTCAAGGTGCTCGCCGTGGGGAAAGGCCCGACATCACTACCTCCACTTGTCGGCTTCACCCGAGGCGACCGATCACATACTCTCTAAGAATGGGGGTGGTCGTCGCGTCGCTGTTCGCTGCCAGCGTCCTGGCCGACGAGCTCGGGCAGGCGCGCAAACGCTGGGCGGAGAGCCCGCACGGGCCGATGCTCGAGCGCATCCTGCCGCCGACGTTCGAGGCGAGACAGCTGCCGGAGCCGCAGTCGACCGGCGCCCAGCTTACGGTGCGGTACTGCGTGCAGTGCCACAACCTGCCCAACCCGGCGATGCACCATGCCGCCAAATGGCCGCCGGTCGTCGATCGCATGGTGGTGCGCATGGAGGGCCGCGGCAACATGGGCGCGCTGATGAGCGACATGATGGCGGGCGTCACCGCGCCCAGCGAGGAAGAGAAGAGAACGCTCGTCGACTACCTGCGCCGCCATGCGCAGAAGCCGCTCGATCCGCGGCGCTATCCCGACGTCAACCGCCCGGAGGGGGAAGCTTTCCGTGTCGCCTGCAACCAGTGCCATGTGCTGCCGGATCCGCAGCGCCATACCGCGGCCGAGTGGCCGGGCGTGGTGGCGCGCATGCAGGAGAACATGGAGTGGATGAACCGCGTGGTCGGCTCGAAGCCGGTGCACGGGGAGCCGCAGCTTCGCGTCGAAGAGATCAACGCTTTCCTCGAAAAGCACGCCCGCCGCTAGCGTGAGCACGCAGCCGCTCAGCCGACGATTGTTCCTGCTGGTCGCCGCCGCCATCCTGCCGCTCGCGCTGGTGGCCGGCGTGGCGCTCTTCATGATCGCCAAGCAGCAGCGCGAGCAGGTGGCGCGCACCGGCCTGGAGGTGACGCGCGCCCTTAGCACTGCCGTCGACGCCGAGCTCGAGCGCTCGCTGTCGGTGATCAGCGCGCTATCCGTGGCGAAGGCGCTCGACAACCGGGATTACGCACGCTTCCACGATGCGATGCGCGACGTCGTGGCGCACGATCCGACGTGGCTCACCATCTTGCTGGCCGACCCGTCGGGCAACATCGTGGTCGACGCCACGCGGCCGCTCGGCACGCCTGCCGGTCCGATCATCGAGCCCGAGAGCTTCGAGCGCACGGTGACGACGCGCAAGCCTGCGATTGGCGGCATCGCCCGCGGCGCGAGCGGCGCGTGGGCCGTGCCCGTGCGCGTGCCGGTGATTCGCGACGGCAAGCTGCGCTACGTGCTGACGGCGGTCGTGAAGGTGGACGGCATTCGAGAGGTGCTCGACCGCCAGCGCCTGCCCCAGGACTGGGTGGCGTCCGTTTTCGATGGCAAGGGCATGCGCGCGGCGCGTTCGCGCCAGCACGACGAATTCATTGCGCGCGAGCCTTCGCCGTCGCTCGTGCAGTTGATGGCGAACGACGCGCGCGAAGGCACGGGCATCACCAAGGCGCTCGAAGGCGACAGCATCTACACCGCCTTTAGCCGCTCGCCGCAGACCAATTGGACCGTGGCAATCGGGATCCCGGTCGGCCTCATCGATACGGCGGTATGGCGCTCGGTCGCTACGTACGGAACCGGCATCCTCCTCTCCATCGTGCTCGGCGCGCTCGGCGCCGTGCTGATCGGCCGCAGCATCGCGCGTCCGATGGAGGCGTTGCGCGCGGCCGCGCACGCGCTCGGGCGGCGCGAGGCGCTGGACCGTCCGCAGAGCGATATCGCCGAGATCCGGCAGGTGGCCGATACGCTGATGATCGCTGCCGACGAGCGCGCCCGCGGCGAGGCGGAGCGCGAGGATCTCCTGCGCCGTGAGCAGCAGGCGCGCGCCAGCGCGGAAGCCGCCAACCGCTCCAAGGACGAATTCCTGGCGATGCTCGGCCACGAGCTGAGGAACCCGCTCGGCGCGATCGCCAACGCGAGCCAGCTTTTGCAGTTGGGCGGCGAAGAAGCGCAGGCCCACGCCCGCGCGGTGATCGCCCGCCAGGTGCACCACCTCTCGCGCATGACCGACGACCTCCTCGACGCCGGGCGCGCCATGACCGGCAAGGTCATCCTGCAGCGCCAGGCGCTCGATCTGGCCGAAGCAGCCGCGCGCGCGGTGTCGACGCTGCGTGCTACTGGCCGCGTCGGCGCTCGCAAGGTCACGCTCACCGCGCACCCGGTTTGGGTCGATGCCGACCCGACCCGGGTCGAGCAGATCTTCGGCAACCTCCTCGGCAACGCGATCAAGTTCACGCCGGAAGGCGCTTCGATCGACGTCAACGTGGCTCGCGAAGGCAATGAGGGGGTGATTCGCATCGCCGATACCGGCATCGGCATGCCCGCCGCGCTGGTGCCCCGCGTGTTCGAGCCGTTCGTGCAGGGCGAGCGCGCGCTCGATCGTTCACAGGGCGGCCTTGGCATCGGGCTCACGCTGGTGCGGCGCCTCGCCGAGCTTCACGGCGGCTCCTCCGGCGCGCAAAGCGATGGCGACGGCAAGGGCAGCACCTTCACCGTGCGGCTGCCGGCGATCGAGCCGCCCGCGACCGTGCGCCCGGTTGCCGCGCCAGCGGCCGCGGAGCCGCGCGACGTGCTGATCGTCGAGGACAACGAGGATGCGCGCGAGACGCTACGGCGGTTGCTCGAGATGGACGGCCATCGCGTTCGCGTCGCCGGCGACGGCGTCTCAGGGCTTGAAGCAGTGCGCGCCGCGGTGCCGGAGATCGCGCTCATCGACGTCGGATTGCCGCGCATGGACGGCTACGAGCTCGCGCGGCTCATCCGCCTCGAGATCGACGGCCCGCAACGCCCTTACCTCGTCGCGGTGACGGGCTACGGCCTGCCGGAAGACCGCGCCCGCACGCGCGAAGCGGGATTCGACCTGCACCTCGTGAAGCCCGTCGACCCGGCCGAGCTCATCGCGGTGCTCGCCAAGCGCTAGACCTGCGGTACCGCCATGCCCTTCTGCACCGCGGGGCGCGCGCCGACCTTGTCGTACCAGCGCTTCACGTTCGCGAACTGCGCGAGCTCCACGCGGTGCCATTCGTGGCGCGCCACCCAGGGGTAGATGGCCATGTCCGCGATGCTGTACTCGTTGGCAAAATAGCTCTGATTGGCCAGATGCTTGTCCATCACGCCATAGAGGCGCTTGGCCTCGTTGCCGTAGCGCTCGCTGCCGTAGGGGATTTCGTCCTTCTTCGCGCGCATGAAGTGATGCGCCTGGCCGAACATCGGACCGACGCCGCCCATCTGGAACATGAGCCACTGCAGCGCCTCGTACTTGGCGCGCACGTTCTTCGGCAGGAACTTGCCGGTCTTGCCGGCGAGGTAAACCAGGATCGCGCCGGACTCCATCATCGCGATCGGTTTGCCGTCCGGACCGTCGGGATCGACGATCGAGGGGATCTTGCCGTTGGGATTGATCTTGAGATAGTCGGGAGTGAACTGCTCGCTGTTCGTGCCGATGTTGATCTTGTGCACGTTGTAAGGCAGGCCGCATTCCTCGAGCATGATGGAAACCTTGCGGCCGTTGGGTGTGCTCCAGG
>C688J18823_10002952_pt1 | contig 10719 bp, 11 predicted proteins | sample HopSoiMetagenom1_FD_18823 | JGI IMG/M metagenome (IMG submission 18823) | reverse complement strand
ATCCCGATGCCGAGCGTGGTCGAGGAGGCCAGGGAGCTGATCGACCGTCCCGACGTGCGGCTGATGTCGCTGATGGACCACACCCCCGGCCAGCGCCAGTTCCGCGACGAAGGCAAGCTGCGCGACTATTATCGCGGCAAGGGCGGCGGCAAGACCGATGCCGAGCTCGACCAGCTGTTCGCGAAGCGCTTCGAATATCAGAAGGCCTATGCCGCGACCAACATGCGCGAGATCGTGGCGCTGGCACACAAGTACAAGATCCCGCTGGCGAGCCATGACGATACCACCGAGGAGAACGTCGTGGACGCCGTGCGCGATGGGGTTTCGGTCGCGGAATTCCCGACCACGCTGGAGGCCGCGCGCGGCCTGCACGAGGCCGGCATCGACATCCTGATGGGCGCGCCGAACGTCGTGCGCGGCGGCTCGCATTCCGGCAACATCGCCGCGGTCGATCTCGCCCGCGAGGGCCTGCTCGACATCCTGTCGTCGGACTACATTCCCTCGAGCCTTCTGATGGCCGCGCTGCATTTGCCCGAGCATGTGCCCGCCATCAGTCTTGCGGCGGCGATCCGCACGGTGACGAAGGCGCCCGCGGAGGCCGTCGGCCTGTCCGACCGCGGTGAAATTGCCGTCGGCAAGCGTGCCGATCTGATCCGCGTGCATGTTGCCGGCAGCGTCCCCGCGGTCCGCAGCGTCTGGCGCGAAGGAAGCCGTGTCGCATGAGCGAGACCGTCACCTCGGCGGGACAGACGGCGGGCGCGATCGGGCCCGGGCGGCTCGTGCTCGTAGTCGGTCCCAGCGGTGCCGGCAAGGACACGCTGCTGCGGCTGGCGCGGGCGGCGTGCATCGAGGACCACGACATCGTCTTTCCGCGCCGCGTCGTGACGCGCGAGTCCTCGGCCGACGAAGACAATGTCGCGGTGAGCCCTGACGAGTTCCGCCGCGCGCTCGAGCGTGGGGATTTCGCCGTGCATTGGGAAGCGCATGGGCATTGCTACGCGCTGCCGCGCAACCTCAATGACGATATTCGTTCCGGACGCGCCGTCGTGGCCAATGTGTCGCGCACGGTGATCGGCGCGTTACGCAAAGCTTACGCCAACGTCGTGGTGGTCGCGATCACGGCGCCGCCGGATGTGTTGGCGCAGCGGCTTGCCGCACGCGCCCGGCACAGCGACGGCAATATCACGGAACGGCTGACGCGCAGCGTCGAGGACGCATCGGCGCAGGCCGACGTCACCATCCTCAACGCGGGCAGCGCAGAGTATCACGGCCACCAGCTTCTGCGCGTGATCAAGAACCAGGGCTGGCACGAATAGCCCGCGCAACAAGGAGACTGGAATGTCGGTGATTGAAACGGTCGAGCAGCTCGAGGCCATCTACGGCGTCACCAACGACGCCTCGACCGTGAAAGTCGCCGACCACGTCACCCCGCTCTATCGCGTCTTCATCGAAAAGGCGCCGTTCGCCGCGCTCGCCACCATCGGACCCGAGGGGATCGACTGCTCGCCGCGCGGCGATCTCTCCGGCTTCGTCCGCATTCATGACCCGAAGACGCTGATGCTGCCGGATCGCCGCGGCAATAACCGGGTCGATTCCTTGCGCAACATCGTGCGCGATCCCAGGGTGTCCCTGATGTTCCTGATCCCCGGCTCCGGCAATGCGGTCCGGGCCAATGGCCGGGCGCATCTTTCGATCGATCCCGAGCTGCTGGCCTCGTTCAAGGTCGAAAGCAAGGCGCCGCGCAGTGTCATGGTGATGACGGTCGACGAGATCTACTTCCAGTGCGCCCGCGCCATCGTCCGCTCCGATCTCTGGAATCCCGACAAGCGCATCGACCCCAAGACGCTGCCGACACCCGGCCAGATCCTCGCCGAGATGAGCGAGAACAAGGTCGGCGGCGCGGAATATGATCGCGCCTGGCCCGAGCGGGCGGCCGCGACGATGTGGTGATGCGTCTTCCCTTCTCCCGCAAGGGAAGAACTCATCGCGAGATGAATTCGTTTGCCTGCGCTCGCGCCCGGAGAAGTGCCGATGCGCGCCGGTGGCAATTATGGATGGCCATTTCATTGACCGATCGCGCTAAACGCTCGATATTCCAGGCATCGACACTGCTCCTCGAGCCGAAGCCGCGATATGAGAACCGATCACCAGCGCAGTAACAATGACATGCATGCGTGCATGACGCCGCGCTGTTTCTCAGCGGCCACCGGCGCCTGTTGTTGTTGCTGACCGCCGTCTTCTAGCAGCACCTCACCCAGCAAATCCCGAGACAGGAAACGCCGAGACCCCGGTGGACGAGCAGTCATGTCCAAAATTCAATCGAATGCCTACATCATCGAAATCCACGACCGCGCCGCCGGCATCGTCACGAGGGATACGCGCGGCTTCCGCTTCTTCTCCTCCGAGCGTCTGTTCGACAGCCTCGAAGGCCGGCAGTTCCGCTCGGCGCGCGAGGCCGAGCGTGCTGCACGCGCGGTGTTCTCCGAGCGGAGTCGGCGCGCGAACTGATCAGCTCCGGCGGCGCGCCCTGGTGCGTGCCGCCTTCTTTGCGGCGGTGGAGCGGGCCTTGGCACCCTTGGTGCGGCTTGCCTTGCGCGCGGTGGCTGAACGTGACGCGGCGGATCGCTGGCTCGCGGCACGCTTGCCCTGTTTCGACAGTGCGCTGCGTGATGCGGTCGAACGCGGCTCCTTCTTCAAAACCTTTTCGACGGCCCGCGACACGCGCGGCTGGCGTTTCGGCGTGCGCTTGCCCTGCCCGACTTCATAGGCGTATTCGGCGCTGCGTCGCGTCGCCTTCTTGACGCGTCCTTTTCGCGGCGGCGGGAGATCGACGCCGGCGCGGCGCGCTTCGGACAGACCGATGGCGATGGCCTGTTTCGTCGAGCGCGCGCCATGCTTGCCCTTGCGGATCTTGTCGATCTGGTCCTTGACGAATTCGCCGGCCTGCGTGCTTGCCGATTTTCCGGCACGCTTGTCTTGCCTGGCTTTGCGAATGACTTCCTGTCTTGGCATGGTCCAGTTCCCTCTGCAATTCACAGGGATGTCTGACCGCAACGCGCAAGACGGACGATTGATCCTGTCAGTTCCTGAGCGCAGCCAGCAGTTCGTCCGGACGTTCGGCCATGATCATGTGGCCGGCCCCCGGCACCACGACGGTCTTCGCATGCGGGATCGCCGCGGCAAGTGCCTTGCCGGCCTTCACCGGAGTCATCATGTCCCGCTCGCCGAGGATGAGCGTCGTGGGCACCGTCACGCTCGCGGCTGCTTGAAGCGCATTCGCGTAAGCATTGCAGGCTGATAAATCCCTGAACAGCACGCCCGGCTCGCAATGCTTCAACACGGCCTGCGCGCCGCCATGCATCCACAGGCCCGGCGCGAGGCTGCCGCCGAGCTCGGCGTTGAAGCCGAGGCCCCAGATCGAGACCATGTCGTTTGCATCCTGCGAATTGGCTTCGGCCGCCTTGAGCAGATCCGGGCCGACCGTCATGGTCGCGGCCGTGCCGATCAGGCTGAGCGCGGACACCTTGTCGGGATGCCGTGCCGCCGTCTCCAGCGAGATCAGCGATCCCATGGAATGGCCGATCAGATGCGCCTTTCGTAACTCCGGCCGCATCGAGCAGGGCCGCCGTCCAGTCGGCCATCTCGGCGATGCTGCCGAGCGAAGGTCCGGGGGAGCGGCCGTGACCGGGCAGATCAGGGGCCAGCACGCCAAAGCCGTGATGGGCGAACCAGCGCGTGTGCAGCGCCCAGGTCGAATGATCGAAGCCGGCGCCATGGAGGAAGACGACCGCGGGCAGGGCCTTGTCGAAGTCGCGGCCGCCGGTTGCGACCAGCACCTCGGCGCCGTTGACGGAGAGCTTCATGGTGTCAGACCTTTTGCGAGATGCGCAGCGCCTGCGCGAGATCGTCGATGATGTCGCTTGCGGTCTCGATGCCGACCGAGAGCCGCACCAGCTCCTCGCCGATGCCGGAGGCCTTGAGCTGCTCGGCGTTCATTTGCTGGTGCGTGGTCGAGGCCGGGTGGATCACCAGCGTCTTGGCGTCACCGACATTGGCGAGATGACTGATCATGCGCAGCGATTCGATGAACTTGCGCCCCGCGGGCCGCCCGCCCTTGATGCCGAAGGAGACGATCGAGCCGGCGCCGCGCGGCAGCAATTGCTTTGCGAGCTGGTAGTCCGTGTGGTCCTCGAGCGAGGGATGCAGCACCCAATCCACGGCCTTGTTGGCTTTCAGCGCTTCCAGCACGAGATGCGTGTTCTGGATGTGGCGGTCCATGCGCACGCCGAGCGTCTCCACGCCCTGCAACAGCTGGAACGCGTTTGTCGGGGATAGACAAGCGCCGAAATCGCGCAGGCCTTCGGTTCGCGCGCGCATGATGAAGGCGGCGGTGCCGAACTGCTCGTCGAAGACGATGCCGTGATAGCCGCCATAGGGCTCGGTCAGCACGCCGAACTTCCCCGACGCGCGCCAGTCGAAACGGCCGCCGTCGACGATGGCGCCGCCGATCGCGATGCCGTGGCCGCCGATCCATTTGGTTGCCGAATGCATGACGATGTCGGCGCCGAGCTCGATCGGACGGCTGAGATAGGGCGTGGCAAAGGTGTTGTCGATCAGCAGCGGAATCTTCGCGTCATGCGCGATCGCCGCGACCTTCGGAATGTCCAGCACCTCCAGCCCGGGATTGCCGATGGTCTCGCCGATCACCAGCTTCGTGTTCGGCTTGATCGCCGCGCGGAAGGCGTCGAGATCGCGCGGTTTCACGAACGTTGTGGTGATGCCGAAGCGCGGCAGCGTGTGCGCCAGAAGGTTGATGGTGCCGCCATAGAGCGAGCTCGACGCGACGATATGGTCGCCGGCGTTCAGAAGCGTCGCGATGGCGAGATGCAGCGCGGCCATGCCGCTCGCGGTGCAGATCGCGCCGACGCCGCCCTCCAGCGCCGCGAGCCGCTCCTCGAGCACGCCCGTAGTCGGATTGGAGATGCGCGTATAGATGTGGCCGGCGCGCTCGAGGTTGAACAGCGCGGCGGCGTGATCGGAATCCTGGAACACGTAGGACGTGGTCTGGTAGATCGGCACGGCGCGGGCGCCGGTCGTGGGATCCGGATGCTGGCCCGCATGCAGGCTCAGGGTCTCGAAGGCGGGCGGTTTTGGCGCGGGCATGCGTGGCCTCGTTGCTCGGTCGGCGGAGGCGGCTCTTGTGCCACAAAAAGGCGCGCTGCGTCAGCCCATTGACAGCGGCGCCTAGCCCCGAATGGCCTGCTCGATGATGCGCGCTTCCCGCAGCAAGATCTCCGCGACCTCCTGTTCGCGGCGCGGGCCGAGCCTCGTCCGAACGGCGGAGACGGTCATCGCGGCAGCGGGGCGGCCGTCGGGCGTCTTGATCCAGGTCGAGATCGATTTCGTGCCCTGCACGAGACCAATTTCCCTCATGCCGTATCCCAGCCGTCTTGCGGCGGTGACCTGGCCCAGCACCGTCGCAGCGTCGGTGCGGTAGGCCTCCAGCCTCTTCTCGTTGGCCGCGACGATTTTTCGCGCGTCCTGCGCCGGCATCGCGGCGAGGATGGCGACGCCCGCGCTGGAGACGCCGAGCGGTCGGCGCGCGCCGACCTCGATGGACAGCACCTGGATCGGATAGACACCGATCCTGCGATCGACGCACAGCGTGTCGTTGCCGGTCCGCACCGTCAGGAACAGCGTGTCGCCGATCTCGGTCGAGGCGCGTTGCAGCGACGGATTTGCGGCGATCAGCAGCCGCGACGGCCGGGCCCGTGCGAGTGCGAGCTCCGGCACCTGATTGCCGATCGCGTAGCGGCCGGTCCGGTCATGCCGTTCGACGATGCCTTCCTCGATCAGCACGTGGACGATGCGGTGCACGGTCGGGCGGGTGAGGCCGGTCGCCCGCACCACCTCGGCCAGTGGCACGCCGTCTTCGCGGCCTGCGGCGAGAATGCGCAGCACCGCCAGCGCGCGCCGGATCGCCTGCGCGCCCTGTCGCGGTTCTGTCATGCGGCGGGCGGATTTCGCGGAAGTCGTCTTGTCCATAATATGGACAAGAACGCCACAATTCACTCGACAGGTAAAGCGCGCATCTGGAGATTGCGCTCCGAATCGAGATGCCGTGTACGACGTCAGGCAAATCGACGTAAAATTGGAAGCGCCGCCGGGAGGTTAACATGAGATTAATCTGGATTGCCATAGCTGCCGCAGCGGCGATGTTGACGGGACCGGCGTCGGGCCAGCAATGGCCGGCGCGCAACGTCAAGCTGATCGTGCCTTATCCGGCCGGCGGCAATGTCGACAGCGCCGCGCGCATCATCGCCGACAAGCTTCAGGAAAAGCTCGGCCAGCCCTTCATCATCGAGAACAAGGCGGGTGCCGGCGGCATGATCGCGGGCGAGGCCTTCGCGAAATCGGCGCCCGATGGCTACACGCTGTTCGTCGGCGCCAACGGCCCGGTGCTGTTCGCGACCGAAATCAACAAGCGCGACGCCTACAATTGGAAGAAGGACTTCCTGCCGATCACGACGATCTCGATGACGCCCCTGGTGCTCGAGGTGCATCCGTCGGTGCAGGCGACGAATTTCAAGGAATTCATCGATCTCGCCAAGCGCGAGCCCGGCAAGCTGACGATGGCCTCGCCCGGTCCCGGCACCACCAACCATCTGCTCAGCGAGCTGATGCAGTCCAGCCTCGACCTGCAATGGGTGACCGCGCACTATCGCGGCAATGCGCCTGCGGTCAACGATCTCCTGGGCGGGCAGGTGCAGTTCGCGTTCGACCAGCTCACGGTCAGCCTGCAGCACATCAAGGCCGGCCTGTTCCGGGCGCTGGCCGTCACCAGCCCGCACCGCCTGAAGTCGCTGCCCGACGTGCCGACCTTCGCTGAGCTCGGCTACAAGGATTTCGACGGCCAGACCTTCACCGGCCTGTTCGCGCCGGCAGGCACGCCGGCGCCCGTGATCGACAAGCTGCACGAGGCGCTGACCGCGATCCTGAAGGATCCCGCCGTGGTCGACAAGTTCGAGAAGCTCGGCGGCGAAGCCGTCGCGATGACGCCCGACGAATTCAAGGCTTATCTCGCGCGCGAGGACGCCAAATGGATTCCGATCGTGCGCAAGGCCAACATCAAGGCGGATTGATCGATGCGGATCGACCCCACCGAGCTCGGCGCCGAGCGCATCTACCGGCTGATGACCGGCATCGTGGTGCCGCGTCCGATCGCCTGGGTGACGAGCCTGTCGCGCGCGGGCGTGCTCAACCTCGCGCCGTTCAGCGCCTTCACCTTCGTTTCGCAGAAGCCGCCGATGTTGGCCATCAGCGTCGGCCGCAAGGGCGCGGACTACAAGGACACCGCGCACAACATCCTCGACACCGAGGAATACGTCATCCACATCGCCGACACCCCGCTGATGCAGGCCGTGCACGACTCATCGGTCGAGCATCCGCCTGAGATCAGCGAGGTCGCGGAGCTTGGCCTTGAGACGATCGCGAGCGAGCGCATCAAGGTGCCGCGTCTTGGCATTGCACCCGTCGCGATGGAATGCCGCTTCCGGCAGTGCCTCGAATTCGGCGATGCCCGCAGCCGCCTCATCGTCGGCGAAGTCGTGATGTTCCACCTGCGCGACGGCCTCGTGAACGACGGCAAGGTCGAGACTGCGGCGCTCGATCCGATCGCGCGCATCGGCGGCCCGCGTTACGCCCGGCTCGGCGAGATCGTGACGCTGCGTGGCGTGTTCCAGACTCCCAAATCGAAAGACTGAACGCGCTGCCCCGGCCGCACCTCAAGACCATTGGAGAACGACCATGCGACTCATAAGCTATCTCCTGGACGGAGAGCCGCGCTATGGTGCCGCCATCGAAGGCGGTGTCGTCGATCTGACCCGGCGGATCGGCCGCGACTTCTCCGATGTGAGGGCGCTGATCGCGGCCAATGCGCTGGCCGACGCGCAGGAGGCCGTCGCCGGACAAAAGCCGGACTACGCGCTGGACAATCTCGTGCTGCTTCCGCCGGTGCTGGCGCCGGAAAAGCTCTGGTGCATCGGCGTCAACTACGCCGAGCGCAATGCGGAGTATAAAGACAGCTCCGACCTGCCCAAATATCCCAGCCTGTTCGTGCGCAGCATGTCCTCGATGACGGGCTCCGGCCAGCCGCTGGAAAAGCCTCATGTGTCCGACCAGCTCGATTACGAAGGCGAGCTTGTCATCGTGATCGGCCAAGGTGGCCGCCACATTCCGCGCGAAAAGGCCTGGTCCCACATCTTCGGCATGACGCTGTGCAACGAGGGCACGATCCGCGACTGGCTGCGTCACGGCAAGTTCAACGTCACGCAGGGCAAGAATTTCGACCGCTCCGGCAGCATCGGTCCCTGGATCGTCACATCGGACGAGCTCGACCCGCGCGGCCCCCATGACATCATCACGCGCGTCAACGGCGAGGTGCGACAGCAGGACACCACCGAGCGGCTGATGTTCCCGTTCGACTTTCTGATCTCCTATCTCTCCACCTTCGCCACCCTGAAGCCCGGCGACATGATCGTGACGGGCACGCCGACCGGGGCGGGCGCCCGCTTCGACCCGCCGCGCTGGCTCAAAGTCGGTGATGTTGTCGAGGTCGAATCCAGTCGCATCGGCGTGCTGCGCAATACCGTGGCCGCGGAGAGTTAGGCCATGCTGGATACTGCCACGATCGAACGCCTTGCCGCGCGCCTCGACGAGGCCGAGCGCACCAAGACGCTGATCACGATGTTCACCAAAGACTATCCCGATTTCAGCATCGAGGATGCCTATGCCGTTCAGCGCGCCTGGACAAAACTCCAGCTCGGACGCGGCCGGGTCATCAAGGGCCACAAGATCGGCCTGACCTCGAAGGCGATGCAGAACGCGGTCGGCATTTCGGAGCCGGACTACGGCGTGCTGTTCGCCGACATGTTCTATGCCGATGCCACGCCCATTCCGTTCGACCGCTTCCACGCGCCGCGCATCGAGGTCGAGCTCGCCTTCGTGCTGAAGGCGCCGCTGCGTGGGCCCGATTGCACCATCTTCGATGTGCTCAACGCCACCGACTACGTCACGCCCGCACTGGAGATTCTGGAGACGCGCATGCACCGCGTCGATCCCGAAACGGGCAAGGCGCGAAAAGTCATGGACACGATCTCGGACAACGCGGCGAACGCCGCGCTGGTGCTTGGCGGCCGGCCGTTCCGTCCGATGGACGCGGACATGCGCTGGATCGGCGCGCTGCTGTTCCGCAACGGCGAGGTCGAGGAAACCGGGCTGGCCGCCGGCGTGCTCAANCATCCCGCCAACGGCATCGCCTGGCTCNCCAANCGCCTCGCGCCGCATGACGAGCATCTCGCCGCCGGCGAGGTGGTGCTGGCGGGATCATTCACGCGTCCAGTCGACATCCGCCGCGGCGACACTTTTCATGCCGATTATGGCGCGTTCGGCTCGGTGTCGTGCCAGTTCGTCTGAACCAATAAGCAAGAGGGAGCGCATCATGACCGGTCACACGCGGCGCAAGAGCATCCATATCGGCGGCTTCAAGCACGCCAACCCGATTCCGAACGCCTGCCGCATCGGCAATCTCGTGATGTCGGGCGTCATCCTCGGCCGCGATGCGGCTGGCGCGATGCCCGAGAGCCTGGAGGCGCAATGCGCCAACATGTTCGCGCATATGAAGGCGACGGTCGAGGCTGCCGGCGGCACCACGGACGACATCATCAAGATGACGGTGTGGCTGAAAGACCGTACGCAGCGCGGGCCCGTGAATGTCGAATGGTTGAAGATGTTTCCGGACGAGCATTCACGCCCGGCGCGCCACGCGCTGCCGATGGACAACATGGATGGCGGCGCGCTGGTGCAGTGTGACTTCACCGCAATGATCGACTGAGGGAGTTTCGCGTATGCCGACCTATCTGCCGTTCGACCCGAACCCGCGCCGCCCGGTCAAGGCGCCGCCGCCCAAAACCGTCGACAGCCAGTTTCACGTGCTCGGCCCCATCGACAAATATCCGGAACGACCCGGTGCGGCCTATCGGATGCCGACCGCGACCTGGGAAGCGGCGCTGCGCGTGCACAAGACGCTCGGCATCGAGCGCGGCGTCATCGTGCAGACCACCACCTATGGCGCCGACCATGCCGTCGTGCTCGACGGTCTCGCCGCGATGGGCCCGAACTATCGCGGCTGCGCCAACGCGCTGGTGTTCGCGGAGGCGAACGACGCATATCTCGCCAAGCTGCATGATGCTGGGGTCCGCGGCGCGCGCTTCAGCTTCCGCCAGGAGCTCGGCGCCGTGCTGTCGGATGCCGATTTCGCCCGCGCGATCGCGCGCATCCGCGAGCTCGGCTGGTACGTCAAGATCCAGCCCGAGAAGGACGGCATCATGTCGAGCGTCGCCAAATACGAGAATCTCGACGTGCCCGTGCTGATCGACCACATGGCACGGCCCGATCCGGAAGCCGGCAGAAACGATCCGAACCTGCGCAAGATGCTGGAGCTGCTCGCCAAGGGCAATTTCTGGGTGATGCTGTCGCTCGGCGAGAAGACCTCGAAGCTTGGGCCGCCCTACGACGACGTCATCCCGATCGCGCGCGCCTATATCGAGGCAGCCGTCGACCGCTGCGTCTGGGCCAGCGACTGGCCGCATCCGGTCTCGGTGAAGCAGCCGCCCAACGACGCCGATCTGCTCGAGCTGATGTATCGCTACGCGCCCGACC